>OGPR01000105.1_pt1 | contig 105739 bp, 87 predicted proteins | sample 1552981 | NCBI WGS metagenome assembly OGPR01 (sample SAMEA2580260, study PRJEB22360) | human gut metagenome | biome: human gut; feature: human-associated habitat; material: faeces | place: Denmark | collected 2008/2010 | reverse complement strand
TATGATTACTGTTGTAATTGAAATCCACAGTAAAACGGCGACTGAGCCTTTCCCTGTCCTTCTCCGACAGCGGCTGCAAATTCTGCCATGCAGTCAACGCTTTCTTTATATTAAGATACTTCATATGGATTTATATTTAGCATCAGACAATGCAAAGGTATAAAAATTGCCGAAATAGTTATAACGACACAACCATTTCCCAATTTATTTCACGAGATATCTGCTTGTAAATCCATGTATAGAGTTGCTGCCCAAAAATAGAGATTCATTATCAACGCTCGTCGCTTTAAGGCGAATGGTTTTGATCCTGAGAAGTATATTGATATAGATTAACCATTCCTGCATAATCAGCAAATAGTAGAGTCCGATGGGAATAAAGAGCAGGGTTCTTGTGTTATGCTGTAGAAACATTATGTTTATGCTGCATGATAAATACGCGCAGAGCCATACGGTGGGGAGGCTTTTTTCGACCGGTAACATACGGAAGGCGCTCTATACCTGTATTGTCCGGATATGCGGGCCGTGCCTGTGGCGTATCGGTCTGCGTTTATGTTCGTGCAGGAGTGTTGAAATAAAGGGAAAACGGGAATGCAGGGCGAGCGGATGGTTTTCCCGATACGGACCCGCACTCGTCTACTGTCTTGCGGACTTGCTCGTCGTATTTACGACGGTTGGCTATGTGCGGTTATATCTTTTTGAAGTCCCATTCGTTTGTTGTAGTAGGCATTCAGTAATGGCTGAATATCTGTGTAATCCATAATGAAGTCAATAGTATAGGTTTTCGATGTAGATATAATAAAACACTTTTGTAAAAGCGGATTTCACTCTGTAATTCGCTTCTCAAAAGTGTTTTTGGCGGCGCATGCCTTTTCATTCCGGTCAGTCGATAGTTGCGGTGGAATTCACCGCCCCGGAGGATAACGTCCGTTTTTTTGATGTGCGCCCCGATCGTTGGATTTCTCTGGTTTTTATCTTATCGTTTTTTTACGAGTCGCTTTTGGGGCGTTACGGAGTATCCTCCCCGTCCGGACATTCCCGGCAGGCGTTCGTCGTGCCGCCGCCTTCTGCTCTTTCGGCTTCTGTCCACCGGCGCTTTTCGATCAGGTGCGGGAAATTCCGCCGGACGAATCCGCCCAGCGAGTTATAGACCAGCCCCAGCCGCCGGGCTATGGAGTGCAGATCCTCCGCAGTGGTTTCGTACAGGCGGATGGCCTCGGCGTACTTTTCCATGCTGCGGCGCGAGATCCGTTTGCCCTCCGCCGTGCGCATCATCCCTTCGCGGGCGTGCAGCTCCGGGAAGTGCTCTTTGAGGTATTGCCTGAAAGATTCAGGATGGAGTCCGTATTCGGCCGCCGCTTTCGCGACGCTTATGTCTCCCTCGCGCAGCCGTGCGATGGCCGGAGCGTACTTCTCGGCCTTGGCGCGGCGGTATTGCTTGGTCGTCGTGATCGGCACTCCCTCCCGGTATTCGGCTCCCCGGCGTTCGAACGCCTCCTTGCGATGCCAGGTACGCAGGTAGGCGTATAAGGTGTTTTCGTTCTTCCCTGTCGCGATGGCGATTTCCCGTATCGTCATGGAGGTCTGCTCATAGAGCTGTACCGCCTCGCGGTAACGCTCTATTGTCTCCGCCCTGGGTTCGTGTCTGCGTCCGTTGCCCGTCAGGCGGCCTATCTTCTTGTTCCCTTTGGCCTGCTCGCGTTTCTCCTTGCGTTCGTGTTGCAGCCTTCGGTGGTAGGATAGTACATGTTGGCTGAGTCCTCCGGCCGATACATGGCAGGCGCGCGCCGCTTCCGGTATGGTCATCTCCGTAGTGTGCAGCAGTTCTATTGCATCGGCATAATGCTCTTTGCTCCAGGGCCGCATGCCGCGTTTTCTGTGATCGGCCAGCCCCAGCCGTTGGCGTTCCGCATCTCTGCGGACGAGTATTTCGGGATGGTGTATTCTCAGACAGGCCCCGAAGCCCGAAGGGTTCAGTCCGAACTTCCGGGCGATTTGCGATATGGTGCAGGCGATATTTTCGACGTTGTTGCAGGCCGCGACGGCCTCCTTGTATTTGGTCTGAGCGGCGGACTTCTTTCCTTGCCTGCAGTCCGATTCTTCGTTATATTCGCCCTCCTTATGCGCATTACGACGCGCTAACGCCAGGTTTCGGTAGTATTTGTAGATATAGTTCAGCAGACTGTTGACCGGTACTCCGCATCGGCGACTGATCTTGCTGGTCGAGAGATCCGTCGTGGCATACAGTTCCAATGCACGGGCGTATTTCTTTTCCGTAGCGGGGAGAGGCCGGGGCGCAGACCTCTGCGGCATCGCGAAGCCCTGCCGGCGATTTCGTATGTTCTCGTCGCTGTGTGTGGTTCCCATACACTGGTTTTCCTATATGTCGTTTTGTGGCGTGATTCGTCGGATAACACCGGACGTACCGTCCGTGGGTTTCGGAACATTCGTTTAGATCGGAATGGACATTTACGGGTACATGCGTCGTCGGTCTGCGACACGCGTCGAGCGGAAGCCCGGCATCGGGGGCGTATGCGCTTCCCGTGCTCTCTTGCGGACGCGTCGCCTGCGCCATGCTTCCGCTTTAGTAGCGATTCTCGCGGATGAGAGTCCCGTCAGCTGCGCGTCGGTCAGCACAGCCTTGTATTCCGCCTCGAGGAACGTCCTTTCACGCAGAACACAGGCCGCTTTGACCAACGGGTCGAACGACTCGATGAACCGCATTGCCGCGGGCGTCAGGCAGGGGCGGCGTGTCAGTCGGACACCGCGCCGTCCTCCGCGACCTCCCACGGGCTTATCGTTACCGAGAAGTCGGTGTCGAAGCGCACCAGCTCCCGCGTGTCCAGCCCCACGGCATAGCCGTCCGTGTGCTCCAGCAGCAGCACCCGTGCCGCGGGCCGCTGCTCGTCGAGCCACTCCTCCACGGGTCCCGCGACGATACCCCGCGGCAGTGCCCTGGCGGGGTTCTCGATGCGGAGCCATCGGCTCCCGCTGTCGAAGAGAACCTGCGTGCCCCGGCACATGCGCACGCGCAGGAACGCGCCCTCGCGCTCCGTCTCCCGGGCAGCGATCCGCTGAGCCGGGAAACGGCAATAAAAACTCCGATACCCGGCATGCAGGCTCGGAGTTTACGGCGTTAAAACGGGAGGAGCCTGGGGCTATCAAAATATCGGTATGACATCCACATCCTCCCACGGCTGTACCGTCACCTGAAAATCTTCATTAAAAGTAAGGACAACCTCCGAATCCAAACCGACGCGATAGCCCTTCCGATGTTCAAGCAACAAAATCCGAGCTTCGGGATAGTGTTCGGCAAGGTACTCTTCGATAGGGCCGGATACGATGCCGCTCGGCAACGCACGCTCGCGGTTCTCGATCCACGTCCAGTTGTCCGAGGCATCAAAGACAGCCATCGTACCGCCGCACAACGTCACCTGCACACCGTCACCACTCCTCTCCGAGGCGATGATCCGCTCATTGGGGAACCATTGCAGACAAAAGGACTTCACCGTTTCAGACACCTGCGATTCCGGCCGGTCCTCCTTCGTACAGCCAGCAATCAACAGACCAAAAATCGTCATAGCATAAACATGCAGACGCCCCATTCTAATATTCAAGATTCGCATCATACTACAAAGATTAAGAATTCAAAAAAAGACTTTCGCCGCTTTTATTCCGATTTGCGCAAAGAGCGGTAACAAAACTCTCTACGTGGATCACACAGCCGTCGCACACGACGTCTGCGCAAATAACATCCGAACACGGTAACCAGGCCGGCAGCCAATGCGAGTCCGAGCATCATGGTCCCAAATTCTGTTTCTTCCGGGGTAAAGCAGCATGTAGTGTAAACCATCAAATTCATATATTACTATCATCAAATGAATATTCCTTCAACTCTTTTTTTTACGCATGCCGCCTTTCGGCGAAACCCCGGTTTTCGGGGAATTGCACGAAGAAAGTCCAGCCACCGGCGGAGGACCTTCACGCAGCGGGAAACTCCTCGCATCGGCCGCACGCCAACAGAGGCTGAACGGCCAATGACTCCGCGATTGGTTATAGGCCTCCACCGTTTCGCTCCATTTGCGATAGAGCAGCGGATCGACCGGACGATCAACATAGGAACCCCGCAGAAAATCGGCATAGCGACGCATCTGACGACGGACATATCTGATGTGCAGCATCTTCGCCACCACCAGTATGAGCAGCAGCGACACAAGGGCGATACCCGCCACGCAGAGCCACTCGCTACGAACCGTCCATACGTCGGACGGATTCGCTTCGGAGAAGAACTTTCGGATCACAACAGGCGTCTCTAAGGGTTCTACTGTCGGAGAACTTCCGTCGAGGCGTGGTTCATAAATAAACAACACGCCAACAATCACGAGTGCGGACAAAAACAGGACTCTTAAATTCATAAAATTCATCATCATAACAGATCAATATACCTCTTCGCGCGTGGCTTGCCACCACGCCGTGCGGCGATAGGTTTCGTTCAACGCCGGAAACTCCCCGCGGGGGACATAGAGCGTCAATCCACTGTGGCGGCCGATATCGAACCCTTTGTAAGGGCTGCCGTCGCCGCCCAGAAAACGTTCGGTGGCATCGCGCCACACCACCGCATCCGCCAACGCCCCGCGGAAGGCCGCCTCCGCGTCGGGATCGGCCAAACAGGCCTCCACATAGGCCTCCAGATCGTAGAAGCGTGCCGCTGCCGGACGGTCGCCGTAGGCTCCCGGGCGGTCGAAGTGTTGAAGGCCCGCGGGCGGTGTATCCCGACCCTCCTCGTCCGCAAAGCCTCGCGTCACACGCCGCACAGCCTCGGCCAGCGCCGGCATCGACGACGTGCGGATCAAGGAGAGCGTCGCCGAACAGCCCGTTCCCGAGAGCGTCCGGACGTGGGCCATGTAACGCTGGCCGAAGGCGGCAAGCTGCTCCTCTACGGGACGTCCGCCATCCGTCAACAGGGCGAGGTTCTCCGCGTAGAGGGGCCGGAAACCCGGCTCCACCACCTCGGCCGACGACGCCAACACCCAGTCCGTATGTCCGGCCAATGCCAGGGCCACCTCGGCCCCCGCCATCAGGCACGCCTCGAAGATCACGTAGTCGAGCGGCATGCCCGACGGAATTGCCGAAACAAAGGCATCGAGCGACATCTCGGAACCCTGATCCAAACCGATGCTGCGGCTCACGAGCGGTGCCTGCAATCCGCCCTCCGGAAGCCAGCCCGTGGCGTGCGAGAAGAACAGAAGGCCGTAACCCGTTGCAGGACTGCGCTCCCAAACCGTGCGCAGCACCCGTTCGAGCGTTGCGCCCGAGGCCGAGTTCTCCGCGCCGTAGCTCTCGACCGTGCGGAGCTCCGCACCCCCGGACGTGGACTCCATGCGCCCGAGCGTCGCCCCGGAAGGAGTGTCGGCATACACCCACAGCTCCATGCCCGGACGCCAGCCCGCTCGAAGGGCCGCGAGGCGCGACGAAAACTCCCCCCGAAGGTCGTTGTCCAGCGCCATGTAGACCACCAGCGGGCGGCGCGACGGGGGCGTCTCCGTGAGCTCCTTCGTACAGCCCGCGGGCAGCACCCCGAAGAGGGCCGCGAAGGCCACCGCGGCGGCAAGGCGCAGGGCGGCTGCCGCAGCGCGCAGGCAGCGCCGGAGGCCGGTCGTGCGGTATGTCGTCGTGTCGTTCATAGCGTTGTCTGAAAGTTCGTCGTGTGTTCTCTCAACAGTCGAGCAGACGCTCCAAAAGGCGGCATTGGCGGCGCGCCAGCAGCTCGCGGATCGCCTCGCTCTTGGCCGCGGCGAGGCGTCGCTCGGAACTCGTGCCCGGAACCGTGTAGTAGGGGACGGGACGCACCTGACGGCGCGAGAATACGCCCGAAGGGCCGTAGCTGTAATCATCCATGGCAGTGAACGTGGAAAACGACGCAGAACGATACGCTCGGCCGCATTCGCCGCGCACGCTGGCACGGAAATCCGTGGCCGCAGGGGTTGCAGACGGACTGCATTCTGAATATCAGTCCGTTGCGCCCCGAAGCGCGGGGCACGAGGCGCCGCCGGAGAGGGTATTTGCAGGCTGGTCTGTAGTTCATGCGTTCGTAATGTATTGTCATTCAACTTGTTGTCCCGATGCCGGAATCCTCGCCCGGACCGCGCTCCGCGAGGGGTTGTTCGAATAACCCCTCGCGGAAAGGCGTCTGCTGTGTCCTAATGTACGATCAGAAATTATTGCTGAAGATTCAGTTCGTTTGTAGTTTGCAGCTCTATTTTTTTTCTCCATATAGCCGTAGGCTGCTCCCCTTCCAGCGCGTAATATTTGATAGCCGTAATTTCTTGTTCCATATACACAGCCTGGTTTTTCGCGTTGAACCATACCACGTTTAAAATGTAGCCTTGGTTCCCGTGGTATCCCCACCCATAATCGCCAACCCGCGGCATGCCAAGCATGTACTGATTGTTGTTTCCCCACCAAGCTCCGCCCCAACCATCGAAATTTGGCCAGCAGTTCTGAGCCAGCGGTACTTGGCTGTAATCAGATGTTAGTACCAATACGTTTTGTGTCACATCCCTCGCCCAGGTATTTTCTTCCACGTTCATTATGTCCCGTATGTAGGTGTCATCAATGTAAAGTTGGATTCTCCTCATCAACCATGTCGACCCATTACTATACATACCGTACCACAAGTCCGGAGTTTGTACTCTTACCTTCGTTTTCGGGCTAGGATTTATCCAGTTAACATCTTTATAGAATGTATTATCGCCTTGACATACATTCCCTACATGTCGTATGCGTGTTTTATCGGAGCTGAACCCCCACCATAAGAATGGTCCCCATTGATTAGGAATTTCTACGCGTTTTCTAGTCAGGCCGTCGGGTCCCTTGGCATCACCACGCATGCAGTGCTTGGCCTTTGCATTTGTAAATGATCCCTTTATGTCTCCCCACGCTGATGCATTTTCTGCGAACGGAGCTGCGTATATCCATTCGTCATTATTTGTCATGTCAACCCTCAGGTTTGTTTTAGGCAGGACGGGGTTTGGTTGGTCTGTTTTAGCCATCATGTCCCATCCGTACTCTTGTGGAGTGTACTTCCATATAACATTACCTGCATATGGTTTTCCGTCCTGGTATATCACCAACTTGTCCAACTCTTGCCATTGGTCCTCGTATGTTCCGTTTCCCTTGTGCCGTGCGTATTCCACCACGACCTTGTACATCATGTTATAGTGGATGTTCTCCGGCAACTCTACGTCGATCAGTTTCGACGAACCGTCGCTCGTAAATTCCACGCCGTTCTCCCAGTCTGTCGTCGGGAAAAGATGATGTTCTTTCGCCAGGCGCGGGTCGGTGTTATCAGGATTGTTCGCCCAGTATTCGTCCACGCCGTCGGTAGTTCCGTCGGTGTTCACCAGCACGGTCTTCACGCGCACCTTCACGCGGTTGAAGTAGGAGTTCGAGAAGTCGAGCTTGAGCGTATGCGCCCCGCTGCTCAGGTAGCGCTGCGCGGGCAGCATGTTTCGCAGGGGCACGTTCATCTGCGTGCCGGTGTAATAGATTCTCGTGTTATCCGGGACGTCCACGTTCGCCGACTCGTCCGCATTGGCCGTGCGGCCCGTGAAGCGGAGCTTGTAGAAGACCGGATCGTCGCCTTCGCTCTCGGGGGTGACGGCCACCCGGGTCAGATCCGCGAACTTCTCTTCGAAGAGCTGGTACCCTTGGGTTGAAGTGTACGTCTTCTCGCTGTTGGGCTGCGCCTGTTCCGAGAGGTCGAATCCCGTCGTAAGGGTCAGTTTTCCCGTGGCGTTGGTGCCGAAGCGGAACAATTTGTCGTCGTACTGGTTGTTCTCCATGGCCCAGTTCAGGCTCGTCATGTCGGCCCACGGCCACTCGATGATGTGGGTGTGTGCGGGCAGCTCGCGGCGTATGTGCAGCTGGCGCGCGTTCTCCTCCATGTCATCCGCCGTAAGCTCGGGGTGCACGTTGCGCAGCTCGCGCACCACCGTGCGCTCGCCGCCCAGCGGCACGTCGGGCTGCTCCTGGTCCGTCTGCGACTCGTCGAACGCCGTGCCGCCCCGGTCGAAGTCGGGAACCGAGAAGGTCGCGACTTCCGTCCACGTGTGTTCCGATTTGCCGTTGTCGGGGTGGTCCGTCGTCGGGACCCGGTCGTCGGGTTTCGCCTTCCAGTCCGGCGCCACGAGACCCATGTTGGCCTCGTGTACCTGCTGCCCGTCATCCGTGTTCCAGTACCAGTACCAGTTGGTGTTGGATTTCATGGCGAGCGTATAGGCCCCTCCGGCGGCTCCGTATCCGTGGTCGAGCACGTAGACGCCCGGGTTGCCGCCCGCGGGGTCGGACTCCTTCTCGATCGTCTTGCCGTCGGGGCCCGCCTGGATCGAGGGCTCCAGCGTCAGGGGCTTGCCCTTCTGCGTAATCTTGAGGTTCGCCTCCCGCGGCGACAGACCCGGAGTATTGCTCTCTACCTGCACCGTCACGCTGCGACGCCCCAGACCCGTGTTGGGCTGGAGCGTGAACTCCAAGCCATCCAGGTATGTTGTGGCCACGCTCTCGATCTTCTTGCCGTACCACGTCGCTAAGTTGGTGAGCCACGTATCCTCCGCTCCGGCCTCGCCCCGCGAGAACCACCATATCAGCGACGAGGGCGTCGTCTCGATCTTGGGCCAGACGCCCGTGGCGTCGTGCGCCACGACGACCTCGTAGCCGCCGTTCTGACGCAGTTCGTAGGGATGCACGGTGTTCGCCACCACCTTCCACTCCACGGGCTCCTTGAGCTGGTAGACCGTGAAGCGCTCGGTGACCGGGTTCACGGCATTGTTGTTCTTCAGCTCCGCCGTGACCTCGAAGGTGAACACGCGGGAATCCTGGCCCTCCGGGAGTTTCGCTGGCTCCACGAGGTACTCGTCCTTCGCGTCGCGGACCCTGGCGAAGAAGGTCTTGAACCGATCGTCGGGAATCGTGCCCCCCGTCTCCGGGTAGATCGTGTAGCTGTACTTCTTGCCGGTGCCGTCGGTGCCGGAGAGCGTCAGCTCATACTCCTTCTTGGTCGTGACGCTGATGCCCACGCTCTTCTCCGGGCCCTCGGGGCCGAAGTAGAGCTCCTCGGGGTCGAAGAGGATGCGCAGCAGGTCGCGCGAGGTCTGCGAGACCGAGACCTGCGACTTCATGCGCCCGGCCTCGAAGACGAGGCGGCCGCTCAGCGTGCGCTCCGTGCCGTCGGGGTTGTTCGCCAGCTCCTCCATGCCGAAGCGAAGCTCCGTAGTGCCCTTCGGACCCTGCGACGGCCATCCCGTGCTCCCCGGAGCGTAGGCCGTGCCCTCCGCGTCGTAGTAGCGGATGTTCTTCTTGAAGTCGTCGTCGCCCTCTATGGTCAGCTTCCAGCCCTTGCCCAGCTCCCCGTCGTAGTCCGTAGTCACCGTCAGCGCCTCGGGCGTGCCGTCGCAGTAGAACTTCTGTTCGCGCTTGCTCAGGCTCAGGGAGTAGACGCCGTCGGTAACGATGTCGCCGACCTGCTGGCTCTGGTCCCAATCCACGACCTCGGCCGTGAGCTTCGTATTCTCGTTCCTCAGCGCATCATCCTCCGTATCTTCCCCGTGGCCCGACACCGACGTGATGTTGACCACGTAGGCGTGGTTGCGCCGCAGGTCGATGCGGCTCTCGGGCGTGGGCTTGAGCTCACCGCCGCCGTCGTCCTTGCGTACCTCGGCGAAGTCTATGCGGTAGTAGGTCGTCTTGGCCGTGGCGCTGCCATACTTGCCGCCCACGACGATGCACGCCGCATCGTCGAAATCCAGACCGTGGTTCTCGGTCTCGGGAACGTAGCACTGGCGCGTCAGGCTGCGACGGTTCGCCGCATCGGCATCCACGGCACCGGCAGGCGTCGTCAGCTCCCCGGCGTCGAAAGTATAGCGGAGCGGAGCGGTATCGTCGTAGGTGGCGTAGAGGTCGCTCAGGGTAATGTCCGTCACCTGCCCCGTACCCGTGTCGATATTGCCCTCGCGGGCTCCGCAGACGCCGCCCGTGGCCGTACGGTAGACGCTCACGGACTGAAGCTCGAAGTACGTTCCCTTGCCCCCGTTGTAGAGACCCTGCGCCTGCATGTCGTCGAGCGGGAAATGACCCTCTTCGTCCTTGTGGAAATTCACGCCCACGTCCACGCGCGCCACGGCCCGCGTCATCCGGATCGTCCCGGCGAGCGTCGCCCCGGGACGCAGCGCGAACGTCCCGCTCTCGCCCCACATGGGGAAGCTGCGGAATTCCTCCGCAGGGGGAACGGGCCACTTGCCCTCCGTGTCGAAGGTCAGCCTGAGGCGCGCCTCCGACAGCGGGTTCTCGACGCGAGTGCCCTCCTCATCGACCGTGCAGGAAGCGAACACCGTCCACCACGGCCCATCCTCCGTATCGGTATAGCCGCCCTGCGCCTTCAGCTCGTCGAGCGTGAGTCCCGTGATAAGGCCCGCGCGGAACGTGCGGTCCGTATTGCCCGCGGGAAAGGGGATGTGGATGTCGTAGGTCGCGGAACCGTCTCCGTTCTCCGCAACCTCCGCTTCGCTGATATCCTCCGCCTCGGGCGTGGTCACGCTCACGAACTGCCAGTTGTCCTCGTTGTTTTTGGCGTAGAGCAGCACGTGAAGCTTCCCGGCCTCGAGAAGGGTCTCCTGCGCCACCTCCGCGGCATAGGTCCCGGCCGTCGAGACGCCCGGAACCACGAGACGAAGCGTCGCGTAGTCGCCCGAAGGCGCCGGATTGGGTCCGAAGTCTCCGGAATCCGTGAGGTCCCGGGTGCAGCCTCCGGTAAATGCCGCGGCGAAGAGGCAGGCGGCCGCAGCCGCCGCGCACACGGCACGGCGCCGCAGACCCGCCCCGAGGCGGCCTCCCGCGGGCCGATGACCGCGGGATGTCCTGTTGCTTGATCTCAGTATCATATTATCGTCTGTATTGTTTTTGTTATCTTGTCGTTGCCGGGCCGGAACCCGGATGCTGGGCCCCGGCCCCGGGATCACGGGCTATTGTTGAGTGCCTTCGAGCCCCGTATTATAGGTCGGAAGACTTCCCGGACGAGCGGTTATGGCGTTGCGCACGACCATCAGCTCCAGCGGCCCACGCAAGTTTTCCGACGCCGTGGTAATATAAGTAGGCGTGATGCGCTCGAAGATCTGTAACCATTCGCGCGTAATACCATGGCCGTCCGGACAGTGCACACCTGAAAGCCATTGCGACCAATATCCTTTTACATTACTCGTACGTGTATGCTGGCGGCTGCCGACGCACGAGTGTTTTCCTGTGACTACGATCCTCCATCCCCGGAACACATGGCGGTCGCCTCCCCAGAGAGCTTTATAGGCATCGGCCGTCGCCTGGGAGCAGAAAGGATTCCCGGCCTTATTATAATCGGTGCTGGCGCCTTTGGCCTGGCAGGTGATTCCGAAGGTGTTCCCTGTGAACGGGTCCGTGAGGCCCTGCTGGCGATAAGTCTCATCCATGATCGTGTATTGCTTTTTTATCTGAATGCTCGCTCCGGCTTCAGCAAACTTGTCCCTATTGTCCCAGCGGTCGACATAACCCCACGCCTGGTCGCGGTTCATCGTCGCGGGGCCGGGAATCGCCGGGACGACGGGGCCGTGCTGGAGGAACACGAGGCTGTTGGGGCTGTAGGCCTCCTGCGAGAACAGACAACTGTTCCACGAAGGCTTCGATCCATAACCGTTGTCCGACCACACCGTCGTCCAAGAGTCGTCGTTGCCGCCGTAGGGCTTGTACTCCACCCAGTAGATGTAGAAGTATTCCTTCTCCCCGTTGTGAGGCACCGGATATTTGATGTAGCGTTGGTACTTGCTGCCATCGAGCTTGTACTCCGTGTACTCCGTCTCGCCGACGGGCGTCTCTGCCGCCGCCGTGAAGTAGTCGCTGACGTTATTGTAGTTGCCGATGTGGAACTTCCGGCGTCCGACGCGTACCCGCTGGTCTTTGTGGTAGGCGCTGCCGGAGAAGTCCAGCAGCAGCTCGAAGCCCCCGTAGGAGTACTTGCCGCCCCGGGCGATCTGCGCCGTCTCGGGGTGCACGATCCAGTAGCCCGAGTAGTAGTTGAGTACTGTGGTGAACTTTTCGTCCGCTCCGTCCTTCTCCTTCTGGCGGTATCCCGTGATGGTGATACGGTACTGCCGGTACCCGCCGTCGGTATCATAGCCGACCTTGTCCGGGTCGATGAATGCCTCGTTGCCGGTCTTCTGGGCGATCAGCTCGCTCAGCTCGCCGAGCGTGGTCTGAAGCACCGTCGAGTACTTCGCTTCCGTGGGATAGAGCTCTATCGTACCCCTGTCCTTCCACGCTGCATTCATACCGTACGCGTTTTCCACCTTGATCGTCACCTTATTGTTCGAGCGGATCGCTATAGGTTGGTCTTTCCACGCGGTCTCGCCTGCGGGCAGCTCCGGGTCTTGGAAGTTCGAGAGGCTGACGTCGTTCTGGCCGCCGAAGGGCAACTGCATGAACGTCATCGAGGGCACCGTGCGCTGGATGCGCAGGATCTTCGTCGCGGCGCTGATCTGCTCGTCATCTTTCGCCTTAGCCTCGTCGGTCGTGTTGCCGTCGTCGACCAGATTGTGGAGGTTGTAGAACTGCATCTCGGAGTAGTACCTGCCCGCGAGGGGTATCGTACGCGTGGGGGGCGTGCCCGCGAGGGCGTCGTCGTTCAGGGCGTTCGGCGCGAGGTAGAAACCCTCGACGCTGTAGAGCGGCAGGGCCTGCGACCAGGTCCGCTCGCTCGAAGTCTCGTCGCGGTTCTCGTTCGTGGCATTCGCAATACCCGGTTCCGGAACGGGCGCCAGATCGCTGAGGAACGTGCTGATGACGTAGCCGGGATTGTCCGCCGCAGGGGTCTGACCGTCGTCGTTCTTCCAGTAACGGTGGCTGTGGTGCAGGCACACGTCCTTGGGGCGCGCGGCAGCGTGGTCGTAGCTCGTGCCGAGGAAGGCCTCGATGCTCTCGGGGGTATTCTCGAGCTCGTTGTCCTTCGCGCCCAGCTCGTCGGCCTCCGACGTGCCGCCCTCCGTCTTGCGCCACTCCCACCACCAGTCGGTGTTGGCGCGCACGCTCAGCGCGTAGAGCCTCCGTGCCGCAGCCGTACCCATATCCAGCGTGTAGGTCGCACGCCCCGTCGGCACGTTCTCGCCGCTGTGCTGCTGCGAGGTAAAGTTGCCGCCCTGCGTCACGTTGGTCGAGGGGACGATCTCCAGACGCAGAGGTCCCGCGCCCTGCTCGATGGTCAGCGTCGAGTTCGTCTCGTCGAAGCCGTCCGTCGGCGAGTAGGCCTGCATGGTCACCGTCCGCGGCTGCAGGGTCGGGTTCGGAAGAAGCGTGAAGGGAATATCCGCCGCTCCGCTCCGGGTCACGTTCGGGTACTCGCTCCAGTTGGTCACCCACTCCTCGCCGCTCAGGTTGCCCGTCTCGCTCTTCGAGACGAAGTACCACGGCAGATCCGCAGGCTGTGTAGCCACATGCGGTGTCACGCCCGTCGCGTCCCACGACACCCGGATGAAGTTCGGGTAGATATTCCGGGGATCGTCCGGATCGTACACGCCGTCTTCGGGGGTGCCGGGGTCATCAGGCCCCACCAACTCACCACCTCGAACAGCGTCCACGTACCATTTCACTTCGTAGTAGCTCTGCTCCACGTCCAGCTTCGTACGCTCGGGGTTCTTATCGTAATTCGTCTCCTCGTCCCAGTAGCCCTCGATCTCGAAACGCCACGAACGAGGCGCCACAGGCTCGACGTTGCCGTTGTGTGCCGCGTCCCAGTTCGACGGCAGCAGCGAGAAGAGGGTCTCGCTCTCCGTCTCGAAGAAGGTGATGGCACCGCAGTTGTCCGTGCCGTCGCCGAGCGGGTGGCCCGCATAGGCGCCCGCGAAGAAGCCGTCCGGAAGAAGCGCCTTGTCCGCCTCTTCCAGCTGCTCGAATCCGCCGAGGTCGCCCTCACGGCCTACGACGGGTCCGGCCTGCGGGTCGGAGAGGTTCATGCGGTAGGTCTGGCCGTCCTTTGTCCATGCCACGTAGTACGTGGCGCCCGCGGGCGAGCTCTTGACGATGACCTGCTGCTTGCTCTTGGGGTACTTCGGGAAGTAGAGCTTCTGCTGCAGAAGGCTCAGCGTGCGCGTGTTCTTCACGTCCTGAACCAGTTCCAGCGTCTGAGACATCCGGCCCGCCGTGAACAGCAAACGCAGCGTGCGTTCCATGAGCCCCGCGGTGTTGCTCTCGTCGAAGCGGCTCAGGCCCACGCGCAACCGGTACTGCGTGTGGGGAAGACCGTCGGTCCAGAAGTAGCTCTCGCCCTGATCCTCCTTCGTGAGCTCCTCCCACGTCCCGTCGCGGTAGATCTCGACCTTAACGTCCCCCGAATAGTCCTGCCCGTTCACCGTGACGTCCGTCTTGCGCATCGTCAGATGCCACCCCTTGTCAAGCGTCTCGTCGCCCTTGAGCTCGAAGTCCGTGAACACGGTGACCTCCTGTGCCGTACCGTCCTGATGGTAGCGAAGCTGCGTGGAGCTCAACGCCAACTTGTACTGTCCGTCCGTGACCATGTTGCCCATGCTCCCGTCGCCCGTGTCCCACGAGTAGACGTCGACCTCCATGTTTATCGGCTCCGAAGCCGCGGCATCAGCCTCCGTGGGGTAGCCGTCCCCGCGAACCCGAAGAATGTTGATGACATACGCGTGGTTGCGAAGAATGTCGTAACGGTTCTCCGCCGAGGGCTTCACGTACCCCTCGTGCTCGCTCCCGGCATCGTCCCCTTTGGCCGCGCGGTCGTAGAAGTCTATGCGGTAGTAGGTGGAGGCTCCGCCGTTATACTTGCCCTTGACAACGAGGTAGAACGCAGACGTGTTGTCGTCCGTGCCGTTGGGCGTCTCCGGCAGGTAGATCTGGCTCCGGAGCATGTTCCCTGCTTCGCCCCCCTCCTTCGTATAGGTGAGGCCCGACTCGTGGAGGGCCAGCTTGTCGTCGAACGTCGGAGCATTCACCGACAGTCCGTTGCCGGTACGGTCGAGATGCGCGGGGTCCGGGGCGATGAAGCCCTCGCGGGCCGCGTTGTGCAGCGTCACCCCCTCGATCTCGAAACTGTGACCCGCGAGGTCCGTGTCGTTGCCCTTGTAGTCGGCGCTCGTAAGGTCGTAGCGGCCCGTGAACTGGCCCTTGTCGTCCATGATCTTCCCCGAGAGGTTCACGCCCACGTCGATACGCGCCACGGCACGCAGCAGGTGGATCGTAGCCACGCGCACGACCTGCGTGGTGAAGGCCGTCTGCGTCTCGCCCCACAGCGGAAGCGGGGTCGGATCGCCGCCTGCGGTATTCCAGATTTTGCCGTCCTCCTGCGCGAAGCGGATCGCACTGCGCGCCGTCTCCAGCGTCGCGTTCGCGCCGAGCAGCCGGTTCCAGTACTCGCTCTTCGCCGCATCGTCCGTGCCCGCCTCGGAGTAGTTGGCCACAACCATCACTTTGTAGTATTTCAGGGCTTCGTCCGTGCCCTCCTGCGGAAGCTCGATGGTGAAGTGACGCTGGTAGGCGCCATTGTTGTCGACGGCCGCGTCGCCGCCATCCCGCTCCTTGGCCGGGGCGTAACGCACGAATTTGAATTCACTGTCCGTGGCGGCCTTCGCCTCGGCGCGGAAGAGCAGGACGTTGAACCGCTTCATATCCACGATGGCCTCCTGCTCGGGAGTGAGCGCATACGTCCCCGGGCGTGCCGAGCTCACGCCCGAGACGCTGATGCTCAGGTTCAGGGTTCCCGACTCCGCGGCCGGGGGCTCGGGGTCCGCAGGAACCCGGCCGGGTTCGTCGGCAAGGTCCTTCGAGCAGCCCGCAAGCAGGAAGGCGCCGCACACGAGCGGCGTCAGGATGCGACGGAGCACACGGCGCATCGCACCGGGCCCCGGATAACTGTACATAGGAATCATAGTATCTTTTTGCTTCATTATTGTTATTGTCGTCTGTCTGAATCTCCACGCGGCGGATCAGATGCCGCCGATGTCTTCGACGCCGATCCAGTCGAGCACCTTCACCTCCGTAAGCATCAGGTTCGCGTCGAACTTGAAGCCCCACTCGTCGTTGCGCCACAGAAGCTCCTCGCTCAGGCTGCCGCCCTCGCTCTCCAGCGCCTTGCGGATAAGATCCCGCACGTTCTCGTCGTAGAGCTTCGACGTGCCGTTCCAGATCGTCAGGCGCATGTCGTCGGTAAGGTGCAGCGTGTGGAAGACGGCCGTAAGGTCCGAGCCGCTCACGCTATGGTCCGGGGTGTAGCTCAGCGTAGGGCTCTCCTGCGTCAGCGGCTCGTTCTGGCTGTTGTAGACGCCGTTTTTGCCCGTGAGCTGGATCGTGTAGCCCGTGGGGTTCGCGCCGCGCATGCCCGACACGGCGCCCTGCAGGATCACCTGGACCACGTTCGTGTTCTTGCGGTGCGAGACCGTGCCCTCGACAGGCGTGCGCTGGCCGTCCGTCGTGAACGTCTGCATGCCCCCCAGCACATAGCCCAGCTCCTGCCAGTTCGGGTAGGGACGACCCACCTGACCGTTCTCGTGCCGCAGCTTCAGGCGCATACCGCCCAGCGTGCCCGTGCCTTCGAGCGTGTAGTCCTCCTGACGGTGGTTGGCCCACACCACGGCCGTGTAGCTGCCCGCGGCCTGCGGAACCTTGAAGCGCACCGTCTGGTTCAGAACCTCCTCCGAGCCCAGAGGACGGCTCTGAACCAGCTCGCCCGTACTCCCGTCGTAGAGGAAGAACTCGCCGAACTCGGCAGTCTCCGACCAGAGATCCCGATCCTGAGGGTTCTGCGTATAGGAGAGTTTCAGCGTGACATCCGTCTGGCAGTCGCTCAGATCCTCCTTCGTGCAACCGCCGCTCGGAAGCACTGCGACGCACAGCATGAATAGGGTAAATAATCTGTTCATAGTTTCGATATATTTTGTTCTTCTTTCTCGTTAACTCTTCGTCTCGTTCCGACGGGGATGTCTCCGCGAACCGTCGTATTTGTCGTCGGGCCCTCTCGTCTCCGGGCCTTCGGGGTTTCAACACCTTGTATATTTCGTATCCTTCTGTCTTCGGCCGATTCGCTGCGGATGTCTCCGCGAACCGTCGTATTTATCGTCGGGCCCTCTCGTTTCCGGGCCTTCGGGGTTTCAACACCCTGTATATTTCGTATCTTCCTGTCTTCGGCCGATTCGCTGCGGATGTCTCCGCGAATCCGTCGTATTTCTGTTGTCCTGTCCGAACCCCGCGTGTCCGTCGTCCGGTCTGCGGGCATCCCGGAGAACCGTTCCCATCGCTCGATCCCGACTGTTTTTACGGCTCCTCTCCGAGCTCCCGGGCCTCTGCCTCCGGGCCCTTTCGGGGCATTCCGGCTCCTTTTTTCCGGCCCTTTGCGGCGGCACGGTCTCCGTATCTCTGCGGGACGGCTGCGCCGTTTTCCCGTCTTCAGTCTGTTCCGATGCGGAATACTCCGCGATCCCTTCGTCGTTTCTGTTATCCGGTTCGAAACCCGCATGTCCGGGGTTCCTCCGAATCCTGTCGTGATGTGCCTTGCGGCCGGGGCACGACTCCCCGTTGTGTCTTGCCGTGATGAGCCTTGCGGCCGGGGCACGGCACCCGTTGCGGCGGACTCCCGGACCGGGAGTTTCCTTTCCGTGAAAAAACGATGTCGAAAAGAAGAAGGAGGCAGGCCTGCCTGCCCTTTTGAACTTATCCTTCAGGTTAAACACACTGGACAGGCAGGCCCCCCGGTTATATACCGGGCATTTCAATTCCTCCTTCGCGGACGGATCAGATACCGCCCTCGATGTCTACCACGTTCCAGTTGAGTACTTCGATCGTGGCCTTCATGGACGCGTCGGCCTCGAGATCCTCATCCTTGTCGAGGTTGTCGTCCTCCGTGGGTTCGCCCACGCCGTCGACCGAGATGATGTTGACTTTGTAGTGGTTGTTACGCTTCAGAGCATACTTCTCGGCAATGGTCCCGTCCAGTCGCGAACGCATCCAGTAAGCCCAGTACGCCATACCCTGATCATAGGTTACGATAAGGTAGCATGCGTCTGCCGATGCTTTTGCCGCATTGCGGTCAGCAACAGCAGTATTCAAGGCTCCTTCGCCATTACCGGGCGTTCCGCCTACGTCAGTCCATCTGGCCGGCGTTTCGGCATAGATACCCGGGCAGTAGCCTACGATCTTGCCGCCTTGCCACTTTTGAACCCGGTAGAAAGTACCTCCATTACCGGTGGGTGCGGCGTCTGTGATTTTTTGAAGAGTGGCCGCAGCGTCGTCCGCTATCGAACCGTCTGCATCCAGAAGAAGCGCATTCGCGTTAGGGGTCCATTTGGCCTTGATGCTCAGGAAGGTGACCTTATGACGCTTGGCCTCCTTCGGAGAATTCTCCGTCAGGTAGCTGTCGGTGGCTATTTTCACGAAAGTGTGGTTGCCACCGTCGTCATGGCCGTTATCAAAAAAGTCGGCTGCACCCAGCGCATCGGGATATACACCCGTCCCGTCAATAGGATTATAAGCCTTGTTATAATACGGCGAAACCAGCTGCACGCCTTCGTAAACCGGGAAGGTGTAGAAACGCGTCGGGTTGTTGCGAACTCGGTACTCGGCAACAGCCGTGTCGTGCTCGTCTTTGATCTCGATCGTACCATCGCCGCTGTTGATTACAAGGTTATCCGCGAACGTAGGCGTAACCTTGGATACCATACGGCCGATATAGACCTTGAAGTTATTCGTCGCCGGGTCATCTCCATTACCGCCTGCGGCTGTAGTTTGATCCACGTTCAAAACCGTGACCTGATCCTCGATGGTTGCGCCGAGCTTATAGACGTTGCTCATCCAGAATTTATTGTTGGTAGTCGCACCCTCGATAGTAGTGATCTCCTGGATAACCTTGCAGACATTGCTCAGCTTCTTGTCGGCGGCTGTCTTGCCGTTCTGGCCGTTGAAAATGTCCTCGATCTTCGAGTAATTTTCAAGGTTGGCCAGGGCGTAAAGACGCTTTTTACCGGTCGTCGTGGCGAAAGTCTTTGCGTAAGGCTCCGTTGCTAATTCGGCGTCTTCGAACTTCACATAATTTTCGAGAACATCGTCGCTGTTGAACACAAGGACAACGGCATCGGTGATTTTTTTCTCTACTTCCGAAGCCTGCGAGGTTCCATTCACATAGTCCGCGGCACCGGCATAGGTTCCGGCGCCCGTACGCTGCGACAGCGATACCGTAGCGTAGGTCGGAATGCCCTCTACGACGCCGCCTTCTCCGCCGCCGCCCGGGGAATTGGGATTGTCTACGTCTTTGGTGCAGGAACCCAGCAACAGCAGGGTCGCAAATGCACCTGTCGTCAGAATGTTTAATGTTTTCATCGCTTAATTTAATTTGGTAAATGTTGAAAAAGGAAAGGATAAGTTGTTAAGTCTTGTCGTAGCGTTATATGCGCATCATCGGCGCCCGGGAAGCTCCACAGTGCCAACCTCGCGCGGAGCAGACGCCGCATGCAGCTGATCCAGAAGTTTCCGCGCCTCCGGCTCCCCGCATGCCGCGGCGCGCTCCAGAAGAGGTGCGGCTCCGGCCTCGTCGCCCGAGAACAGCCGCGCCGAACCCTCCAGCAGGTCGCGACCCGAGCCCTCCGCCGCGCCCCGCAGCACCGTCAGGGCCTCCGCATAGCGCCCTTGGCTCACCAGCGCCGCGCCCGTGGCCAGCGCCTCGGCCGCGGGGTCGGGGACGTTCTCGTAGTAGACCTTGATGAAGGCCGCATTGCGAAGCTCCGGGAACATGTGCTCCAGCATGTACAGATAAGGACGCCCGCCCGAGAGTTTCATCAGCTCCAGCTCACGGCCCTGCGTCACCGGAACGTTGTCGATGATGCGCAGGATCTCCTCGCGCTCGTAAAGGTCGCTCGCGGCGACCAGCTTGCGAAGGCCCCGCCAATCCTCCGAGCCGTTGAAAAGCGTCATCGAATCCGCCGGAAAAGCCGTGTTGCGGAGCAGAAAATCCTTCAGCGCCACGGCGCGGTTCCACGCAAGGCGGTCGTTGAAGGCCAGCGTGCCCTCCGGAGAGGCGCTGCCGACGATAACCACACGCACCACGCGCGATGTCTTCGACTCCTGAAGCATGCGGATGCTCGAAACCAGGTTCACGAGCATCGTGTTGTTATCCCGGAAATGCCGCTCGAGCAGGTGCTTGCCCTGACGGAAGTGAACCGTGAGGGCGCCTTTCTCGCCCTCGACGATGTACCGGTCGATCTCGGCCTGCTGCGAAGGAGCCGTGCCGTAACCCATGTTCAGCTCCATATCCGGGTCGAACAGACCCTTCGCGGCGGAAGACGTCGCCATACGTGTCTCCAGCGCCGAGAGCGGCTCCACGAACCCGAAACTGCGCGCAAGGCTGTCCCCCGTGCTGGCTGCCCCGGCAGCCGCCGCGAGCTCCGTGGCACGGGACTTGACGCCCGCGGGCGAAGGCTTCGGAAGGGAGGGCAGCGCCGGAGCCGCCTCCACCGTCCCGAGGCGCTCCGTGCGGCAGCACCCCGAACGTTCGCGCTCGATGCGAAGCCCCGCGGTCTCCATCCACCGCTCCAGTGGCACGCTCACAGAGTAGTCCGCGGTCTCACCCTCATGGGCGCGCTGGGAGCCCGCTGCGGGCTGACGAAGATCGTGGGTCGGCAGGCCCGCGACCTCCGCACGCCCGCTACGCGCCTCCAAAAGCTCCACACGACGCCCGTACACCTCGATGTTACGAAGCGCGAGCTCATGACCGCCTCCCGACAGTACCGGACGAAGCGTGAGCTTGTAGTTCTGACCTTCGGTCGCCTGTCGCCCGATATGAGCCCGGAAGCGAACGCGAAGACTGTCCCCTTCGACCGTGAGGCTGAGACCGCTGAGCGTGATACCCTCCTTGGGCGGCTCCGAAGAGAACGCTGGGGAGCTGGCCGCGAGGGCCATAGTCATAAACAGTAGATTCCATTTCATATTCATCCATCTTTAGTATATATATTCATTCTTTTCCAGGCATCCCGAATGCATGAGGTAGCCCGACTTTTTTAATCCGGCTGTCCGGCATAGCCTCGCAGTCCCCTCTCGATCTCCGGGACCGTGCCACCTCCTCCCGAAAGCCCGGCAACCCGCAGCGCCCGCCGCCGCGCGGGCGCTGCAGAACGCCGGAGACGACTCAGACAATCCCGCCGTCTCCCGAAGCACACCCATTAAGGCCCGTATCCCGCGCCCGAGCGGCCTGTGACGCTCTTCGGTGCAGAATCAGAAGAGCAGGAACGATATCGTGATCCCCGCCTTCGTCGGCCCGAAAAACAGCTGGCGGGCGTCCGACTCCACCTTCTGACCGCATTTGGGGCATTCGTAGCGGTCGTAGTTCAGGTAAAGAACCCCGACGCCCACCGTGAACTCCACGTTCCAGCGACGCCCCAGCAATATACTGTAACCGTAGCTCACGCCCCCGCCCGCGACATGACCCTCGTAGCGGTAGGCATCCGAACCGTTTCCGAAAAGAAGCGGCAGATTGTGACCCCCGATGTTATAATTCCCGTAAAGGCCGTGCACGCCCACGAAGTGACCGTTGAAGCGCTGGCACGTCCAGTAGCGGAACTCCGGCATCGCAGCCCAGTGGACCAGCTTCTTGTTGTCCGAGTCGCTGCCCTGAAGGTTGAACGGGTTGTAGCCCCCCGAAACCTCCAGCGTCCAACGCGGGGCCAGGCCGATCTCCACACCGAGATTAGGCGTGCGCGCGACGCCCCCGTAGAGAAGGTTCGTCTTCACGGCGAACCGGTCCTGAGCCTTCAGACTGCCCACGCACGACAGCAGCACAAGCGTCAAAACCGAGATCATGTACAATTTCTTCATCGTATAAATGTTTTATGCGGTTAACTCCTCCTCGCTTCCGGAGCCCGGCACCGCCCGGAAAACAGGCGGAACGGAACCCCGGAATGTCACTCTTTATAAGAAAGAGTGCGATAATGGCTCCAGACGTGTCAAATATTTGTTTTTCAATGTGATATGTGTTATGTCGCATTGAAAAATGTTTCAACATGGCCAAAATTGCGAGCCACGGAGATGCGAATTGGTATAATGCTCTTAAAATCAATGAATTAGTAAAACATAACGTAATATCTATGGTAAAACGACAGTCGCTTATGAGCAAGGAAAAGATACATCACTGTCCTGTGGGATGTGTTCTCTGCAACCATCCGACAGACTATCCAGCCCGATTCGTACCGTTCGCGCTGCCTGCCTCCCAATCCATAAGGCACATATCAAACAAGTCGAACCATATTCTTTTTTTGATCGATGGCTCGCTGCATGTCGTATTGGAGAACAAAAACATCTACATACAAGCGGGACAAGCCTTGTTTTTCGGACGCAATACCTGTCCGTATATACGGGCTACGCACGACTCTACGATCGTATGGTTGAAATTTTCCAACCGTATCGTGCTGGGAGGCAGCGACGTATTGAGCAAAGTGGCCGCGGCAAACAGGCCTTCGCATGAGGACGACATCCCTATACTGGACCTCACGCAAACGATGATCGACAAACTGCGTGGCATGCAGTTTATTGACAGCCCGTGTTATCATATAAGCCGCCAGTACGAACTATACATAGCTTTCCGAAGCGAGTATTCGGAGGAGCAAATGGCGCAGTTCTTCAGTTCGATCCTGCGTGCACGGGACGATTTCAGGGCCTTTGTAAAAAACAACTATCGTTATGGGGATACTCTGGAAAAGGTGGCGCAGAAAGCAAACATGAGTACCAATCACTTTCTGCGAAAATTCAAGGAGCACTTCGGAATGACGGCCCATCAATGGATGGTGAAGCAAAAAGCGGAAAAACTCGTGAAGGCCATACAAGCCGGAGAAACAAATGCCAAACTGCTCGCCGACCGCTTCGGGTTCCACTCTACGGCAGGACTATATCTTTTTTGTCGTCGGCAAGTGGGAATGACATTTCAGCAACTCACACGACATGTTGCTGACGGACAATCGATTACAATTTAATATAAAGTACAGTGGTGATTTTTGAACAAAAAATGTAACTTTTATATTCTTTGCCAGCGACAAAAAATCATTCTTTTTTTCCTATTTTTGCGATCAACAAATTGGAAACCAAGTCGGCAAGACACTCTTTCTTATAAAGAGTGAAATTCCGGGTGCGCTGACCTCGGGGTGCTCCGGATTTTTGCAACGTTTTTGCAAATATACTGTTTTTGAATATATACTGTGTTTTTTTGTTATACAACGGTATTGAAAACGGCTTTTGTCGTGTTGTCTTTCTCTGATCGTTGATATTCGATGCGGGAAAGACGGCCCCCGTCGATTGATTGTCCGGGGCTTGATGGTTCGAAATGTCCGGAGCCTGGATACCGGCGCGTCGGATGTCCGGTCTTTCAACCGGTCTGGTCTTTATAGCATTGTTACGATACGGTTCGCTTCGTCTATGCGGCAAGGTTCCATTTCTTCCAGATAGATACGTGTGGTTCTTTCCGTGGTATGTCCGAGACCTTCGCTAATGACAGAAATGGCGATGTTTTTGCGACGTGCACGACTGGCCCACGTATGCCGTGCCGCACCGAAGGACAAACGCGCATCCGTTCCTAATTTCCGTGCGATGTCCTGCAATAGGTGCAGGTAGTAGCAGCGGCTCCGGCAGTAGAGTTCATAGAGCTGTTGATCGTTGTGAGGCGTCTTTCCGGAACCGGAGCCTGCAGCGGAAAGGATTGGAAACACATACGGTGTGCTGCAGAGACGATAGCGGTCGATGATTTCCTGCATTTCCGGGAGGATACGGACGGTGAAGAGTTGTCCCGTTTTACGGCGGCGGTAACGGATGACTCCCTCGCGGATGTTTTCCTGACGTAGGTAGGCCATGTCTACGAATGACATTCCACGGCAGTAAAAACTGAACAAGAACATATCGCGAGCGACGTTCTGCTTTCCGGTCAGTTTCGCTTGGGAAACTTTTTGCATGAGCGTATCGCTGATTGCCAGTTTCCAGGTCTTGGAGTTTTTGACGGTTACGGCGTCGAAAGGACGACGGCCGGAGTTTGCATGGCCTTCAGCCACGCCCCGGTTATAGGCAGCCCGGAGTTTGCTCATATAGAAGGTTACGGTATTGGGTTTCAGTCCCATATCTTGCAGATAGTCCCGGAAAGCCAGCACTTGCCGTTCATCCAGGTCATCCAGCAGAAATTGTCTTCCTCCGGCGAACTTCCGGAAAACCGATAGCGTGGATACGAACGTCTGTGCCGAGCCGTACCGTCCTTTGTTGCGGCACTTTTCTACAAGGTGTAGGAGATAGGTTTCTACATAACGTTTGTCATCGCGTTGCCGATAGTGAGCCAATACATCCGAAGCCTCGAAAGGGTTGCCCGATTGTTCCATGCTATGGACCAGCCTGTATAGTTCGCCTGTATGATAACGCAGATAGTCGTTGACTTGTCCGATGTATTCCCGGTGTGTGCGGTTTCGCTGGCGTGTGATGGCGATGCCGCGCATATCGTCGAACTCTTCCTTGCGGAGCCGGTAGGGCGTGAACAATACGCAGCGGCGTCGGTGACGGATGATCTGGATGACGACCGTATAGTGATCGCTTGTGGTGTCTTTACGCACATTCAGTTTCGGGCGGATGCTCGTTTTGCCTTCGGAAGGCAGTTTCGTCTGTGTTTTTCTCATTTCGTTTCTTATTGATGATTACGCTAATAGTCCGGTCCGAATTTGCGGCATGTTGGTTCAGTGGCGGAAATTCGGGGCGGAAAATAAATCGGGACTAAAAAAGCGTTTTATTCCGAACTCGGCGCGTTTCTTCTTATCATAAATACGGGCCGTGCGGAAAAGTGGATCGAGAGAGCGGTGGCCGGAGCTTCTTTTCGATGCGCCTGAAAAGGCTTTGTACGACCTGCTTTGCCTCGGCCTGTTCTGAAAAATGCGGACGCTTCGGCACCCGACGTACCCGATGAGCCGTATGGAGGTGGCGGTGAATGTGTCGACGTCGGTCTTTGGTCTGCGATGAACGGATTGTGGGTTTGATGGGATGGCAATTAGATTACCGCCAAATTGCCGGGTAAAAGAGAGCCAAACGATAAGCTAAAACACCGCCAAATGACAAGCGGTTTGTGATTGACCTTATACATGATTGTCGACGGGAAATATTTAGAGCGGATGGATAACGAATCTTCAGTTCTGTTTTTCGCCTCCGCCTCCGGTCGCGTTAACGATGTCGCTTATTGGTATTCGATCGCTTTGCTATAATATATTTCGAATAAGACGGCGATCAGCCTTTTCGGCTGTCGTTTCAGCCTGTATTTGGGATCGTCTTTGACATTGGTTGTCCGATCCGTTTTTAATTAAGTAGATGGTCTCCGTAAAAGGCGTTGTAACTATTATATATGGAAACGTATTCGCGAAATATGGTCGTTCCAGTACCGGCAGTACACCCCCGCAGGGCAGGACTTCGGCTTCAGCGTCGAAATGCGGGACGACGACCCCGAAAACTTCCTGCAAGAGCTGGAAAAGTATTACGAGGCTTACGACCCCGACTATGAAGCCTATCCCTGGATCGGCCCGGACGGACACGGCAAGAACGGCGCCCCTTACCACATCAAAGACATTGTGTGCGATATGGAAGCGGCCGAGGCAATGATCGACATGTTGCTGGCCTGACGCTCCTTCCGGTTCCGGCCCGTCAGGCCGTGACGGCAGACAGACGCGGGGAGCGGCTTGTGCACAAGCTGCTTCCCGTTCCTTTGTCGCACCATATTCGCCCGTCGCATCTGGTCCTCCTCTTGTATTCCGTCCGGCCAAAATTCTTGAATCTTGGAAAAGCGGCAAATCTGTGTGAATAATTCTTGGAAAAGCGGCAAAATACCTTATATTTGCATTGGAAAAACGGCACGTGTGGCCGGGTATGCCGGCCTACAGCCTTAATATAAGCCAGTTATGCTCAAGAGGAAAATAGACGACTACATCCGGAATTATTATGAAACGACCCGTAACGCACTGCTCGTTACCGGAGCACGACAGATCGGCAAGACCTACTCGATTCGCCAGTTCGGCAAGACATTCAGGAGTTTCGTCGAGATCAATTTCCTCGAAACGCCCGAAGCGGTCGGGCTGTTCGAGGGGGCGAGGAACAGTGGCGACATGCTGCTGCGCTTGTCCGCCCTGACCTCCGTGCCGCTTATCAAGGGGGAGACGCTCGTCTTTTTCGACGAGGTGCAGGAGTGCCCCGAGATCGTTACTGCGATCAAGTTCCTCGTGGACGAAGGGTCGTACCGTTATATCCTCAGTGGCTCGCTGTTGGGGGTGGAGTTGAAGGACCTGCGTTCGGAGCCGGTCGGATATATGGGAGTCAAGGATATGTACCCGCTCGATTTCGAGGAGTTCATTTCGTGCGTAGGCATCAGCGATACCGTGATCGGGGCGCTGCGCGAAGCGTGGAAGCGCCGCGAGGCCGTCGATGAGTTCGTTCACGGCAAGATCATGGAGTTGTTCCGGCTCTATCTCGTCGTAGGCGGTATGCCGGCCGCCGTGAGCAAATACATTGAGAGCAATAATCTTCAGGAGGTTATGACCGTACAGCAGGACATTATTCGCCTGTACAAACGGGACATTGCCCGGTACGACCCGGATAACAAACTCTATATCGAGGAGATTTTCAACCTGATTCCGCCCGAGCTGAATGCCAAAAACAAACGTTTCATTTTGAAGCGTTTGAACGAACATGCGAAGTTCGATCGGGTCGAGAGCAGTTTCCTGTGGCTGACCAATGCAGGCGTGGCGCTGCCGGTCTATAACGTGGAGGAACCGAAGGTCCCGCTTTTGCTGGACCGTTCGCGCAACCTGTTCAAGCTTTTCCAGAGCGACGTAGGGCTGTTGGCCAGCCAATATGCCGGAGGTATCCAGTTGCGCATTATCAACGGGGACAAGGACATCAATTTCGGCTCCGTCTATGAGAATGCCGTCGCGCAGGAGCTGGCGGCGCACGGTATCGCCACCTATTATTACAACAACAAGAAACGGGGCGAGCTGGATTTCGTCATCGAGCTAGGCGGCAAGGTGCTGCCCATCGAAGTCAAGTCGGGCAAGGACTACGAGACGCACCGCGCCCTGTCCAATATCATGGATTGCGGTCAGTACGACTTGCCCGAGGCCGTTGTATTCAACAATGCCAATTTGCGAGTGGCCGGCAAAATCGTCTATGCTCCCGTCTATATGGTAATGTTCCTCGAAAAGGACGATACGGCTCCGACATTTTACAAAGTGGATCTGACCGGGTTGTAAACCGGCGGCACCAATCAATATTGCGATCTGCTGCGGTTGCAGTCCATGATCGACATGTTGCTGGCCTGACGTTCCTTCCGGTTCCGGCCCGTCAGGCCGTGACGGCAGACAGACGCGGGGAGCGGCTTGTGCACAAGCTGCTTCCCGTCCTTTTTTCTCCGGCCGCCATCCTCTGGTATTCCGCCTCGGTGTAAACCTGGTGTAAAGTAATAAGATATAAAAAACAGAGGCGGCTATTAGCCGCCTCTGTTGTGCGCGAGTCAAATACCTATTTGTCGTCATAGTGACCGTATGCGGAAAGCATTAAAACGGTTATTATTTCTTCCCGGATTTCATAAATAAGCGGATGTTTACGGTTGATCCGGCGGGTCCATTGCCCGCTCCTGTCGGCCCCTAACGGCTGCAAGAAGCAACGAATGAATTTCATTTGCTGCTTCTTGCCTGCTTGGGAGAGATTAGTTTGTACTCCTGCAACCAGTTCACAAAATCCATTTTAATGAACTCCCAGTATTTTCCTCGCAGGCAGTTGGGGTCGAAGTCCTCATCCGCCAGTTGAAAAGAGGTGAAGTTGCGGATGATGGTTTCACGCTCATGTGTCCACGGATAGCGTTGTCGATGCAGGTCGAGCATCTGCCCGATGGTGTAGTTTTGTTTCAGTTCATGGAGATCCCAGAAATCCTTTTTACGGCCGCCTCGCAATACGACATCGACCTTCATGGCTACAATGTCCTCTAAGGCAGCCATGCGTATGCCGTCTATTTGCTCGGCAGGTTGCAGGAATGGGTCGGTGTAGAAAAGATCGACCTTTACACGTTTGAACTCGGATTCTCCCAGATAGAACGATTCTCCGAACGAATGCAGTCCGTCCTCCTGAATCCGGTTATCTGCGTAGGCAAATTCCCGTCGCAGCAATTCGTATATGGCCCGCCAGTCGATAGTGCCGTAATCCTGTCCGGTAAACATATCTATATCAACCGATTCACGATGTCCGAGCCGCAGACTGAGCGACGTTCCGCCAACCAGCCGGAACAAAGAAAGTTCGGGCGCCCGCATTAACTTATCGAGAATCTCGCGTAAAAGCGGTGTTACGGTATTGTAGTATAGAGAGGGCGTCATGTCGATTTGGGTTTTGCCAGATAAGCTATGCGGTACGAATTGGCGGGACGGGTGTATTTCTCGACCTGCCGCTCCCCGTAAAATCGGCGGATTTCGGCTTTCTCTTCCGCATTGCCATAGGTCATTACCCGCTCGATAACGGCCCTTTTGTGCCGCTGCCAGTCGATCTTCTCTATTTTGGTGTCCCAGAATAAAGAGGGGGACAGTTTGGTAATATCCGGAGTCGGTTGGCGGCCGTTCTCGATGAGCCGTATTTCATAGAACAGTTGCAGGGTCATCAGGAAGCCCGTTTCGTATCCCATCTCCTGTTCCAACTTCAAAGACAGGGGGACATTGAGTTTGCGACGGCCTTTGATAATTTCGGTAATGCGCGACGGGTATTCCCCGATCTTCCGGGCAAGGTCTTTCTGAGAGAGATTAAGCCTGCGTAAATCCCGCTCGATAATGATCCCCGGATGAATCCCTTTCAATATGTTTATGTCGTACTTCATATATGTCTCCAATGCAAATATAATGCAAGATTACCAATTTTGGTAATTATCGGCGGGGAATTTCATGTATGGATGCACTTGGATCATTGCCATTCTGTTGATGGATGTTCGGATCCCGTACACAAAAGTTATTGCGCTTCGGGGAAAAACAACTCAACCTTCGTATGTCGGTTGGCTTCCGCCGGCGTGTGGTCGGCGATGCCGCCCCGGCTCGCCCGGACGATCCGCCCGGAGGGGATACCGCGCCGCTCCAGTTCCGAAGCGATATAATCGGTCCTCGATGCGCTCAGCGAGTCGTTGATACCGGGCGTACCCGTTCCGCTGTCGGCGGCTCCCGTAACCTTTACGGACAAACCGTATTTATCCGCCACGCGGGCCAGTTCATCAAGATTGAGCCCTTGCGAGGCGTCCGTCAGATTCGCCGTGTTGAGAGCGAAAAAGAAATAAATGGGAACACCGATACATTCGCCATCGAACCGCATAAAGGCCGTTGAATCCGAGGCGAGGGAATCCATATCGGCGGAGTCCGTTTTCCGGGCATCCTTACGCGCGGGAAGCGGACGGCTGCCGCCGGGTTGCATTCCCGCCGTATCGAGCGGCGACACGCCGTCCCAATGCCTATGCATCAACCTCGCCCGCAGCGAGTTCAAGCCGCTGTAATCGTTTACGGGATAGCCTGTGCGTTCGTCGTCGTCATGCTCGAACAAATGGCTGTACGTGGCGAGCAACCCTTCGATCTGCAAGATCTTCTTTAACTCGGCCAACGTCCGCTGGTCCCGGTCATGCTGTCCGGCATAGCGCCTGTTCTCTTCCGCCAGGCAGGAGGCGTAATCGACGAGCCGTTCGCTGCGGCGGACATAAGGCGCAGCATCCACCGCACGTCTCCAACCGACCCTGCCGAGATGGAACGTGAAGCCGGCAGTCAGCGAAAGCATGTGGTCTCCGAGGCGATTCGCTTTCCCGTAGCCGTCGAAGTCCTGAAAGGTGGTCGTGCCGGAGAGTTCCGCGACGGCGCTTATCTTTCGGGAGATACGGTACTGACCCTGCACGCCGTAAGAGATCGCAAACGGGTTATGCCCGTTCGTGGCATGATGCAGCAGGCCGACGCCCGCAAAGGGCGCGAGACTCCAACGTACCTGTTCCTGCCGGGCATACCTGCGGCCCAGAAGATTCCACAACAGATCCGCATGGACGTAGTGGTACCTCTGTATGGACAACCGGGCGTCCTTGAACCTCGATCCGCTATAGTTGATCCGTACGCCGGCCGATGGTGTGAACCACTTGCCGACAGAGAGACTGTACGACGTTTCGATCCGTCCGAACAGATCCTCGCAGCCGAGCGGCCTGCCGAGAAAGGCGGTAGAGCCTCCGGCGATACCGACAAACCAGTTGCCGCTTCCTCGCATCGGAAGTACCACGCCGTCGAGATAGGCGGGCTGCATCGGCTCGAACAACTCCGTGACATCATAGAAGGACTCGTATCGTACAGTGTCCCCCTGCGCGGGCCGGACACTCGCGCGGGCCTGCAACGAGCAGAGCGCCGCAAAGATAAAGATGATTCGTCTTGTCATATTCCAATCGTTTTACCTGTTATATTTTCATTCGTCGCAAGAGAGAATGCCGCTTATCGTTTGGGTTTCTTGCCGATGGCCGGACGCATCATGCGGCTGGCCATCCTCATACAGCGGAGCGCCCACGTGCGGTTGTCCTCGTCCTCGTCGCGGCCCCACTTGAGGTCGCTTTTGGTTCCCCCACCGCCGTGCGTTTCGGCAAACGTAGTGGCATCATCGACCATGCCGAGAAAGAGCATCGTCGCGCAATGCATGACCTCCGTGCCCTGTTCCGCGATTGCCTGTACGAGCGTGTCGTCGAACAGTTGCCGCTGCGGAGCGTCCAGCAGGGCCGATACGTTCCGGTACTCGCGAACCAGACCTTCCAGCAGGGCGTCTTTGAGCAGCGTGTCCACTTTGGAATGGACATCGCGCGAGTAGCGGTAGGCTTCCGTCCGGAGTTCCTCCGTGCGCTGCCGGACGGCATCCATGTCCTCCTTGAGCTCGGCGAGCTGCCGGTCGGCCGTCTGCAACTTCTCCTGCTTGTCGGCCAGTTGTCTGTCGATACCTTGCAGCTCCTTTTGAAGCGACTCGACCAGCATCTCCAGCTCCGCCGCATCGTCGCTGTTGGCCGCCAGATCGCGTTCGGCTGCCGAAAGCTGCGCCTGCTTTTCGGCCTTCGACTTTTCGAGGTTATCGACCATCGTGGTAAGTCCCTTGACACGCCGCTCTGCCAACCGGATGTCCGACTGGATGGCGGAGAGCACCTTCCGGTGTCGGTCGATATTTTCCTCGATGGTCGTACACTCCTCCGAGAGCATGCGGCGGTACTCCTCGGTCGTGAGATGCCGGGCACCCGTTTCGGAAACGCTCCGCCCCCGCGACATTCCCCACTTCGTATTGACCTCGGCAAAGAAGTCGGTATGGAGCTGTTTCATCCGCTGGCTGAACTCGTACTTGTCCTTTCCCGCGAATATCTCCTTGTACGCAAAGCGGTCGTCCTTGATCGGCAACAGCGTGCAGTGTACGTGCGGGTTCATTTCGTCGAGATGTACGATGAAGGCGGCGATATTCTGCTCGCCGTATCTGCCGCTGACGAACGCATAGACATCCTGCGCCCAACGTTCGATGTCGCGTTTCCGCTCGACACGGGGATTGGCTGCCCCCTTGTCGAAATTTACCTTCTGCGAGCCGAACGCCAGTTCGCGCATGCGGTCTCGGGAACCGCCGAAGATGATGTTGACCACCGTGCGGTATTTCGGCTCATCCAGACCCTCGTTAGGGTCCCTGATCCCGCGCCGGTTCAGTATTTCGGCCATCCGTTCGGGGATGCTGCGGCTCTTGTCCACGGGACGGACTTTGCCGCCTTGGACGATTTCGAAGTTCAGGTGTTCGCGGCTGGGGTCGTAATTGCCCTTTTCGAGCGCCCGCTCCCATCCCTTCTCCGTCCATCGACGCTGATGTTCGTTGCTCTGCGACGTCGTGATGCCTTTCGACACCCGGACATCGAGCACCTGTTTTGCTTTTGCCATACTCTTTCGTGTCCATTCGGACAATCCGCCGTGTCCCAGCTTGCTGCTTGTCTGGACACCACTCCCTCTGCCGACAGGCCGGAGGGGTATTAGGCTACCCCACCCTTCGTTTGGTGGCAGGCGGGCAAGCCCGCGTGCCCGCTACAACCGGCAGAATGCCTGGCCGGAACAGGGGCGGATTGTCGGGGTTATACAAACTCCGTTTCCGGCCTCCGGGTCAATCCGCCTCCTCCAGTACGTGTGCCGCAAGCGCCAGAAAGGACTTGCGGAACGATTTGAGGCCCTCTTGCGTTGCGTCCGGCTCTGTGGTCGTCCCGTCCGCTTCGGCATCGAGAATGAGCCCCGCAAGCACCTTGGAGGTCTCGATGAGCGACGACCACTCCCCGCCGAGATCGAGGCGGAAGAAATCCATGAACTCCAGACGATCGTCGAACCTCGACCGGCGCAGCACGCGCTGCATGGCAGCCAGGGCAATACACCCCATAGCCGTCGCATGGATTCCGACCGCCTGCGGGTCGTCGTCTTTCGACGCCTTATCCGGGTCGACGCGGACGCCGGCTGCGGTCATCGCGCCGCGGACGAGCTGTCCGCACGCCGAGCCGGTCGCGGAGGAGTCCGCATAGCCGACCACCCAATCGGACAGTACCTCCCGCAGTTGCGCGGCAAGGCCGGATACGGACTGTACATCGTCCGCCGGAGCAGGCTGTCCGGACTGCACGGCCATGGTAATGACCACGCTCTTGGGAAGACGGATGCGTGTCAGCAGACCGAACGACTCCAGCGTGTCCAGAAAGGAACGGACGGTAGCGCGGTGCCAGCGCCACTCCACAGCCAGGTCAGAGACGGTCACATGGCACTGGCAGGGCCGGAGTTCATAATCCTGGCGCCTCAAATACGAAGAGACGAATCCTGCCATCGCCTTGTCCAACAGGTCGCAGTAGGCTTCCGCCCTCGTCTTTCGTTCGCCGACTTTTTCCTTGAGGTAGTCGAAAACCTCCACTTGTGCCAGCACCGTGGCCGGCATTCTTTTCTTGTTTCCCATATTCGTCGATATTATTGATGATAATCGTGTGCGGATATGTCGGAGCTGCCGCCGTCCGCATCATGCGGCAACCCTGCGCGATGATCGTAGCGATGGGGCACGGCAGATGTTGCGGGAGGCTCCGCCCGTCCGGGCTCCACCTCCTTGCCGTCGCATTCGGACATGGCCCGAGCGGAGGGATAGAACAGAGCTGCCAAAAGGCAGTAGGCGGCGGTAACGGCCACGGTGTACAGACCGGGCACGAAGCCGATAGCCACGGCCGTGAGCGCGAGCACGGCAAAGGCCCGCGGCCGGCCGGACAAACCGCGCAGCCACCGGTCCGTCCGCCGGGAGGAGAACAATGCGGCACACGCTCCGGTAGAGAGCAGGACGCCGAAGCCGCCGGGGTGTCCGTTCGTATAGGCATAGTGGTACAGGAGCAGCAGGACGAGCAAAAGCTGCGCGTAGAATTTACGGGCCTTGGCGTCGCGTGCCCGGGCGTCGCCCTCTCCTGCCGGAAAGCGGCGCTTCCTGCTATACAATGCCGCTGTAAGCACAAAAGGCAGTGCGGCAAAGGCGAGGTGTACGGCAATCCACATCATAGGTAGTAGGGTTTTTCACGCACGGGAACGGGCGGTATCACGAGTTCCAGGCGGACAATACCGTAGGTCGCCAAGCGGATAATGGCCTCGGCATCCGCGGGGGAAAGGTACATGGCCGCCTTCTTGATGCGCTGCCGGAACGAAGCGTCCTGCTTGCGGTGGGTGGCCAGCGCCCTGTCCAGTTCGTGTTCGGGGATCTCCCAGGTCGTACCCTCGGCGTACTGACCGTTCGCTTTGAACGCCCGGAGCACCAGCGTGCGGGAAACGACGTAATCGGTACGGTCGCTTCTTGAAATGATATGCTCCTTGTAGAGGTTATCGTCGGCAACCTTTATCCATGTTCGGTACATGTTGATCCAATAAACCATCTGTCGGTACAACGTGTTTCGCATGGCTCGGTCGTTTACAGGAAATCCATCAGTACTTCCTCCTTGATCTTCTTGTACTTGAACGTGCCGCTGCGGGCATGGAGTTCGAGGTCGAGGCACAGATCGCCGTACATCAGCTCCAGCGAATCGTAAACGGTGGCGACGACGACATGCACCTTGCCGTCCTCTTCCGTCCGGGCGTTCATCTTGAACATCTGTCCGAAGGCGGGATTGGAATAGGCGCACGTACTATGGCCGAACTCGCCGACACGCATGGGGATATGGTGGTAGAGCGTGATGAGCTCCATGTCATCCTCGAACATGTCCATAACCTCCTCCAAGTCGTAAGAGTCCCGGAGCGGGAAGGTAAGCAGCACGTAATCGCCGTAGAACTGCGGCTTTTCCATCGTCGTCACGTCGATCAACTGCGGCAGTTGCAGCGGAACGAGCGCCATGAAGTCGTTATAAAAGTGTCGTAGCATATTCATTGCGGATGGTGTTTACTGTGTGTGAATAAATGCCTCCATGAGCATTCCGGGCAATTCGTCTTGTCGGTCGCCCGTCGATTGCAGAATTGAGCCCAACGCCTCGAACGCGGCCGGGGTCTGCGCGGCGATCTCGTCGAGGCGCTCGCGCTCTTGCGGAGAGAGCAGCGCGAGGCAAAGGCCGTCCATGGAAGCATAGGGCTGGAGAAGCATCCAGATGTAGGCACACGCCTGCTGCGGCGTTTTGACCCGCCGGTTCCGGATGTCGTCGATGCAGGTATGGGCGTTCTGTATCAGCCGGCGGCCCGTGCGCATCGCCAGAAAGAGCATGGCATCCCGCCAGGCGATCTCGCCACGCCCGGCGGCGAGGAAGACCTGCGAGCAGCAGCGTTCGGTATCGCATGCGATGTCGGCCACGTCCGAGCCTCCGAGCTCGTGCAGATGCGCGAGGAAGCCCCGAAAGACGGCATCTTCCCTTGCGATATAGGCGGTCAGATCTTCGCGGCTGTGGATGCCGTCGCGGATGCTTTCGGTAAGCAGCGCCCGGTAGGCCGAGAGCATCTGCCGCCTGTCGCCCCGGTAGACCGGACGACCGTCCAAAGAGGCGAAAAACGGGCGGACCGTTTCGGCCGCGCGGCGCAGCTCCTCGTCCGCGGCGTAGGGCGAGAGCCGCTCCTTGAGCATGAGCAGCTCCCCGTAAGTGCGGGGCCCCGACAAGGCCAGACGGGAGAACTCGATGCGGAGCGAATCGTGTATCCCCTCGCACACCTTACAGGCATCGGAACCAGGCAGGCCGAGCGTGTCCCGTCGCAGGCGTGCAAAAACGGAATCCTTTACGGTCTGCCACCGTTTAAGGTGTCCCGCCAGTTCTTTGGCCGTCAGGTGGTCCAAGCGCCGTATTTCGGACAGGTACCCGCGGTAGGTGTCGGCAGGATCGTCCGAGCCCACGGACGACGGTTTGCCGTTTCCGCTCCCGCACGAAGAGACCAGGAACAAGACGGTCGAACAGACGGTCAATACGGCTAAAAGCGCCGGACATCTTGAATATGATTTTCTATTTTTCATATCCCAAATTCATATCATCAGCCGCAAATCTATATATTATTTTCAATAAGATAGCAAATAGGAATCATATTTTACATAAAAACAAATATCATATTCAACAATATGATTATCAATGAAAACAAGTGCAATAAAGAGTAATTTTAGAGTATGATTTCAGAGGATTTCAACTCTGAATATGATTTTATCGAATTAAAATCTTATCTTTGTGTCCGTTATCCTAAACAGTGTATAGAGATATGGCAAAGGTGGGTTACATATTCAAGGCTAATTCCTATGACGCGCTCGATGCGGACAAAGAATGGATGCGACAATACGGGTGTGTACAGGTGGTCGAGGAAGAGTGCGCCCACGAGGCGCTCCGGCCGCAGTGGAAACAACTCATGGCAAGCCTCGGCAGAGGCGACGAACTGGTGGTGGCCAAATTCAGCAACGCCGTGCGCGACTTGCGCGGGCTGGCCGCACTCGTCGAGCTGTGCCGGATCAAGGTGGTGCGCCTGGTATCCATCCACGACAAAATCGACACCCTGGGCGAACTGTTTCCCGATACAACGGCAGCCCAGGTACTGGAGATGTTCGGGGCCCTGCCCGAAGAGGTAGCCGTGTTACGCAAGTCGTCCAGCCATATCATGCAACTGCAACAAACCATCAAGCCACCGGTAACGAAGAAGGCCATGTCGAGGGCGGAACGGGAAAAAACCATCGTGGATATGTACAACAACGGCTATCCCATCGACGATATCTGGAAAATGAGCGGCTTTAACAGCAAAAGCTCGATATGGCGCATACTCAACAAATACGGCGTATGGCTCAACCGAGGCAGAACCAGCGGCCCGCGGGTCAAAAAGCAACAGGACGAGACGGAATAACCGACCGGCGGCACACGGGGAAAACAGAAAGGAACGCCACCCCGCATTGCTTTTTCGCCGATTTTTCGTATCTTTATATGGGGTATAATCTTTAATTCGGAAGCTATGTTAGATATTATTATCGTATTGGCAGGATTCTATCTATTTTGCGGCATCGTGAGGGTTCTGCTCGGAGGATTCGGCAAAAGCGACTATCAGCGCGACCGTTAGACTGCGGGACGCCTGCCCGTCGCTTATGGACAAGACAATATGGTTATCGCATAAAAACAATCAACAAAAACGAGAACTGAAATGACAAAAGCCGAGATGATCGCCCGGATCGCAAGCCAGACCGGAGTGGAAAAAACGGCAGCTTTGGCCGTTGTGGAAGCATTTATGGAGAACGTAAAAGAGTCGATGATCGCAGGGGAAGATGTGTTCCTGAGAGGCTTCGGCAGCTTCATTATCAAGCGAAGAGCAGAAAAAGTGGCCCGCAACATCACGAAGAACACGACGATTGTTATTCCGGCCCATTCCATCCCCGCTTTCAAGCCGGCCAAAGTATTCTTAAACGCAGTAAAAGAGGGGAATAAAAAAGAATAAAACGCTTATCCTGTCAGGAGAAGCGTGGTACAATCCGACCCCGTCGGACAATAAAAACCGCAACCGCCGTTGATAGGCGGTTGCGGTTTTTAGCATATAACGCTTTACGCCGCCTCGCTTTCCGGGGTCATCGGTCCGCAAGCATCCGGTTGGCATACTCTGCGATCTTCTCCCGTGTCAGCCACTGGGGTTTTTCGTCTTCAGGGAAACTGTCGTAAAGCCGGGTCATCCACTCGATTTGCCGCGCTTCATCGCCTGCCCACAAGCGGCCGGTACTCCTGTTACCGAAGCCGAGGTAATACTCGCAGTCCGATTGCAGCCGCGCCAACAGCATGTATCTGAATCTCTTGTCCCGGCGAATTACGTCCTCTACCGTCATGCTTTCTGTTTTGTTCGTTCCGTTCATGTCTGCAAAGATTTAAGTTTCTCTTTTTCCCTCCGGTAGTCCTGTACCGAAGGCCGATTGTTTTTCTGCCTGCGGGATTGACGACCGGGCCGGACAAGGAGGATGCGGAAAATACGCTCGCCGGTTGGTCCGGGGAGGAAGATTTTCCGCCAGCAAGCCAACGGCAATCCTTGACAGTACCGGCAGCCGGCAATCGAACTTCGCAGAATAAACAAGCGGCTTGCGGCATAGGAGACGGGCGGGAGTAGTACGGATTAGAAGAGTGCAGGTATGCCCCTAAAAAAGGGAAACGGCAGCGAAGAGAGCCGGGTTGCGCCGGCTCTCGATGTATCCCGTCGTTCTCCCCCCATGGGAGCGGCTCCGCTCAATCCGTCACTCTGTAATAATAGCTCAACTCGTCGCCTTGCAGATGCTCCACGGCGTACCGGTCGGCCTGCTCCCAAAAGGATTGATAAAGTGCCACCAGTTCCGGCCGTTTTTCATAATGCTGCCATATTTTGTGGTTGAGCACCAGTATGAGTTCCGTAAGATACTGATAGTCCTCTTTCCACTCCGCAAAAGCCCGGTTAAAAGTATCCCGGACAGCCGACACCCCGAACCGGTCTGCTATCGAGAAATCATCCCAAAAGGTTGTTAGTAGCTCGTAATTGTTTTCGGCCATAAATTCTCTGAATGTCATAACATTTAAAGTTTTAAGTTTGATTTTTTGTTTTCCCTCCGATACATTTCCGTACCGGAAGGCTGATTATTTTTCTGCCCGCGGGATTGACGGCCGGGCCGGGCAAGGAGGATGCGGGAAATACGCTCGCCGGCTTGTTCGGGGAGGAAGATTTTCCGCCAGCAAGCGCAAGCGATCCTTGACGGGAATCGGTAGCCGGCAATCGAAATTTGCAGAGAAAATAACCGGGCTTGCGGGATGAAACCATAGGGAAAAACAAGTGCTGAAGAAATAAAACAGAGATAAGGCGAGGGGCTATGAAAGGGGACCTTGTCGAACGGACCGTCCATGAAAACATCCGCAAAGAAGTGACGGGAAGTTAATAAGCAAAACAAAAGCGGCCTTCAGGCCGCTTTGTCGGGATAAGGCAGGATTTACTTCTTGCCCTTTTTCGTTGTCTTTGCCGGCTCCGCAGGTTCTTCTTCCTTTTCGACGGCCGGATAGAACCTGACGGCGACCATTACGATGCGGTTGTGCAGCACGCCGTCCTTGTCGACCCACTCTTCGGGCTTGAAGTAGCCCTCCACGGTAAGCAGCGTGCCTTTGGTCAGCACGTCGAACGAGCCGGCATTCTCGTTCTTGCGCCACGCTTCCATGTTGACGAACGCCGATACGCGCTTGGTATCCTCGCCGTTCTTTTCCTGGCGGGCTACCGACAGCGGGAAACGGGCTACGCTTGCGTTGGTGAACTGGCGGATTTCAGCGTCTTTTGCCACGAATCCGGTTACTGCGAAACTGTTCTCGATCTTTTTCATTGCGATTGTTTTTTAGAAGTTAATAAATCAGTTTTACGGTGCTTGAAAAGTAGGTGCGGCAAAGGGATGCACCAAGGATAGCGCATAAATACGCTTTATTTTGGGGCGTAGGCCCAAACCGCAGGCTCGATAAAGGAAGATTTGTGCGGCTACGCCATTGGTCAAGACCTGCCAGGTCGTGCCCGTCTACACCCTAACTTTGCAGCGAAAAACGATGGGGCGACTTCGACAGAAAACGGTCGCGGAAAAGGCGGGGAAAACAGGGAGCAGCGGCATTCGCGGATCTGAAAAGACCCGACCGCCCACCGGCAAGACCGCAGCACGTTCCGGTGTGCACCAGATAAGAACATCGAGGCGGGGTAAGCGAAGCGACCGTGGGCGGCATGGCAGCGGCAAGAGACGGTATGCCACCGGACCGACCATGGCACTGCGTCCGCGGAAGGGCCGTCGAACGAAGGCCGGGCAAAAGGCGTGCGAAGCATCGGCGTCGGCCGCAGCAGGTCCGTCCGGGCAGAATAGCGAGGAAACGGAGGAGAAAAAGGGAGGCAAAGGAAAAACGGCGGAAGCCTGCCCTTCCGGCAAAGCAGGAAAGGCGCTCCCGAGCGAATGGACAGGTTCTAAAAAAGGGAACGGCGCAGCCGAGAAAAATATAAACGAATGTTCCGGCAGAAACAGTTGCGCACCGCAGCATTGCATATAACTGTCTCCGGAGCCATAACCGAAATATACAAAACAAATTACGCTTGACAACAAATGGAAAATATATTATATTAGGGACTGGAAACTATTAACATGCAAACGATATGAAAACCTTAGACTATTCGGTTCCGCTAAATGGATCGGTCGCGGAGGAGCATTCCACGGGAATATATAAGAAATCTCAAACCGTGGTCGATAAGATTTTCAACCTTAGAGGCGGATTCGCTATCGTGGCGCTGACCGGACGTACTGGAAGCGGTTGCACTACCGTAGCGGAACTACTGAAAAAAGATTTCAAATCTTTATCACTGCCGGGGCCTGTCCGCAACGCAACGGCGATTACCAATGACGACCGCAAATACCGTATCTGCCATGACTACCTGAAAGAACATTGGAATCCGGCCATACACATCAAAGTTACACACCTGATCGTCTGGATCTGCCTACAAAGCGATTTCGGCACGCTGGTAGAAGATCTGGAACAGTGGTACGATTCAAACATCAAACTTGAAAACGATAAAAAGAAAAAGGCAAAATTGAAGCTAGGAAAACGAATTCTACAGAAACATCACGACAATTTTCATGAACAATATACCGCCATTCACGAGGATGCAAAAAAATATTATGAATTACTCTATAAGCAGCAATACAAACAGAAACACAACCCGGAAAAGCACGAACAAGTAACAAAAGAACTTGATGAATTTCTAAATACGACCCTACCAAAATATTACAGTAGCCTTAAAGATGAAATCGCCGCGGCAGGACTTTCGTTCGTAGAAATATTCCAACTGCTCGGCAACTATATACGCGAAAGCGGTTTTGAAGGCTCTGAACATCATTCAATTATTCGTTTAGTCAACTACCTGATTAAATTCTACCGAAACAAAGAGAACTGCCTCAATAAAAAAGTATTGATCGTCATAGATGCCCTGAGAAATCCATACGAAGTGCTATTTCTGCGAGAACGTTATTCGGCGTTCTACTTGATGTCGATCAATATACCTGAAGAAGAACGCAAACAACGATTGTTCGACAAGTCGTATACCCACGATCAAATCCGTGATTGTGACAAAACGGAATTTCCTAAAAAACCATCTTTACGCGAAACCTACATCTACCAGAACATCGAAAAATGTATCGAGATCTCGGATATACACATCGTAAACACGAATGACGACCACTACCGACACAACCTGAAGAAACAGTTGGTACATTACATTAGCTTGATGCACCACCCCGGGTTAGTCACCCCCTCCAACGAAGAACGGGTCATGCAGATAGCCCATACGGCCAAACACAGTTCCGGATGTATCTCCAGGCAGGTAGGCGCCGCCATTACGGACGAGAATTTTTCCATCAAATCCATCGGTTGGAACGACGTGCCCGAAGGACACACACAATGTATCCTGCGAAATGCCCTTCACCTGAGCGAAGGCAGCGACACATCGGCATACAGTTCGTATGAACTCAACGAGACAACGTTTCAGGACAAGTTGCGGAGGAAGATTACGACTCGGATTGATAAGGAAACACTCGGGAAATTAGCCGGGCGTAATATTTCTTATTGCTTCAAAGACATCTACAATGACAAAGAAAAAGGTGAAAACAACCAAGTACACACCAGGTCGCTGCATGCGGAGGAGAATGCTTTTCTCCAAATCGTAAAATACGGCGGTCAGGGTATAAGAGGCGGAAAATTGTTCACGACAGCCAGTCCATGCGAACTATGTGCAAAAAAAGCGTATCAACTGGGAATCAAAGAGATTTATTATATAGACCAATATCCCGGCATTTCGCAAAAACACATCTTGAACTGCGGCAACGAGAAACCGGAGGTCAAATTATTCCAAGGAGCCATAGGCAGGGCTTATATACACCTCTATCAGCCAATCATACCTTACAAGGATGAAATTTACGATAAAATAGGTTATAATTCCTAACCCGGCCTCCTACTGGTCATAAGAAAAATAAGGACTGAAACAGAACTTTCTGTTTCAGTCCTTAACCTGGCAATCAGAACCGGGCGATCATAATCCGGTGTTTGAAGATTTTGTCTTTATCGCTCTCCAACCGCTGGCAGACCCAGAGGTGGTGCCCCCCGTAACCGTAGACGAAATACTCGTCGAGCGGCGTTTGGTTCTTCAGGTGTTCCATGCCCGCCCGAAGATCGTCTTCATGCGTGGAGAAGAGGATCGTGTTCACAATCCGAAAATAAAGCTCTGTCGCTTCGTCGCAATAAGGGCAAAAGCCGTGTTCTATCGTTACTTCCATAATTACGGTACTTCAACAATAACTTCAATTCTTCCGTACAGCATCGAACGCAAGGCCGTCTTGTCGATGGCGTAATACTCCGTTATGTACCCGTACTGCTTGACAAAATACCGTTTCAGCACGTCCGAAAAATCGAAAAGGTAGCCACCCAAGGCGATCCCCCGCCTGAAACGACAACACTCCCACACGTTTCGGGTAAGCCAGTTCTTCTCTTCACGGGTCAATTTGTCGCCGCCATTGAGGCGTTCTCGTAACCTGTAGACCTTACTGTCTTTCAGGTTATCCAATTCGGGTACGTCCCATTGGACGAATTTCATTGCTATTTGTGTCATTGCTTCAATTATAGATAATCACTTCATCGCGAAATTCGACAATCTCTTTCCCGCTGGTCAGGCGGACGACTACGGTATTACCATAATCGCCTACGATTGTACCTTCCGTATAACCTTTGTAAGGATTCATTAGCGAACAAGGCGAGCCGATAATATCGCTCTTTTCTTCGTATTCGTACATAGCCTGCGTATTTGGATTAAAACTTAATATTCCACGTACCCTGCGAGAATGTCCGGAAACTCACGTACTCGTCTTTGAGCGCGTATGTCAGGATGCGGATGTAAATCTCGTCTTTGGCTTCCAGCGATGCCACCAGCTTGTCTATTTCTTTTTCCGGGTAGACCCAAAGGGATGAGAATTGTGCATCGAGCATGTCTTCCGATCGCTCGATGAAGCTATCGGCAAAGTTGTCATCCAAAAAAGTCTCTACTTTGTCGAGGTCTCGTTCGTTCTCCGTACTTGCGAAGAATAGGTTCGTTGCGTAGTCTGCCATAATCTTAAATTTTGAGTTTCTTTTTTCCCTTATGTAGCATCAGCTACTTTCGGGTTTGATTGAAATTATGTCGCCTCAAAAGGTGTTATGGCCGTTTTTGCAGGGTTTCACGATCAAATACTACCTCTGCGAAGCGGAGCGTGGAGATTTTATCGTGAACCGTCAGGCTCCGACCTTGCAGAAAAAAGGACATGGCAGATACCTTTGCGACACAATTCTCATCAGACAGACCGAAAGTCGATGTGCAATGACGGAAATGTAGAAAGATACAACGGGAGGATCTAAAGCAGGGAGTTCGTTAAACAGGAACGACGTACAAAAGGCAGGTTGCTGGCCAAAAGAAAAAGAGATGAGCATTCTTGTTGCCGATGTCCGCCATTTTGACGTTGTGAAAAAGGTTTAGTTTAGAACTTGAATAGATATACAACAAACCAAACTAAACTCCTATAATTGACCTTTTGTACAGATTACGTTTATTTTTTCTACCTTTGGGAGACATAACCTCCGATAGGGGATAAAAAGCGATTTTATATTTGCTCTTTTTTTCTTTTGGCCAGCAAAATTCCGTCCCCAGTTCGTCCCCCAGCATATTTTTAAGCGTTGTAATAAATTAAACATCAACAATATACTGCAACACAACATTTTCTGCATCGGCAAATAACGGCTTGTAAACAGCCATAACCAACCATAATCATTTAGAATAAAGTCGCTGTATATCAGCGACTTTTGTTTTTATGTGCTTTCCAGTTGCCGTTTGGAGATCACGGATTTTCTCCATATTTTCCTACCATATTTCTACCGCGGAGCAAATTCCACGCAAGCCGAAATATCACACTGACGCAGTAGTTGACGTGTGTTGACAATGGTTTACATGTGTGGACAAAAAGGGAAATTAAAATTCATGTAAAATGGCAGAAAATAGGACGAAAATATGGAAGTAAAAAGAATTTGTCAATGGTGCGGAAAACCGTTCATCGCACAGAAAACAACTACCTGTTATTGCAGCCCGCAATGCTCGAAACGAGGTTACAAACACCGCATGATGGAACGGAAGATGGAGCTGCGCCATATGCAGGAGATGCAGGAATTGCGCTCGTCGCTGGAAAAGCAGGAATACTTCACTTTTTCGCAGGCTGCACGTCTGATGGGTGTCAGCCGCCAGTATATCTACAAACTGGTAAAAGAAGAGAAACTTCGTGCATCCCGGCTCAGCGGAAAGATGTCGTTGATACGGAAAGCCGACATCGAACTCATGCTCAAAAGCAAACCTTATGAACGACTGGTAGCAAAAAACGACTTTGACATCACCGAGTATTACACTGCCGAGGAGATTGCACAGAAATATAAGGTCAATGCCAAATGGGTATGGACCTACACCCGGCAGCACAAGATCCCGAAAGTGAGAATCCGCCAGTTCAACTATTACAGCAAGAAACATATTGATGCCGCTTTTGCCAAATATGAGGTGGACTCCGACCTGACGGAATGGTACACTCCCGAAGATATTCAGGAGAAATACGGCATGACACGCGTCGCCATCCGTTCACACGTCTACCGTAACAACATTCCCTCGAAAAAAGAACACGGGCAGATATTCTACTCCAAACTCCACTTCGACCTCTCAAAAAACTCTGCGGAAGAGAGCAAGGCTGAATACTACACCGTCAAGGAGGCAATGGAAAAATTCAACCTTTCCCGTGACTCGGTTTATAATATTCTGCAGTTCCACCAGATTCCCCGAGAAAAGAACGGGCGCTTCGTCCGCTTCCTGAAAGTGGACTTTGACCGAGTGATGGGTGTCCGTAAGTGACCTGATTATAGGCTACCGTAAATTATTCTAAAATTAATCGTCACTGAAGGTGGTCTGCATGGTTACATTACAGTGATTTGCCAGCGAATTAATAACAACCATAAAAAATATAACATTATGAACGATTGTAAAACCGTAACATTAAGAACACGTCCTTTGAAAAACAGGATGCTGTCGTTTTATCTGGATTATTATCCTGGGTATAGAGACAAGGAAACAATGAAAGTTATCCGTCATGAATCGCTTGGCATTTATATATATGCCAATCCGAAGAACAAGCGAGAACAGGACTTCAACGAGGTAATGGCCGAGAAAGCTGAAGCCATCCGTTGCCGCAGGTTCGAGTCGGTAGTGAATGAACGGTATGATTTCTTCGACAAGTACAAACTCAAGGCTGATTTTCTGGAGTATTTCCGTAATCAGCTCCGTAAACATGACCCAAAGTGGGAATTTGTCTATCTCCATTTCAGCAACTTCGTGCATGGGAAATGTACTTTTGAGGAGCTCGACATTGATCTCTGCAACAAGTTCCGTGAGTACCTGTTGACGGCAAAGAAACTCAAGCGTAACGGAAATATCACACGAAACTCCGCATCGGGATATTGGTCCACATTCAGAGGACTTCTGAAAATCCTCTACCGTAACGGGCTGATCCGCAACAACGTCAATGACTTCCTCGAAAAGATCGAGACCGAGGATGTAGTCAAGGATTATCTTTCAGTAGAAGAGCTCTACAAGCTGGCCGAGACACCCTGCAAGAAGCCCGTGCTGAAGACGGCATCGCTCTTCTCCTGTATGACCAGCCTGCGCATCAGCGACATCCTCGCCCTCTGCTGGGAGGACATCGTGGACTATTCGGCCGGTGGCAAGTGCGTACACATCATCACCAAGAAGAACCGCTCCGAGGACATCATCCCCATCAGCGAGGAAGCACTGGACCTGATCGGCTACAGCCCTGACAAGCGGGGAATGGTATTCAAAGGGTTACAGCGCAGCTGGACCCAGACTTACATGAAAGGGTGGATCCGTTCGGCTGGAATCACCAAGAAGATCACATTCCACTCCTATCGTAGAACATTCGCTACGCTGCAAGCTGCTGCCGGAACGGACATCCGTACCATACAAAGCATGATGGCTCACAAGAGTATAACCACAACCCAAAGGTACATGAAAGTAGTGGACAGCAACAAGCGTGAAGCCAGCAAGAAAATCACCCTGATGCGGAAAGACTGACAGGCATTTTGACCACCTGTTTTAGCGGATATAGTTTGATTTTGAGCGAAAAATCGGACTATATCCGTAATTTTTGTGTAAAATCGTATGATTATAACTCATTATTTATCAGTATCTGGAATAACGCACATAACTTTGGCGTACAGTAATTCCAAATAGTGATAGAAGATGACAAATACAGAACAAATCCGAACTAAAAAAATAAGTTTTATCCTTGCGCTATCCGTTATCATTTTTGCGGCCATAGCCACTTATTTTACCCTTTGCCATGACATCAACATCATGCGTATAACAACTCCTGTAATTCTCGGACTGGCGATGTCCATCATATTGTGTGGAGTCCTGCAGAAATTTTTCTATAATTGGCTGACGAAAAATCCCATCCACTTCTCTTTTGGTGAACAATCTTCCCCTGTTATAGAATCAGAGAGCACCACAGAGCCTGTTTGTATTGCCGAAACATTCTCTACCGAACAACTAGCGGATTCTTCTGAACAGGAGTATTCTCCATCCCCACAGTCAAATCAAGAACCTGTCGTCCCTGATTGCTCCAATGAATCTCATTTGGAAAAGTATGATTCCATTCTGGAAGAACTCAAAGAGAAAGAATTGAAAAGACAAGTAAAGGTTATGGATGCAATTCGGGAATATGTAACCATCAAAACTGCCCCCTATCTCTCCAAAGAGGCTATAGCTACTCTAATTTCCAACATTGAGTACATGGCTTGTGATCAGCCGGAGCTCTATAAACCGATTCGTTCCAATATTGACAATCCGCTACGGTCACCGGGACTTCGTCATCTGGCGTGGAATGTAGGTGAACGATTGAGAGTACCATTAGCGAAAAGAGCCGTCTTTATCAAAGAATCATTTCCATACGAACTTGAAAATGCGAGTATTGAATATCTCAGGCTTAATTTGCGGGATCAGGTAGCTAGTCAGATTCCAATTGATGTACCTGAAAAGGGAGACTATCGCTTCCATTTGGAAACAGATAACGATGAGTCGTAACAAAAAACGTATGCAGATGAAATAATTAATCCGGTCTGTATTGTTCTGCAAAGCTTCATTGGGTTGGTTCGCAGCATGTTAAACGATTAAAAAGTTATAATATGAAAACAGACCAACTTACATTCAATGACTTGCCGGCAGTAGTCGGCGAACTTTGCGACCGGATTGCAAGCATGGAGAATCTGCTGACGGAAAAACTGTCCAAGCAGCATGAAGCCAAAGAAAATACGCACGTCCCCATGACCGTGCAGGAAGCTTGCGCCTATCTCAAAATGCCGTTATCGACCTTTTATTACAAGGTCAAAAAAGATGATATTCCAGTCATCAAGCAAGGGAAACATCTATACATTTACCGGGATGAACTGGACAAATGGCTGGAATCCTCCCGAAAGAATCCGGCTCCGCAAACTTTCGAGGAAGAGAACGAAGCCATGCTCGCTTCCCATCGCCGTAAACCTAACCTTAAAAACTGGTAATGATGGAGAAGACGGACGAAACGATACCTTCACGTGAGGAACTGGCAGTTTTTATAGAGGAAGCTGCCGTGAGCGTCACGAATAACTATGAAGAAGCGCCGGCGGTGCTGATGGTGGATGATGCTGTTATAGGCACATTGGGGAATTTCAGCGCTTCCATCGGGAAAGCCAAAAGCAAGAAGACTTTCAACGTTTCGGCCATTGCCGCATCAGCATTGAGTGGCCGCACTGTTCTTCGTTACCGCTCCATGTTCCCCGAGAACAAGAGGAAGATTCTGTATATCGACACGGAACAGGGACGCCATCATTGTCAACAGGTACTGAAGCGCATCCTGCGTTTGGCGGAAATGCAGGATGACAAGGTGCCGGAAAATCTGATTATGTTGTCTCTGCGCAAGTTCGCACCAAGAGTGCGTCTGTTGATAGTCGAAGAAGCTATCGGCACCACACCTGATTTGGGTCTGGTCATTATAGATGGCATCCGTGATTTCCTTTACGACATCAATTCATCCAGTGAATCTACCGAAGTTATCTCGAAATTCATGCAGTGGACGGACGACAAGCAAATCCATATCCATACTGTCCTGCATCAGAACAAGAATGATGAACATGCGCGTGGTCACATCGGCACGGAACTCAACAACAAGGCGGAAACCATCCTGCAGGTAGAAGTGGACAAAGATGACAAAGCCATAAGCGTGGTCGAAGCCGTGCACATTCGGGACCGGGACTTTGAACCTTTCGCTTTCCGCATAAACGAAGACGTCCTGCCCGAACTGGTAGAACCATATCTGTCCAAAGAGAAGAAGAGCGGGCGACCAACCAAAGAACCGTTCGATCCGCAGAGGGAGATTCCTGAGCCTGTACATCGTGCTGCAGTGGATGCCGCTTTTGCCAATGGCAATATCGGCAGCTATGATGACTACCTGGAACGTCTGAAGGAAGCTTACGGATTGCACAATGTAAAGCTCGGCTACAATAAAGCTGTCAAAGTAGCCACCTTTCTGGGCAACAAGCGGATGGTCATAAAGGAGGGGAAAAATTATATTCTCAATCCGGAATGCCATTACTGAGTACAACTTTACTTTATTGCAGGGGCGTATATATTAGAATAAAGCAAAGTCGGCAGGAAATCATCATGTGGGATACTCATTTTCTCCCCTCTTTTAGTGTACAATAATATCCTGCATTTCCTTGTCCAAGTGCCAATTCATTATACGCATCCGATATGGCTTGCGGGGAAGCATAAACAGGCAACTGTTTCGAGATATGCCAAGGTATAACCTCACTGCGTTACGGTTGTACATTGGCGCTCTTGACTGCTCAGTTCCTTCGCCAGTACGGTACTCGCAAGCTCGCACCTTTTCAACCATTATAACAACGATTCAAATGAAAGAAGATATTGTCAATACATCAACTTCCCCGAAAGAAACAAGAAGCGTCTTTGTCGGGGCAAAAGTCACTCCCAGCCAGAGAGACCATATAAAATCACTGGCCGAACAATGCGGCATGACCGTAAGCGACTACATATTGTCATGTGCGTATAACTTCAAGCCCAAAGCGAGGCTCACGAAAGAAGAGGCGGCACTGCTGCAGAATCTGGACAATTGTCGGTCTGATCTTGTAAAATATACCTCCGCACTTCACGGAATGTCCACAAAGCAGCGGATGGTAATGTTCAATCAGATTCCGTTTATGGTCGGCTGGCTCGGAGAACTTTCCAATGTTGCCGAAGGCGTCTGCCAATTCCTGGAAGCCGTAAAGGAGAAAAACAGAATTCCGTCCAACCCTCAATCCGAAGAAAAATGATTGCAAAAGCCAAAGCCATATCTTACGGCATCAATGACCTTCGTTATATTACTGGCGAATCAAAACACAAGAAACATCCGGAAAAAATATATCGGGTATTGGACAATCTGTTGCCCTCTGATCTGAACGCTATGGGAATATGGAACTCCATGCAATTGACCCTTTCCCTACATCGGCCGATAAAGAATTCCATAATCAGAATAGAGTTGAGTCCATCGCCTGAACATACCACTTTCTATGACATTGAGGACTGGCAAAAGCTCTGGCACGAATTCGCCGAAGAGTTCGACAAACAAACGATTATCGGCAAGGACGGGAAAGTCCGTTCCTGCCCGACCAATCTGGCAAACAGCAAATATACGGTTTACCTGCACATGGAATCCAAAGGGAAAGTTCCCCATCTCCATGCCGCAATTTGCCGCTTTGATGAAAACGGGAACATCAACAATGACCATAACATTCATCTTCGAGCACAACGTGCAGCCGAGCGAGTTGCAGTGAAACGTGGCTGGAAGACTGCGGAAGAAATCCGAAGTCGCAACATTCCGGAAGTAAGCAGAGAGTGCATGGAGGTATTGAGAACCATGCCATCATGGTCATGGGGAGAATACAAGAAGGCACTTGCCCGGAGAGGCTATTCCGTATATGAACGGAAAGACAAGAAAGATGTTCTCCGTGGATATGCGATCCTCAAAGGAAATGCCAAATACAAGGCTTCCGAACTGGGAGTGGCCCGTAACCTGATGATTTCGAAACTTCCCCGTACGTGGCAAAAGCTCCACTACCGGGAGAGGCTTGCCGCACAGGTCAATACTTCTCAAATCCATCGGCCGGAACCTGTTCAAAGACCGGTAGCCGGTATGGATTATACCCACTATCGTTCCGGCTCGGTGTCCTACACGCTTTCTTCCTATAGCGGAACGGAACAGCGTTTCTATATCCCGGAGCGGGTACTTGACTATTTCAATGAAGAGTTTGACTATCGGGAGGTTGCCAACAGCAGCGAGCTGACCGACATAGCCGTAGCTATCTTTGTTGGTATGCTTGATACGCCCGCCGTATCTGCCGGAGGTGGTGGCGGAGGTTCGCAAAGCGATCTTCCCTGGCGGGACAAGGACGATGACGACCTGCAATGGGCCCGCCGCTGTGCCCGTGCTGCTACTCTCCTATTGGGCAAGAAACCGAGAACAGGATTAAAACGATAAAGTCATGGAACAGTCATACAAAAAGCGGTCGCCTCGTGCGACCGCTAATAGTCCGTCGATCTTGGCGGATATGGGAGAAATTATTGTATAAATCTGAAAAATTTATAAAGGAGAACATTCCATCATTATTAAATGACCTTTATACTATCCATTACAATTATAAAGAGAGACGGAAAATTTCATCCTTTTTTATCTTTTTATTGCACAATATTTTATACCTTCGTTGAATAATAACAAACTTGATTATACAATGGGCAAACCCATGAACTGTATCAAGGAGGTACTTGAAGAGAAAGGAATCAAACAAACATGGCTGGCAGAACGGCTCGGAAAGAGTTTCTGCATCGTAAATTCTTATGTTTGCAATAGGCGACAGCCTAGTTTAGAGGTACTTTTTGAGATTGCAAAAATTCTTCAAGTAGATCCCAAAGATTTAATTGATAGCGATGAAACGAAATAAACAGCAATATACATTCATTGACTTATTCGCCGGACTTGGTGGTTTTCATATAGCCATGCAAGAATTAGGTTGCAAATGTGTGTTTGCTTCCGAACTTAAAGATGATTTACGAAAACTATATGAGGAGAATTACCCTGGGGCACGAATAGAAGGAGATATTACGAAAATAGCTCCTAGTGATATTCCTCCTCACGATATTTTATGCGCAGGATTTCCCTGTCAGCCGTTCAGTCAAGCTGGCAAACAACAAGGATTTAATGATGACAAGCAACGTGGGAATCTATTTGATTACATATGTGCTATTGTACAGTATCATCGTCCTAAGTATATATTTTTAGAGAATGTATCTAACCTAAAAGGACACGATCACGGGAATACATGGGCCGTAATTCATCAGAGATTAGAAGACCTTGAATATGACGTCCCAGAACCTGCCATTCTGTCGCCGCACCAATTTGGGTGGCCGCAACATAGAAAGCGTATATATATCGTAGCTGTCGATCAACACAGAGGCGGCATAGGAAATTTCAAATTTCCTTCACCGACCAACAAGAAGTGTGATTTGAGGCTGATTATTGATGAATCGGACCCAAACTACATACACTTAAAGCAGGAGACACGGAATCAATTAGATGTATGGCAAAGATTTATCGATGAGACCATTGCTCATGGTCATGAAATTCCTCGTTTTCCAATATGGGCAATGGAGTTCGGAGCTGACTACCCCATTGATATAGCACCTGCATTCATGACCCCTGATAGACTAATTGGTTGCCGAGGCAAATTGGGCCGTTTAATTAGAGAAGGTAATTTATCCGACTGTTTATTACAACTTCCCAAATATGCCCAAACCAATAAGTCAAAAGTATTCCCTGCATGGAAGATTAAATACATCATGCAAAATCGCAATTTCTATGAAGAGAATAAAGACTGGCTTGACGAATGGCTCAAAGAAGTGCGCCGGTTTGAAAACAGTCATTTGAAAATGGAATGGAATTGTGGGAAAAACTCCGGATATCAAATTGAAGATAAAATCGTCCAATTCCGAGCATCCGGAATACGCATCAAGAAACCTGATTACTCTCCCGCACTCAATCTTGTCGGCACACAAATTCCTATTTTACCTTGGGTTAATCTACCTGAGGAAAGTTTAAAAGAAGGTGAACCGTCAAAAGGACGTTATATGACAGTACGAGAAGCGGCTAAATTACAAGGGATGGACAATCTAAGTTTTGGTACGCTATCTCAAGGCAGGTGCTTTGAAGCCTTGGGCAATGCGGTAAATGTAGAGATTGTCAAACTAATTGCAAAAAAACTATTAAGTTATGACTGATATCAATAAGCACACGGTAAGTATAGCAATTGGAACAACGATGTTCGCCAGATATGCAGATCTGCCGAACACCGTTTCTCATGCTATTGCAGAGTTTATTGACAATGCCCTGCAGTCATATCGAGACAACAAAGAGAGACTCTTATCCATTGATCCCGATTTTAAATTTAAAGTAACTGTCGATTTTGAATGGAATGCAGATGATAATAGGGCCAAAACCATCAAAATATCAGACAATGCCGGTGGTCTAAACTTTCAGAGTTTCCAGAAAGCATTTATAACGGCAGAAACCCCGGAAGACAACAAAGGACTTAATGAATTCGGGATGGGGATGAAAACCGCTGCTGGATGGTTGGGGAATACATGGTCTGTACAGACAACTGCATTAGAAGAGTCCGTCGAGCGCTTCTATAAGTTCGACCTACAATATGTTCTTGATAACGATCTAAAGGAACTTCCATACACAGAAACACCTTGTCCAATTCAAGATCATTATACGATTATCACCATATCTGCTCCGACAAAGAATTCACCGTCCAGCAAAAGTCTTGAAAAAATCAAAATAGAGTTGGCTAGTATATATCGGCAATCACTTCGCGCCCATGAAATGGACCTGTATGTCTATGGCGATCCATTATCATTTGAAGAATACCCAATACTAGAAGCTCCATTTGCAAGAACACCTGATAAAAAATCAATCTATTGGAAAAAGGATATTGATTTTAAATTTGGGAAATACAGGGCCACAGGTTTTATCGCTATTCTGCGAGAAATAAATAATACACAGAATGGGCTGGTACTGCTACGAAGAGGTCGTGTCATAGTAGGGGCTGAAACAGATGGGCGATATTTCCCGAAGTCACTGTTTGGCTCTCAGGGTAATTTCAGGTTTAAACGCCTTTTTGGAGAATTGGAACTCGAGGGATTTGAAGTATCCTTCAATAAGAATGACATTCAAGATAAAGAGAATCTTGAAGCGTTAATGGAAGCATTAAAAGGAGAGATTCATACCAAAGAGTTCGATCTATATACGCAGGCGGACGAATATCGACTAGATGAAAATCGAAAGGTCGTCAGAAAACTTATCCGAAAACACGACACATCCGCAAAAAGCGATAAGCGTCCTATCGACATTTTTACGCCAAAAGTAAAAGACCAAACCATATTCCCCAATACAGATACCCCTGTAACAACAGAGACAACCGTAATTGGTGAATATAAGGATACATACAAAATTAAAGAGTCTCAATACACTCTTACCGTGCAATATGTATCAGACAATGGGGACAATTTGTTTTGGGTAGATGTTTCCAAAAAGAATGAACATGAAATCACCTGTAAGGTAGATACCAACCACATATTTTTCAAGCACTTTGGGAAACCCACGGACTCAGTAACTGCCATATTAAAAACTCTTGCCATTGCCAAATTCACAGCAAGAGAGGTTGCAGACAATTCTGCCTCTGATATGATGAACTATTTTAATCAATATATTAGGGAGACTAAAATATAATGACACAGATAACCATTAACAGCACCGATAGTAAGAAAATATTACCACAAAATGCATTGCAGAATGTATCATGTGGTAAATTCTTCGAACAGTTTTTAGATTCGCAAAAGATCTCTCCGACAAAGAGTAATGGTCTTTCTCCAGAAGCTGTTGTAACTTATCGATCGGAAACCACAGATATTCTTAACCATTGTAATCCCCATGATGCCACACAGGCACAAGAGACTACACACCTGGTTGTTGGTTATGTACAGAGCGGTAAAACTATGTCATTTACTGGTCTGACGGCATTAGCGCTGGACAATGGCTATCGTGTCATAATATATCTAGCCGGGACTAAGAATAATCTTCTTGAACAAACGTCTAAACGATTAAAGAAAGATCTTATAGGCAGTCGTGCAAAAAACAATAACTTTTACAAAATACACCCCAATCCTACAACGAATGAAATTGAAGAGATTGTTGGGCATCTTGAATCATCGGATAAACCAATTGTTCTGATTCCCATACTTAAGCATTATAACCACATTAATCAACTCATTCATATACTCAACTCGACGGAATATAAGGCGGTGATGAGGAATGAAACGGTCATTATTATAGATGATGAGGCAGATCAAGCCTCTCTCAATAATTATGGGCGTAAAAACAGCAAAGAGGAAAGGTCAAAAGAAGAAGAGGAAAGATCATCAACTTATGATGCGATTTTAAGGCTCAGAGCATCTCTTCCGGGAAATACTTATATTCAATATACAGCAACACCGCAAGCTAATATCCTTATTAGTATGCAAGACCTACTTTCCCCCAAAAGCCATACTGTTCTGACACCTGGCGAAGGCTATATTGGAGGAAAACTATTTTTCGGTAAAGGGCCAAATCATGATCTGTTCAAAGGGGGACTTATTATCCAAATCCCCGAGGGAGAAGTTTTTCATAAGAAGCGTAATCCTCTTGAGAGGATGCCTAAATCCCTAAAAGATGCATTGATGTTCCATATTCTTGCTGTTGCCATTGTCGTAAAATGGCAGGCTCCTGAAGACATTACCTACCTGTCAATGATGGTCCATCCAGACAACGAGAAGAAATGGAATAAGAAATTCAAAGAATGGATTGATAACGAACTCAAAAATTGGCGGAAAGCTCTTAAAATGGCCGATGGGTGCGACGAGAAGGTATATTTACTCGAAGACTTCAAGAAAATATTCCCCAAGGCCGTAGAATTTTACGCGCCTGAAGATCGACCGACTTTTGAGCAGATCAAGCCCTTTATTGCTGATGTTATACACGACAGGAAGGTTTATCTTGTCAATACAGATAAAGATGCACAAACGGATATAGAATGGGATAACTACAAGATGCACATATTGGTAGGAGCAGAAATGTTAAATCGTGGCTTTACGGTTGAGAAACTTGCAACTACCTATATGCCTCGATATACCACCAGTGCAACCAATGCGGACACGATTCAACAGCGATGTCGTTTCTTCGGATATAAAAAGGATTATATCCGATCTTGTCGAGTATTTCTTCCAGGAAGCACTATTGAAAACTATCATGCTTACGTTGACCATGAAGAAGAATTGCGTGCTATGTTAAAGTCTTGTGATACGCTTGACGCAGTCGAGCGCAGCATTCTACTTTCTCCGTCCTTAAGGCCAACACGCCGCAATGTTCTTCCTGTATGGGTAGTAAACGACAAACTCAAAGGGATGTTTGCGTTACAAGCATTTGCCAGTCGTTATACCATTGAACACAATGATAAGATTGTAGATGAATTTTTAAAGAAACATGCAAACGATTTAACGATTCGCCCTGATACAACGAAAGACCGTACACACAGATGGCTGAAATTAGATGTAGATGAAGCGATCGAATTTTTATCAGACTTTAACTTTAAAAATTGGCCAGATGCTCAACGTAAAGCCAACACCATTCGATACCTACGATATTTGTCAGCTGAGGAAAATGAAAGTCCAATAAAATATGTGTATTTTTATCAAATGGCTTTTGCTGCCAGCCCCAGACACCGTAGTTTTGATATGGAGAAATGCAGATTGGCAGCGAATACAGATCTTTTTGCCGGACCAAGTTCTGTTACCGATTCAACGAACTATCCCGGCGATAGAAAGATAGTTGGATCAGAAGATACCATAACAATTCAACTACATCATATTGAGTTCGATGGAGCTGCCCTCGATTTTCCTAGAACTGCTTATACATTAGCTATATATTACCCGAAGCAGTTAGCAACGAATTACTGTACAAACATTGAAAATAACATAGACGATTCAGACGAAGACTATTAAGATGGATATTAAGCAAATAATCAATGAGTTTCGCTCATTAGAAAGTACTACCCACAAGGATAACACATATAATGTGATATCTTTATTCGATATGCTGCATAAATTAGGGGCATCAAAAGAGCATTATCCTATGTTCTTCATTGCTACTAATGATGCACCCAATAATATCCCTAATACGATACGGGAACTTTTGTCAGTCGAATACGACATGGAGTGTACTATCAATGAAGTTAGCGGAAACTCTATATTGAGAAAATTTGCGATTATAACACTGCGCAGTAGTGATAAGCATCTGCAATCATACTTTATTGAGATATTTGCCATGATGCTTATGAAGATGCCGCAACAACCATCCAAACAAGAATTATCTATTGAAGTTGAGAGACTGGTTGCAATCTTTTCTGCATTATCGGCAACTCCACGAAAAAAAATACAAGGGTTATGGGCCGAATTATTGGTAATTGAAAGAAGTTTAGATCCACAGGCACTTATAAATGCCTGGCATTCTATTCCATCATCAAAATATGATTTTACATTAGGCCGCGATAAAATTGAAGTAAAAAGCACATCATCAGAAGAAAGAGTTCATCGATTCTCTTTGGATCAATTAAATCCCTCTCCTAGTTCCCGGTTGCTAATCGCTTCAATAACGGTTCGTGAATCAGGGCAGGATCTTAATGGGTTATCCATTAGGGATTTATATGATAGGATATGTAATCGCCTGCAAAACATTGAGGCACAAATTCGACTGTATACCATTATCGCCCAAACATTAGGTAATGATATAAACAAAATAGACGCCGTGTGTTTTGATTATATAACAGCTTCGGACACTTTGGCCTTCTATGATTATCAAACGATTCCTCGCATTCTAAAAAAAGATGTACCTTCTAATATCTCAGAAGTTAGGTTTGTTTGCAACATAACTAAATTGAAGGATATAACGGCCTCAAACTCTTTTGACAAGAACGACAGCCAATTGTTTAACAGTCTATTCTGAACATTATGATTAAGAAAATTAGCCGATACTCATTGCAGCAGATCTTTATCGAGAGTTTGGAAGACTGTGATTCTTTCAAAATAATCGATGGCCTAAATCCTTTCCATATCATGCTGAATGGCAAGGAACTCTATATATACATCAAGAATTTATCCCCAGCCTATTTTTCCAATCCAGATGTATGGAGAGTGCAGTTACCAAAGAAGGATGAATTTGAGACTATAAAGAATGGTCCTATTGACTTCGTACTATTAGGGTATGATGCCGATAATGATGTATATACCACTTGGCACCCCAAATGGGCAAAACAACGATTGAATAATGGTGAAAGCGTATCCTTTTATTCAAGATTATCCTTACAAGAGGAGGCCGCTTCTACACAAGCTATTAAGCGCCTTTCTCTAAACAACGAAGGTGAGGTTATAGCCTTCCCGCGAGAACATATAGAATTCCTATTGTCCAACTTAAAGACCTTCTTTCAAGATGAAAGTGATTATGTTGCAATGGGATCGAAAAAGAGGCCTGAAGCTAATGACGCATATAAAACATTCTGCGACTTGAAGAATATAAATTTGTTTGCGTCACATATGGCTAATGATGGGTATTCTGCTGTCACTATCAGCAATTATTGTCGTGCTATTCGGGACCTAATCAAGGATGGTTATATTACTCGATATAGAAAGATATTTCTTTCTTGCGATAGATTGAGTGAATACAAAGATGTAGTAACAGAGTTTTGCGACCAACCAGAAATTAGCGAACGGAATGCGAAATGGCACAACACATTATCAGCAGCGCTAAGAGCCTACATTAGCTTTCTTATAAAACATCAATCGAATGAGACACACTCTCCCATCATAACAGACGATATAAATACCTCAAACTATTTAGATGCCTTAATTAGTAAAGACATCTATGAGGGATTTGGCCTTTTCTTACGCAATAAAGGATATAATGAGAACACGGTAACACACTATCTGAAAAGCATCCGGACTTTACGAGAAACGGGACTCATTACCAAATATAGATCTCTTTTTGAGTCATGTAACTCCATCGAAGATTTGCGGAATGCATTTAAAAAGTTTTTTGTCATTCATGAGGTGGACCAAATGAATAAAGACAGACATCACGATTTATCAGCGATGTCTAAACAATTTATTGACTATCTTCAAGCAAATATTTTTTCTGAATTAGCATTACCTTCGCAAAGTAATGAAGTCCCCCAACATCACAGCGAAGACAATATAGTCCCAATTCCAAGTCAAGCAGAAGAGAATCCTCCTGAGATAGATTGGGAAACACCATATACAGGAACCAATGGCAAATTAACCCGGATTGCCAATCCTGTATTGATAGATAAACTACGTCCTCTTCTGGATACTGAATACGCAAGTCCGGTCAGAGCATACAACGAGATTGAAGACTTCTACGGAGACAGATATTCCAATATGGATATGGGCGACTGGATGAAATTATTTAAAGCTATTGATTGGGAGAATCCATATGTTTCATCCAGCCCGACACCAACATCTGACACTGATAAAACAAGAAGTAAAACAGAGATTCTCAGAGTAGAATACCCTGATGGAAGAATCATACAACATCCTAAAGCTATTGATACTTTCGTAGAGGTTATAGAGAACAGTTACCCAGATTTAATTCATGAATTGAATATTCTTCATGCAAATGTTAATCTGGTGACCAAAGAACGCAGTGAACAATATGCACCAGCTCAGAAAGAAATAATGGATGGATGGCTAGTTTTCACAAATATCAATACTCGCAAAAAAAGAGAGGATTTATTAAAAATATCAGAAGAGCTAGAACTAGGATTAAAAGTCGATTTAGTATCGATTGCAACCGGGGAAATTATTACGCTCACTGATGAGCCGAACTCATCTACTCGACAAAAGATTAAAGTTACATTTCCAAATGGGAGGACAATTCAACCGAACAAAGTATTAGAGGCCCTGATTGAAGTGGTAAAATATGCAGGTCCAGAACGGGTACGAGATTTAGGAATCACTGTATGCGCAGATAATTTAGTTTTGAAGAATCCAAAACCAAGATACATAAAGCCATGTAAACCTGTTGGCAATGGTTGGCTAGTCAATACATGTTCTGACACCCCTACTAAGTATGAGCAAATTAAATATATATCAGATAAGTTGTCGCTGAATTTATCAGCAGAGATAATAAATTAATAAAAGATGCGCAACTTTAACATTTGAGATAAAGAACTGATATATATTATTTTAACTATTTTAGAACAATAATAAAGAATGACACCCGCATTAGGAGTGTCATTTTTTAATTAAAACTTTCAACAGAATTATTTATTGTATATGCTACGTCCATGGCAATTCTTGTATAATTTATTACTTCCACAAGGGCATCTGTCATTACCATGTTGATGTTGAATTTGATAAACCTTCAAATATTTCTTGTGTTCAGCAATCTCTTCAACATAATCAATTTTCGTCAATGAAGGAGTCCTAAATGTTAATACGGTTTTATTATCAAAATTTGTGATACAAAAATCTCCCGTATTGATAATATTCATGCCAATAAGCATTCCCGTATCATTATTGTCACTTAGTTCTTCACATTCAGAAACCAGGGTCTTTAACGTAATATTTTCATTATTGAGCGTTATAGACACAAAATAAACAGGGACTGTTTTTTCTCCATGCACACCTCGCACTTTAGCATATTGCACCGGCTTTAGGCCCAAATTCCTAGCAACCGCCTTAGTAATCACAGAATTAGTTGCACCAGTATCCCAGATACCTAAACTCTCAATAGTTTGAGCATTACTTGGGTTAGCTATTTTAACAGGGGTTCGTAAACAATTCTCAATATTAGCCCCTTTATGTGTTAATGCATTTACTACCATCTTAAAATATAGCCCTTGAATGAAAAGTTTGAGTATAAGCACTATCTCCCTCTGTACAGTATTGAATTAAGAACGTACCTATCTCTAACCCGTTCTTCTCTGTAAAACTTAGAGCATCTTCAAATGAATCTGCACTAAACAATACAGATTCATCCTTGATAACTAAATATTTGTCGGGGTATCTACCAAATAAATCATCATGATTATCAGTAAAATACTTAAAATCTTTTTCTAACGCATCCATAATAATACCGTTAGTGAATTATTCGCTCAAAAATAGGAAAAAAAATAACCCTACAAAATAACTGCCTTATATCAGTTAATTCCATTACTAATTCCTTCGGAGAACCTTTCCCAAGTAGTAAAGCATGTCGATTGTATCCATAGTGCAAAAGTGCAAGTGCAACATATATTTGATTTACATTCTTGATCACGTATTCCCGTCACTTTCTCGTTCCGTAAACATAGATTAACTCCGTTTATATTTCTCAATATCATTATATATCTTTTTCTTCAATCTATGAAACTTCTTCCACACTTTCCGATATTGCATAGCTACATTGTTATCATGATTAATCTCCGACATAACGGAGTTCGCTTTATTTAAATAACTAATGAAGTTACCCCAATCATATATTGTAGTGCGTCTATAGCCACTTGGACTGCTACTGTCTGCTACCCATTTCAATCTTCTCTTTGCCCCCACGTGAGTAAATCTTTTATACAATCGCCTTTCATACAAATCATTGGATTTGATATGAGTTTTTTTTGCATAATAAGCACCTCGTGCAAAGGAATGTTTCATGTTCCTGTAAAATTTTGAGAAACATGAGGTTTTTGCTCTAACCTTACTACCATCAAATGCAAACCCTAAATATTCTAACTGTTTATTGGGTTGTACTAAACCTTTATCCACCATTCCACCGACCAGACACTCATTACAATCTAATTCATAACGATATATGTGAGTTTTGGATTCTTGAATCTCTAAATGTGCTTTCTCCGCTATCTCTTCACGTAATAGATCATAAAAATACCTTTCATCATCTTGATCGCAAATAATTATTAGGTCATCACTATATCTCTGATAATAGGCATTTTTTGAAGATCTTGATACTTCCTCATAAATTCGTGCGTCAAAATCTAGCATATAGATATTAGCCAATGTTGCACTTATTGGCGTCCCTTGCGGAATGCCTTTTTTATCAGGCTTATCGAGTTCTTCCCTAATCGTTTTATTATATGGCTTATCTACCCTTATTAAATCTGTCGCTTCCTGAAAAAATTCATTAGCATAACAATATGCAACAACATTCTCTCGTCGCATATTATATATTTTATTGACCTTTTTACGTTTTAATTCTTTATGGGTTGTATCATTAGGTTTACAACGCTCAACGATTAACTTATGTTTGAAACGATTAAATAACTCATTCTCATTCACATATTTACAATCGACAAGATTCTTATAAATCCTGTAATGATCAAGAGGCAAATCGTTAACACCCAGAACCTTTTTCCATTGCTGATGTAATAACTGATGGTTAAGATTATCAAAGAAGGAGGTAACGTCAGCAACTATTACGGATAATTTCCGATGACGGTTCCTAACTATAAAACTAAAAGCATCATAGGCGAATTCGATATTACACTTATTTCTATCAGGCTGATCTTCCTTAGGAACTTTACGATATGCCACTGCTACGGATTTATAATCCTTATCGGCTAAATACTTCTCGTATGCCTTTATTAGCAAGCTATTATAATAACTATATATGATAGAATCAATATGAGATGCATAATATATATGCCGCTCTTTGGGAACTTTAATGGTACGAAATCTTTTGCCACTTTTATTTTTCGAAGCAAATTCCTCTGGCCTATACCTTCTTTGAATCAGAGTTCGATGTAATAATGGAACAAATTTATGCGCTATGATATTCTTCGGATTGGTAACATAGCGTTCTATCCATACTCGATCATTTAAACTTGTTAAAGGTTTGCCAATATGAGGGTATTTTTTAAACTTAAGCCAAGAAGAGTACTGCATAATTACAAAAACAAAAAGATTAAAGTTGGTCGTAGCTGACATATTTGATGGATACATGCCTGATGTTGCTTCTTGCTTACGCATTAGGCAACGCTACTCTTTATTAGAATGAAGTTACTAACTTTGTACAGACTATCAATTATGACAGCTTGCGCTACATTAGAACCCAAGATTATTCTTCTTCTCGCAATCTTCTGGATAATAAAGCTTATCAAATTATTATCCGAGATTTGGAGAGTTGGAATAGCTCTTCACACGTCAGCCAAGTTCTGCGTGTGGAACACATTCGTGTACTTGATATAAAACGTACCCATCTGTCTTGTCCCAACTTTAATCTTTATAACGATTATACGCACATTACGTACCATTTGCTCAATTAGGCATAAAATGTGCAAAATTGACATCATATTAAGCACAATATGACAATATGGCAGGCTTAAGGTCGGATAGGCATATATTTTACTGCCATTTTAGATGCAATATATCTCAACATATATTACCTCATCACTCTAATTTTTATGAATATCGAAATGCTTCAGTCGACCAAATCGACTTTACTTTATCCCTGCATTCCTATATACATCCATTAAAGCAAAGTCAAAATAAGGGAAGAAAAGAGATGGCTACGCCATGAGAATGGTCTCAGCCATTTTCTTTTTTGACTGCAAAATATTTTTCCGAGCCCAATGCACCAAACAACAAGTTTCACGGCATATAAGTTGACTACCGTCTAAATACTGCTAATAAAGTTTCATTTATGAACTTTTATTCTTATATTTGTTGCAACAAGTATCAAATTTGATATGTTGGATAATATATACATACTGACAGACACCGAGCTTTGCAACAGGATTGCAGCCAAAATAAAAACAGTACGCCTGAAGCAGAACATGTCGCAGGCCGAGCTGGCAGACAAGAGCGGGGTTTCCATCTCCACCATAAAGCGCATGGAGGATGGAGAGGTAAAGAACTTCGAGTCGCTGATCCGCGTCCTGCGCACCCTGGGCAAGCTCGACATCTTCATCCCGCTTGTCGAGGAGGAGCAGTTGAGCCCGAATGAATACTACGAATTGGCCAACCAAGCAAACAAGCCCAAACGTAAGCGGGCATCCAAAGGTTACACAAAAGAGAATAAGGAGGAATCGGAATGGTAGACGTAGCTCGTGTCAATCTATACGGCCAGCCCATAGGCTCGGTACGTTGGGACCAAAGATATGGAATCGCACAGTTCGAGTACGATCCGGACTTTGTGCGACAGGGCATAGAGCCTTCACCGCTGATGATGCCCGTAAGGAAGGGACGTGTGTACAGTTTCGGGGAGCTCAACAAAACGACCTTCAAAGGCCTGCCCGGAATGCTGGCGGACTCCCTGCCGGATACATACGGCCGGGCCCTCTTTGAGAAGTGGCTGACCCTGACGGGCCGGACCAGCGGCAATGCGATCGAGACGCTTTGTTTTCTGGGCAAACGATGCATGGGAGCCCTTGAATTCGAGCCGGCCATCGACGCAGTCGATACGGACATCCGGATAGAGGTCGATTCTCTGGTGGATGTAGCCAGAGAAGCCCTTGCCGACAAATCAAGTTTCAATGTGAACATCAGCTCCGACAAAAAGGCTGCCATTGCAGAAATTCTGCGCCTCGGCACCTCTGCCGGCGGGCAACGGGCCAAGGCAATCATTGCCTACAACAAAGCCACCGGAGAGATCCGTTCGGGACAGGTCGAGGCTCCCGACGGGTTCGACTACTACATCATCAAGCTGGACGGCGTATCCGCCACGGCTAGATTCAGGGAGACGGAGAACTTCGGGCGTCTGGAGTACTCCTTCTCGCGTCTTGTGAAGGAATGCGGCATCGACATGACGGAATGCTCGCTGATCGAAGAGAACGGAAGGGCTCATTTCCTGACAAAGAGGTTCGACCGAATAAACGGGACAAAGGTGCACATGCAGACGCTCTGCGGCATCGCGCACTTCGATTACCGGCTTCTCAGGGCCTACTCCTACGAACAGGCGTTCGCTGTGATGCGCGGTCTACGGCTTACCTACAAGGAAGCACAGGAGATGTTCCGCAGAATGGTGTTCAATGTCGTGGTGCGCAACCAGGACGATCACACGAAGAACATATCGTTCCTGATGGACAGAGGCGGAAAATGGCACCTTTCTCCGGCCTACGACATGGGCTACGCCTACAATCCCGACGGCCAGTGGACCTCGGCCCACCAGATGTCGATAAACGGCAAATTCAGCGGCATCACCAAAGACGACCTGCTCGAATGCGCGGCCAAGAACAACATCAAGAATGCCGCACGGATTATCGACGAAGTCTGCCAGGCGGCATCCGGATGGCCGGAGATCGCCCGGGAGTGCGAGGTGCCGCAAAAGATGATCGAGGAGATCCGACCGAATATGATTTTCTTCTGATTGGTACGGTCTGATAAATTGCAGGTTACAGTAACTTTACTTTATCTCCGTATTCCTATTTACGTTCATTAAAGTAAAGTCGAAATGAGGGAAAGAAAAGAGATGGCTGCGCCATGATAAAATAGATAGAACTTTATTTTTATAAAATTGCGACTCGCAAGTTCGACAAAATTTTATACAGAAACTTTTATTCAGGTTTTCATCATCATAAGAAATAAACCCATGGAAAGATTTAAAACATACAATAGAACAATTAATTTATTTGATAAGTATGCAAAGTTTATCAGGTCTATTAATACAGAGGATATTGAGAGCAATTTTACACTATATAGATTAATAGAACTAAAATCAATATTATCTGATATTAATAACATAATGACATTAATATCGACTCGTTCTATTGCGACAAAAATATTATCTATTTTATCATTGAATAATGAAGATAGAGAACGGATATTGAATGTCATTGATAACCAAAAGCCAAACTCTAATGGGTTTGATATAAGAATTGACTCCCCTGTAAAAATATTAGTAGAAGTAAAATGTAATTCTCTAATTCACAATAAAAAATTTGGCGCAGCACAAATCAATGCTATTCTTGACGATGCTAGAAAATTAAGGTTAGAATCATCTAGAAATATGAAAGTACGGAAAAGCATTCAAGACACAAAAGATTATATTAAGATAATTGCCATTGTTAATTTTGGCAACAAGTCAGACGAAGATTTAATACTTCAACTACTGAGAGAGACCAAGTGTAAAGAATCAACTAATTCCGCAAGAAAAGAACGAATGAAAGTGAAAAAGTTTTTAAGACCACTATATTCACTATCGCAAATACATGAAATAACAGATCTAGAAAATGTTTATTTAACAATTTTACATATGGATGATTAAAAAAATGAGTTAGAGAAAATGCGGCTTGAATATAGTAGTAAAAATACGGATAACTTTACTTTATCCTCGTATTCATATATACGTTCATTAAAGTAAAGTCAAAATAAGGGAAGGAAAGAAAAGAAATGGCTACCGCCATTTTTTTCTTTTGGCTGCAAAACTTTTAAGAGCCCAGGGGGCAAAGGCTAAGCAAAACACCCCATCAGCCCACCCAAGATGACGGACGACAACCCCGAAAATATCCGCGAATCCAACTTCGATTTTACAGTCCGTTTTGGCGAAATAAACCCCGACATGCTCTATCTTTGCGGAGGGAGTCTGTCGGGGCCCGAAAGGGCTGTTTTTGCCTCTTTTCCCTCTGTTCGGTGGGAGTCGATGAAAAAAATCGTTAAATCTTCGATTTTTCGCAAAAAACAAGTAAATTTTTGAGCAGTCTACCTTTTAAGACACAAATCATTGATAATCAATGAGAATATGATGATGCTTCGCAAGCAGACAAAATTCATCAATACCGCGAAAACTTATCAAAGTCATAGGAAAGATGACTATCCAAATATCGGATGGCATAATGTTTTTCATAAGGTGACCCATATCTTCGGAGCTAATCGATGCGATTACGCATGACATCTATTCAAGCTCGCGAATGAAACTTGGTTGGTTAGAACCGGGCCGTTGGGCAGCCGCGTTCTGAGGTGCGAGCTTTCCGAGCGAGAACGTCAGCGAGCCGGGTACGGCGGTATGGTCGCTGGACTGCGCGAGTTCAGGAGAGGGGGGGGGCACATCCGCATCGCCGTCTAACCGGAAAAACCGCAGGCATCTCCGAAATACGGCTCGGATAAAAACGATACGATTCTGCCGGCGCGCTATTTCGAAAATGAGCATACCGACTTTTTAATCGGGACATCTCCATACGCCTCTTTTGGCGTAGTCCGCCAAACCTTTCATATAAGCCGTATACATCCGTACGCACCAAGACTTCCGATCAAAATCCCAAGGCAAGACTCCTCCGCACAGAAGCGACCTCATCTTTCTTCTCCGGATACACGTCAATATCGGAAAAGCGTCGAAAATTCCACAATGCACATCTTTCGGCGCTCGGGCGAAGCTCATCGACCTTTCGGGCTGAAAAAAGCACGCGGCGAATGACAAATCACAAGCTCATTAAAAAAACTCGTCATCGCCTGTAAATTACAAATAATTTGATATTTTTGCCTAAAATACTTATTTCATTCAAGGGAACATCGACCGATCCGGCCCTAACCGTCCGGAAAAGCGCCGTATCTCCCGCATGTCATCCGATGGAAAAGCGACCCTTTCAGAATCCGACAGAACAGATGCTCGACCGCTTCCGGCAAGGCGATGCCAAAGCATTCGCCAGTCTCTATCGCACCCACTGGAATCAGGTTTTCCGTTTCAGCCGCCTCTACCTGAAAAACGACGAGGATGCGGAGGACGTCGTACAGGAGGTGTTCATCCGTTTGTGGCAGATTCACGAACGCATCCACCCCGACGGCAATTTTTCGGGACTGCTTTTCATCATCACGCGCAATCTGATCTTCAACCGCTTTCATAAACAGATCAACCCGTTGAGTTTCAAGGTATCCGTCCTCGCAGCCCTCGAATCATCCGACGACATCGAATCCGAAGTGAGCGCCCGCGACCTTGCGGAATACATCGACCGACTGATCGACCTGATGCCCGCCCGTCAGCGGCAAGTCTTCAACATGAGCCGCCGCGAGCACAAGAGCTACCGGGAGATCGCAGAAGAACTGAACCTTTCGCAAAAAACCGTCGAAGCGCACATGCACGAAGCGCTGCGTTTCCTGCGCGACAACCTCGCGCTGCTGCTCTGGCTCGCGCTTTTCAACGACGGACCGGTCTGCTAAACGACATTCCGACCGGAATCGGAGCGTTTTTTTCCGAAAATCACAAAAAATTACCGCACGCACTAAGGGTATCTGGTGCCGTGCCGGGTATTTATTACGGATACCGCAAAAAACACGAAATGACAGATATAAAAACGCTCGTCCGCAAACTGCTCGCCGGCAAACTCCCGCAGAAAGAGATGCCGGAACTCTGGCAGCGGCACGACGTCACGCAATACATGCAGCGCGAATGGGATCGTTGCGCAAAACCGGCCGAAGACGACCTCCTGCGCGAAAGCCGTATCTGGGAACGCATCGTCGCCCGCACGATGCCGCATGAAAAAATCCGGCGGAGGGGAGGGGTACGCACCGCATGGCTTAGCCGGAGCTACGGCGCCGCCGCTTCAATCATGCTGGCCATAGGTGCAGGACTCACCCTCGTCAACCTGCTGTGGCGTCCCGCTCCGGAAATCATCCACACCCTGTACAGCGGGAACCAAAGCACCGAACAGGTAGCGCTGCCCGACGGTTCGACCCTCTGGCTCGGAGCCAACTCCTCGTGCCGGTACGCCGCGGATTTTTCGGGCAGGGAACGACGGGTGGAGCTCAACGGCCAGGGGTTCTTCGAGGTGGCGGAAGATCCCTCCCGACCGTTCGTCGTGAGCAGCAATGGCATCGACGTCACGGCTCTGGGAACGGCTTTCGAAGTCTTTTCCGATCTCGGGGGCCGGCACGTGGAGGCCATCTTGCGCAACGGCAGCGTACGTGTATCCCTCCCCGGAGTAACGAAACAGACCTTCACGCTCTCGCCCGACCAGAAATTCACCTACTCCGCCGACACACGCAAAGTGATCGTCAGCCGGGTAGACGCCCAACGCTACACGCTTTGGCACGAGCGCATGTCATTGAGTTTCGAGAACCAACCCCTGTCGGTCATCCTGCCGCGCCTCGAAAGATGGTACAACTGCCATATCGACTGTCCCGAAGAGATCGCGACACGCTACCACTACACGTTCTCGCTGAGCGACGAGACACTCGACCGCACCTTGCAGCTTCTCCAATCCTCGACCGACCAGACACCGCTCTTCTACCGACGCGACGGTATGTACGTGCGCATCTACGAAAAATAAAAAAAGAACCCGAAACGACCCGCCTCATGAAGAAGAACCGAAGATACGGATAACGGCTCCGCCGAACATTCCGGCCGCACGGCGGCCGGACTCCGCACCGCACCGACCCAAACCTAATTCTAAAAAACCTTATGAAAAACCTTTACAACATCCGGAAAAGCCTCTGGATCCTGTTTTGCTGCATGTCGCTCCTTGCGGCAAACGGCATCCCCGCAACACTTCATGCACAGGAGAGGAAGAGGCTGACCGTCGAAATGACAGACGCTCCGATCCTCGACGTGCTCAAAGCCATCGAAGCGCAAAGCGAACTCTCCTTTTTCTACAACAACAATCTGATCGACCCCACGCTGCGCATCACCGTATCGAAACGCGACGCTCCAATCCCGGAAGTGCTCAACCGTGTGTTCGCCGGTACGCCCTACGCCTACCGGATCGTCGACAAACAGGTGCTTATTTCGAAAAAAGAGGATGCGCCGAAACCCGACAAACCGCTGAAAATCCAAGGACGGGTCATCGATTCGAAAGGGGGCCCGATCGTAGGCGCCACTGTCGTCAACATGCGCACGCTCCAAGGCACGGTGACAGACTCCGACGGGCGCTTCGAACTGACGGTTTCCGCCCTGACGGAGGAGCTGACCTTCAACTATATCGGGTTCAAGACCAAAGTACTTCCGGCATCGAACGCCGAAGAGGTCCGTCTGGAAGAGGCTACCGTTCTCGAAGACGTCGTGGTCGTAGGCTACGGCACGGTCAAGCGCGTGAATCTCACCGGCTCGGTCGCCACGATCGATATGCGGGAAAAGGCCAACCAACCCATCACCAACACCGCGCAGGCGATGTACAACACCCCGGGCGTGTGGATCAACCAGAACAACGCCAAACCCGGCGCCGACGGAGGCACGATCCGCATCCGCGGCGTCAATACGCTCAGCAGCGCCAATCCGCTCGTGCTGCTCGACGGCGTGGAATACGACATCAACGAAATCAATCCGGCCGACATCGAATCGATCTCCGTGCTGAAAGACGCTTCGGCGGCCATCTACGGTTCGAAAGCCTCGAACGGCGTGATTCTCATCACCACGAAAAAGGGCGTCAAAGGCGCTCCGGTAATCAACTATCGGGCCAATTTCGGCGTACAATACGCCACCTACCTCCCCGACCCGATCGACGATCCGATCCTCTACATGCGTTTGCGCAATCAGGCAGAAATCAATTCGGGCAAGGCGCCCTCGGGAGTCTCCTATTCCGAAGCCGTCATCAAGGAGTATCAGGAGGGCATGAAAACCAATCCCGACGTCTACCCTGCGACCAACTGGTTCGACATTTGCCTCAAACCGGCCTTCGTCCACCAACACGATCTGCGCATCTCGGGCGGAACCGAACGGCTCGATTACAGCATGGCCGTAGGCTACATGAAGCAGGACGGCGTATTCATCGCCAACGACTGGGCCGACCGGATTTCGATGGACCTGAAACTCGGCATCCAGCTCAACAAATACATCAAGGTCGGCGGATCGCTCTACGGAAACATGCGTCACTACACGGAGCCGGGATACGGCACGAACAAGGTAATGGACGCCATGATGCGTGCCATTCCGATCATGTCCGACTACCATAAAAACGGCATCTACGGGTCGAGTTGGATCGCCACCCCGGGCCGCGGCAATTACGAGAATCCCCGCATGATCATCGAGCAGGGTTCGATCGACCGCCGCGTACAACAGCTGCTGGCCAAGGCGTTCGTGAAGCTGACGCTCCCTTACGGCATCACCTACGACGCCAATTTCAGCTTCCGCAAACGCGACACCCGCAGCAAAGACCACGTTCCGGCCATGTACACCATGAATCCCAAGACCGAAGAGGTCCGCAACTACAACTCGGCGGTGCCGCGCGTCAAGGACTGGGATGCCTGGGCGACGGGCAGTTTCTTCACCCAGACGCTGGGCTGGGAAGGGAACTTCCGCGACGAACACCACATCGGCGTCATGGTGGGCCAGGACTATCAGGAGTTCTACAACGACAATTTCCAAGCCTACAAGGAGGGATTCTACGACAACTACCACACCGATCTCAACTCCGCTTCGGGACAGGTCAACGCTCAGGCCACCGGCGCCTCCTCGCGCGAAAAGCTGGTCTCGGTTTTCGGACGTCTCTCCTACGACTACAAGCAGCGTTACCTCGTGAGCGCCGTCTTCCGCTACGACGGTTCGTCGCGTCTGGCCCCCGACCACCGTTGGGCCTTCTTCCCCTCGGTCTCGCTGGCATGGCGCATCGACCAGGAGAACTTCATGAAGAACGCGGAGTTCATCGACCAGCTCAAACCGCGTTTCTCGTGGGGTAAGATGGGCAACCAGGCCGTCTCGCTATACAGTTACCTGAGCTCGGTCAACACGTCGGGCTACGATTACAGCTTCGACGGCACGAAATACGGCGGCGCAGCCATCTCCGCTCTTGCCGACAACACGATCACCTGGGAGGAAACGACCTCCTACGATGCCGGAATCGACTTTTCGGCCTTCGGCAACCGCGTTCTATTCTCGGCCGACTGGTTCCTCAAACGCACCGAAGGCATCCTGCGCACGGTCAACCTGCCCTCGCAGGTCGGCGATCTGAGCGGCCCGAAGAGCAACGTGGGCGTGGTGGACAACAAAGGCATCGAGCTCTCGCTCACGCTGCGCGACTCGTGGGGCGACTTCTCGGCAGGCATCTCGGGCAACTTCTCCTACACGCGCAACGAAATCGTGGATCTCAACGGCGAGACCGAAATCAACGGCCGGCTGATCTGCAAGGAGGGGTATCCGATCAATTCGTGGTACCTGCTCGAAACCGACGGCGTCTTCCAGAACCAGTCGGAGATCGACAACGCGCAGGCCGTCTACGGCAACCGCGCCAACCTGCGCCCCGGCTACGTGAAATACGTCAACCAGAACAACGACAACACCATCGACGGCAACGACCGCGTCATCGCCGGCAACACGATACCTCGGTTCGCCTACGGCTTCAACCTCAACTTCGGATGGAAGGGCTTCGCCGTCGAAGCGCAGTTCCAGGGCGTCGGCGACGTGTCGGTCTACCCGTCGAGCAACATGGCCTTCGGCCTCTACAACGGCGCAGGTCTGACCAAACAATGGGTGAGGGATTCGTGGAGCGCCACCAACCGCAATACCGAATATCCGCTGCTGACGACCTACCCCGAAGCGGGCGAGAACTTCCAGAATTCGACGCTATGGCTTCAGGACGCCTCCTACCTGCGTCTGAAAAACATCCAACTGAGCTACACTTTTCCCAAGCAGCTCGTCGGACGCATCGGTATCAAGGGCTTGCAGGTCTACGTCAGCGGTCAGAACCTCGTCACCTTCTCGGACTTCAAGATCTGGGACCCCGAAATTTCGATCTCGCAGGTCAACTTGTTCTCCTACCCGATCCTGAAAACCATCAGCTTCGGCATCAACCTCACCCTATAACCGATCTTACAAAAACCGATCAACCATGAAACGCATTCAAATCATCATACCGGTTCTGCTCGGAGCCTTCTGCACCGGCTGCGACCTGGACATCGAACCGCAGGACCGCTACGACCAGCAAACCTTCTGGTACAGCGCCAAAGCCGCGGAGGGCGGCCTGACGGGGTGCTACAACGCCCTGCTCGAAAACGGCATCTACGGCCGCGCCGCCGTCTACTGGGAAGACGACGCCACGCCCAACGGCTATAATTTCAGCAACGACGACTCCTGGACGACTATCGCCAACGGTGCGCAGACGGCCACTTCGGGAGGCATCATCGCCAACCGCTGGAGCCACGCCTACAAAGGCATCGGACGCTGTAATACGCTGCTGGACAACATCGACCTCAACCGCGAGCTGGACAAGAGCGTCATCGAGGAGTACAAAAATCAGGCGCGCTTCCTCCGCGTACTGTTCTACTACATGCTGACGACCTACTACGGCGACTGTCCACTGATTACCACGACCCCCGCCATGGAGCACAAATCCCTGCCGCGCACCCCGCGCACAGAGGTGGTCTCCTTCATGCTCGGCGAACTGGAACAGCTTTCGAAGGTCCTGCCTCCGAAGGCCGAACCGGGACGCCCGACGTCAGGCGCGGCACTGGCCCTCAAAGCCCGCATCCTGCTCTTCGAGGCCAGCCCGCTGCTCAACCCCGGCCACGACGACCAGAAGTGGCGTGACGCCGCCGACGCGGCCCGCGCCGTGATGGACTGCGATTCGGATTACGAACTCTTCACCGCCCCGGGCCAGATCGGTTCGGCCTACCGCAATCTCTTCCTCGAAAGCGGAGAGAACAGTTCCGAATGTATTTTCAGCGTACAGTGCATGAACCAGAACAAGCTGGGGCTCTCGTTCGAACTGATTGCCCGCCAATACGGGACGATGGCGCCGCTGCGCGACCTCATCGACTTCTACTGCGACCGCGACGGCAATGCCCGCACTCCCGGTGAACAGCGGCTCGATCCCTCGAAAATCGACCCGCGCTTCGGCGCCACGATCGTCTACCCGGGCTGCAAGTTCATGGGCTCGACGGTCACGGCGACGCAGTTCCAGCAAACCGGATGCACGATCAAAAAGTACACGGTCTACGACGAACACACGCCTACGGCCGCCGAGAAAAGCATCGGCGACACCGAATCGCCTATCGACTACATGATCCTGCGCTACGCCGACATCCTGCTGATGTACGCCGAAGCCAAAAACGAATTGAACGAGCTGGACGAGACGGTATGGAACGAAACGGTGCGCCCGATCCGCACCCGGGCAGGATTCACAGCCGAGTCGGCGCTCGAATTCCCCGGCAAGGATCAGGAGAAACTGCGCGCCGTCATCCGCTACGAACGCCGCGCGGAGTTCGTCGGCGAAGGCTACTATTACAACGAACTGCGCCGCTGGCGCGAGGCCGAAAACGTCAACAACGGCCCGATCCGCAAGTTCAACAACGATGTCATTCTGGTACGCAGTTTCGAGCCCTCGCGCGACTATTGGTGGCCGGTTCCGCAGGGCGAAATCGACTTGAACCGCAACCTGCTGCCCAATAACCCCAATTATTGACAATGAAACGAATACTCACGCTAATCGCACTCTGCATCGTGTCAGGAGTTTCGGCCTCGACCCGACAACTGCAAATCATTCCCCAGCCCGTCAAGGCCGAACTCCGTACGGGCGTCTTCGTCACGGCCGGATGCCGCGTCGAATGGGAAGGTTTCGACATCCGGCCCGAAAATCTGGCTGCGCTGACCGGACGACTGGTCAAGCCATGCCATCCCGCGTCGACATGGAACGGAGTGAATGCCATCGTTTTGCGACGCGACACCGCAGCCGGAATCCCGCCCGAAGGCTACCGAATCGACATTTCCGCACGCCGCGCGCAGCTCTCGGCCGGCGACGACGCCGGTCTCTTCTACGGCCTGCAAACCCTCCTCCAACTGGCCGACGAACGGGGCAACCTTCCCTGCGTCTCGATCGAGGACCATCCGCGCTACCGCTACCGCGGCCTGCATCTCGACGTCTGCCGCCACTTCTTTCCGGTAAGGTTCATCAAGCATTACCTCGATTGGATGGCTTCGTGCAAACTCAACACCTTCCACTGGCATCTGACCGACGACCAGGGCTGGCGTATCGAGATCAAACGCTACCCGCGCCTGACCGAGATCGGCGGCTACCGAACCCGAACCCAGATCGGCGGATTCCACGAAGACCCGATCACCTACGAACAAGGCCGCTACGGCGGGTACTACACGCAGGACGAGATCCGCGAAGTGGTAGCCTACGCCGCCAAACGGCACATCGCTGTCATTCCCGAGATCGAAATGCCCGGTCACGCGACGGCCGCCCTGGCCGCCTATCCCGAACTAGCGTGCGGCCACGGCCCGAAAAGTTTCGAGACGAGCGGACGCTGGGGCGTCCTCGACGATGTTTTCTGCCCGGGCAAAGAGCAGACCTTCGAATTTCTCGAAGGCATGCTGGACGAAGTGCTGGAACTCTTCCCGTCGAAGCTCATCCACATCGGCGGCGACGAGTGTCCCCGCGTACGTTGGAAGGAGTGCCCCGACTGCCGGGCCCGCATGGAGGACGAAGGGATCGAGGACGAAGCCGGACTGCAAACCTACCTGACCCTCCGCATCGGCCGTCACCTCGAAGCCAAGGGCCGCCGGCTGATCGGCTGGGACGAGATTCTCGACGGAGAGCTGGCTCCCGGCGCCGTGGTGATGAGTTGGCGCGGCACCAGGGGCGGAATCGCCGCCGCACGCCGCCGGCACGAAGTGATCATGACACCGAGTACCTACCTCTATTTCGACAAGAAAGCCACCGATTCGTACGACGAACCCGTCAGTCTGAGCAGCAGCCTCCTGCCGCTGGAAAAAATCTACGGCTACGATCCGGACGAAGGGATCGCACCCGAAGACCGGCGCTACCTGCTGGGCGTACAGGCCAACCTGTGGACCGAATTCATCCGAACCGAAGGGCGCGCGAGCTTCCAGCTCCTGCCGCGCATCTACGCGCTGGCCGAAATCGCATGGTCGCCCGTCGAGCGCAAGTCGTGGCGGGAATTCTCCGAGGTGCGCCTTCCGGCCCACCTCGCACGGATCGACGCCTCAGGAGAGCCTTACCGCCTGCCCGCCCCTCTGGGCATCGAGGACGGAACCTCAGAAGGCGAAAGTTTCTCCTTCGTCATCCGGCCTCCGTTTCCCGGCTGCAAAGTCCGCTACACGCTCAACGGCGCCGTACCGCAGGATTTCGACCGTGAGATGCCTGAGAAGTTCGACATCGCGGTTCCTCGCGGCGAGCAGCGGACACTGCGCTGCGTGACCATCGCCCCTTCGGGGCGGCGCAGCACCGTCACGACGCTCGTGCTCACCAACCGAATGCAAACCAATAACCCCGAATGATTATGAAACGCCGTATAATAGCCCTTTTATGCGCAGGCTGCCTCTTCTCCCTGACCGCCTGCCAGGAAGACATCGAGATCACGGAGGTTCCCATGCCTCCGGTCGAGGAGGAACCCGAACCTACCCCCGACGACACCGACAAAATCTACGAATGCGAGCACCCGCTGCTGCTGACCGAACAGGCACAGGGACGCATTCTCATCGTCGACGCCGATACCCGAGAGACCCTTTGGGAGTGGCGGGCCGCAAGCGCCGCAGACATGCCCGACGCTACGTCGCTCATGCGGCTCCCGAGCGAGGTCAAAGCCATCTACAACCGCCGTTACATACTGGCCACGGCTTCGGGCGGCGGCGTAGCGATCATCCGCATCGCCGACAAAAAGGTGATGTTCTACGCTTCGGCGGGCAACAATCCCCACTCGGCCGAGGTCTTCCCCGACGGGAACCTCGTCGTGGCGTCGACCGACAACGACGGGTTCCTCAGCACCTTCCGCGTCGATACGGTGGCCCGTACGGGACAAGTCGTCCAGAAACTGCCGCTGACCTTCTGCCACAGCGCCGTCTGGGACCATTCGCGGGGCCGCCTGCTGGCCACCTCGGACAACAAGCTGTGCGTGTTCACCTACAACGGCGACGGCAACGATCCCCGTATCACGAAGGAGTCAGAAACCGCGATTCCCGAAGGCAACTGGGCCCACGACCTCTTCCCCGTCTACGGAGAAAACGCCCTGTGGCTCACGAACAACGATTACGCGATGAAAGTCTCGGGCTCCGATCTGTCGATGGAGACGGTCGGCTTTTCGCAGTCGGACATCAAATCGGTCAGCTCGGGGCCGGAGGGTTTCCCCACCGTCCTGCTGATTCCCAAAGCGGACGAATGGTGGAACACGAAGGTCATCGACACGGAAGGGCGCACGGTCTTCGAGCAGAACGGCATGCAGATCTACAAGGCGCGCTGGTTCCTCGACAACCCATACAGCTACCCTGCAAAACACGATTTCGTACAACCCGCAAAATAACCGGCATCCATGAAAAACGCACTCAAATTCCTCCCCCTGCTCCTGTTCCTGCCCCTCCTCGCATCCGGCCAGAAGCGGCTGAACGAAGTCGGCGCAGTCTACGGGGCCATCCGCTCGATGACGCCCGAAGCCTACAAGGAGGCGCACGACAAATACGGCATCCGCTGGATCGAAGCCTGGACGGGAAATCTGACCGGCGGCACCGAGGAGCAATACGACGCCTGGATCGAGCGGTTCAACAACGCCATGAAAGGCTCCGGACTGAAACTGTGGTCGGTACACCTCCCTTTCACGCGCAAGGCTCCGAACGACCTCTCGGACGACCGTCCCGAATGGCGTGAAGCGACGTTCAAAAACTGGATCGAGATTCTCGACCGCGCGACGCGCCTCGGCAAGTTCCGTGTAGTGGTGGTACACCCCAGCAGCGAAGCCCGGATCTCCGACGAGGAGCGTCCACGGCGACTCGAAAACCTCCGCGAAATGCTGTTGCGATTCATTCCGCTGGTGAAGGAGCGCTACAACGCGGCGGTGGCCGTCGAGGATCTTCCGCGCGGGTGTCTGGGCAACAGCAGCTCCGATTTCGAATGGCTCGTGGCCAACGTCCCCGACATCAAAATCTGCTACGACACCAACCATCTGCTCGGCGAAGAGAGCCACGCCTTCGCGGAACGTTTCGCCCCCTACATCGCCAACATCCACGTCTCGGACTACGACGGAGTGGACGAACGCCACTGGATGCCCGGACGCGGCATCGTCGAGTGGCCGAAGGTAATCGACATACTCATGCGGTCGGGCTACGACGGGCCTTTCATGTACGAAGTCACGCCGCGCAACGATCCGCGCGGAAGCGTCGAATACATGCGGCAGACGACGGACAGCCTCTTTACCCGATACGCGCTCTACAAAAAACAGCGGGCAGGCGAAAAATAACCATCCAAAATCCGAACCTTTATGAAACGACACATCTGGTATCATATCGTACTGACGATTTTCGCAGCATGGTGCGGCACAGGCTGTTCCGAAGGCTACGAATATTTCAACCCCAATCCCGGCGACGAAGAGCAGCAGGCATCACCGATCGTCAATACGGGCAAAGCCTCCGTCGACGCCGCGGCGGGAAAGGCGACGCTCAACGGCAACTGCAACGCCATGGGCCGTACCGTCTCCGAAGCGGGATTCCTCTACGGCCGCACGGCAGCCGAAATGATGAAATCCGAACGGCGCGTCTGTCCGGTCGACGAAGAAGGGCGTTTTTCGCTCACGCTCTCCGACGTGGACAACGGCGACCACTATTTCCGGGCCTACATGGTCATCGACGGCAAAACCTACAACGGAGTCACCGGCTGGTTCGAGGTGAAAGTGGCTTCCGTTCCGGAAGTGACCACCGAACTGTCCGAAGCCGCCGGAGGAGTCCTCACGCTCAAAGGCAGCTACAAACTCGACCGCGACCTGAGCGTCGAGCCAGGGTTCCGCTACGCCGCGACCGCGGATGGCGTCGCCTCCGTACAGTTCGTACGGGCTACGCAAGTCGACGAAGCGAACAAAACTTTCAGTCTCGACATTCCCGATACAGGCCAACCCTGCTTCTTCCAGGCCGTTGTGCGCATGTCCACCGACTTCTACGACGGCGAAGTGAGCGAGGTGATCCGCCCGAAGGATCTTTCGGCGGCGGGCGTCGCAAACTGCTACATCGTCACCGAAGGCGGCTGGTACAGCATCGAACCCAAACGTCCCGACGGAACCGCCGTCCAAGGGTCTGCCGCCGACTGGGTATGGTCGTCGGGTTCCGGACTTGTATCGGGCGTGCACTTCTCGGCGGGCCGCATCGTCTTCCAGACCAGCGGGAACGCCGGAAATGCCGGAATCGCACTCACAAACGATGCTGGCGAGATCGTTTGGAGCTGGCACATCTGGATGGCCCAGGCCCCCGCCGAGCAGACTGTCAACGGCCGTACGTTCCTCGACCGCAACGTCGGCGCCACGGAGTTCGACGGGGCTCTGGTCGGCTCGCTGGGCGTCTACTTCCAGTGGGGCCGCAAAGACCCGTTCATCGGCGCCAACCGCATCCAGAAGAACTACACCGACGAATACGAAGGCGTCGGATTCCAGACCACGGGAGACAACGGCTTCACGGCGCTCTTCCTCTACAACGACGCTCTCTGCGAAGGGTTCAAGTTCGTGAACAAGGAGATGGACATGAGCATGAGCATCGCCAATCCGACCGTTTTCTACGGGGTCTACAACTCCGGCGGCTGGAAAGGCTCCAACAGCGAGGTCGAAGACTACTGGGGCGGCGCGAGCGGCACAAAGACCAACAACGACCCGTGTCCGGCCGGTTACCGCGTACCGACGTTCGACGAAATCAACGGGTTTATCAAGGACATCGACACGAACAAGACCGCGCAGGAAAACGTCAGCGACCAGTCGTACGGACGCAAATACACCGTCGGCGACCAAACGTTCATGTTCCCGGGCTCGGCCCTGCGCGTATGGAGCGCCAAGATGCGCTACCCGGGGCGCGTAACGTTCTTCTGGTCTTCAACTATTTCGCCGACAACGGAAAAGAAAGCCCTCGACTTTTATGATTACCGTTGGAACACCAATGCCGATAATACCTGTTGCGCCATGGCGGTTCGCTGTATTAAAATTCAGTAAATAAGTTCACCGGAAAGGAAAAATTCCTTTCCGGTGAAACATTGGCCGCACTTTATTCGTTAATAAATAAATCGGGGACGACTGTATCTTCATGAGAATACCGCTCGTGGATACTCTCTGACTCTACTACTTATTTAATTCGGGAACCTTATTATGAAAAAACTGCTGCTGTTGTTTGCCCTCTTCGCTGTCGCCGCGTCGGCCACAGCATCCCCCACGGAACGGTGGCTCGATCCGGAGTGTTTCGCCGTGAACCGCGCTCCGATGCGCACGAGTTTCATCGTCTTCCCGACGGCCTCGGAGGCCGTTCCCGAGAACGACTACACCCGTTCGCCTTTCTACCGCACGCTCAACGGCGAATGGGCCTTTCTGCGCGCGGAACGTCCGGGTGCGGAGCCAGAAGGATTTTTCCGCACCGGCTACGACGACTCGTCGTGGGGCGTGATGCCCGTGCCGGGAATCTGGGAGTTGAACGGCTACGGCGACCCTGTCTACACCAACAAGCCCTATCCGTGGTACAAATTCTTCGAGGTGAAACCTCCGCTGGTTCCCCATGAGCAGAATTACACGGGTCTCTACCGTCGCACCGTCCGGGTTCCCGCCGATTGGAAAGGCCGCGACGCATTCATCCACATCGGCTCGGCGACCTCGAACGTGACGCTCTGGGTCAACGGCCGTGAAGTGGGGTACAGCGAGGACAGCAAGCTCGAAGCCGAATTCGACGTCACCCGCTACATCACGCCGGGCCGCGACAACCTGATCGTGCTGCGCATCAACCGCTGGTGCGACGGTTCGTACCTCGAAGACCAGGATTTCTGGCGTCTTTCGGGCATCGGCCGCGACTGCTACCTCTACGCCCGCGACAAACGCCGTCTGGCCGACGTGCGGCTCACGCCCGACCTCGTGAACGACTACCGCGACGGGACGCTGCGCGCCGAAGTGACCGCGACGCCGGGTGTCGGCAGCGTACGGCTGACGCTCCGCGACGACGAGGGCCGCACGCTCGACACCCGCACGCTCCGTCCCCGCCGCAACAGCGCCGAAACGCTGTTCGAGGTCGCCGCCCCGAAGCAATGGAGCGCCGAGGCCCCGAACCTCTACACACTCACGGCCGAGGCTCTCGCCGCCGACGGTTCGGTGACCGAAGCCGCAGCTTTCCGCGTGGGGTTCCGCAAAGTCGAGATCCGCGGCGGACAGCTGCTCGTAAACGGCAAGCCGATCCTCATCAAAGGCGTCAACCGGCACGAAATGGAGCCCAACACGGGTTATTATGTCACACGCGGGGAGATGGTGCGCGACATCCGCGAGATGAAGCGGCTCAACATAAATGCCGTGCGCACGTGCCACTACCCCGACACGCCGCTGTGGTACGACCTCTGCGACAAGTACGGGCTTTACGTCGTGGACGAAGCCAACATCGAGTCGCACGGCTACCACTACCGCGACAAGTCGAAAAATCTGGCCGGTAACCCCTCCTTTGCCGCCGCACACCTCGACCGTAACCGGCGCATGGTGTTCCGAGACTACAACCACCCCTCGATCATCGTATGGAGCACGGGCAACGAGGCCGGAAACGGCCCCAACTTCGAACGCTGCTACGACTGGATCAAGTCCTTCGATCCGTCACGCCCGGTGCAGTACGAGCAGGCCTCTTACCACGGGGACTACAACACCGACATCGTCTGCCCGATGTATTGGAGCTACGACCAATGCGAGAAATACCTCGCCGACGATCCCGCGAAACCGCTTATCCAATGCGAATACGCTCACGCCATGGGCAATTCGCTGGGCGGATTCAAGGAGTATTGGGACATGATACGTCGCGAACCGAAATATCAGGGCGGGTTTATCTGGGACTTCGCCGACCAGGCCCTCGCATGGCGCAACCCCGAAGGGAGGCTGACCTACCGCTACGGCGGCGACTACAACGCCGTCGACGCCTCCGACAGCACCTTCTGCTGCAACGGCGTACTGGCCGCCGACCGCACGTGGCATCCCCACGCCTACGAAGTGAAGCACCAGCACCGGCCGATCCACACCACGGCCCGCGATTTGGAAAAAGGCATCGTGAACGTCTATAACGAAAACTTCTTTACCGACCTTTCGCCCTACCGCCTTCTCTGGGAGATCACCTCCGACGGACGGCCCGTGTTGAGCGGCGCGGTCGAACGCCTCGACGTGGCTCCGCAGGCCACCGCCGCCGTGACGCTGGGCTACAAACCCGAACAGGTCGAAGCCCTGGACGGGGAGGTGCTGCTCACGGTGCGCTACCAGTTGCGCGAACGGCAGGGACTGCTCGACGCGCTTTATGAAGTAGCCGCCGACCAGCTCGTATTGCGCGAGGACGATCCTGCGGCCCGCTTCGCCGCCGCAGCTCCCGCCGGAACGCTCCGCATCGCCGACAAAACCGTTTCGGGCGAGGGATTCTCGGTCACGTTCGACCCGAAGAGCGGTTTCATCCGCTCCTACCGCCTGCGCGACGTCGAGCTGCTGGCAGGCCCCTTGCGTCCCAGCTTCTACCGTGCGGCCACGGACAACGATCTCGGCGTGCGCCAGACCGGAAAATATCCCGACAGCCGGATGTGGGCCGGGGCCGAACCGGAGCTCGTCAACTTCACCCTCACGTCCGGAGACGGCGGGGCGAAAGCCGTCGCAGACTACATGATCCCCGCCGTCGGCGCCCAACTCCGCCTCGCCTACGTTATCGCTGCCGACGGGTCGATCCGCATCGGCGAAACGATGACCGCCGACCCCGCGCGCAAGGATGTCGCCGACCTGATGCGCTTCGGCATGGCCTTCGAGACCCCGGGCATGTTCGACGCCGTGGAATACTACGGCCGCGGCCCGATGGAGAACTACGCCGACCGGTCGAGTGCAGCATTCGTAGGCCGCTACGCACAGCGCGTCGCCGATCAGTTCCACCCCAAATACGCCAGTCCGCAGGAGTCGGGGACACGCGGAGGTGTGCGCTGGTGGCGGCTGACCGACGCTTCGGGATTCGGAATCGAGTTCTGCTCCGACCGTCACTTCTCAGCTTCGGCAATCCCCTACGCCATTCCGCAGCTCGACAACGGATCGTCCGAATACGTCCGCCATCCCGGCGACCTCGTACCCGACGGACGGACGCACGTCCATATCGAAAGCGCCCAGTCCGGACTGGGATGCGTGAACAGTTGGGGACGCCTGCCGCTCCCGCAATACAGAATGCCGTATCGGGACTATGTGTTCAACTTCATGCTAAAACCTGTTCTTGCCAGAGAATGAACTATATAGAATACGAAGGGAGGCCGTTTTTAGCCTCCCTTCGTATTTCTTATCCTGCAAACATGAAGGAATCGACGACCGCCATTCTATAATCATCCCTACAATGGCCTGCGCTCATATCCTTATCTCTATTCAGATATACGAATCGTATCGGGTCACACAAAATATCGGGGAAAATATTCTATTATCAACGATGGAATACAAATAAGCAAAAATACCGTCTAAAACTTGTCAGACGGCCTCTTCATAGCCCTTTCGGACAATCGAGGCTGTCCGGAAAAAGAAGAGTAATCGTGCATTACTCTCACGCTTTCGCTCCTGCCGCATTTGCGACGGGGTGATTCGTTTCTCATTTTCTGTATGGGAATAAGTTCATAATCCGACGCGATGCTGATGCCGCCGTAACCCGATTTGTTCACGCAGAAAAATTCCAGAAACTCGTCGATAAAGAACGTAAAAAGAGGGGGGGGGCAGAGAGTTTCACCAGATACTCGAATATCTCGGCGATACGTCCAGCTCTGCCCATGGCCGGAATACCCTGCTTACTTGCTATTTCGAGCCGGTAATCCTCGTCCTCCTCCCCGAACCTACGGACGACGGAAGAAATAGAGAATCGGTACGTCCCCGTATGCTTTCCACACGAGCGACGTCTTCCCGATACGACGGGGAGTTGCGGCAGGTGCGGCTTCCCGTTTCGGACGGATCGGAATCTTTTTCCGGTCGGGAAGGTAGGGATTCGGCCCTCCGATCCGTGAATAAGATAGATGAACGCACAAAACCGACATATCGACCGACTGATCGCACGCCACCTCGACGGCGAACGTCTCTCCGATGCCGAGCAGGCCGAACTCCTCGACTGGCTCCGCTCTTCGGAGGAACACCGCCGCAGCTACCTCGACGCCTACGACGCATGGGGCGAGAGACACCTGCCCGACACCCTCTTCGACGCCGAAGCGGCCTACCGCCGTCTCACGGAACGGATCGCGGAACCGGAGAAGTGTCCCGCGGCGCCGGCCGTCCGGCGGCGTTTCGTCGGAATCGCCTGTGCAGCCGCCTGCACCGTGCTGCTGGTCACCGGATTTTTCCTCCGCGGCAAGACAGGACAGCAAATCCCCGACATTCGGGAGTTCGTCCAGACGGCAGAGGCCCCCGTATACACCGAAAAGGAGGTGCAGCTCATTCTCTCGAAGCAGAAAACGGTGCGGCTCGAGGAGAAGAAATCCTCGATCCGCTACGATGCCGCCGAGATCCACATCAACGAAGATGCCCGAAAGCCGATCACGAAAAAGGAGGTGGCCGCATTCAACCAGCTGCTCGTACCCTACGGCAAGCAGACGACCTTAACGCTGGCCGACGGCACCCGCGTGTGGGTGAATGCCGGATCGCGGCTGATCTACCCCTCGGCATTCGACGATGACCGCCGCGAGATCTACGCCGAAGGCGAAATCTACATCGAGGTAGCCCACGACGCCGCACGTCCTTTCACCGTACACACCGGAAAGATGGACGTCCGCGTGCTGGGAACCCGGTTCTACGTCTCCTCCTACGGACGCGACCGAACCCAGGAGGTAGTGCTCCGCTCGGGATCGGTGAACGTCGCGCCGGCCGACGCCCCCGAGCACGGCATCCGGATCGAACCCGACCAGCGCGCTTCGCTCGATACGGCCGGCACGTTCCGCATCCGCGAGGTACGCGCCGAAGACTACATCAGCTGGATTCACGGATACTACCGCTTCGACAACACGCTGCTCTCCGACGTACTCGCACGGCTTGCCCGATACTACAACCGGACGTTCGACTACTCCTCCGAAGTCGGTGCCATGACCATTTCGGGAAAGCTCGAACTCAACGACGATCCCTGCGAGGTGCTGCGGATTCTCTCGCTCACGGCACCGATCCGGTTCCGAGTATCCGAGGAGGGATTCCGGCTCTCCTCGACGCAAACATACGACGACAACCCAAACCGAATGCCTATGGAAAATCACGAGCCGAACTGAAAAAAGCCGGGCAGCGTCCTCCAACACTGCCCGGCACGAAATGAAATCTAAAAACTATCCTATTCTAAACTTCAATTCATTGCAAATGTACAACAAAAATGGCAATATCGGGGCCTCTGTACCCGATAATAAGCAATTATCCCGTCTGCTACGGATAAAAGTCCTGTTTTTGCTGGCCGCAATCGGGTTGTCCGGCTCCGTCGCCGCACAGACCTCCTCCCCGAATGCACGTATCTCGCTCGACTTGCAGAACGTCCCCCTCAAAGAGGTATTCGCCCGCATCGAAGACCAAAGCAACTATATTTTCGTCTATTACGACAGCATCCTCGACGCTTCGCGCCGGGTATCGATCAGCGTCTCGGACCAACCCGTCGGAAATGTGCTCGAAGTGCTCTTCGCAGGAACGGAAAACACATGGAAACTCTCCGGACGGCAGATCGTCATCGGCAAGGCCGCAGCGGCGGGCAAAGCCGAAAAGCAGACCCCGCTGCGCGTCATGGGTTCGGTCAAGGACACAAACGGCGAACCCCTGATCGGAGTGACGGTCTTCGTGAAGGAGCGGCCCAGCGTCGGTACGGCCACCGACATCAACGGAAACTACCTGATCGACGTGCAGACCGACGACGTGTTGGAGTTCAGCTACGTGGGCTACAAGACGCAGGATGTGGCCGTCGCCGGACGCGGCCTGCTCGACATCGTGCTCGAGCAGAACGACGCCATACTCGACGCCGTGGAGGTGGTCGGATACGGCGTGCAGAAGAAGATCAGCGTCATTGGCTCGCAACAGAGCATACAGGTCAAGGAACTCAAAGTACCCGTGGCCAACCTCACGCAGGGGCTCGCCGGCCGCGTCGCCGGTCTGGTCTCCGTGCAGCGAACCAGCGAACCGGGCTTCGACGACGCGGACATCTACATCCGCGGCATCTCGACCCTGACGGCCAGCATGAGCGCACCGCTGACGCTCGTGGACGGCGTGCCCCGCTCGTTCGCCAACGTCGATCCGGAGGACATCGAGAGCTTCTCGATCCTCAAAGACGCCTCGGCGACGGCCGTATACGGCGTGCGCGGCGCGAACGGCGTCATCATCATCAACACCAAGAGCGGATCGAAAGGACGACCGAAGTTCACCGTGCGCTACACCGAGGGCATCACGACTCCGACGAAAATCACCGACTTCGTCGACGGCGCCACCTACATGGAGATGTCGAACGAAGCCTCGATGACCCGCGGCGGCGGAGCGCTATACAGCCGCGAGGTGATCGAGAAGACCCGCACGCATGCCGATCCCTACCTCTATCCCAACGTGGACTGGATGGACGAGATCCTGCGCGATTACAGCCACAACCGCTCGGCGAACGTCAACGTGTCGGGCGGATCGGACAAGGCCGTATACTACATCGGACTGGCCTATTACGACGAGGACGGCATGTACAAGGACACGAAACTCTCCGATTACAACTCGAACACCTACTACCGGCGTTACAACGTCACGACAAACCTGACGCTCAATCCGTTCCGCACCACCGAGATCAAGCTCGGCATCCAGGGCTACCTGGCCAACGCCAACTACCCCGCCTCGGCGCAGTCCACGATCTTCGAATCGGCCTACTTCACCCAGCCCACCTACATCGCCCCGCTCTATCCCGACGGCAAGCTCGGGGCCTTCTCGGGCGGAGAACTCAACCCCGTGGCCGAACTCGGCGCCACGGGCTACGCCAACCAATGGCGCAGCCAGGTCTATTCGAACCTGCGCATCACGCAACAACTCTACAAGGGTCTGTCGATCACCGGCATGTTCTCGTTCGACACCTACAATTACACGAGCAACCGTTTCACCAAATCGCCCAACACCTACCACGCCACGGGGCGCGACGCCAACGGCAACCTGATCTACGAACAGACCCGGCAAGGCACCGAGAACCTCGCTTACAGCCTCAGCGCCAAGGGCGACCGCACGATCTACCTCGAAGCGGCACTCAATTACAAGAACACCTTCGGGCGACACGACGTGTCGGGTATGCTGCTCTTCAACCAGAGCGACGAGATCAACACGAAGGCGACCAACGTCGAGGAGGCCCTGCCTTACCGCTTCCGCGGCCTGGCCGGACGCTTCACCTACGGATTCGACGACCGCTACTTCGCCGAATTCAACTTCGGATACAACGGCTCGGAGAACTTCACCCCCAAGAACCGCTACGGTTTCTTCCCCTCGGTGGGTCTGGGCTGGGTGATCTCCAACGAGTCATTCTTCGAGCCACTCACGAACGTCATCCAATACCTGAAAGTCCGCGGCACGTGGGGTCAGGTCGGAAACAGCCAGATCAGCGGCCGCCGATTCGCCTACCTGGCCACCGTAACCGACAGCAGTTCGACGAGCTACACCTTCGGCAAGAACATGGATCAGAACTACGGAACGACGGCCATCGACGAATATGCCGTAGACGTGACATGGGAGGTGGCCGACAAGACCGACATCGGCGTGGACATGCGCCTGTTGAACAACAAGCTCAACCTCCAATTCGACTACTTCAAGGAGTCCCGCGAGGGCATCTACCTCCGCCGTTCGAGCATTCCTTCCTACGTCGGAATGATCAACAACCCCTACGGCAATATCGGAAAGGTCGAGAACAAGGGCTTCGAACTCTCGGTAAACTATGCCAATTCGTGGGGGGGGGATTGGTCGCTGAGCCTGATGGGCAACTACTCGTTCAACCGCAACAAGGTACTCGAAGATGACAGCACGGTCGTCTATCCGTGGCAGAACACCATCGGCAACAAGGTCGGGCAACGCTTCGGGCTGGTGGCGCTCGGGCTGTTCGAGAGCTACGGGGAGATCGCGGCATCGCCCGTGCAGACCGGCGACACCCGTCCCGGCGACATCAAGTACAAGGACATAAACGGCGACGGCAAGATCGACGAATACGACAAGGTGCCCATCGGCTGGGGCAGCGTACCCGAGATCATGTACGGCTTCGGCTTCTCGGTGGGCTGGAAGAACCTCTCGCTCACGGCCATGTTCCAGGGTGCCGCCCATGTGGACGCCATGCTCAGCGGCGAAGGCGTGCTGCCCTTCTCGCAGGGGTCGAGCCGCGGCAATCTGCTGAGCAACATCACCGACCGTTGGACCGAGGAGAATCCCCGCCAGAATGCCTTCTATCCCCGTCTCTCGATCGGAAACATCAACATGAACTACGAAGAAAGCACCTGGTGGCTCAAAGATACCGACTACCTGCGCCTGAAGAACATCGAACTCTCCTACCGGCTGCCCGACCACTGGATGAAACGGATTCATCTGGACAATGCCCGCATCTTCATACAGGGCGTAAACCTTCTCACGTTCAGCTCGTTCAAGATTTGGGACGTGGAACTCGGCGACGGACGCGGCGCCCGCTATCCGAACATCGCCTCCGTCAGTCTGGGCGTAAACTTCAATTTCTAAACACCGATCAGCCATGAAATTCAAAATAACACTGCTCGCGCTGGCTTCGGCCGCCTGCCTGACCGCCTGCAACGACGACTTCTTCGATCAGGTGCCCGACGACCGAATCACCATCGAACAGGTCTTCCAGCGCACTTCCTATTCGGAGAAATACCTCGCCACCGTTTACAGCTACATTCTGAACGAAGCCCATCGCACGAGCCCCATTCCGTGGGATCCCTGCTCGGACGACCTGGACGTCACCTACGACCGCGAGGACTACAACTCCTACCAGATAAACCTCGGCAATTGGAGCGCCTCGTCGGACTACTACGAATTCTGGAGCCACTTCTACCGCGGCATCCGTTCGGCCACCTACTTCATCCAGCACATCGGCGACAACCAGGAGATGCTCAACGACCCGACGCGCGGTCCGCTCGTGGTCGAGCAGTACAAGAACGAAGCCCGCTTCCTGCGCGCCTGGTTCTACTACAACCTCCTGCGCCAGTACGGTCCCTGCGTGCTGCTGGGCGACGAGGTGCTGCCCGGCGACCTCGACCGCGACGACGTCAAGATGAACCTGCCCCGCAGCTCCTACGACGAGTGCGTGGACTATATCGTCGGCGAACTGGACGACATCATCGACAACGAACGCCTGCCGCTGCACTTCACCTCGCAGGCCGACAAGGACTACGGCCGCGCGACGCTGGCCATGTGCATGGGGCTCAAAAGCCGCGTGCTGCTGCTGGCGGCCAGCCCGCAGTTCAACGGCAATCCGGCCTACGCCAACGTCGTGAACAACGACGGCAAGCACCTCTTCGCGACCGAGAGAGATCCCGAAAAATGGAAACGGGCGGCGGACGCGGCCAAGGCGATCATCGACCTGAACATCTTCGACCTCTACAAGGAGTACCACACCGACGGGACGCTCGACCCCTACATGTCGTGCCGCAACGTCTTCCTGGAAAACTGGAACAGCGAGGTGATGATGGTTCGCATCTACAACAACCTTTCGAGCTGGGAGCGTTCGGCGTCGCCCCGCCAGTTCAGCGGCTACGAGAGCATGGGCGCGACGCAGCAGCTCGTCGACGCGTTCCGCATGAACGACGGCTCGGCCATCACCGCCGAGCAGGAAAAGGGATTCTCGACCCAGGAGTACAAGGATGCCAAATCAGGCTGGGTCTTCGCTCCGGCCGGCACGCGCAACATGTTCGTCAACCGCGAACCTCGATTCTACGTGAACATCTGCTTCAACGGCGCCTATTGGATCGGCGACCAGAAGACCCGCATCCAGCTCTACTACACGGGCGGTTCGGGCAAAAAGGGCACATGGGACTACCCCCGCTCGGGCTACATCGCCATCAAGAACGTATCGCCATCGAGCAATCCGCTGAACAACAATTATATCAAACGGCCGTTCCTGATGATGCGCTATGCCGAGATGCTGCTCAACTACGTCGAAGCGCTCAACGAGTACGATCCGGGAAATCCGGACATCGAAAAGTACCTCAACCTGATCCGCGAACGCGGCGGCCTCGGGCCTGTGCAGTCGGGCCTCTCGCAGGAGCTCATGCGCGAGCAGATCCGGCTGGAACGCCGCATCGAACTCTGCTTCGAACAGCTCCGCTACTTCGACACGCGCCGCTGGCTGATCGCCGAACAGACCGACGGCGGCCCGTTCTACGGCATGAACGTCGACGCCGGCAACAGCTTCACCGACGAGGCGTTCTACGAGAAGACCGTGTTCGAGACCCGCGTCTTCCGGCCCGAATTCTACCTCTTCCCCATTCCGCAGTCCGAAATCAACCGCGACCCGCAGATCGTGCAGAACCCCGGCTGGTAAACCCTAAAAAACATCCGAACATGAACCACACGAAATATCTGGCGCTTCTGGCAGGCTGCTCGTTCGTCGCCGCCTGCGAAAATCCGGTCGACGGCGACCTGAACGTCGACAACCCCGACGCCTACACGCTCGTCTACACGGTCAACGCCGTGGAGAACGACTCGAAAAGCACGCTGACCTTCCCGCTCGAACGCGACACCGTGTTCTCCGTCTACGCCAATCTAAGCTGCATCCGCGACCCGGGAAGCGACATCACGGTCGAATTCCGCACGGCCGCCGAGCTGGTCGATGCCTACAACGAGGAGAAGCAGACCTCCTATGCGGCCATGCCCGAAGCCTGTTACACGATCGACGACACCCGGGCGGTGATCCCCAACGGGAAATACATCTCGTCGCCCGTGACGATCCGGCTCAACAGCGCCGCATTCGACGGCGTGGGCACGTTCCTGCTGCCGATAACGATCGAGCGCGTGACGCCCGACCTGCCGGTCAGCCCGACGCTCGGCACGGCCTACCTGCGTATCAACGGCACCTACACGACCAATCCGTTCCGCCCCATCGACCGGAGCGGCTGGAGCGTGGAAGCCTTCTCGACCGAGGAACCCGAGGCACAGACCGGATACGACGACAACGGCAAAGCCTTCTCGGCGATCGACGACGCCCCCTGCACCTATTGGGGAACGCAGTGGCGCAACGCGAAACCGGGCCCGCCCCACTGGATCACGATCGACATGGGCAAAAGCGAGGAGCTGCACGGATTCACGATCCGCGGCCGTGCGGATCCGTTCACGTCCGACACGCCCAAGGCCAGCGGCAACCCGCGCATCTTCAACGTGGACGTGAGCGACGACAACGCCTCCTGGACCCGCGTCGGCACCTTCACCGTCGAAAACCGGATCGAGAACGAAGTCTACCTCGACCACAAGGCGACGGCGCGTTACTTCCGCATAACGGTCACCGCCACACAGGCCGACATGTACCAGACCTGCATCGCCGACATCAAGGCGTTCTGATCCGCACTACGAACCGCTAAAACGAAAAACCGACTATGAAAAGAATACTGACAGCCGCGGCGTTGCTGCTCGTCGTCGCGGCCTGCAACAAGGACGAGAACTACAACGACAAATACGGCGACCGGGCGGTCATCCCGCCCAAGGGCCAGAGCCTGCGCGTGATGACCTACAACATCTACGGCGCCCGCGCCACGAGCCCCGCGAATGCGGCCGACCTGGACGCGATCGCCGAAGTGATCCGCCGCCAAAACCCCGATTTCGTGACCCTGAACGAAGTCGACGTGTTCACCAACCGCACGGGCAAGGACGTGCACCAGGCCCGCGATCTGGCCGAAAAGCTCGGCATGGAGTGGCACTTCTCGAAGGCTATCGACCGTGACGGCGGCGAGTACGGCGACGCCGTGCTGTCGAAATACCCGATCCTCGAAAAGCGCAGCTACCGCCTGCCGTGCGCCGCCGAACAGCCCGGCGAAGACCGTTCGCTGTGCGTGATCCGCGTTCAGATCGACGGCAAGGATCTCTACGTCGCGTCGACGCACCTCGACCACCTCTCGGGCGACGCCAGTCGGCTGGTGCAGGCCACCGAGATCCGCCGCATCCGCGACACGGAGTTGGAGGGCGACCTGATCCTCTGCGGCGACCTGAACGCCATCCCGAGTTCGAACGTCATTGCCACGATGACCTCGTTCCTGACGAACACGGGGCCGATCGACCAATACACCTTCCCGTCGGACGATCCCTCCCGCAAGATCGACTACATCATGTACGCCCCGATCGAGCACTTCGGCGTACAGAACTGCCAGGTCGTATCGCGCGGCGACCAGCAGGTCGACGGCGTCGATGCTTCGGATCACCGTCCCGTGATCGCCGACATCCGCTTCCAGACCGAAGAAGACATCTCCGGCGAAGACGGCGGAGGGGAAGAGTGATCCCGGGCCGAAGGGCGGCTCCCGCATACACGGTCCGGACCGGCCGCCAGACAAATGGTCGGTCCGGATTTCTTACCATCTCCGCTACGAGGCCGCTCCGAAAGGGCGGTTCCGGAAACGAAAATCTTCCAAAAAACAGACGAACATGAAAAAAATCCTATCGACGATCCTGGCGCTGGCCGCGTGTACGACCCTCACGGCGCAGGATTTCAAGATCACGCACGGCCCCTGGCTCTGCGACCTGACCTCGGACGGCGTCACGGTGGTCTGGGCCACCAGCAAACCCGCCCTTTCGTGGGTCGAGGTGGCCGAGGACGACGGACGCAGTTTCTACGCCGCGGAGCACGAACGCCGCTACGAAACCGTGGCCGGGCGCAAACAGGCCCGCAAGACGCTGCACAGCATCCGCCTGAAAGGGCTTCGGCCCGACACGAAATACCGCTACCGCATCTTCTCGCAGGAGGTGCGCGAGTGGAAATACAACGACAAGGTCTACTACGGCGACATCGCGGCATCGAACGTCTACTCGCGCCAGCCGTTCGCGTTCAGCACCCTCCCCACGTCGGGATGCGACCTCTCGTTCGTCGTTCTGAACGACATCCACGGGCGGGCCGACTACATGGCCGGGCTCTGCCGCCCGATCGACTTCGCACAGATCGACTTCGTGGCCTTCAACGGCGACATGTCGAACAGCACCGAAAGTCCCGAACAGCTCTACCGCGACTTCATCGACGCCTCGGTCGGGGCCTTCGCCTCCGAGACGCCGATCCTCTACAACCGCGGCAACCACGAGACGCGCGGCATCTACGCCGACCACCTGCCGGAGTACTTTCCCAAGGTCGGGGGCAACTACTACAAGCTCTACATGGCCGGCTCGGTAGCCGTGCTTCTGCTCGACTGCGGCGAGGACAAACCCGACTCGGACATCGAATACGGTGGACTGGGGGCTTACGACGCCTACCGCGAGGAGGAGGCCGCCTGGCTGCGCGAAACGGTCGCCTCGGAAGAGTTCCGCAACGCTTCGGCCCGCATCGTGCTGCTGCACATCCCGCTCGGGAACGGCACCTGGCACGGCAACATCCACCTCGAAGAGCTGTTTCTGCCGATCCTGAACGATGCGGACATCGACGTGATGCTGTCGGGACACACGCACCGCTATTCGTTCCATCCGGCCAACGACAAGGTACGTTTTCCGGTGCTGGTGAACGACAACGCGAGCCTGCTCAAATGCGACGTCGGCGACGGCAAGATCACGGCCCGCATCTACGGGCCGGAAGGTACGGTGAGGCACTCGCACGAGTTCCCGCTGAAATAGGGGCGGATCGTTCGCTCCGCCGGAAAAAGGGCAAGGGCCCGACCGCATGGTCGGGCCCTTGCCTCATGCGATGCGACCGGAATCGGCGGCGGATCTTCCGAAAAGAATACGCGGTCAGAGGAACAGGTTGAAGAAACCGCTGCGGCTCAGCCTGAGCCGCAGCTTCGACAGGGCCACGCCGATGTGCTTCTCCACGGCCTTGACACTGATGTTGAGCCGCTCGGCGATCTCGCGGTTCTTCAATCCGGTCACCCTGCTCAGCAGAAAGACGCGCCGGCACTGCTCGGAGAGCTGCGACACACCGTCGTCGATCTCATGCCGAAGCCACGAAAGATCGAACTCCTCTTCGCAGCGGTCGGCAACCAGGCAGCGGACATATCCGTCGAGCGTATCGAGCCCGCAGGTGCCTTCGCCACGCGATTTGCGGCTGCGGAGGCAATCGATGCTCCGATTCCGCACGGCCGTCGTCAGGTAGGGCAGCACCGGACGCGAGAAGTCGATCTCCGTGCGCCGCTTCCACAACATCAGAAAAACGTCCTGCACGATATCCTCGGAGAGGTTGCGGTCGTGAACCAAACGGAAAGCCCGGATGCACAACGTCTCGTAATGCACCAAAAAGAATTGCCGGAACTCGGCCGAATGAGCGTCCAGTTTCTCCATCTTCTCAAATCCGGGCGATACGGACGACCGCAGTCTTCCGAATCCATTTTCAAATATACAAAAACTCGTTCACATCCGGAAGTTTTTCGGGAAAATAATGCAAAGCGTCCGAAACCGAACGGGATGTCGTTTCGCACCGCACTCTTGCGTCGGAGGCTTTTGGCCGCCGGGGTCCCGGAAAACAAACCGTTGCCTGTCCGCTGCTTTTTCGGGATCGAAACAAAAGTTCGGGAATCGCTTCCGCATTTCGTTTCAGATTCGCAAACGCCCCCATTTATTTATTGGAATACAGCAAATTATCCCGAACAACAGAAATAACAGCAATCATAGCGATCGTCGACGATATCGCAACAGCACATGATCATGCGGTCAAACAATCGATAGCCGGCAGACGACAGGTATGCGGGTCGTCCCGTGCGGCAAGCCAACCGCAACAAGCCGTGGCTCTGGAAGCATGATGTACGCCGCCGGATAGTTCCCCGTCTCCGCATCGTAGACGAAATCCTCTTCGAATGCGGCGTCCGGCATTGGTAGCGGAGCGTAGCCGGTGCAGGCATTCGGAGCGGACACGCCGCGCAGCGCCATCAAGGCATCGTATGGAAGGCCGGCAGACGCCGCAGCGATGCAGGCAGGGCGGAGCATACAGCAGTCCTCATCGGGAACGGAGCCGGATTCGTCGGAGGTGTCGAAAACCAAAACGGAGTACGATAAAACCCGATACGTCCAATCTCCATGTATGTCGCAGTCATTCTGAATACAAAATCGGGAAGTCCGGCCGGAGCCGGTGCTTCCCGAAAAACAAGAACGCGGGTTCCGCAGGACGATATCAATCGGTTCCGAGCATACGGGCGATCGGGGCGCTCATGGGCGAAGCGTACTGCTCGGCATAGAAGCGCCGCAACTCCTTTCGCATTCGTTCGATCCGACGTTCGTATTTCGGATCGCCGACGGCGTTTTTCGTTTCGAGGGGGTCTTCTTCGTAATCGTAGAATTCGCATCCCACGATCTGTCGTTCATCGAAAGGCAGGCAGGTTTTGAACCCCCGCACCCATTCCACATAGCGGTAGCGGCTGTCGCGGATCGAGTAACCCTGTATTTCCCGACGATTCGCCTGCATGAAGGCGTATTTTTTAATTCGCTTGCGGGGATTTTTCAGCACGGGCACCAGACTCGTGCCGTCGATCCAGGAGGGCGGTTCGATACCGGCCAGCTCGCAGACGGTCGGATAGATATCCACGAACTCGGTCATCGTGCGGCATTGCTGCCCCCGGGTCATGCCGGGGACGGACATCATCATCAGCGTGCGTGTCGGAGCCTCGAAATTCGTCAGTTTGCTCCACAGGCCATGATCGCCCAAATGATAGCCATGATCGCCCCACACCACGACGATCGTATTGTCGTCCAGCCCGACTTTCCGCAACGCATCGAGAACCCGACCGATCTGCGCGTCCGTATAGGAGGTGCAGGCGTAATAACCGTGTACGAGGCGGCGCTGAATTTCCGCATCGAGTTCCTGCCCGGGCATATAACTATGGAACGAGGGTACATCGGTATAAGCCTTCACCTCATTCGAATTGTGATAGGCGCACGGTACGGGATCGGAACTCATCGATTGGAATTCGGCCAGCGGCATCTTGTCCCGATCATAAAGATCCCAGTACTTTTCGGGCGCTACGAACGGCAGATGGGGACGGATGAAACCGACGGCCAGGAAGAACGGTTTGTCGCTTCTGCTCAAAGAGTCGATCCATGCGACGGCTTCATCGGCGACACGTCCGTCGAAATAGGCATTGTCCGGAACATCGACGCATTCGGTCACAGGTTTGCCCTCCGGCAGCATGTAGACCGGCGCCTGGGGCTTTATATAAGGTTTCGTCCACGAAACCGGATCGTTGTTGTAGGTTTCGTCCGAGAGCGGATGATACACCTTGCCGATGCCGACCGTCTCGTAGCCGTGCGCAGCGAAGAGCTGCGGGAGGGAGACGATTTCCGGATTATTGCGCCGGAAAATGCCGTCGAGCGTCCATACTCCCGTATGATCGGGCCGCAGTCCGGTGAGAACGCTGGCGCGTGTCGGGCCGCTTAACGGAAACTGGCAGTAATTGTTCATGAAAGTCACCCCCGACGCCGCGATACGGTCGAATGCCGGCGTTCGGGCGATCGGGTCTCCGTAAGGGCCGATATTGGGTTTAAGGTCGTCGACCACTAAAAAAAGGATATTCGGAGGGGTCGGAACCTCCCCCTTTTCCGAGGCGGGAGCCTGCTGGGCCGTTACGGAACCGGCCATCGAGAGCGATCCGACGCCCAAAAGCATTTTTTTCAGGTCTGTCATTGCTTTTTCAAATTTTAATCTCTATTTTTGTTTCGTTCGAAAGGGTCTGAATTTTATTCCGTAACTTTAATTCTTCACTACCATGAAAACCATTGCAGCGATGCTGACTCTCGGAGTCGCGTGCTGGGCTTTCGGTACACAGGCCCAGACTTTCGATACCCGGTTGCTTTCACAGTACGATGCGTCTGTTTTGCGGGAACTCTATCCCGTATGCCGCCACACCACCGTCTCCGCGGAACAGCAGGTGCGGCTGGCCGAGCGCATCCGGCAGGAAAATCTCCGTTTCGCGGAATTGATCCGTTGCGACGGCGGAGTGCTCGCCCCCGCCAGCGAAACGGAACTCGAACGGATGCGCGATAACGCCCTGCGCGAGATTCTCACCGAAGAGCAACTGCTCCAATACTATCGTTACGAAGCGCTTCCGGCAGCCTACGCCCGCGGGCGCGAAGCCAAGAAGATCGTTTCGAAGCAGCTCCAACTCACCTATATGGAGCTGAAATATGTCAATAACGCCTTCTTCGTCATCGAGCAGGAGACGCAGGCGGCCAAAAAGTTCTGGCGCGGCAATCCCGCCGAAGCGCGGGACAGAATCCGCAGCGTCTACGAACGCGAAATCGCGCAGCTCGAGGCCAAGAGCGGAATCCGGATCGACAAACAAATGCGTGCGGTGCGGGTCGTGGAATTGACCGACTACGCTCCGCTGATGCCTGCCGGAAAGTAATCGTCCGCGATCTCCGACCTCACGGGACCGTCCTTCGGGACGGTCTTTTTTCTTGTCAAAGATCGACCTGCTGCGTCCGGGTCTCCCCGAAGCGCGATACCACACGGATCGTAACCCGTTCCGAGCGGGGAGTGCAGCGGAACAGATGATCCGTCACTCTGGCCTTGATCCAGGGACGGGCGGCAATCCGCGGACTCCCTGCCGTACCGAAATATTCGCATGCTACGGGATCGAGCGCACGGGGATCGTCGTACCCGCAGCGTTTCATCGGGCGGAACGTGCGGCCCCCGTCCTCGGAATACTCTACGCGCCACTGCGGGTCCCAGTCCCAAACATTGACGAGCAGTTCCGATGCGGGGCGCGAAGCCCCGCAACGCGACGTATCGGGCGGATAAACGCTGAAAAGACGTTCGGGTGCGGCTGCGGCGACGTAGCGCCAGCGGAACCGGCGTCCCCGCACCTCGAAGAGTTTGTATCCGAGCGGAGTGCCGTCCAGACAGACCGGCCCCTCCCAGAAACCGCCGCAGGCAGCTCCTACGGTGTGCTCGGTCACTCGACGCGAAGGAGTCGCCACGCTGTTGCAGTGCGTATGTCCGGAGATGATCTGCACGCGGGCATATCCGTCCAACAGCGCCAGCAGGGCGGAACTGTCGCCGTAATGCTCCGGATCGGGGAATTGCCGGCTTTGCAGGGGAGCGTGTACCAGAACGACAACGGCGCGTTTTTTCGGGACGTAGGAGAGGTCGCGCTCGACCCATGCGAGCTGCTCCTCACCGAAACCGATGTCGTAAGCATCGCGTTTTCCGCCCCGAAAACGGATGTTATCCAGTACGATGTAATGTACGCGCCCTCGGTTGAACGAATAATACGTCGGCCCGTAATGCTCCCGGAATCGACGTGTGGCGGGCTCCTCGTTGTCAGGAGTTTCGCTGTCGCGGATCGGGCCGTGGTCATGGTTGCCGATGGCGTAGAAGACCGGCCGGCCGAGTGCCGCAAAACTCTTCTTGCTCGGCAGGTGCATCTTCGGACGGTTGAAAACGATATCGCCGGCGACAAGCACCGGAATTTCGGACGACGCCGGAAGTTGCGCCACGGTCCGTTTCAACGCGGCGAGCAGCGAATCGAGCTGCGACAGTTCCCGACGGTTGCGCACCTGCGGGTCTCCCATCGCGACGAAACGGTGCCGGCGCCCTTTATCCGGCTCGCGGAGCAGCGTAAAATCGATCCCCTCACGCACGGCAAGCGTGTCCACCCGAATCCAAAACATCGGAACGCTCTCCGCGACCGGAACCGTGTAGCCTGCCGGAACGGAGATATATACATGCATGGCATTCTCTCCGCATACGAGTCGATAGGCTCCGTGCGAATCGGTTTGCGTGAACCTTTCCCCGTCGGTGACGACCACGCCCGGGACGCCGCGCCCGCCGCAGAGGACACGTCCGCATACCGGTTCCTTGGCCATCGCATGCTCCGCAAACAAAAGCAATACGAACGACATCGGACCAGCCAGACACGTAAAGAGAGAATTCATAAATAACAATAGTTTAGTGTTGTGTGGTGCAAATATAATCGGATATTTTTCAAAAAGCAAGTTTTCCGATACCGAAATCGGTAAAAAAAGCCGGAGTCCGTCAGACGGACTCCGGCTACTGAACCGGATACGGGACGATCTGCGCAATATCTATTCTGCAACCGTATCGTTCTATCGCGGGCTGTTGCAGTCTATCAGAACGTGCTGCGCCGCGTCATTCTAAAATCGCATTTCACCTTGCGAAGTTGTTTGTCGAGAATCATTCGCGCCGCCACACTTCCCATTTGCCGGAAATCGGTGGAAATGGTAGTCAGTCCGTTCAATACGATCTCGTTGATCGGCGATTCGTTGTAGGAGATGAAACCGATATCGCGTCCGGCTTTGAGTTTCTTCTCCTTCGCGGCACGCGCCAGATCAATGAGCTCCGTATCGAGCTGTCCGTTGAGGATGAGGTAGACTTCCTGGGGACGGACGATATCGGGGGTTACGGCCTGATAGAACTCGCACGGAATGCCGTGATCGGAGCAAAACCGTTCCGCCCCCTCGCGAATGAACGTATAATAGAGACTCGACGCTTCAGTGATGATATTGAGCCTGTTCTGTTTCCGGAGTTTTTTCAGCGCCTGCATCAGCCCTTCGTAGACGTCATTGGTAAAGTCCTGATATACGACACCGTAGTTGCCGGGAAGCGAATCGAGGCACCGGTCGAGCAGGATGAGTTTGCGGTTCGGAATCCGCATCAGCGCCTTGACCGCACGCCGCTGCGTGGATTCGTCGAGCGGAAAGTGCGGGGTGACGACATAATAATCGAACTGGTCGAGGTTTTCGTCGATATAGTATTCGAGCAGGTCGATCTGCTGGTTGTGCAAACGGATAGTGATCTCCCCCTGTGTTCCGATCGTCGAGGAGAACGAGCTGAACAGCACCTGCTTGTAGGTGCTCAATTTGTCGAACAACACCAGTATCTTGGGATTTTGCCCGCTGTTTTCGGATGAAACGTAAAAGCCCTTTCCCTGCGTGGCACTGATAACTCCCCTGTCGCGCATGAGCGAATAGGCTTTCTTGACCGTTTCCTTCGATATCCCCAGTTGAAGCGAAAGTTCGTTCATCGACGGCAGCAGGTCTCCGTATCTGTACTCGCCGTTGTGGATAGCCGTTTCGACACTGTTGATGAGCTGTTTGTAGACGGGTGTCTGCGATTTCAGGTCTATTTTTATGGTATATGCCATATCCGGATTATAAAAAATAACTGTTTTTTTGTTTTTCACGACAAATGGAGTATATTTGCACCACACTACAACACACATAAATCAAAGCCGATGACGCCTATGTTGGGTTGAGTGTGCTATACTTTGGTACAAAAGTAATAAAAATAACCTGAATTGTAACTCAAAAACTACGACAAATGAGCAAACTTATCAGCATGACCGCAGCAATGACCTGTCTGGCGATCACCGCATCTGCCGGAAACGACACTCCGCATTGGTCCCTCACGTGGAAAAAAATGCAGACGACCGGTCCCGAACTGGAACTGATCGGTACATTGCCGACACGCACGACGCACGAATTGGGGGCTTCCGACTGGTCGGTCGGTTGCGAGACGCTCGACCGGGACTACGCCGATTTCGACAGCTACAAACCTTATCTGAGCGAATTGGGAGTAACTTCGGCACGTATTCAGAGCGGCTGGGCCCGCTGCGAAAAGCAGAAAGGGCGCTACGACTTCGCGTGGATCGACCATATCGTCGACGGAATGCTGGAAGAGGGGGTGCAGCCCTGGATCAACCTCGGATACGGCAATCCCCTGTACGGCGCTGAAAAAGGTCTCGGGTCGAAAATTTTTACCGACGAACCGACCATGAAAGCCTGGCTGAAATTCGTCGAGACGATCGTCGCCCGTTACCGGGACAAGGTACACGAATGGGAAATCTGGAACGAGCCCAATCTCGGCGAGAACCGCACGAACTACGATGCCTATGCCTCGCTGTTGTCGCATACCGTTGAAACGATCCGCCGAGTGCAGCCCGACGCCGTCATCATCGGCATGGGGCTTTCCCGTATGCCGTTAGGCTATACCGAACACGTGCTCGACCTGCTTCGCGAGCGAGGGCAGCTCGGCATGATCGATTATGTGAGTTTCCATCCTTACCACGAAAATCCCGACGACGCTACTCCCGGCATCGAAGCATTGGCCCGTTTGGTGAAATCCTACGATCCCGACATCCGGCTCTTCCAGGGAGAATCGGGATGTCCCGCGACGCTCGAATGGGCACATGCCCTGCGTTACTACGAATGGAACGAATACAGCCAGGCCAAATGGGTCGCACGCCGCATGGCCAACGACTGGATGATGGGCATCCGCTCGTCGATCTTCACCTTCGTCGACCTGCAATATCCCAACATGCAGCAGTCGTTCGGGCTGTTGCGGACAAATCTTTTCAAGGAGGTGGTTTACAAACGGCCGTCGTTCCATACCGTGCAGCATATGGTCAATCTCTTCCGCCCCGAACTCCGTTCCGCAGGGCACCTGAACCACGAGAGCAACACGCCGCGACGACTCACGGTCGCAGGCATCGAACGCCAGAAGGACGGAACGCTCGTCGGCGCCGTCGTCTGGCAGAACGACCGCATTCCTTCGGACAACCTGGCTTTCGAGCCGATCGAACTTTGGATCGAAGGACTCTCGCTGAAAGATCCCGTACTAATCGAGATGATCACGGGCCGGATCTACGCTCTGCCGAAATATCACGGGCATTCCGGCGACGGACGCATGAAATTCACGGGACTTCCCGTATGGGATTCTCCCGTAGTGATTCTCGAACGGAGCGCCCTGCCCGAAGGGACGCAAACACGCGAACGCCAGATTTCCGGATCGACCCGGGACATGCATTTCTGACGACTATTTCCCGAACCGAGACAAAAGCGTTTCAAGTTTATGACAGGATACGACAAAGTCCGTAAAGGATACAAATGGGAGGTGCTGGCCCTGCTGTGGGTCGCCTACCTGCTCAATCAGGCGGACAGACAGGTATTCAACGTGGTGCTTCCGCTCATCCGCGAGGACTTGGGGCTGAGCGATGTGGCCGTCGGTACGATCGCCACGGTTTTCAACCTGTTCTATGCCGTGCTGGTCCCGATCGGAGGATTTATCGGCGACCGTTTCAGCCGCAAGTGGATCGTGACGGCGAGCGTCCTCTTGGCCGGGTGCAGAATTGGTGCGTGTCACCGTCACGCCGGGCATCGCTCCCTGAAGCGCCATCGAAACGGTCTGCGTCTGTCTGTTGAGGATCGCTCCGCCGTCGATGCTGCTGAGCGATCCGGTCAGGTCTTTCTTCTGGACGGAGCCATAGCCGATAACCACTACCTCGTCGAGCAGGTTATTGTCCTCCTCGAGCACTACCGAAATCGCGGCGTTGCTCTCCGTGAGCGGAATTCTCTTCGTTTTGTATCCGATGCAGCTGACCGAAAGCGCGGAACCTTGGGACGGTTTCTGCTTCAAGTCGAGTGTGAAAGTACCCGTCACGTCCGATGTCGTGCCGAACTGGGTTCCTTCGAGAACGATCGTTGCACCTACTACGGGGGCATCGGTCGTCGTCCGGACTGCACCTTGAATCGTGTAAGCAGGCGAGGATTGGGCCGCAGCGAGGAACGGTATCAAACCGACCGTTGCTAAAAGCATATTTATTGGTATTGCTACCAGTAAATTACTTTTTTCGCGAATGTAACATACGATTTTTTTCATGTTGTTAAAATTAATAGTATATTTGCGGTACCACACAACACCAAACCTTGCTTGAATAATATAAGTGTTGTTAGGTGTGGTACAAATATAGCTTAATTTTGCGAACTGACAAAAAAGAAGGAAATTTTAACGACTTTTTTAACGTGTTTTTTTGTCTGAAACGACTGTTTTCAGACCTGATTCCGGTTTTAAAACCAACTTAAAATGCAGAACCATGAAAAAGAGCCTTTTTAATTTTGCAGCGACGATGCTCATGTCCGCAGGAGCCGTCGTATTCAATGCCTGCTCCGACGACAATACGGACAGCGACGGAGGAGTCGGAACCTTGGAAGTTACGCCGGCTTCTCTCGAAACGATCGCCGACTACGGCGGTAGTTTCTCGTTCGATGTTCGGAGCAACTCCTATTGGCATGTCTCCGTGGAGGATGCCGACGAACTGCCGTTGGATTGGGCGTCTGCCGATATCGTTTCCGGCATGGGAAATGCGTCGGTCAATCTTTCGGTAGAAACCAACGACGGGCAGGCGGTTCGGACGGGACGCATCGTTTTCGAACTCGATGATATGAGCAGCCGTACGGAAATCCCTTTTTCGCAGCAGGGAAATGACGCGGGCGGAACGGAAACGGTCTATGCCATCACGCCGATTTCCGATTTCTTCCTGTGCGATCCGCAATCTGCCGACGGTGGAGAATATCGAGTTTACACTTGTACGTTTGACGCCGACACGGAAACCGTCACGTTCTCTCAGACCGGCAATACCGTTTGGCGCATAGGAGGAACGGACGACAAGACTTCGCGTGTATTCGGCAAATCGCAAATTTATAACGGCCGTTTTGCCACGACCGGCTGGGGCGGTGAAGATTGGGAGAAATCCGCATTGATCGTCAAGATGAAAGCCACGTCCGATCTGAAAGGACGATTGCGTTTCGGATTCGGATTCGTTTCCGCAGATGCCGTTCCGAAAAACTGGGAATGCACTTGGAGTGCGGACGGAAAGAGCTGGAACAAGGGCATGGAGGTAGCGGCGACGCCGTATACGGATTTTTCCCCGACGTTTGAACTCAAAAGTACGTCGCCCTATAAAATGGCGCGTTTCAGCATTTCCGAAGGACAAACGATAAAAAAAGCAATTTCCTATATATAAAAATCGCGCCGACGGACAATACGCCTATCAAAGGATCGGAAGTACTGTCGACCGGTACCGTCACGCTGAATCACGGGTTCTATCTGACGACGCACGAAAAGAAGGCTTACAATACCCGTCCCATGCCCGACGACGACAATATCGTTCTGGCGCACGGTTTCGACGAAGCGTTCAATGGCCATGATTACTTCATTCCCGCACGTTATTTCCTTTCGAATTATAACAACCTTTACAATGAGGTTATGCCGGACGGCTGGTCGGCGAGCGATACCGGCGTTCGCGAATGTCCCGGCTACGTCATGTTCGGAGCCAATCAGGACAAAGGAAGCGGGTGGCTTATGACTCCCCCGCTCGCGAAACTCGGCGATACGCCTTCCGAAATCACCGTTACGTTCGATCTGGCTTTCTATGCGTCGGCGGCTTATAAGAATGAGACCAAGTCGATGTCGGTCTCCGTCGAGGGGCCGGGAACGGTCGGAGCACAGCCCGATTACAGCGATCTTCCGAGCATCAATGGGGCGACGATCGCCGAAATGGAGGCTACGGATAAGGCCTATTTCAAGTGGTACGAAGGTTATCAGGTGAAAATATCCGGAGCGACGAAAGATACGCGGATCAAATTCGCAACCGCCAACGGCCGTCATTTCCTGGACAACATTGTCGTGACGAAAGACTGACGGAATTGAGGAACGGGATTCCTGCGAATTCCGGAGATTTCGGTCGAAAACGCAGATAAACAGAATCGGAGGGGTCGGGAACTTTTCGTTCCCGACCTCTGTTTTTTCGCCTCTTTTACCGGTACACGCGAATGATTTTATCCCATCCAGAACGATCCGCTGCCATTCAGCCTTACGGAGGAAACGGTCCCTGTTACCCCAGCCGCGACCGCCGTCGGGATAGATCATGTATGGAAACTTTTACCCGATTTCCTTCAACATATCGAAACGGTTCAGATTTACATAATGCACGGTCATGATCTCAGCCTCCCTTGAAAATATCCGGCGACATTCCCAAAAGCGAAGCGGAACGGAATCGCACCTTCTTACGAATTCAGTTACAGCTCTTTCAGGCGCAAGTTCGGTCTTCGCAGCAGAATTTCCCCCCCCCTTTCCGGTCTCCGGTGCCGAACGTCATCGGGAAACAGAGGTCGAATGGATAAACGACCTTCTTATGAACGTCTGAATACTATCCGATCCTATCACAGAAAATCGCGGCAGTCAAATGACTGCCGCGATCGAACGATCGGGAACCGCCGCAACGGTTTCCGGCACACGGACGCCCGCCGATGCGGGCCGCCCGCATCTCCCGATTAATACCGTCTGCGGTTGTAACCGCCGCCGTAGCCGCCGTTACCGCCGCGATTGCCGCCGCCGTAACCGCCCGACGAACGCTCCGTCTTCGGACGGGCTACGTTCACCGTAAGCACCTTGCCTTCGAACTCGCTGCCGTTGATCCGGTCGATGGCTTTCTGCCCCTCGCCGTCATCGGGCATCTCGACGAACCCGAATCCGCGGGAACGCCCCGTCTCCCGATCGGTAATCACATTTGCCGACGATACTTCGCCGAACTGTGCAAATAAATTCTGTAAGCTTTCGCTGCTTGTACCCCAGCTGAGGTTCGAAACATAAATGTTCATCTGAATCTGTAAATTAAAAATTGTTATTTGTCGCTGATCGCTACGCGCACCGCGTTCATCCCGCGCGTGCCGCGTTCGAGTTCGAATGTCACCCGATTGCCCTCGGCAATCGCTGCGGGAGCCTGCGTGATATGGAAAAAGTACTTTTCGCCGTTGTCCGAGTTCCGGATGAAGCCGTACCCCTTGGCTGCGTCGAAATACTCCACGCGGCCCTCGAAAGGGACGATCTCCTCCGGTTCCGACCTGCGGGGTACCGAGACCTCGATCTGCGATGCGTCGATCTCCTCGCGTTCCCCGACTTCGGGCGGTGTCGTGTGAAGAACGCCGTTTTCATCCACATAAGCCAGCATCTCCTCGAAATTGCGGCTGCCGCTGCTCTGGCGTTCTTCCCTTTTCCGTTGTTTGTCCAGCCGCTTGGTCTGTTTGATCTTTTCTCTTTCTCTCTTTCCCGATGTAATCCGTTTTGCCATTTATCAATTCATTTTTCTGAGGGTTCCGATACTGTGCGCAATACGCCGCAACAGCGTACACTGCGCCCGCCGCAGGCATATTGCCCCAAACAAAGGAGCCGATAATGACGTCGATTTTGAGAATAGAAAGATCCGCGTATACGACCGGATCGAACTCTTACAAAGAAAGATTCAGAATAAAACTCGATTGTTTCCCGACAAAGATAGGTATTTTATTCCGTATTTCCTATTTTCTTGAAAATCTTATGACATCCGGCCTCTTTTTTCTTTCCGCGGCGACCGGAAAAGGAAGCCGCGGAGACGGCGATTCCGGAAAAAAGCGTATTTTCGCTCCCGAAATCATACACCGCAAAAACATCCGACAACGATGATACGCCAGATCGAATTCACCCTCCGCCCCCGCAGCAGGGGCTTCCACCTGATCACCGACGAGATCGAAGCGAACCTTCCGCCGCTGCCCGCCGCGGGATTGCTGCACCTCTTCATCAAGCACACCTCGGCCGGTCTGACCCTCAACGAGAACGCCGATCCCGACGTGCGCACCGATCTGGAAGCGATCTTCGACCGCCTCGTCCGCGAACGCGAAGCCTACTACATCCACACCTACGAGGGCGACGACGACATGCCCGCCCATGCGAAATCGACGCTCGTGGGGACGGCTCTCACGCTTCCCGTCAGCCGCGGGCGCATCAACCTGGGCACGTGGCAGGGGATCTACCTGTGCGAATTCCGCAATCGGGCCGCAGGCCGGCGCATCGTCGCCACGGTCGTCGGGTAAGCGTCCGCAGGAACCCGCGGCACCGACCGGCGTCACTCCATCGCCACGACGACCTTTCCGCGAACCCCGCCGCCTTCCAGCCGTTCGTGAGCGCGGGCGATTTCGCCAAATGGGAAGACGCTGTCCACATGCACCCGCAGCCTGCCGCCGGCAAGCAGATCGGCGATACGGCGCATCCCCTCGCCGCTGGAATGCATCAGGATGTGCCTGTAATTCCCGACGCCGTACGCTACGGCCGCTTCATCGGCCTCCGCCCTCCGCTCCGAAGGCAGCAGCACGATGCTGATTCA
>OGPR01000099.1_pt1 | contig 108391 bp, 90 predicted proteins | sample 1552981 | NCBI WGS metagenome assembly OGPR01 (sample SAMEA2580260, study PRJEB22360) | human gut metagenome | biome: human gut; feature: human-associated habitat; material: faeces | place: Denmark | collected 2008/2010 | reverse complement strand
AAGCTCACTTGCTACAAACTTAGTATTTTCAAGGGTTTGCGAAGAATTTGATAATCAAATATAACAGTTATTAAATTTCCTAAAATATGTGAAATATCAACTGAAAGTTATTTTTCTTCTATAGATTCTGTTACATTAGTTCTATATTTCTCTTCACATGCTTTTAAGTAATCAAAGCATAATCCACCATCACATCTATAGAAAAATGGATCTTTACAAATTATATTATCACTATTGAGAATAAATACAGGTATGATATCTTTATCGTTGCTGTTTATATAACTAATTTTGAAACTGTATCCTGTTCTTCCAAGTGAAATGCCATCTCTTTTCATTGAAATACCTTGAATATTCGCCACTATATATTCGATATCTTCTGAATCGGTGATAGTAAAACCAGTTCCTGTATTTCCATCGAACACATTTATATGGTCTACCTCAGAAGGATTTACATTCTTACCGAATTTCTTTGGCATGAAATAGTAACCTACTGTACCTACCAATAACACAGCAATTAAAATAACCAGAATACGCAGTTTCTTTTTCATACACTCTTTACCTCCCCAAAGATCGATTTGTTTAACCTCTTAAAATCTTTTTCTTTACAAACATGGAAATTAACTCTGCTACAATTCCTAGGAGCAAATATCCAAACGCATATAAAATAAATGCTTTTTCTCCAATACTAAAGAACAGCCATGTCCCAAGCAAAAAGAATAGTGCTGTAATAATTGGTAGTGACCAAAATATTTTTATGTCCTTGCCGGCGTATGCTCCGGAACAAATTGCATAAATAGGATTCACTGCAAAAAACAGAATGAAGCAAACTGCCATGCCGCCATCACCTTTTATGAATGTAACCGCAAGCCATGGAAACACCAACATAATTACTGCTGCCGCTAACATCCAAGGTATAATTTTTTTCATGTAATCCACCCCCTTGAGCATATATCGATTTATCTATTTGCATAATCAATCAAAATCTTCTTACAACTACTACAACGATAAGCTTCACAATGAGGGATTCCTCCTGAACCTTTACTCAATTCCAGATCGTCCGATTTTTTAATACGAAAAACTTTTGTCAGATTATCAACTGCAAAAGTAATGTCTCGTGAACTCATTAGGTATCCTCTAATCATTTCATCACCACAATATGGACATTTCATGCAGATTTACCTCCTATAAATTCCGATTCCTCTTTCTATTCAACTACACGCCAACTTCTTTAAAATTTTAACATTATATTTAAGCTCATTCAAAGAACTCAAATAAACACCCAAGTGGAATACCTCAAATTAAGTTTGTTTATTTGAAATTGCAATATAACTGCATATAGAAATCAGGAAACTTATACAGTACAAAACAACCGCTCCAAAACTAAACAATACTTCTCCCAAATAAGTTAGTCCTGGCATAAATCCATATCCAGGAAGATTATTATAGTAAATCATCAGTCCTATGGATATAAGCAGCGGAACTAGTTCTGCCGAAAACAATATCCGCCAAAGCTTTTTTGTTTTCTTGCGAATGGATATCACAAATAATATTATTTGAAATATTAAAATCACTATATATGTAATCAGTAGGAACAGTGCCATTACTATTTTCCTCCGTAAATCTCGATTTTTCGTTCTCTGCGACTTCCCAATAAACTTGAAGTTATGAACTCAAGCTCGTTACCAGTGACGAATATCTTTCTGTCTTATTTATAATATCTTCCTCAGTAACACCATAATAACTGTATAAATCTCTGGCTATTTTCTTAAACTTTTTCATTACCGCTTTATTTCCTGAATAAGACATTCCAAATATATTCCAAGTATAATCTATTTCCATTTCAAGAAAATTATCATTAATTTCTATTTTATACAAATGAAAATCCATAGGAATTATACTATCGGGCATTTCAGCAATCATTTCACTTCGAGTCTTTATTTTACCAAAATACTCTATAACAGATGCTTCATTAAAATAATCTGGTAATGAAATATCCTTCATTTCACCCAAAAGTTCTGGTTCATGTTGCAAAATCAAAGTTTCTTTTAGGCATTTTATTTGTTCAATATATTCTCTATTGCCTGGAGCAGTTTCTGTCAATCCGTATTTTTCTTTTGCATACTGTACTGTTTCAGAAAGAGAATGCGGATTTGCAACTATTGTCTTCTCTACTTTTATTCTCTTATATCTATATATGCTATTTTTGATCCTAACCTTTAATGGTTGCTTTTCTGAAGGTCCAGCTATAAAAATGCTTGTAGGACCATCTGCACCACCTATGATTGAAACCCCATTTTTACTTTTTTGTTCCATCCGTCTTTTCCTCACAGCTCCCGATTTTTCGTTCTCTGCGACTTCCCAATAAACTGGAAGTTGTTAGTTGTTTGGAATCACTTCTCCATTTTCATCTAAAAGATAGATTGTATAAACCGTTCCTATCTGCAATGGATCACTTTCCATTACATCACCATTAAATACAACACGGATATTATCATCTACATTCAATTCTGGTGCTCCTCCTGCTGATACTACATCTTTTGTAACAGAAAATTCCTCATCAACAGAAATCCCACTATTAAATGCTTCTATACACCTAACATCAACATATTCTTTATTTACTTCTAAAACTCTTGCATTAAAATATGCTTGTCCTGCTTCATTTCCATTTTTACATCCAGACAACGCTACTATACAGCCCAATACTGCTAAAATAGATAAGCACCTTTTCATACTCAACACCTCTTTAAATCCCGATTTTGTATAACAGTAGTCTAACACATGTTGATAAAAAACACTACAGCCAAACTAATGTCTGAGATTTGCTTTTCATAAAATGTTCCTTTCAAAAATAAATTATATTTTCTATATTGAGGTGTTGAAAAAATGGTTCATAGACATTACCTAAGATGTGTATTCATTGCCTTAAATATACAACTACATGAAGTATAGACATTATAATATTTATAGACACAAGAACAAAATAATAACTTAACGTTTCTAAAAATATAAAAAGGCTCTCCAGATTATCTGAAAAGCCTCTTAGGATTGTATTTGAATTTGGACTACTTGATTTTCTAATTGCATACGCAATTCGTGAAATGTATAATTATACTGTCTTGATATTAGACACACAAAGGTAAATAGGGACAAATATAATAAGTTATGATGATATTGAAATAGAAACAGGTAAAAAATATATTTTACCTACAATAGCTAAAACCAGGAGGGGAATATGTTATTATCATATCATGAATGTCTGGAAAAATATGGTACAGATTATCAAATTAAAAAAACATACAGGAAGGTCATCTATTTATAACAGAAAAGGGTCTCTATTCCGAGGATAGGTATGTGCCGGAATTAGAGATCATCATGAAAAAATATCCGAATGCAATACTGACACTTAACAGCGCATTTTATTATTATGGACTGACCGACACCATACCGGATCATTATTATGTCGCAACGCCCAAAAGTAATAGAAAAATTGAAGATGTACGGGTGAAACTTTCTTTTGATCTATACAAAGAAATAATAAGTAACTATAGAAAGCTGATCCATAAAATGGACATGACACAAATTATGGAATATGCATATGCACTGCCAAAGACAAACATGGTGATGGAAACTATCAGATTGGAGATTTTATAAATGATTTCTATACGAAAGCAGATTGAGCAGGAAAAGAGCAGGGGTTACAGAGAAGATAATGCGTCAGCAAAATTACAGCAGGCCTTGTAGAACTAGCGGAAAAAATATAAGGGATATTATGTTTCACTGTGTAACACCGTGCTGTCTCGTTGAATCAAATGTGGCAGAGCGGTATAGGTCTGGATCAGCATCTCCGGGTTCTGTATCTTTTTCAGCAGGGATGCTCCGGCACGGGTGCCAAGACTGTACATATCAATATCCACGACAGTCAGAGATGGTGTGATCAGAGGTGCATAAGGGTAATTGTCGAAGGAGACAATAGAAATGTCCTCCGGAATGCGCAGGCGGAACTGACGGATTGCCTGGATGACACCGACGGCGATAAGACTGTTAAAGCACAGAATGCTGTCGGGAGGTTCCGGTAGTCGCAGAAGCTCCGTGGTATGTTGGATGATTTCTTCCAGATTGCAAGAAGTAGGGATGACATAGGCATCTCGGGGTGAGAGATTGTTGCGCTCGAGAGACAGCCGATATCCCAGAAAACGATCTCTGTAAATATTGTCTTTGTCAGAACCGCCGACGAAGGCGATTTTTTTATGCCCGAGAGAGACCAGGTGAGTGATTGCCAGATTGGAAGACAGAGAATGATTTGTGTCAATCCAGGACAGCATGGAGTCGAAAGAGGGTTTTCCGATACAGATATGCGGGAAATCAGTGGCTAATAGTATTTTCTCAATTGCAGGAGTTACGTAATAACCGTTGATCAGAATGCCATCTGCTTTTTTAGATTGTATGGCGTTGATGATCTGCTCTTCGGCTTTTTCTTTGGAACAATCCAGATCCAATAAGCCGAGAAAATATCCTTTTTTGCGTAATTCATGGGATGAACCGGAGATAATGTCGAACATATGGGGATTCTCGTAGGGGCGTCCCTTGTAAAAACTGTCAGCATAGAGGACAGTTGTGCTGCTTTTTTTAACCAGGGATACCGCGGAAGAATTGGGAATGTAATTCAATTCGGCTACGGCATCCTGGATTCGTTTATAAGTGGAAGAAGAGACATGCATCTGATTGCTCAGTACTCGGCTGACTGTGGAAATAGATACATTGGCCTTTTTGGCTACATCCTTGATTGTTGCTGCCATCTGAAATCCTCCATTGGTAAAACGTTTGCGTAATTTGTGCATTTTTTATGGGCTGTTTCGTTGCTATTTCGCAGGCGGTCTGCTATTTTTAGTATATCGAATTCGCAAAGAAGATTCAATACTTTTTAAACATAGCGCTGTGTTTTATAAAAGTAGAAAAACGTTTTATCAAAAGGAGGAAGCTATGAAGAAAAAAATTGCAATGTTGCTAAGTTCACTTTTAGTAGTATCCATGTTAAGCGGATGCGGATCAGATGCAACCGTAAATACAGAAAGTAATGTAACCACGACAACGGAAAATCAGAATACGCAGACGACAGAACCGGTGAATATTACCGTATGGCATTGTGCGGATGCCACTATTGCCGATACGTTACAGAAGCAGGTCAATGCACTGGCACCGGAGATTGTAGTCACTTTTGAAAGAAAAGAAAATATGTCGGATGCCTTAAAATTAGTGGGTGACGATCAGGAAAGTGCGCCGGATATGTTTATGTGGGCGCATGATAAAGTAGGTACCTTTGCACAGATGGGAATCCTGTCTCCGATTACCGATGTGTTGACGGAGGATGATCTGGCGGATTTCCTTCCTATGACGTTAAGCGCCGGGGAGTATCAGGGAGACAAATATCAATTGCCGTTGTACTATGAAGCATTGCTGTTTCTGTACAATAAGGATCTGATGGAGACTGCACCGGAGACCACAGATGAACTGTTGGAACTTATGAAGAATGAGACCACGGCAGATCAGTATGTATTTGTCGAGCAGCATTCCACTTCCTATAATGCAGCAGCCTGGATCCAGGGCTTTGGCGGTTATCTGATCAATGAGAACAGAGAGCCGGGATTGAATCTGCCCCAGACGGTAGAAGCTATGGAATATCATAAGCAGTTTGTGTCATATATGCCGGCAGATGGTGAGTATAATACCGTGACAACTTTGTTTACGGAAGGAAAAGCAGCAAGTACTATCGGAGGTCCCTGGCTGGTACCGGGTATCAAAGAAGCCGGTATCGACTTAGGAATTGCGCCGATGCCGGTCCTGCCGAACGGCACATCTCTGACACCTTTTTCCGGAGTACAGGGCGTTCATGTACTGAAGCATGCAGCAGAGACGAAAAAGGAGGCGTTGGCAGAAGTGTTGAAGGTACTTGGATCCAAGGAGACCGGTGTGGCACTGGCAAATGCCGCAAGCTGTGCACCTGCCAACAGTAAAGCTTATGAAGATGCATCTGTGTCAGAGGACCAAATGATCATGGCACTGAAGACTATGGCAGACAATGTAGTACCTATGCCCAACATTCCGGAAATGGATGTGATGTGGTCAGTGACAGATGACCTGCTGGCAGCAGTGAATAAGCGTGGAGAGAATGTGCAGACGGCATGCGATGCACACCAGAAGGAAGCTTTGGAACAGATTTCTGCAATGCAGTAATTTGCAGATGTAATGACAGGTAAGGAGTGAAAGCAGGATGAAACGAGGAAAGAAGAAAGCATGGTTCTACAGTATGCCGTTTCTGATCATTGTAGGGTTGATGATTGTCGTGCCCTTATTGTATACCGTAGAAATATCCTTTACCAATATGAGTATTTATCATTGGAAGGATTATCAGTGTGTTGGACTGGACAATTATAAAAAGGCATTGCTGGCTTTTGATTCCGGATTTCTTCCTGCTTTTTTACGGACTCTATTATGGACTGTATCCAGTATGGCATTACAGTTGATCTTTGGCTTTTTCATTGCCGTTGGGTTGAATGCGAAAGGATTAAAACTGAGAAGGATCTACAAGACTCTGCTGATCGTGCCCTGGGCGATGCCGGCATATGTATCAATTCTGTTATGGCGTATGGGAATTTTTAATACGGAATTCGGACTGTTTAATCAGATACTGAAACAGATTGGAGGCAAACCGGTAAATTTTCTGTCCACAAACGGTATGGCATTTATCAGTTGTCTGGTGGTGAACCTGTGGCTGGGAGTTCCGTATATGTTCACGATGATGGACGGTGCCATGCAGAGTATTGACCGGAATATCTATGAAAGTGCGGAATTAGATGGTGCGGGATTTTGGAAAAAACATTTCTATGTGACCATTCCGCAGATTCTTCCCATTCTGATGCCGGTGATCATTATGGCTACATTCACGGCGTTTAAGCAGTTTGACATTGTGTATCTGATGACGATGCAGACCGGTTCGAAGACTGGTGCAGATATTAATACGGTAATCACCTATGTATATGAAAAAGCGTTTATTACCAGCAACTATGGATATTCATCCGCTGTGGCGTTTATTGTATTTTTGATTATACTGGTGCTTTACAAGACCATGAACCGAAGAGAGTTTTCAATCTCGGAACAGTGAGGGGAATATGACAGGGAAAAAAATTAAAGAAAAAGTAAAGCTGATATTGCTGAATATAGGATTCATTTTACTTTCTTTCCTGACACTGATTCCTATCCTGTATGCATTCAGTATATCTATCAGTGGGAGTAACAGTATTATTTCCACAGAATTTCATATTTTGCCGAAGACAATCACTATGGATAACTATATTACGATCCTGACGGAGAGACCTTTTGGGAGATGGTTTGTGAACAGTCTTTTGCTAAGTGCACTGACCGTTCTGCTAACTATGCTGGTGGCTGTGCCGGCTGCGTATGTATTTTCCAGAATGCGGTTTGTCGGACGGAAGAGGACTTTATATATTTTACTGGTGTTAAATGCGTTCCCGGCAATTCTCTCCATGTTTGCAATTTATCGGATTATCAAGACTCTGAATCTGTTGAATTCTTATATGGGATTGGTATTTATCTATGCGGGAAGTATGGCGATTTTTGTTTTCTGGAATATGAAGGGATATTTTGACAGTATTCCTGAGGCTATCGAGGATGCAGCGAGAATTGATGGTGTGAATGACAGACAATTGATCACGAAGATCGTCATGCCGCTGGCAAGGCCAAGCATCATCATCTCTTCTGTTCTGGTGGTGATCTATGTGTGGAATGAATATATTTTCAGCACAGTCTTTTTGTCAGGCGCGGAGAAAAATACACTGGCGGTAGCGCTGTATTCTCTGCAGGCTACGGACTATACGCGTAACTGGCCGCTTTTTTCGGCAGCGGCAATTCTGACAACACTTCCTGTATTGATTTTGTTTTTCCTGGTGCAGAAATACATGGTATCGGGACTCTCTTCGGGAGGTGTCAAAGGTTAAAAGCAGGAGGAACTTATGATTTTACAAGAAGCAATTTTACATATACCGCTGTCGCAGTATGCATTTGCGAACAGTGAGATGAATCTTACAATTCGTATCCGGGTGGCGAAGGATAATCTGACAGATTGTGTTCTGTGGTACGGAGATCGCGTACAACCCGGTGATCCTATTGTGTTTACGGCAGTGTATATGAAGAAGATACTGTCGGATATGCATTTTGACTATTATGATGCAACTTTTGAGACTCCGTATGACAGGGTATGCTACTATTTTGAATTGAAAGACCCGGAAGAGACGAGGTTTTATTATGCAGATATCTGCGCAAAATATCTTCCGGTAGAGAGAAGCGAATTTTACCAGTATCCGTTTATCCGCAGAGAAGAGATCTGTGAGGAACCGAAGTGGTTCCGGGAGGCAATCGTTTACAATATTTTTCCGGACAGCTTTGCCAGCGGACACCGCGAGATCGTAGGACAGGGAAAAGAGATGGAATGGCAGAACGGCATCCGGTTGAAAAGCCGTCTGGGCGGAACCATACAGGGGATCCGGGAGAATCTGGATTATATTCAGAAGCTGGGATTCAACTGTATCTACCTGAACCCGGTATTCACGGCGGGAGAGTATCATAAATACGACCTGCTAGACTATTTTCATGTGTCCCCCAATATGGGAACGGACGAAGAGTTCCGGGAATTGGTGCAGGATATTCACAACAGAGGAATGCACATTGTCATTGACGGTGTGTTCAACCATTGCAGCTGGTATTTCCCGCAGTTTAGCGATGTGGTGGAAAAAGGAGAAAGCTCCGAATATGCCAACTGGTTTTATCAGCTGCAGTTTCCGGTGATACGCCCGGCAACGGAAGAAGAAAAGCCGACATACAGTTGTTTCGCTTATGAGCGGAAGATGCCGAAGCTGAATTCTTCTAATCCGGAGGAAAGAGCTTATTTTATGGAAGTATGCCGTTATTGGATTCGGGAATTTAAGGTGGATGGCTGGCGTCTGGATGTGGCAAATGAAGTGGATCGAGGATTTTGGAGAGATTTTCGTAGGGCTGCTCATGAGGAAAATCCGGAGAGCGTTATGATAGGGGAGATATGGGAGAGCTCGGAGACCTGGCTGAACGGAGACATGTTTGATTCCACCATGAATTATGATTTCCGGAAGAACTGTCGTGATTTCTTTGCCCTTCGGAAAATTTCCGCAGAGGAATTTCATGATCGTATCGTGAAGATGCTACTGCGATATCGTACCGGAACGCTGCGTGGGCAGTTAAACCTGTTAGACAGCCATGATGTCAACCGGTTCCTGTCGTACTGCGAGGGAGACCTGCGAAGATTCCGGCTGGCAGAGGTGTTCCTGTTTACCTCTCCCGGAATTCCCTGCGTATTTTATGGGGATGAACTGGGAATGGACGGCAGTAGCGAGACAACACTGCGGGGGCCCATGCCCTGGGAAAAGGTGCAGGATGAAGAGGATGATTTCTTTTCCCGGCTGATTGCTATTCGTAAAGAACATGAGGAGCTGACCTATGGAGATTACACTCTGCGATATATGGATCATGACGGAGGATATATCTATCAGAGAACCTGGGGAGATCACAAGATTACAGTCTGTCTCAATAATGGCAGTACAACGATTGATCTGCGTGAGTATTTGGGAAAGGGCAGCGTGCTTTTGAGTGAATCCTATGAAGCCGGAAAGCTTGGAAGTATGGGATATGCGATTATAGAAGAAAAATAGAACAATAATAAGAGACCGGATGGTGAGCGATCACTGTCCGGTTTTTTCGACTACATTTTACACAGAGTGTTGCTAGTTTTCGGTCGTGTTTTCCCGCGGGATATGGTAAAATAAATATCAAGGAAACATTTTCAATAATTAAAAAATGGACATTCAGAAAGAGAAAACGGATATTCAGAAGGTAAAAGTGAACATTCAAATATTAATGTACATATAGGAAAGGCAGGGCGAGGTTATGAAGGATTATGATGTAATCATCATCGGCGCCGGAGTCAGTGGATGCGCCATCGCCAGGGAACTGGCGAAGGGAAAGCTGAGGATCGCTGTACTGGAGGCGAAAAGCGATGTCTGCGAAGGCACTTCCAAGGCAAACAGCGGCATTGTGCATGCGGGGTATGATGCGGTGCCGGGAACCCTTAAGGCAAAATTAAATGTCCGGGGCAACGAAATGATGGAGGAAATGTCGAAGAAGCTGGACTTTCCGTTTCGCAGGAACGGTTCCCTGGTACTGTGCTTTGAAGAAGACGGCATGCCCGGACTGGAAGAACTGTACAGACGTGGCATAGAGAATGGAGTCAAGGAATTGAAGCTTCTGTCTCCGGAGGAAGTATGGGCGATGGAGCCGGCGATTTCCCGGAATATCGTGGGAGCATTGTATGCACCCACCGGCGGCATCGTATGTCCTTTCGGACTGAACATTGCGTTGGCAGAAAATGCGGCGGAAAACGGCGTAGAGTTCTATCGTGACCACAAGGTGACAGCCATCGTGGAACAGAGACCGGTATGGACCGAGAACCCGCCTGCGAAGGAAAGACGGATGTATCAGGTGCAGGTGGATGGTGAGATATTCGAGGCTCCCATCGTCATCAATGCGGCAGGTGTCTATGCGGATGAAATCCACAACATGATCTGTGAAGAGAAGATCCGTATTGTGCCTCGCAGAGGTGAGTATCGTCTGATGGACAAAAATTGTGGTGATCTGGTAAATTCCACTATTTTCCAACAGCCCTCCAAAATGGGTAAAGGTATCCTTGTAACTCCTACTGTCCATGGCAATCTGCTGGTAGGTCCGACAGCGGAGGATATTCCGGATAAGCAGGATGTGGACACCACGGCAGAGGGACTGGCGAAGGTTTTGAACCTGGGAAGCAACAGCGTGGATGCCCTGGACGGCAGACAGACGATCACTTCTTTTGCTGGACTGCGTGCTCATCTGGTGCACGAAGATCCTGCGGAAAAATCGGATTTCCTCATCGAAGAGGCAGCAGGGCATCCCGGGTTCATCGATGTTGCGGGTATTGAATCACCGGGACTGACCAGTGCACCGGCGATCGGTGAGTATGTGGCACAGATTGTTGAAAATATTTATCCTGCAGAACGTAAAGCGGATTTTGTTGACACCAGAAAAGGAATCCCCAGCATGGCGCTTGCCACGGAAGAGGAGAGAGAAGCGCTGATCCGGGAAAATCCCGCTTTTGCAAACGTGATCTGCCGTTGTGAACTGGTGACGGAGGGAGAGATTCTGTCAGCCATTCACCGCCTAGTGGGAGCGACGACATTGGATGGTGTCAAACGCCGCACCAGAGCCGGAATGGGTAGATGCCAGGCGGGATTCTGTTCCCCGAAGACATTGGAAATCCTGTCGAGAGAACTGCATCTCGATCCGGCACAGATCACTAAGGAAGGAACCGGCTCAGAGATTCTGACCGGTAAAAATAAAGACACCGCACCCGGAGAGGGCGGAACATGGAAGAGGACACAGGAACCTGGCGGAAAGGAGGCACTCCATGAGTAAACGTACAGAAGACATCGTCATCATCGGAGGAGGTCCCGCGGGACTGGCAGCAGCGTTGTCTGCGAGAAAATCAGGCTGTGAAAAAGTGCTGATCTTAGAGCGCGACAGAGAACTGGGAGGTATCCTGAACCAGTGTATCCACAACGGTTTCGGACTGCATACTTTTAAAGAGGAGCTGACCGGACCGGAATACGCGGAACGCTATATTGACATGGCAGAAGAAGCAAAAATCCCTTATCTGCTGAATACCATGGTAACAAATATTTCCCTACTTCCCGACGGACGTAAGAAAGTCATTGCCATGAACAAAGAGGACGGGCTGTTAGAGATCGAGACAGAGACCGTGATTCTGGCGATGGGCTGCAGAGAGCGTTCCCGCGGTGCGTTAAACATCCCCGGCAGCAGACCGGCAGGTATTTACAGCGCCGGAACTGCACAGTATTATGTAAACATCCGCGGACGTATGCCCGGTAAAAATGTAGTCATCCTGGGTTCCGGTGATATCGGACTCATCATGGCGAGACGCATGGTGTTAGAAGGTGCCAAAGTACAGTGCGTGGCGGAGCTTCGTCCCCAAAGCGGCGGATTGAAGCGTAATATTGTCCAGTGCCTGGACGATTTCAACATCCCTCTGTATCTGAATACTACCGTGGCGCAGATTCACGGCAGAGACCGTGTAGAGGGAGTGACCCTGACAAAAGTGGACGATAATGGAAAACCCATCCCCGGATCCGAGTGGGAGGTTCCCTGTGATACGCTGTTGTTATCCTGCGGGCTGATCCCGGAGAACGAACTGACCAAAGGCTTAGGAGCGGATATGGACGGCAAGACCGGAGGACCGGTAGTGGGAGAGAATCTGGAGTGCAGTATCCCCGGAGTCTTCGCCTGCGGCAATGTGCTCCACGTCCATGAATTGGTAGACCATGTATCCGCAGAAGCGGAAAAGGCTGGAGACTACGCGGTGGAATATATCCGACAGAAAAGAGGGTGAGACGATGGCAGAGAAGAATACAACACAAAAAGAATTGACCTGCATCTGCTGTCCGGTAGGGTGTGCTCTGACCGTGACTATAGCAGATGACAGTAGTGTCACAGTGACCGGTAACCGTTGTCCCAGAGGCGCAGCCTACGGAGAGAAGGAAGTGACCAACCCTACGCGTATTGTGACATCCACCGTGCGCGTGACAGGATATCCGGATGCTGTGGTATCCGTGAAGACAGCTTCCGACATTCCTAAAGGCAGGATTGATGACTGCATGAAAGCTCTGGCAGATGTTACTGTAGCGGCACCCATCCATGTAGGAGATATCATCTTGGAAAATGTGGCTGACACAGGTGTCAATATAGTGGCAACCCGGTCGTTTCGGGGATAACAGAAGATATCATATAATTAGAGCAATGACCACATATCCCAACGGCTTCCGCAAATTTATCTGAGTGGGATATGTGTCAATTGTGATGAAATGAACAACGGGAGGTTACATAACAGAATGGGAGATATACAGAACACACAGAAGAAAACATACATCATGGCACTGGATCAGGGTACCACCAGTTCCCGCTGCATCCTGTTTGATAAGCAGGGAAACATCTGCTCCATGGCACAGAAGGAATTCACACAGATCTATCCCCAGCCCGGCTGGGTAGAACATAACCCCATGGAGATCTGGTCCTCCCAGCTGGGAGTGGCGATCGAGAGCATGGCAGTCCTGGGTATCACGGATGACCAGATTGAAGCCATCGGCATCACGAACCAGCGTGAGACGACGATCCTCTGGGACAAAAATACCGGAGAACCGGTATACAATGCCATTGTATGGCAGTGCCGCCGGACTTCCGATATGATCGAGGAATTGAAAAAAGACGGTTTTGACAAAATCCTCCGGGAGAAGACCGGACTGATTCCCGATGCCTACTTCAGTGCATCGAAGATCGCCTGGATACTGAATCATGTTCCCGGAGCCAGAGAACGCGCAGAGAGAGGAGAGTTACTCTTCGGTACGGTGGATACCTGGCTGATCTGGAATCTGACCAAGGGCGCCGTACATGTGACGGATTATACCAATGCTTCCCGAACCATGCTTTTCGATATTCATAACCTCTGCTGGGATCAGGAAATCCTGAAGCGCTTCAATATCCCGGAGAGTCTGCTTCCGAAGGTGTGCTGTTCCAGTGAGATCTACGGCAAGACCGATGCGTCCGTTCTGGGCGGCGAGATTCCTATCGCCGGTGCGGCGGGAGACCAGCAGGCGGCGCTGTTCGGACAGTGCTGCTTTGAGCAGGGAGAAGTGAAAAATACTTATGGGACCGGCTGCTTCTTATTAATGAATACCGGACACGAAGCCATTACCTCCCAGTCGGGTCTGTTGACCACTATTGCTGCCAGCACAAGCAAAAACGTAGAATATGCCCTGGAGGGCAGCGTGTTCGTAGCCGGTGCCGGGATCCAGTGGCTTCGTGACAGTATGCGTATGCTCAAGACCTCTGCACAGTCCCAGGAGTATGCGGAGCATGTGCCGGATACCGCAGGGGTCTATATCGTTCCGGCATTTGCGGGCATGGGAGCTCCATACTGGGATCAGTATGCCAGAGGAACCATCGTCGGCATTACCAGAGGCTGTACCAAGGAGCATTTCATCCGTGCCACGCTGGAATCTATTGCATACCAGACGGCAGATGTGCTGGAAGCCATGGAGAAGGACAGCGGTATTGATTTAAAGAGTCTGAAAGTAGACGGTGGTGCCAGTGCCAATGATTTCCTTATGCAGTTCCAGGCGGATATCGTCAACACCCAGGTACGCCGTCCGGCATGTATCGAGACGACGGCTTTGGGAGCGGCTTATCTGGCAGGACTTGCCGTAGGCTATTGGAAGAATCGTGATGAGATCCGTGAGAACTGGCAGATCGGAGCAGCCTTTGCACCGCAGATGGAGGAGACACAGCGGCGACAACTATTAAAGGGCTGGCATCGCGCAGTGAAATGCGCTCTTGCATGGGCAGAGGATGAGGTATAAATTTTATATGACCATGGTATTTTTTGGCAAAGCAAACTTGTAATGTGATAAAATACTGTGGTATTATGATGTCTGGGTGCAAGGCTATCTTGCAACCCAGACATTATATTTTTACGGAATGAATTGCAGTAAGGGGTTAAGGGGAGTTCACGGAAAGGAAACAGGATGGATTTAAACGGCTTACCACAGACCGTGCAGAACTTCATAAACGATACTATCCGATATAGAGAATCAGGCAACTGTCTGGACTATGACACCTGTCAGAAAATATTGGAGTATGCGGCAGATACCGGATCACAGAAGTTGACAGGGCTTGGACTCTATTATCTGGCGGAGTGTTATTGGCAGAAGGGCGAGTATGAGAACACCATGCAATGTCTTACAGAGGGTGTCGGCTGCCTGGAAAATGCCCGGATGTACGAGCTGTTGGCCAAAGCCCATAATATGATGGGAGCGGTGTCCGACCGGAAGAATAACCGGATGTTGGCGCTCAGCTCCTACTATAACAGCCTGAAATATGCGGAAAAATATCATTTTTATTATATACAGGGCATGGCGGAGAGCAATATTGCCTATACCCTGGTCAGAATGCGCCTGCGGCAGGAGGCGATACAGCATTACCGTATAGCGATCGCCTGCTATGATAAGTCAGAAAAAACATATCAGCTGAATTATAACAGGATCAACTGTATGATCGAGTGCGGCTGCTGTCACATGTACCTGGGAGAAATGGAAGAAGCCCTGCAGCTTTGGAATGAAATAGAGAAGATCCTCAGAGAAGCACCGGAAAGCTATTATTCGAAAATAACATTAGGAATGTATCGCATTCCCTGCGAATTATTAAAAGGGCATGCGGAAGAGGCTTTAAAGCTTGCGTCAGATCTTCTGGAGCAATTGTCAGACCGGGATGTTTTTGAAGAGATCATGGATGAACTGGTGATCCTGGCGGGAATCCTGGCTATCCTGCCCGATGGAAAATATCTGGAGGAACTGATCCGGATCATTGATGAAAAACATATTGAAGTGTATTACAATATCTTCCTGGATCTGTATCCTTTTAAAGTGCAGAGCATATTACGCAAAGGAGACATGGGGGAATATGTGAAATATACCCGGCAATATTTAGAAACTTATGAAAAATTCCGGCAGGAAAATCACCGCGCCTTGGTCGGTGTTATGGAATTACAGGACCGGTTGAGAAATGTAACGCTTGACAGAGAGAATATGCAGGCTTCTAACCGTGTACTGGAGGATCTTGCCATGCATGACGAACTGACGGGATTGGCTAATCGTACTTATTTACATGAATATCTGACCGGCTGCTTTGAACACGCCTATGCGGAAGAAAAGCTTCTGGGCGTGGAGCTTATGGATATTGATTTTTTCAAAGAGTACAATGATCACTACGGTCATCTGATGGGGGACCGGTGTCTGAAAGCCATTGCCGGAGTTCTGCAAAAGATACAGACTCCGGGACAGGTATTTTGTGCCAGATACGGTGGCGATGAATTTATGATCGTATATACCGGGATGACAGTGGAGCAGATCCGGAGAATTTCAGAGGACATTCTCAGAGAGGTCCGTATGTTAAAAATACCTCATGAGTGTAGCAGGTGCAGTAAATACGTATCCATCAGCCAGGGAGTCTTTGCAAGAATCCCGATGGAAAATAACAGAGAGTGGGATTTCACTTCCAGAGCGGATGAGCTTCTCTATAAGGCAAAAAACTGTGGAAGAGACGGCATCTGTCTGTCCACAGAAAAGTCCAGTGATAAGTGTATAGAGATCAAATAAACAGCGCAGACAGCGCGGATGGGAGATCGTAGTATGTTAGTTCAGAAATACAAAGACATGCTGTCGGGAAAATCAGTGATCCGGCAGCTTTCGGAATTCGCTACGGCAAGAGGACAGGAGATCGGATACGAGAATGTATTTGATTACAGCCTGGGGAATCCTTCCGTTCCGGTTCCCAGAGAATTTACCGACCGTATGATCCATATGCTGGCGACGAAGGAACCGTTGGAACTGCACGGCTATAGTCCCAGCCTCGGTATTACAAGTGTCAGGGAGGCAATTGCGGAGAACCTGGAGAAGAGATTCGGCCTGCCCTATCGCAAAGAGCACATTTTTATGGCGTCTGGGGCGGCGGGAGCGCTGGCACATGCTTTTCGTCTGGTGACGGAGCCGGGAGATGAGATCCTGACTTTTGCACCGTTTTTCCCGGAATATCATCCTTATGTGGATCTCACCGGGGCAGTACTGAAGGTGGTTCCGCCCAATCTGGAGAACTTCCAGATCAACTTCGAGGCGTTTGAAGAGATGCTGACAGAGAAGGTCAAGGCAGTACTGATCAATACTCCCAACAACCCCTCCGGTGTGGTATATTCCACCCCGACATTGCAGAGACTGGCAGATATCCTGAGAGAAAAGTCCAAGGAATACGGTCATATTATTTATCTGATCTCTGATGAACCTTATCGTGAGATCGTGTTTGAAGGCGTAGACAGTCCCTGCGTATCCTATTTTTATGACAATACCATCATGTGTTATTCTTTCTCTAAATCACTGTCCCTGCCGGGAGAGCGTATCGGTTATGTGGCAGTGAACCCGGCATGTGAGGATGCGGAGACCATGATCAATATGTGTGGACAGATCTCCCGCGGTATCGGACATAACTGTCCTCCTTCCATTATCCAGCTGGCAGTGGCACAGGTACTGGACAAGACAGCGGATCTGTCGGTGTATGAGACGAATATGAACATCCTCTATAAAGAACTGCTAGACCTGGGATTCACCTGTGTGAAGCCCGGCGGAACTTTCTACATTTTCCCGAAGGCGCTGGAAGAGGATGCCAAGGTATTCAGCCAGAAAGCATTGAAATATGATCTCGTTCTGGTACCGGGCGACAGCTTTGGCGCACCCGGATATTTCCGCATGGCCTACTGTGTGGACACGGAGAAGGTAGAGAGATCTCTGGAAGCCTTTCGAAAATTTGTAAAGACTGAGTACGGAAAGGAGTCATTGTAAGATGTATCAGGCAGGACTGGTATTGGAAGGCGGTGGCATGAAGGGTGTCTATACCGCCGGAGTGTTGGATTTTTTTACCGAAAAAGGAATTGACTTCTCCCATATCTATGGGGTATCTGCCGGAGCGTGCCATATGTGCAGCTATCTGTCCCGACAAAAGGGACGGGCGCTGAGTGTCAGTGTGGACTATCTGGATACGAGACGATATTGCAGTCTGGAGAGCTTATTGACCAGCGGAGATCTGTTCAATGTGGATTTCTGTTATCACCTGATCCCGGAATATTTATATCCGTATGACTATGAAACATTTGAAAAATATCCCGGCAAGGCCTACAGCGTGGTGACCAATATCGAGACGGGACAGCCGGAGTATCTGCGTGTCCGTGATATCCGCAAGGATATTGACAAGATCCGTGCTTCCGCATCCCTGCCGTTAGTGGCACGGAATGTAAAAATAGATGGGAAGCTGTATCTGGACGGCGGCATCAGCGATGCGATCCCTTTGGAAAAATCGATCCTGGACGGCAACCGTAAAAACATTGTTGTCATGACCAAGGAAGTGGGATTCGTGAGAAAACCCGCCTCCGCATCGCAGTTAGGACTCATAAAACTCAGATATCTGAAATATCCTAAAGTATATGAACTTATGGCAGACAGACATATCCGTTATAATGAGAGCCTGGACTACATCGAAAGACAGGAGAAATGTGGTCAGGCATTCGTGATCCGTCCTCATAAAAAGAGTGATGTGGGACGGATTGAGAAAGACAAGGACAAACTGATCGCCTTATACGAAGAGGGGTATCGGGAGGCAGAAGCCTGCTATGAGGATCTGCTGGCATATCTGGAAAAATAAGTACTAAAAATATAAGAAAGTATAGAGAGAAAAGAAATGTTAGAAATTATCAAAGCGATTATTTACGGTATTGTAGAAGGTATTACCGAATGGCTGCCGATCAGCAGCACGGGACATCTGATCCTGGTGGAACGTCTGATCCCTTTTCAGCAGACCAGTGAAGGATTTTTCGATATGTTCGATGTAGTCATTCAGCTGGGAGCTATTTTAGCGGTGGTTGTATTGTTCTGGAACAAGATCTGGCCCTTTTACCTGAAGAAAAATAAGCAGCCGAAAAAGGGAGGCATTGTAAAATCCGCAAAAGATCCCGCAGTGGGAAATGTGGCACTGAGCATGGATGCTTTCTGGATGTGGGTGAAGATTGTTGTGGCATGTATTCCGGCAGTTGTATACGGTCTGTTATTTGATGATGCGGTGGGAGAAGCCTTCCAAAAAGAGATCGGAAGCAGTGGTGTTACGATCCAGGTCATAGTGGTAGCTGTAATGCTGGTAGTGGTCGGCGTACTGTTTATCGTGATCGAGAATTGGAATAAGGACCGTGTACCTATCACAACAAAATTGTCTCAGCTGACCTACAGAGATGCACTGATCATCGGTCTGTGCCAGCTGGTAGCGGCGGCACTGCCCGGAACCTCCCGCTCCGGAGCTACGATCCTGGGAGCTATTATGATTGGTATATCGAGAACAGTGGCAGCGGAATTTACCTTCTTTCTGGCGATTCCCGTTATGTTTGGAGCCAGCCTCCTGAAGGTACTGAAGTTCGGATTTGCATTCACGGGAATGGAACTTGCCTGCCTGCTGGTCGGTACGGTGGTATCCTTCATTGTATCCCTGTTCGTACTTCGTTTCCTGATGGGATACATTAAAAAGCATGATTTTAAAGTCTTCGGATGGTACCGGATCGTACTTGGTATTATCGTATTACTGTACTTCCTTGTATTCGCATAACAGTTGACAATTATAGGGAAAAGGAATACACTACCCTTATCGAGCGCCGGAATACGGTACTTGTGAGGAGAATGAAAATGTTTTTGTACATGATTTGTACAGAAGGGAGACGGTAACATGGCAGTAGTTAAGAAAACTGTAGCACCAGTAGCAGCAGCGAAAGTGGAAGCGCCTAAGGCAGAAGTGAAGAAAGCAGCACCGACAACTCCAGTTAAGACAGAAACTAAGACCGCTGTGAAGGAAGCTGAGAAGGCACCTGTAGCAAAGGCTGAAGTAAAAGCACCTGTAAAGGCAGAGGTTAAAAAGCCCGCAGCTAAGAAAGAGACAGCAAAAAAGGAAACCGCTAAGAAAGCACCCGCTAAGAAACCCGCAGCAAAAAAAGCAGAGTTAAAGAGCGAGATCAGTGTTCAGTTCGGCGGCAAGTCCTATTCTCAGGAAGATCTGCTGAAGATTGCAAAGGATGTATGGAAATACGACCTGAAGCAGAAGGCAGCTGATCTGACCAGCGTAGAATTATATGTAAAACCCGAAGAGAGCATGGTTTACTATGTAATGAACAAAGAGACCACCGGAAGCTTCTACATATAATTATCCAGAGTCAGATAAAATGAGCAAAGTATACGTCGAATGCTTGCATTCGTAAGAATACTTGCTCATTTTTATATGACGACGTAACCTTATGAGCAAAAGGAAAGCACCGCAGGTGCGATTTTGCGAATAAGGTTCTGGATAATTATATGGGTGGTGATTTACCAGGCCCCAAAGTTGAATAATCACTTTGGGGTCTTTGTATCATTATTATCACAATGTTAAAGGATGACAGAATGCAGAAAAAATCAGAAAAGATTATTCTCACATTATATCTGCTGGGTTTTCTGGCACTGGCGCTTACCATCGCCCTGTTGCAGCCCCTGGCCAATACACCGCCCCTGTTCGGCAACCCGCCCGATGAGCATGCGAGATATCTGATCCCGCAGTTTATCTGCAGATACGGCAGAATCCCCACGGGACTGGAGGAAGAAGTGCGGATTCCGGCGTATGGATTTTCTTATGCGTTGTATAACGTGTTTCCTTATATTGTACAGGGGTATATCATGCGTTTTGTCAGCCTGTTCACGGAGTCTGAGATCGCGTTGCTGTACACGGCACGCCTGGTGAATGTGACTTTCGGACTGCTGATGGCAGTTGTTGTATACTTTATTGGGAAGAGAGTATTTCAGGATGACAGATTCCGTTGGCTGTTCTGTTTCGCGGTGACCTATCTGCCGGAAGGACTGTTTATGCATACCTATGTGAATACGGATTCCTGCTGCATGCTGTCCACGGCGATGATGGTATATGCGCTGGTCTGTGTCTACAGGGACGGCATCAACGTCCGGAACAGCCTGTGGATGAGCGGAGGTATTATTTTATGCGCACTTTCTTATTATAATGCTTATGGATATATCGTAAGCTGCATTTTACTGTTTGTAATGTTCTTTTTACAGAAAAAGGAGAGTGGCGGTTATTCTTATGACTGGAAGAAGATGTTAAAATACGGTTGCTTTATTGCGGCGGTGGTCCTGATAGGAATCGGATGGTGGTTCATTCGAAGTTATATAGTACTGGACGGAGATCTGTTAGGACTTGCCACCCGGGAAAAAATGGCAATACAGTATGCGGTAGAGAGCGTAAATCCCCTGACGATGCAGACCTATCACTCCATGGGATATACAGTATTCGAAATGTTCCGGGAACGATATACCTTGTCCGGACTGTTCCACAGCTTTGTGGGGGCATTTGGTTCCATGTCCATATATGGCTCCATCTGGCTGTACCGGGCATATAAAGTATTTTTTGCAGCAGGCATTGTGGGAGCGCTTCTGTATCTGATCCGTTATAAAAAGCGGCGTAAAATATCCGGAAGAGAATGGTTCTTTCATATCAATATGTTGTATTGCATTTTCATGCCGGTTTTTCTGACAATTTATTATGCATATACCACAGATTATCAGAACCAGGGACGTTACCTGCTCCCGGCATTGATCCCGCTAATGTATTACATGACAAAAGGGATTCAGAAGCTTTCGGAAATCAGCTTCAGAGGCAGGACTTTTCCGAGATGGCTGGTAAATGCAGGCATTGCGGTATGCTTCCTGATCATTATCGGAGGCGCAATAGAAATGGTATATATACGGGCACTTCCCGTGTATTTAGAGACAGGACTGGTACTGGAATAGTGCCGGTCCTGTTTTTATATTTTATTAATAATCTTTAGAATTATTTTCCGGAAAATCGGTTGACAATAATACCCGGTAGTGATATTTTAGGGTAAGAAGATGTTAGCACTCCTTTTAGATGAGTGCTAATAATCCCAAAGGGAGTGATGGAATGCAATTGGATGACAGAAAAAGAATTATATTGCAAGCCATTATCCGGAACTACTTGGAAACGGGAGAGCCGGTAGGCAGCAGGACCATTTCGAAATATACGGATCTGAATCTAAGTTCGGCAACCATTCGGAATGAGATGTCAGATCTGGAGGAGATGGGTTATATTATACAGCCCCACACTTCCGCAGGAAGAATTCCTTCCGATAAGGGATATCGCTTCTATGTGGATACCATGATGGCGACCAGAGAGCAGGAAGTCAATGAGATGAAGGATATGCTCTTAGAGAGACAGGATAAGCTGGAGAACCTGTTAAAACAGGTAGTCAAGACCCTGGCTCAGAACACACAGTATGCCACCATGATCAGTGCTCCGCAGGTACATCATAACAAGGTGAAGTTCATCCAGCTGTCCCGGGTAGATGCCGGACAGATTTTGGCAGTCATCGTTGCCGAAGGCAATGTGATCAAGAACAATATCCTGGCAGTGGATCGGGAACTGGATGATGAGACGCTTTTGAAGCTGAATATCCTGCTGAACACACACCTCAATGGTTTGTCCATGGAGGAGATCAATTTGGGAATGATCGCAGCGATGAAACAGCAGGCCGGAATCCACAGTGAGATCGTCAGTGAGGTGATCGATGCCGTGGCAGATGCCATCAAGGCAGACGAAGATCTGGAGATCTACACCAGCGGCGCGAACAACATTTTCCGGTATCCGGAGCTGGCAGATCAGTCCAAGGCAAGTGAACTGATTAATGCTTTCGAGGAGAAGCAGCAGTTAGGCGGTCTGATCCAGGAATCCCTGGCAGACGAGGGCAGCACAGGTATCCAGGTGTACATCGGAGACGAGACACCGGTGCAGGGCATGAAGGACTGCAGTGTTGTGACTGCTACTTATGAATTAGGCGAAGGCATGAAGGGAACCATAGGAATCATAGGTCCCAAGAGAATGGATTATGATAAGGTCATCGGAACGCTGCGGACGGTGCAGAACCAGTTGGATGACCTTTACCGCAAAGAATAGACAGATTCCAGAAAGGAAAGTAAGAATGGCAGATCAGGAAAAAGAAATATTAGAGGAAGAAATGGAACAGGATCTTTCGGATGCCGAAGAACTGAAAGAAGAAGAGACAGAAGATGAGGAACCTGTGAGCAAGGAAGACAAAAAGGCAGCAAAGAAGCAGGCAAAACTGAACAAAAAGGAAGATTCCTACAAGGAGAAGATCGATCAGCTGGAAGACAGAGTAAAGCGTCAGATGGCAGAGTTCGAGAACTTCCGTAAGAGAACCGATAAAGAGAAACAGGCGATGTTCGATACCGGTGCCAAGAGTGTGATCGAGAAGATCCTTCCGGTAGTAGATAATTTTGAAAGAGGTCTGGCAACGGTTCCCGAGGAATCCAAAGAAGATCCTTTTGTAGACGGTATGAACCGTATCTACAAACAGCTGATGACAGAGCTTGAGAATATCGGTGTAAAACCCATCGAGGCAGTCGGACAGGAATTCGACCCGAACCTTCACAACGCAGTGATGCAGGTGGAGAGCGATGAGTATGAATCCGGTGTGGTAGCCCAGGAACTTCAGAAGGGCTACACATATCATGACATGGTCGTAAGACACAGCATGGTAGGCGTTGTTCAATAATTTGATTATCACATATTTTTGAAAATAGAAACTATAAAATGAAAACAGAGAGTAAAAACAGGAGGAAAATATTATGAGTAAGATTATTGGTATTGACTTAGGTACAACCAACAGCTGTGTAGCTGTTATGGAAGGTGGTAAACCCACCGTTATCGCAAATACAGAAGGTGCAAGAACCACACCCTCTGTTGTAGCATTTACCAAGACCGGTGAGAGGCTGGTCGGTGAGCCTGCAAAGCGTCAGGCAGTTACCAACGCAGAGAAGACGATCGCTTCCATTAAGAGAGATATGGGTACCGATCGTGGCCGTACCATCGACGGCAAAAAGTACTCTCCTCAGCAGATTTCCGCAATGATCCTGCAGAAGCTGAAAGCAGATGCAGAGAGCTATTTGGGTGAGAAGGTTACCGAGGCAGTTATCACAGTTCCCGCATACTTCAATGATGCCCAGCGTCAGGCTACCAAGGATGCCGGTAAGATCGCAGGTCTGGATGTAAAGCGTATCATCAACGAGCCTACCGCAGCAGCACTTGCTTATGGTCTGGACAATGAAAAAGAGCAGAAGATCATGGTATACGACCTTGGTGGTGGTACCTTCGATGTATCTATCATCGAGATCGGTGACGGTGTCATCGAAGTACTGGCTACCAACGGTGATACACACCTTGGCGGTGATGATTTCGATAACAAGATCATTCAGTGGATGCTGGATGAATTCAAGAAGGCAGAAGGCGTAGATCTGTCCGGTGATAAGATGGCTATGCAGAGACTGAAGGAAGCAGCTGAGAAGGCTAAGAAAGAGCTGTCCAGTGCAATGACCACCAACATCAATCTGCCTTTCATTACCGCAACCGCAGAAGGACCTAAGCACTTTGATATGAACTTAACCCGTGCTAAGTTCGATGAACTGACCAGAGACCTGGTTGACAAGACCGCTATCCCCGTACAGAACGCTATGAAGGATGCAGGCCTGAATTATTCTGATCTGGGTCAGGTACTGTTAGTAGGTGGTTCCACACGTATCCCTGCTGTACAGGATAAGGTAAGAGCATTGACCGGTAAAGAGCCCAGCAAGTCTCTGAATCCTGATGAGTGCGTAGCAATCGGTGCTTCTATCCAGGGTGGTAAGCTTGCCGGTGATGCAGGTGCCGGTGATATTCTGTTACTGGATGTAACTCCTCTGTCTCTGTCCATCGAGACCATGGGTGGTGTTGCTACCAGACTGATCGAGAGAAATACAACCATTCCTACCAAGAAGAGCCAGATCTTCTCTACCGCTGCTGATAATCAGACCGCAGTAGATATCAACGTAGTACAGGGTGAGCGTCAGTTCGCCAAGGATAATAAGTCCCTCGGACAGTTCCGTCTGGACGGTATTGCTCCCGCTCCCAGAGGAATCCCTCAGATCGAGGTTACCTTCGATATCGATGCCAACGGTATTGTAAATGTATCCGCTAAGGATCTGGGTACCGGCAAGGAGCAGCACATCACCATTACCGCTGGCTCCAACATGTCCGATTCCGATATCGAGAAGGCTGTCAAGGAAGCAGCTGAATTCGAAGCACAGGATAAGAAGCGTAAGGAAGCTATCGAGGCAAGAAACGAAGCAGACTCTTTCGTATTCCAGACCGAGAAGGCTCTGAACGAAGTAGGCGACAAGGTACCCGAGAGTGACAAGACTCAGGTACAGGCTGATCTGGAAGCTGTTAAGGCAATCCTGGAGAGAACCAAGGATCAGGAAATGAGCGACAGCGATGTAGATGAACTGAAGGCTGCAAAAGAGAAACTGACCCAGAGTGCACAGTCCGTATTCACCAAGATGTATGAGCAGGCTGCACAGGCACAGCAGGGAGCCCAGGGCGCAGGTCCTGACATGAATGCACAGGCCGGTGGCAGCAATGCAGGTGGTTCCGCAGATGATGATGTCATCGACGGAGATTTCAGAGAAGTATAAATAACTTCACAAATAGAGCAATCCGTGATATAACAGTAAATGCTGTGTAACAGTGATTGTGATAACAGGCGGCACAGGGTATGCGAAAGCGTGCCCTGTGCATAACCGTCTTAAGATTTATGTGATAGAGGTGCAGAAATGGCAGAGCAAAAGAGAGACTATTACGAGGTCCTCGGTGTAGATAAGAATGCAGATGATGCTGCAATCAAAAAAGCATACCGTGTACTGGCGAAAAAATACCATCCCGACATGAACCCCGGAGACAAGGAGGCAGAACAGAAGTTTAAAGAAGCTTCCGAGGCTTATGCCGTGCTGAGTGATCCCGAGAAGAGACGCCAGTATGATCAGTATGGTCATGCGGCATTTGACGGTGGTGCAGGCGGAGCCGGTGGATTTGACTTTAACGGTGCAGACTTCGGAGACATCTTCGGAGATATTTTCGGAGATATTTTTGGTGGCGGAAGAAGCAGAGGTGCCAGAAATAACGGACCTATGAAGGGCGCCAATATCCGCACCAGCGTGCATATTACATTTGAAGAAGCTGTTTTTGGCTGCAAGAAAGAAATTGACCTGACGGTAAAAGAGACCTGTAAGACCTGTAACGGCTCCGGCGCAAAGCCGGGTACCAGCCCCGAGACCTGTACCAAGTGCGGTGGTAAGGGTCAGGTTGTATTTACCCAGCAGTCATTCTTTGGTACGGTACGTAATGTACAGACCTGTCCTGACTGTCAGGGAACCGGTAAGGTGATCCGGGAGAAGTGTCCGGATTGTCGTGGTACCGGATATATTCCGATGAAGAAGCGTTATGCAGTAGATATCCCTGCAGGTATTGACAACGGACAGTCCACCCGTATGCCGGGACTGGGTGAGCCGGGTGTTAACGGCGGCCCCAGAGGCGATGTGCTGGTAGAGGTAATTGTCGGTCGTCATCCAATCTTCCAAAGACAGGAATTCGATATCTTCTCTACCGTTCCCATCTCTTTTGCAGTGGCTGCACTGGGCGGGGAAGTACTGATCGACACCGTAGACGGTAAGGTGGTCTATGATGTGAAGGCAGGAACGCAGACAGATACCAAGATCCGTCTGCGCGGCAAGGGTGTTCCTTCCTGGAGAAATAAGGATGTCCGCGGTGACCACTATGTAACACTGGTGGTACAGACACCCGATAAATTAAAACCGGAGGCTAAGGAACTGCTGAAGCAGTTCGATGCACTGACCGGAGATTCCCTGAATGCAGTGAAAAATGCAACCGAAGCAGGAGAAAACGGATCTAAGGAGAAAGACTCCAAGGATGGCAAGAAAAAGAAGTTTTGGAAATAAGATTGGTAGCGCCTTTTGCTGACAATCTTATGAATAGCGTGGCTCATTGCGGAGAACTCTGTATTTAAAATCCTTATTTTTACTAAAAAAATACAAAAATACGAGATATTACCATGCAAAAAGCTGTTATTTTCGCTGAGCGTGCAAAATGAAGAAATTCCGTACAAAAATTCCGGATTTGGGAATTTTTTTGTACGGAATTCATTGTTTTTAGAGTTTTTACGCCAAACTAACTTGAGAGTTAGTTGAATACATTGGAAAAATCCACGAACTCTCGGAGCATGCGATACACATGTCTCGATGTAAGGTCTCCGGATGTGAATTTTCTACGAAAAGTGATGAGTAGTTCTCGTCATGACGGGGCCGCCTACAGTCGACATCCATGTCGACAATCGGCTGACGCGGACATCGTGTCCGCTTTCCCCCTGTCTTTCAGCACTTTTCTAGAAAATATCAACATCCTCCGACAAACATCTTCGACATGGCACCGCATACGCCGGGAGTTCTGCGTTTTGGAAAGCTTTCAAAAAACCAGTAGCCCCGGCTGGGTATAAGAATAAGCAGTGCCGTAAGCAGACGTCGGTACCATAGCGTCCTAAGGGACGCATTGCGGTCGTATTGTGACCGCTTATGTACCGCTACGCTCTGCGACAGAGCGCGAGCGTGCCGCGTTTCTTATACCCTGCCAAGGGCTACGGGGATTTGATAGCATTTCTTTACTAACTCTCAATTTAATATACAATTTTACAATTTTGTAAATAGTAAACGGTTTGACAGAAGGGGGAGAAACGCTTACAATTCAAGTAGTTATACAGGCTGTGGCACAAAGGAGACGGGCAGGAATGGAGAATCGGCGAGAGGAATTTCTGAAAACAGTATGTCAGATCTATATGGCTGCCGTTCTGGTCGTGTTGCCGCTGTACTATATTCCCGGAAATGGATATTACAAACTGGGCGATAGCAAATATTATTTATATCGCAATATCTCTCTGATCTGTATGGGGATTTGTCTGGCGGTACAGATCATCGCTGTGGTAAGAAGCTGCCGGATGGAAAACAGCAGTAGTTCCGGTATGTATATGAGAAAAACCGGGGGAAAAATAATCAGATGGTGCAGAGAGCATAGTGTTGTGACGGCCGTCTGCTTATATGGATTTTGCGCATTATTGTCTGCCATCTGTAGTTCTTACGGAAGGACCGCCTGGGCCGGAGAACGGGAATGGTACATGGGCGCTGTCACCATCTGCCTGATGGTAGGCGGATTTCTGATGGCAGCGGATTACAGAGGACAATGCACCCGGATTTTATATCTGGGAGGAGCAGCGTCTGTCATAGTGGCACTCATAGGATTACTCCAAAAACTGGGTTATGATCCTCTGGGACTGCTGAAGGGCTATGTGGTAGGGGACTGGGAATATACACATATGCTCAGTACTTTGGGAAATAATAACTGGCTCAGCGGGTATTACAGTGTGATGCTTCCTCTGTCACTGTCACTTTTTTGTAAGGCTGCGGAAGAGGGGAGAAGAGCTGCTTCCATTTTGCTTGGAGGCGGTAATGTCCTTGTGGTGATGATGTTGTTTTTACAGGGAAGTGACGGCGGTGTGATGGTGGCATGTGTAACACTGTGGATATGTTTTTGGAGCAGTCGTAAAAAAAACGGACTTTGGGAGCCGTTGCTTGTCCTGTTGTCCGGAGCCTGCGTTGGAATGTTATTGTGGGGAAAGGTGATGCAATCCCGGGGAACCTATGATATTTTATTACAGGATGGTATTGCAAGAAAAATGGCAGTATGGCAGGGATGGTTTCTGCTTGCAGTAGTGTGTCTGTTATTCTGTGGGATACATTATGCTCTTCCGGAAAAGAAAAAGAGGGCGCTACAGATCGGAGCACTGTGCGGCAGTCTGTTGTTGGCTGCGGGTGTGATAATATGGTATATTTTGAAACTGCAGGGCAGCGATTTTGTGGAATGGGGCAATCGCCGGGGAATGTTATGGCAGATGGCATGGCAGGGTTTCTGCCGTGGAGATCTTAAACAGAAGCTGCTGGGGGCCGGACCGGATTGCTTTGCAGGTTATTTGGAACAGGTGTTACCGGGAGGCACGGTACTATTTGACAAAGGTTATTTTGCCGGTTCGATTTTTACGAATGCACACAATGAATGGCTTACCACGTTGATCAACCTGGGGGTGCTGGGAACTGCTGCTTATGCAGCCGTATTTCTTACCGCATTGCGGAAATACCGCAGAAATTCCATGGCGATCATGCTGCTTTTTACTTATGGAATGTATTCCCTGATCAGCTTTCAGCAGGTATTGAATACCCCGTTCTTTTTTCTGTTGCTGGGGGTATGCGAAGCTGAACAGCGCATGAATCAGCAATATAATACAGATACACATGAGGAGTCTATAGAAGTCGGATGAAAAATATTTGGAAAATTTTCACAAAAGATGTCAAACAATTAGTGAAACAGCCTTTTGCACTGATCATAATTATCGGGTTGTGCGTGATCCCATCACTGTATGCCTGGTTTAATATTTTTGCCAACTGGGATCCTTATGCCAATACCGGCGGGATTCCCGTAGCAGTGGTGTCATTGGATCAGGACTACACGTTAAAGGATGGTTCCGTGGTAAATATGGGAGAATCCGTTCTGGAGAGTCTGCATTCCAATACCAGTGTAAAATGGATTTTTCCGGACACAGAGGAAGAAGCAGAAGAGGGTGTGGAAGCAGGAAAATATTATGCTGCTATTGTGATCACCGATAAGTTTACATACAGTATGTATAATGCATTTTCGGATGATTTCGAGAATCCGGCGCTGATCTATTATCAGAATCAAAAGAGCAATGCCATTGCTACGAAGATCACGGATACGGTAGCGGGAACGTTACAGAACACCATTAACGAGACATTTATAAAAGTGGCAGCCACTACCATTTTTGAAGAGAGCAATTCCGTATCGGCGCAGGTGCAGGGTGGCAGTTACGTGGATGAATTCCGTGCGGATCTCGCAGAACTTAACGACAATCTGAAAGAATACAGCGCGATGATCGACTCTTTTCGCGCGGGGAATACCCGACTGGAAGCTGCGATCACCCATGTGAATTATGAAATCCCGGCAATGCAGAAGAAACTGGATGCGACGACTGCCAGTCTGAACCAGAGCAGTCAGAATCTGTCTTCGACCCGGGACACGCTGGCTGATTTCAGCAATAATATTGATACTTCCATGGCAAATATCAACAATTCCCTGGAAAATATGAAAAAGACGCTGGATGCCAGTAAACTGGCGGATGATACAGCGCAGATGACCAAAGATCTGAACAAAGTGGCGAGGGATACCAATACCCTGAACGGACAGGTGAATGATCTGCTGGCAGTACTGTTGCAGCAGAAATTACAGGGCAGCGTCTCCGGAGGGGATGCATCTGTCTCCGGAGGCAACGCAGGTGCCGGCGGCAATGGAGGAAGTGCGGCTTCCGACGCGGCCATTGAGGCACTGAAGGCAATGCAGAAGGAACTGGATATGATGAACACCGTGGTGGGCAGTGTGCTGGAAGCTACGGATGAGCAGGCGGCGGAGAAGGCAAAAGTCAATGTCAACAATGCCATGAATAACCTGAAGAGCGTTATCGACAGCTGCGAAAATAATGTAAGCAATATGCAGGGCATTTATAAAAATAACCTGGTACCGCAGATGCAGAGAGTACTGACCAATATGACAGATTCCCTGAATCAGGTGACCGGACTGGTAAATACTCTGAGTAACACGGTGAAAAATGTGGGTGTGGTCATGGAAGGCGTAGGTGACGCAGTGGACGGCACCAGTGAAAGCCTTGGCCAGATTCAGAGCGTGGTAGACAGCATCAGCGACAAACTGACAGACCTGACGGAACAGCTGGAGGGTGCTTCCGAAGAAGAAATGATGGATATTCTGGTGCGTTTCCTGGGCGGTGACCCGGATAGCCTGGGAGCTTATTTTGCATCTCCGGTGACCATGGAGACTGTTGCCATGTATCCTGTGGCCACCTACGGATCCGCTATGACTCCGTTTTATTCTACACTGGCCATCTGGGTAGGGTCTACGATACTGGTGGCACTGGTGAAAGTAAAAGCCTCTCCGAAAGGATTGGAAAATGCACAGAGTTATCAGTTGTATTTCGGCAGATATCTGCTGTTTTTCCTGCTGGCACAGATTCAGGCAGCCATTATCGTAGCGGGAGATCTGTGGCTGCTGAAGGTCAATATTGTGGAGCCGGCATTGTTTTTCCTGGCGGCAAGCTTTACGGCAACTGCATTTTCCCTGTTGATCTATTCGCTGACACTGGCATTCGGAGATGTGGGTAAGGCTGTCTGCGTCATTGTCATGGTATTGCAGATCGCGGGATCCAGCGGCACGTTCCCGATTGAACTGTTGCCGGATACTTATCAGAAAATATATATCTTTTTCCCATTCCCCTATGCCATTACGGCAATGCGTGAGGCGCTGGCGGGAATGTACGGAACGGCCTATATGGAAGCATTGGCAAAGCTGATCCTGTTTATGCTGGAGGGCCTGCTGATCGGCCTGGTGATCCGGATCCCTTTCGTCAAACTGAATCACTTTGTGGAAGAGAGAATGGAAGACACGGAACTCATGTGACGCCTATTCGGAGCCATGTAAACATTGCAAAAGGAAAGCTCCGCAGGAGCGGTTTTGCGAATGAAGTACCAAATAGGCAGAAAATAAGACAGAAAGTAGGACAGAAAGGAAATTTCATGGAAAGAGACTACGAAGAGATTTTTCAGAAGGTGTTGGACTATGAGCAGACCCTTCATGAAAAAAACAGAAAAAGAATCAAGATCGGTCTGAAGTGCATCTGGATCGTGCCCCTGTTTTTCCTGGCATTGTTGTTCCTGACCGGCAGCAATAAAGTGATCTTCCTGATCCTGTGGATCGTGTCACTGTTCGCCCTGTCGATCTATCTGATCGTTGTGGAATATATGGATCATAACTTACAGGAAAAGATCATGGAACTAAAGGGGGAAGAGGGAACGATCGAAGCAGTAACCCCTGCGGATTTTGACAGAGCGGCACAGATCATCCGCAAGACCCGGGAAATGATCGGTGAGGGACTGAACTCCCCGGCGGAGACACAGGCAGAAATGAAAGAGAAAAAAGACGAAGCAGAAGAAATAAAAGAGACAGAAGAAATACAAGAAACAGAAGACGGGGAGGAAGGCGAGTAATATGCGTAACATCTGGAAAATATTTACCACCGATATCCGTCGGATCAGCAATAATGTGGTGGCAGTTGTTATTATTATGGGACTGAGTATTCTCCCGGCACTGTATGCATGGTTCAATATTTTCTCCAACTGGGATCCCTATGAACCTGCGGCTACCAGTCAGCTGAAGGTGGCGGTGGCTTCCGATGATGCCGGAGCGGAGATCATGGGACTTTCCCTGAATGTAGGAGACAGTGTGTTGGAGGCTTTGGGAGCCAATACCACTATCGGCTGGGTATTCCCGGGGACTACCGAAGAAGCCCTGGAAGGAGTTAAGAACAGTGATTACTATGCGGCATTGATCATTCCGGAGAACTTCACACAGGAGATGTTGGGATTCCTGGACGGAGAAGTGGATCATCCTACCATTTACTATTATGAAAACGAGAAAAAGAACGGTATCGCACCCAAGATTACCGGAAAAGCGAAAAATGCCGTGCAGGAGCAGGTGAATGCCACATTTGTCAGCACCGTGGCAGAAGCTGTCATGAAAGCCGGAAATGCACTGTCCATGGCGAATGCAAGCGGACAGGTCAGTGTGACAGGTTCACTGGATTCCGTAAAGGCACAGCTGCAGGATTATGTGGTAATGCTGCAGTCCTTTCAGAGTATTATGAGTTCTGCGGAGATGATCATGGCCACCAGCCGGAATATGCTTCCGGATATGGACAATATACTGGAGAACGGACGAAATACCATGATCGGTATGCAGACCATGATCAATTCCAGCGTAGATGCAGTGGATGTTATGGGCGATATGGTGAGCAGCAGTATGGATATGGTGACGGAAGCGTTACAGTATCTGTCTGTGTTCTCGGATGGGTTGCTGGACCAGATGGGCAGTAACAATATCGGAAGTACTACCGATACCGGACTGGGAATGGCGATCGGTCTGGTACAGGGAATGCAGGCCAACATGGATGTGCTGGGAAGCCTGGTCACCGGACAGGATGCGCAGATTCAGGCGATCAACCAGTCTCTGAAAAATATCGAGGCGGATTTAAAACAGCTGCAGAACAGCAAGGGTCAGGTAGACACGGATGTGAATACGCTGCGGGCACAGATCCGGGAACAGATTCAGATCTGCAATAAGCAGCTGAACAACCTGATGAATGATTACAATAATAATGTCAGACCTTCTTTCCGGAATACCGGGAAATCCATGCAGCAGGCATTTTTAAATGCTGCGGCTATGATGAACGGAACGAATGTGAATATGGATGAGATCTCGGATATTCTGGGAGAATATGAGCAGACCATCCGGGAAGGCAATTTAAGCCTGCAGGATTCCCTGATAATTGCACAGGAACTGCTGGACAAGGTAAGTAAAATAGCGGATAATATAAAACGGATCACCGGAGCGGATTCTTATGAAGATATTCTGAAAGCCATGGCCAGCGATCCAACTTCCGTGGCGGAATTCGTATCATCACCGGTGAAGCTTCAGACGGTACCGGTCTATCCGGTGGAGCACTACGGCTCCGCGGCATCGCCGTTTTACACGATCCTGGCGATCTGGGTGGGAGCGCTGTTTTTAGTGGCTATCATCCATGTGGGTGTGAAACCCATTGATCCCGGAGATCATTACAAAGAATATGAAAGATACTTTGGCAGATATCTGCTGTTTTTCCTCATCGGACAGGCACAGACACTGCTGACGATCCTGGGCAATCTCTACTACATTGAGATCCAGTGCCAGCATAAATTTCTATACTGGCTGGCAGCAGCTGTGGCAAGTGCGGCGTTCAGCTGTTTCATGTATTCTGTGACGTTTGCTTTCGGCAATGTGGGAGAAGCACTGGCCATCGTGGTCATGGTCATTCAGGTAGCGGGAAGCGGAGGAACTTTCCCCATTGAGGCGCTGCCGAAGGTGTTTCAGTGGATCTATCCTTTCCTGCCGTTCCAGTTTGGCATGAAAGCGTTTAAAGAATGTATTGCAGGAATGTACGGTGTGGATTACTGGATCAATGTGGGCAAAATGGTACTGTTCCTGATCATCGCATTATTACTGGGACTGGCACTGGAACCGCCATTCCGCAAATTGAACCACAGGATCGAGAAGAGCAAGGAAAAGACAGGGCTGATGATATAATGAGCCTCAAGGAAAACCAAGCGGCTGCGAAGCAGACATTTGGTTTTCTGGGCTCATTAGCGAACGAATAATCCTGCGAAGCAGGATGTAGAGTGCAAAAGCACGAATTCGTGAGCTTATGATATAATGAGCGCAAGTGAGCCAATATGCTTGCATAATTGGCGAACGGCGAATTTGATCATGATCGTTGCGAAGCAACGGTAAGCACCGTAGGTGCGAATCATGATATAATGAGTGCGAGAAAGGAATCATACTATGAAGTGGGTGAAATTCAGAATAAAGACCGTGACAGACGCGGAAGATATTATTATCAGTACCCTGTATGATCTGGGACTGGAGGGTGCACAGATCGAGGACAAGGTGCCTCTGACTGCGATGGAGAAGGAGCAGATGTTCGTGGACATCCTGCCGGACGGACCGGAGGATGATGGCATTGCATACTTAAGCTTTTTCGTAGAGGAAAAAGAAGACGGCAGTCTGGAAGTAGCTGGTGAGAAGACTACCACTGAGGCAGTGCTTGCCGATGTGAAGCAGGAATTGGAAGATTTACGTCAGTTTATGGATATTGGAGAAGGTTCCGTCGTCGTGGATGAGACGGAGGACATTGACTGGATCAATAACTGGAAGCAGTATTTCCATCAGTTCTATATTGATGACATCCTGGTCATCCCTTCCTGGGAAAATATCAAGCCTGAGGATACCGATAAAATGGTGCTCCATATCGATCCCGGCACGGCGTTCGGTACCGGGATGCATGAGACTACACAGCTGTGTATCCGTCAGCTGCGCAAGTTCATTACCCCGGAGACGGAGCTTCTGGACGTAGGAACCGGCAGTGGTATTCTGGCAATTTTATCTCTGATGTTCGGCGCAAAACATGCTGTGGGAACCGACCTGGATATCTGTGCAGTGGAAGCTGTGGCACAGAACTGTGAAGTGAACGGCATTGATCCGGCACAATTTGACATGATGATCGGCAACATCATTACCGATAAAGAAGTACAGGACAAAGTGGGTTATGAGTGCTATGATATCGTCGTAGCCAATATCCTGGCAGATGTGCTGGTGCCACTGACTCCCGTGATCGTACATCAATTGAAAAAGGGCGGTATCTACATTACCTCCGGAATTATTGATGACAAGGAGCAGACTGTGGTAGAGGCAGTGAAGGCAGCGGGCCTGGAAGTACTGGAAGTCACTTATCAGGGCGAATGGGTCAGTGTGACCGCAAGAAAAAATTAGAGGATTTTTAACAATGTATCAGTTTTTTGTAAAGCCGGAGCAGATCGATGTGGCGGGAAAAAGCGTCATCATCTGGGGGAACGATGTGAATCATATCAAAAATGTACTGCGGATGCGTCCCGGTGAGGAAGTGGCGGTCAGCAACGGAATCGACGGCAGGGAATACCGTTGCGGGATCCTGGCATTGGAGGAAGACTGTGTTCGTCTGGAACTACGTTTTATCAAGGAAGATGGTGTGGAGCTTCCCGCAAAGATCTACCTGTTCCAGGGGCTGCCCAAGGCGGATAAAATGGAACTCATTATTCAAAAAGCAGTGGAACTGGGAGCTTTTCAGGTGATTCCTGTAGCAATGAAACGCTGCGTGGTGAAATTGGATGAGAAAAAAGCGGACAGCAAAATAAAGCGCTGGCAGGGAATTGCGGAAGCAGCCGCCAAGCAGAGCAAACGGGGTGTGATCCCGACGGTGGCACCTGTAATGAGCTATGCACAGGCAGTGAAAATGGCATCAGAAATGGATCTGAAGCTGGTGCCCTACGAACTGGCAGAGGGGATGGAACAGACGAAACAGCTGATCGAAAGTGTAAAGCCGGGTCAGCGGATCGCTATTTTCATCGGTCCGGAAGGCGGCTTTGATCCAGAGGAGATCCGGACCGCCACAGAGGCCGGAATCCAACCCATTACGCTGGGTAAGAGGATTCTTCGTACAGAGACAGCCGGATTTACGACTATCGCATGGCTGATGTATCAGTTGGAAAATTAGCGGATGGGCGGCACAGAGTATCTGCCTTTGGCATATTTTAATCATAAGAAGAATATAGTAACTATTCAGAGTAAACGGAAAGTTTTGAAAGAGCGATCCGGCGAATGGACTTTGAGTAGCTGCTACACAGATAGATAGCAAGGAGAAGAAGAGAATGGAAGTCTATTTGGACAATTCCGCTACGACCAGAACTTTTCCGGAAGTAGCCGAATTGATGACAAAGATCATGTGTGAAGATTACGGAAATCCCTCTAGCCTGCATATGAAGGGAGTGGAGGCAGAGAAATACCTCCGTTATGCCAAGGAGACTCTGGCGAGGATACTGAAGGTGGAGGAGAGAGAGCTTTTATTTACTTCCGGGGGAACAGAATCCGATAATATGGCGTTGATCGGCTGCGCTCTGGCGAATTGCCGTAGAGGCAATCATTTGATCACGACGCAGATCGAACATCCTGCTATCCTGCAGACCATGCGTTATCTGGAGAGCCAGGGGTATCGCGTCACTTATCTGCCGGTGGATCCCTGCGGACGTATCCGGCTGGAAGACTTAAGGAAAGCTATGACGCCGGAGACCATCCTGGTATCTATCATGCACACGAATAACGAGATCGGAGCCCTGCAGCCCATTGAGGAAGCCGGAGCTCTGATCAAACAGATGAACCCGGATACGCTGTTCCATGTGGATGCGGTACAGGGATTCGGCAAATCCAGGATCTATCCGAAAAAGATGCACATCGACCTATTGTCGGTCAGCGGACACAAGATCCATGGACCGAAGGGTGTCGGACTTTTATATGTGGGAGACAAGGTCAAGATCCAACCCATTGTATTCGGGGGCGGACAGCAGCAGAATCTTCGTTCCGGTACGGAAAATGTACCGGGGATTGCAGGACTGGCAAAAGCAGCGGAAATGCTGTACAGTCGTTTCGATGAAGATCATGCGAGACTCTGTGCCTGCAAGAGACGATTTATCGAGGGCGTAAGAGAACTGGATCAGGTGACGGTCAACGGACTTCTGCCGGATGCACCGTACGGTGAGGGGACGGCGGCACACATTGTCAGCGTATCTTTTGCCGGCGTCAGAAGTGAAGTGCTCCTGCATGCACTGGAGGACAAGGGAATCTATGTATCGGCGGGAAGTGCCTGCTCCGCACACAAACCGCAGCCTTCCGCTGCACTGAAAGCCATCGGTGTCGACAAATCCCTGCTGGATTCCACCATAAGATTCAGCTTTTCCGTATTTACCACGGAAGAAGAGATTGACGTATGCTTACGGGCATTGTACAATATAGTACCTATGTTACGCAGATACAGCCGTAGATAAAACGAGAAAGGAAAAGAACGTGTTTACATCATTTTTGATAAAATATGCCGAGATCGGCATTAAGGGAAAAAACCGTTATCTGTTCGAGGATGCTCTGGTACGCCAGATCAAATACGCACTGAAAAAATGTGAAGGAGAATTCTTGGTGCACAAGACGCAGGGACGTATCTTCGTGGATGCAGAGTCGGAATTCGACTATGATGAAGTGGTAGCGCACCTGCAGAGAGTCTTCGGCATTTCCGGGATCTGTCCGGTGGTGCACGTACAGGATGAGGGCTTCGAGAAGCTGTGTGAGACCGTGATTGATTACATTGCAAAGGTATATCCGGACTGTAACCAGACGTTCAAGGTGGCAGCGAGACGTGCCCGGAAAAATTACCCCAAGGATTCCATGACCATCAACATGGATATGGGAGAAGCTATCCTGAAGGCTTATCCCAATATGAAGGTGGATGTACATCATCCCGATATCATGCTGAACATTGAGATCCGTGAAGAAATCTATATCTATTCCGTGATCCTGCCCGGCCCCGGAGGAATGCCCGTAGGTACCGGCGGCAAGGGAATGCTGCTTCTCTCCGGAGGTATTGATTCTCCCGTGGCCGGTTATATGATCGCCAAGCGAGGCGTCAAGATCGATGCAGTATATTTCCATGCACCGCCTTACACCAGCGAGCGTGCGAAGCAGAAAGTAGTGGATCTGGCGAAGATTGTTGCCCGTTACACCGGACCGATCTATCTGCATGTGATCAACTTTACCGATATTCAGTTATATATCTATGAGAAATGTCCGCATGAGGAACTGACCATCATCATGCGCCGTTATATGATGCGGATCGCGGAACAGATCGCGAAAGAGACGGAATGCCTGGGTCTGATCACCGGTGAGAGCATCGGACAGGTGGCATCCCAGACTATGAATTCCCTGATCGCTACCAATGAAGTATGTGAATTACCGGTATACCGTCCTCTGATCGGATTTGACAAGCAGGAGATCGTAGAAGTATCCGAGAAGATCGGCACTTACGAGACTTCCATTCTGCCTTATGAAGATTGTTGTACCATCTTCGTGGCAAAACATCCCGTGACGAAGCCGAATGTAAAGGTGATCCGCAGACATGAACACAATCTGGATGAGAAGATCGACGAACTGGTGAAGACCGCATTAGAGACCAAAGAACTGATCATTGCGGAAGCATAAGTGCGAATGCAGAGTAACTATTCAGAACCGGGGAAACAGAGGTACTGAATAGTTACTTTTTTGGAATGGCATATAAAAAACACCTCAAGAGGATTGCGTCTCTCAAGGTGTTCTCTGTTTTACTATGTATTCGGACTTCCGAATCGGTAACTTATACCAGATAAGGCTTTAATACTTCCAGAACCTCATCAGCGCCATCCTCTGCATGGATGTTCAGGTCGATAGGCTTGGAAAGATCCAGACTGAAGATACCCATGATGGACTTTGCATCAATTACGTATCTGCCGGATACAAGATCGAAATCATAATCGAACTTAGTAATATCGTTTACGAAAGATTTTACCTTATCAATAGAATTTAAAGAAATCTGAACTGTCTTCATGTTGACTACCTCCTTAATGTGTGTCATACCTTCTGACTTCATATTAATGGCTGAACGACCAAAAGTCAAGACGAAAACAATACAAAAAAAGTGAGGAATCCTATGAAAAGTGTAGCATTACACAACCTTGGATGTAAGGTTAATTCCTATGAAATAGAAGTAATGCAACAAATGTTACAAGAAAAAGGTTATACTATTGTACCATTTGATGAAATCGCGGATATTTACATTGTAAATACCTGCACAGTTACCAATATTGCAGACCGGAAAAGCCGACAGATGCTTCATCGTGCGAAGCAGAAAAATCCGGCGGCACTGGTAGTGGCAGTGGGTTGCTATGTGCAGACCGGAAGGGAAGATGTGGAGCAGGATCCCTGCATTGATCTGGCGATCGGCAACAACCGCAAGAAGGATCTGGCATCCATTCTTGAGGAATATTTACGGGATCTGGAACAGGAAGATGCGGTGGCGGAGAATGCAGAAAATGCCGGACATGGTGTGGACAAGACTCTGCATGACACTACTGTCATAGATATTAACCATACCGCAGAATACGAAGAAATGACTCTGAAACAGACGGCGGAGCACACCCGTGCCTATATTAAAATTCAGGACGGATGCAATCAGTTCTGTTCTTACTGTGTCATCCCCTATGCCAGAGGCAGAGTCCGCAGCCGCAGGGCGGAAGATATCATCCGGGAGATCACCGGTATGGCGAAGAACGGTTACCGGGAGATCGTACTGACAGGTATCCATATCAGCTCCTACGGCATTGATTTCGACGAGGAAGCCTGGAAGCGGGGAGAAAGTGTCTCCGTATTAAAAGAAGACGAGGAAAGAAGAGATTATTCCGGCAGCAGTAAGCTGATCGATCTGCTGGAACGGATTCATGATATTGAAGGTATTGAGCGGATCCGCATCGGTTCCCTGGAACCCCGCATCGTCACAGAGGAGACCGCAGCAAGAATGGCGGCACTGCCGAAGCTGTGTCCCCATTTTCATCTGTCCTTACAGAGCGGCTGTGATGCGACACTGCGCCGTATGAATCGTAAGTACACTTCCGAAGAATATGCGGAAAGCGTAGCACTGCTCCGCAAGGTGTTTGATCATCCTGCCATTACTACGGATGTCATCGTTGGATTCCCTGGGGAGACCGAGGAAGAGTTTACGCAGACAAAGGAATTTTTAGACAGGATTCAATTCTTCGAGATGCATATTTTCAAGTATTCCAAGCGGGCAGGCACCAGAGCGGCCGTGATGTCTCACCAGGTGCCGGATCCCGTGAAAACCACAAGAAGCGGAGAACTTCTGGCTATGGAGAAAGAGCAGTCGAAGCGATTCCGGGCGCATTATCTGGGCAGGGAAGCGGAGGTGCTGCTGGAGGAGATAAAGGAGCTGGACGGAGTGGAATATCTACTGGGACATACAAGAGATTATGTGAAGGTAGCGGTTCCCCTGGCAGAGAACGGCGAAAAAGCGGTGACCAATACCGTAGTGCGCGGCACGGTGGAAGGATTTGTAAATGATGAGATTCTGTTGTTATCACCCCTTGAATTTTCAAAGTAAATGCGGTAATATAAGGCATAACGGAAATTTGCAACTATTCAGAGCTGCACAGCAGCGGTTTTGCGAATGGGGCTCTGAATAGTTACAGAAATTGCATTAAGGCAGAATAAGAGGATCGTATGCAGGACTTAGGAAATACACAATACTTCAAGGTAGAGACAGAACCTGAGACCGGCGTAAAGCTGGTGCTCTCTACCGTATATGAGGCACTGACAGAGAAGGGATATAACCCTGTGAATCAGATCGTTGGTTATATTATGAGTGGAGACCCCACTTATATTACCAGCCATAAGAATGCCCGCAGCCTGATCATGAAGGTGGAGCGGGATGAATTGGTAGAAGAACTGCTCACGGAGTATATCAGGACCAAACACTGGAAATAATCACAACTATCAGGAGGACCCACATGCGTATCATGGGTTTGGATTTCGGCTCACGTACCGTGGGCGTGGCGATCAGCGACAGTCTGCTCTTAACTGCGCAGGGAGTAGAGATCATTCGCCGCAAAGAAGAAAATAAATTACGACAGACGCTGGCCCGGATCGAGGAACTGATCGTCGAGAACGAAGTGGACGAGATTGTGCTGGGACTTCCCAAGAACATGAACGATACCGAGGGTGTCCGCGTGGAACTGACCAAAGAGTTCAAGGAGAAGCTGGAACGCAGGACCGGTCTGCCCGTGTACTTCTGGGATGAGAGACTGACTACCGTAGCTGCGGACAAGGCAATGATGGAAGCGGGGATCCGTCGCGAGAACCGCAAGGATTACGTGGATATGATCGCAGCAACCCTGATCCTGCAGGGATATCTGGATCGCAGGAACAATGAGAAGAAAAAGGAATCAGAATGAGTAAATTGGAAAAGATCACATTTCGTCCGGAGGGCGAAGAACCTGTAGAATTTTATGTACTGGAACAGACCAGGATCGGTGGACACAATTACATCCTGGTAACCGATGTGGAAGAGGGAGACGGAGATGCCCTGATCCTGAAGGATATGTCTCAGGATGGTGAAGAAGAGAGCATTTATGATGTAGTCTCCGATGATGAAGAACTGGAAGCGGTATCCGGAGTATTTGCGGATATGCTGGAGGACATTGATTTAATTTAATTTTAGATAAATACAGGCGGTCCTGCGAGAAGGACGGTCTTATATTTATATATGATTTGTATGATTGGCAGAGAGGGATATTGGAGGCTTTGCCGATTTCGACATATAATGGATTTTATGCCAAAAGTGACAGGGAATACACGAAGGGCATGAGAAAAAACCGTTATTTTGATGAAATCGTAAGATCTGGGATATCTGATTTTCACGGGAGTTTTCGAGAAGAGAGCCGTGAAAACGGGAGGTAAATCACAGGTCTTTCTTTGCAGAGCATAACAATCCATTCTAACGCCTGGATACATACACTAAGAACAGTTGTATAGACGTATAGAATTTGGAGGTAAATTCGTTGAAAAAGAAAAAAGAGAATAGTAACGCTTCAGGCCTGAAGATCATTCCTTTGGGCGGTCTGGAGCAGATCGGTATGAACATTACTGCCTTCCAGTATGAGGACAGTATTATTGTGGTGGACTGCGGATTGTCTTTCCCTGCGGATGATATGCTGGGAATCGATCTGGTCATTCCCGATGTAACATATCTGAAGGATAATATCGATAAGGTAAAGGGATTTGTCATCACTCATGGACATGAGGATCATATCGGAGCACTGCCCTATGTGCTGCGTGATATCAATGTGCCCATCTACGCAACCCGTCTGACCATGGGGATCATTGAGAACAAGCTGACAGAGCATAATCTCATGAAGAAGACCAAACGCAAAGTGGTGAAGTTCGGTCAGTCCATCAATCTGGGTGATTTCCGTGTGGAATTCATCAAGACGAATCACAGCATCGTAGATGCCGCAGCACTGGCAATTTATTCCCCTGCCGGTATCGTGGTACACACCGGAGACTTCAAGGTAGACTATACTCCGGTCTATGGAGATGCCATTGATTTACAGCGTTTTGCCGAGATCGGTAAAAAGGGTGTACTGGCACTGATGTGCGATTCCACCAATGCCGAGCGTCCCGGGTTTACCCCTTCCGAGAAGACCGTAGGTAAGACGTTTGATACCTTATTTGAAGAACATAAAAATACCAGAATTTTTGTGGCGACTTTCGCATCCAATGTGGATCGTGTACAGCAGATCATCAACACAGCCTATAAATTTGGCCGTAAAGTAGCTGTGGAAGGCCGCAGCATGGTGAATATTCTGGATACCGCAATCAAGCTGGAGTGCATTAATATTCCCGAAAACACTCTGGTGGATCTGGATCAGATGAAAAATTATCCCGATGAACAGCAGGTGATCATCACCACCGGAAGCCAGGGCGAGAGTATGGCAGCCCTGTCCCGTATGGCCAACAACATGCACCGCAAGATCACCATCGGCGCGGGAGATACGGTTATTTTCTCCTCCAACCCGATCCCGGGAAATGAGAAGTCGGTTACCAAGATCATCAATGAATTGCTTCGCAAGGGCGCAGATGTTATTTTTCAGGATGCCCATGTATCCGGACACGCCTGTCAGGAAGAGATCAAGCTGATCTACACGCTGATCCATCCGAAGTATGCGGTGCCCGTGCATGGTGAATATAAACACCTGAAAGCACAGGCAAAGATCGCAGAGAGCCTTGGTATCAGCAAGGACAATATTTTCATCCTCTCTTCCGGAGATGTACTGGAAGTCAGCGAGGAACAGGCGAAAGTTGCCGGAAGGGTACCCGTCGGTGCAATCCTGGTAGACGGACTGGGTGTCGGTGATGTAGGAAATGTGGTCCTCAGAGATAGACAGCACCTGGCAGAAGATGGTATTATGATCGTGGTTATGAGTCTGGATAGGGCCAGTGGTGAGCTGGTAGCCGGTCCGGATATTGTATCCAGAGGTTTTGTATATGTGAAGGAATCCGATGAACTGATCGAGGAAGCACGCCGCACTGTGGATGATGCACTGCAGGCATGCCTGGATAAGGGAATTACGGATTGGGGCAAGCTGAAGACCACCACCAAGGATGTTCTCAGTGATTATGTGTGGAAGAAGACCAAGAGACGTCCCATGATCCTTCCCATCATCATGGAAGTGTAGCAGGTTAATGATAGCCGGAAAGGTCATAAGCAGATGAAGATTACATCGGACGAAAATGTGAATCAGGCCGTAGAACAGATGGTACAGGCGATCCGCAATACGGATGCGTACATGGAGTATCGCAGACAACTGGGTCGTATAAAGGAGCAGCCGGAATTAAAAAAGCAGATCGATGACTTCCGGACAAGGAACTTTGAATTACAGACCAGCAAAGATACCAATTTCGACAAGATCGATCAGTTCACCAGAGAGAATGAAGCATTTCGCGAGAATCCGCTGGTGTCTGATTTTCTTGCTGCGGAATTGGCTTTCTGCCGTATGATGCAGGAGATCGGACTCTATGTCACCGATCAGATGAAGTTCGAGTAAGAAAGGGCATAAGATATGAAGACAGCAAATTTGGCGGGTGCCGTATTGGGCACGATCTTAAAAGTAGTATTTGTGGTGGTTGTAATATATCTGGTCTACACGGGAGCTTCCACCTGCTATGACTACGGTTATCGTATTTTCACAGAACCGGCGGTCTCTGCCGGAGAGGGACGTAAGATCACAGTAACCCTGACCTCGGACATGTCCGCAACGGAGATCGGTACGGTCATGCAGGAAAAGGGACTGGTACGAGACGGCAGACTGTTCGCATTACAGTATCTGTTATCTGAGTATAAAAAGGATTGGAAACCCGGAACTTATGAACTGAGTACTGCTATGACCGCAGAGGAAATGATGGAAGTCATGGCTGGACAGACGGAAAGTACGGAAGAAGAATCCGTTGAGACCATAGATAACGGCAGCGCACTGACCGGCGAGACACAACCGCTGGAAACCGTTGCACAATAAAAACGGACAATAGAAACGGGGAGTATTATGATCATAGACGAGAGAATGTCCGCATTTATCGATTCTCTGGACAGCGGGAATCCCGCATGGCTGAATGAAATTGAAAAATATGCGTTGGACACGCAGGTTCCGATCATACGCAGATCTATGCAAAGCCTGTTAAAATTTTTACTGACATACACAAAGCCGAAGAGCATCCTGGAAGTCGGGACTGCTATCGGCTTTTCTGCGTTACTTATGAGTGAATATGCGCCGGCGGATTGCCATATCACAACCATAGAAAAATATGAAAAACGAATCCCCATAGCCAGAGAAAATTTTGATAAATATGGAAGAGAAGACAAAATCACTCTTTTGGAAGGCGATGCCACAGAGATACTGAAAGAATTGGATGGTACTTACGATGTGATCTTCATGGATGCGGCCAAGGGGCAATATATCAATTTCCTGCCGGATATTCTGAGACTTCTGTCTCCGGGAGGTCTGCTGATCTCGGATAATGTATTACAGGACGGAGATATCATAGAATCCCGATTTGCGGTCACCAGGCGCAACCGTACGATCCATGCGAGAATGCGGGAATATTTATACGAATTAAAACATCATCCCGAACTGGAGACAGTGATTCTGCCCGTGGGGGATGGCGTGACGTTGAGTACTAAGAAATAAGGAGAAAGAAAATGACTTATAAAAAACCGGAACTCTTGATCCCGGCCAGCAGTCTGGAAGTATTGAAGACTGCGGTAATGTTCGGGGCAGATGCAGTATATATCGGAGGAGAAGCATTCGGACTGCGGGCCAAAGCGAAGAATTTCAGCAGTGAGGAAATGGCAGAGGGTGTGGCATTTGCCCATGCGCATGGCGTAAAAGTATATGTAACGGCCAATATTCTGGCACATAACTATGACCTTGACGGGGCCAGAAAATATTTTGCCGAGCTGCGGGATATGAAACCGGAACAGCCGGATGCGCTGATCATTTCAGATCCGGGAATGTTCATGATCGCGAAGGAAGTATGGCCTCAGGTGGAAGTGCACATTTCCACACAGGCTAACAATACGAATTATGAGACCTATCTGTTCTGGTGGAAACTGGGAGCAAAGAGAGTCGTGTCGGCCAGAGAGCTGTCTCTGGTGGAGATCAAAGGAATCCGGGAAAAGATTCCGGCAGAAATGGAGATTGAAAGCTTTGTCCATGGTGCAATGTGTATCTCTTATTCGGGAAGATGCCTGCTGAGCAATTTCTTTACCGGGAGAGATGCCAACAGAGGCGCCTGTACCCATCCCTGCCGTTGGAAGTATGCTGTGGTGGAAGAGACCAGACCCGGAGAATATCTGCCGGTATATGAGAATGAGAGAGGAACTTATATTTTTAACTCCAAGGATCTGTGTATGATCGAGCATATTCCGGAACTGGTGGAAGCAGGTATTGACAGCCTGAAGATCGAAGGCCGTATGAAGACGGCATTGTATGTCGCAACTGTGGCCAGAACTTATCGGAAAGCCATTGATGACTATTTTACTGATCCGAAATTGTATGAGAAAAATATGGACTGGTATCAGGCTGAGATCTCAAAATGTACCTACAGACAGTTTACCACCGGATTTTATTTCGGAAAACCAGATGAGAATACACAGATCTATGATAATAACACCTATGTGAATGAATATATCTATCTTGGAATCGTGGAGGCGGTAAAGGATAATCTGTGCCGGATCGAGCAGCGGAATAAATTCTGTGTGGGAGATGCTATCGAGATCATGAAGCCGGACGGCACAAATGTACCTGTAACGGTGGAAGCAATGTATACAGACGATGGGGAAAGTGTGGACAGTGCGCCCCATCCCAAGCAGGTGTTGTGGATAAAGTTATCCGAGGCTGCGAAGAAGTATGATCTGTTACGTTGTAAAAGTGTTTAATAAATAGATATTGACCATCATAACGCACGTGTTGTAAACTATATTGGATAATAATTCTATAGTATACCGAAGGGAAGTAGGGACATGCGCGAGGAATTGAATGTAGAGGAGCTTTTTGCCAGCAAGGTATTTACCCTGGGCAAGATGAAGGAGAGACTCCCCAAGAGCACTTACAAAGAAGTAAAAAAGATTATGGATCAGGGAGGAGAACTTTCCCCGGCGACAGCAGATGTAGTGGCGACGGCCATGAAAGACTGGGCGATTGAGAACGGGGCGACTCATTATACTCACTGGTTCCAGCCGTTGACTGGTATCACCGCTGAAAAACACGATGCTTTTGTAACACATCCCGATGAGGATGGTCGTATGATCATGGAATTTTCCGGTAAGGAACTGATCAAGGGCGAGCCGGATGCTTCTTCGTTCCCGTCCGGCGGATTGCGTGCGACTTTTGAGGCAAGAGGATATACCACATGGGATATCACATCTCCTGCATTCATTAAGGAGACAGCGACCGGTCCGACCCTTTGCATCCCTACTGCATTTTGTTCTTATAAGGGTGAAGCATTGGATAAAAAAACCCCTCTGCTTCGTTCCATGGAAGCTCTTAGCAAGCAGGCAATCCGTATTGTGCGTTTGTTCGGTAATACAGAGGCAACCAAGGTACTGCCCTCCGTCGGCGCAGAGCAGGAATATTTCCTGGTGGATTCTGCCAAGGCATTGCAACGTGAAGATATTATTTTCGCCGGACGGACTCTTTTTGGTGCTCCTGCGCCCAAGGGCCAGGAGATGGATGACCATTACTTCGGCGTTATCCGTGAACGCATCGGCGGTTTCATGCACGATGTGAATATCGAACTGTGGAAGCTGGGCGTTACTTCCAAGACCCAGCACAACGAAGCGGCACCCGCACAGCATGAGGTGGCACCGATTTATGAGTCTGCCAATGTGGCAGTAGATCATAACCAGCTGGTAATGGAGACTTTGAAACGCGTGGCAGGCAAGCATGGCCTGCGCTGCATGCTGCACGAGAAGCCTTTTGCCGGCGTGAACGGTTCCGGTAAGCATAACAACTGGTCCATCACTACGGATAATGGCGTGAATCTTTTGGAGCCGGGACAGACTCCAAATGAAAATATTCAGTTTTTGTTAGTGCTGGCATGTATCATGAAGGCAGTAGATACCCATGCGGATCTGCTGCGCCAGAGTGCGTCCAACGTAGGCAACGACCACAGACTGGGTGGTTATGAAGCACCGCCTGCCATTATCTCTATTTTCCTGGGCGAGCAGCTGGAGGATGTGGTGGCACAGCTGGTGGAGACCGGTAAGGCCGACAATTTGAAAGAAGGCGGCGTACTGCGTACCGGTGTGTCCACATTGCCTGATTTTGTAAAGGATGCCACCGACAGAAACCGTACTTCACCCTTTGCTTTCACAGGCAATAAGTTTGAGTTCCGTATGGTTGGCAGTGAGGATTCCATCGGAAGCCCCAACACCACTCTGAATGCCATTGTTGCAGAGGCTTTCTGTGAAGCGGCCGATCGGCTTGAGGGAGCGGATGATTTCGATATGGCAGTCCATGATCTGATCAAGGAATATATGACCGAGCACCAGCGTATTATTTTCAACGGCAACGGTTATGCCAGGGAATGGGAAGAGGAAGCAGCCAGAAGAGGACTGCCCAATATTCCTTCCATGGTAGCAGCAGTAGATACTCTGACCACACCCAAGGCGATCCATCTGTTTGAAAAGTTCGGTATCTTCACCGAAGCAGAGCTGCGTTCCCGTGCGGAGGTACTGTATGAGACCTATGCGAAGACCATCAATATCGAGGCACTGACCATGGTGGATATGGCAAATAAGCAGATCATCCCCGCAGTCATGAAGTACAGCAAGTCTTTGGCGGATGCTGTCATTGCCATTACGGAAGCAGGGGGAGATACCTATGTGCCTGTCCGTATGTTGCAGCAGATCACGCAAAAGCTGACTGAGATGGAGAAGGCTTCGGAGGTACTGCTCAATGTCGAAAAGAAGGCATCCGCAATGGAGAGAGGCAAGGAACAGGCATTCTGCTATCACGATGAAGTCATGGTGGCTATGACTGCGCTGAGAAAGCCTGCAGATGAACTGGAAAAACTGGTAGATAAAAAATACTGGCCATTCCCGACGTATGCGGATCTGCTTTTTGAGGTATAGAACGCTTCAAAGGTCGTTTCGGATGCAATCATAAAATTTTTTCAAAAAGGGTATTGCAATCGAAAAAAAACTGTTGTATAGTAATGAGCCATAGAGGAGCGATCCTCACAAGTAAATATTTTTCAATGCGAACGAAGGCGTTTACACTAGTAGTGTAGCGCCTTTTTTTTGTGACTATTCAGAGCCGTAAATATTGAACATATTTGTCGAATGCTTGCATTCGTAAAAATATGTGTCAATATTTATTCGGCGAAGTAACCTCAATGAGCAAAAGGAAAGTCTCGTAGAGACGATTTTGCGAATGGAGGTTCTGAATAGTCAGCACGGAATAGTCGCAGGAAGCATGAAAAATTGCAAAATAAGGAGGAAACGAAGATGAGTGAAGTATTAAACGTGGAAGAAATCTTTGGCAGTAAGGTATTCACTCTGGGGAAAATGAGGGAAAGATTACCCAAGAGCGTATACAAAGAAGTAAAGAAGATCATTGATCATGGCGGAGAACTGTCACTGGCTACCGCAGATGTTGTAGCTAAGGCAATGAAGGACTGGGCCGTTGAGAACGGTGCAACCCATTATACGCATTGGTTTCAGCCGTTGACAGGCATTACTGCAGAGAAGCATGACGCATTCGTAACTCATCCCGATGAATCCGGTAAGATGATCATGGAGTTCTCCGGCAAGGAACTGATCAAGGGCGAGCCCGATGCATCTTCCTTCCCCTCCGGAGGCTTACGAGCAACCTTTGAGGCAAGAGGCTATACTGCATGGGATATCACATCTCCCGCATTCCTGAAAGAGGATGCTACCGGCGTGATCCTCTGCATTCCCACTGCTTTCTGCTCTTACAAGGGTGAGGCACTGGATAAAAAGACACCGCTTCTTCGTTCCATGGAAGCTGTCAGCACCCAGGCACTTCGTATCGTAAGACTGTTCGGCAACACTGGAGCTACGAAGGTAGTAGCAAGCGTTGGACCTGAGCAGGAATATTTCCTGGTAGACAGAGATAAATACCTGAAGCGTGAAGATCTGATCTTCGCCGGACGTACCCTGTTCGGTGCACCCGCACCCAAGGGACAGGAGCTGGAAGATCATTACTTCGGTACTATCCGTGAGAGAATCGGTTCTTTCATGAAAGACCTGAACATTGAACTGTGGAAGCTGGGTGTAACTGCGAAGACACAGCACAACGAAGTGGCTCCCGCACAGCATGAACTGGCTCCCATTTATGAGACTGCCAACATTGCAGTAGATCACAACCAGCTGGTTATGGAGACTATGAAAAAGGTAGCCGGTCGTCACGGTATGACCTGTCTGCTGCATGAGAAACCTTTCGCCGGCGTGAATGGTTCCGGTAAGCATAACAACTGGTCACTGGGAACCGATAATGGTGTAAATCTTCTGGATCCCGGCGATACTCCGAACGAGAACATCCAGTTCCTGCTGGTACTGGCTTGTATCCTGAAAGCTGTAGATACGCATGCAGACCTGCTTCGTCAGAGTGCATCCGATGTCGGCAACGATCACAGACTGGGAGCGAACGAGGCACCTCCCGCAATCATCTCCGTATTCCTGGGCGAGCAGCTGGAGGATGTGGTAAAGCAGCTGGTGGAGACCGGTGATGCAACTCATTCTATCCAGGGCGGTAAGCTTTTAACCGGTGTATCCACACTGCCTGATCTGGATAAGGATGCAACAGACCGTAACAGAACTTCACCGTTTGCTTTCACCGGTAATAAGTTCGAGTTCCGTATGGTAGGTAGTGCAGATTCCATCGCCAGCCCCAACACTACTCTGAATGCTATCGTAGCAGAGGCTTTCTGTGAGGCAGCAGATATTCTGGAGAAGGCAGACGACTTCGATATTGCGGTACATGACCTGATCAAGAAGTACCTGACAGAGCATCAGAGAATTATCTTCAATGGCAACGGCTATTCCGAGGAATGGGTAGAAGAAGCTGCCAGAAGAGGACTTCCCAACATCAAGTCCATGGTAGAAGCTTCTGAGACTCTGACCACCGAAAAGTCTATTAAGCTGTTCGAGAAGTTCGGTATCTTCACCAAGGCTGAGCTGGAATCCCGCGAGGAGGTTCTGTATGAGACCTACTCCAAGACCATCAACATCGAAGCTCTGACCATGGTAGATATGGCGAAGAAGCAGTACATTCCCGCAGTTATGGAGTACACCAGGACTCTGGCGGATACCGTACTGGCTGTTAAGAGTGCAGGCGCTGATGCTACTGTGCAGACCACAGTTCTGAAGAGTATTTCCGAGAAACTGACAGAGGCACAGGCAGCAGAGACTTCACTGGAAGATAAGCTGGCAGAGGCAGCAGGTATCGAAGATCCCAAGAAGCTTGCCTTCTTCTATAAAGATGTGGTACATACCGCAATGGATGACCTGAGAGCTCCCGTGGATGCACTGGAGATGATGGTTGACAAGAAAGTATGGCCGGTACCTACCTACGGCGATCTGATCTTTGAAGTATAATCATTGCTTATATCATTTCTCTCATTTTTTAAATATGACGAGGCCGCAATCACAAAAAGGTGGATGCGGCCTTGTTTTTGGCTGAATTGTTCCAATTTTGTATATTTTTTTAAAATTTTTTAAAAATAGGTATTGCAAAACGGAAACAGATAGTGTATACTTCATCAAGTAAACGACATAGGGCTATCGCCAAACGGTAAGGCAACGGACTCTGACTCCGTCATTTCAAGGTTCGAATCCTTGTAGCCCTGCGAAGCAGGGGGTGACCTGCGAATGAGAACCTCAGTAGAGAAATCTGCTGAGGTTTTTGGTGCCTGGAAATATTTATGATAAGGGTTGATAACGATTTTATTTTCTGAAAATAGATATATCATAAAGTTATAAATGAAAATTAGTGATTATGCACAAAAAAGATATATAATATTGAATAAAATTGTAAAATATAGTAAAATAAAAACAAAATTTAAAATGAAAAAGCCAACAGAAGCAGGCGAAACAAAAGGGGAGAGGAGAAACACTTATGAACAACATAAAAGTACAGACTAAAATGATCATGGTAATACTGGCAACGATGGCTGCACTGGTGTTGTGCACCATATTTTCAGCACAAAGCATGATGGAGCTGCAGTCCAGGGCATTGGAGACTATGGAGACCGATGAAAGAGATTCTTACGATGAGCAGATCAAGCAGCAGGTAGATAACGTAATTTCGCTCTGCCAGACCATTTACGACCAGTATCAGGAGGGCGTGTATACGGAAGCGGAGGCAAAGAAACTTGCAGCAGATGAGATCCGTCAGCTTCGCTATGGAGATTCCGGATATTTCTGGATAGATCAGTATGACGGAACCAATGTCGTATTGCTGGGAAGTGCAACAGAGGGTACCAACCGTATGGAGACCGAGGATGCCAACGGATATCAGATGGTCAAGGAGATCATCCGAGTGGGACAGGAGCCGGACGGAGGCTATGTAGATTATGTATTCCCAAAGGAAGGAGAGACCGAATCTTCTCCTAAACGTTCCTACAGCAAAGCGTTTGAACCGTTCCAGTGGGTTATCGGCACAGGTAATTACACCGATTATATTGATGACAGGATTGCCGCAGTAAGTGACGAATTTTCCGGTTATGTGACAGGAAGACTGGCGATGTTCATTGCATCGACCCTGATAGAAGGAGCAGTTGTGATCGTCCTTCTTGTCTTCATTATTATCAGTATTGTAAAACCTCTCAAAAAATGTGTGGCATCTATCGGTGTGATGGAACAGGGAGATTTTACAAAATCTATGGGAGATAAGCTTTTGAAACGCCGTGATGATTTCGGACAGCTGGCAGTCTCTCTGGAGTCTATGAGGACAGAAATGGGCGGCCTGATCGGTGAGGTCAAGGAACAGGCGAACGAAATCAACGATATGGTGCAGAATATTGATAACAGTATTCAGGCACTGGATGAGCAGATCGAGGATGTGTCCGCTACTACGGAGGAACTGGCAGCCGGAATGGAAGAGACAGCGGCATCTTCCGAAGAGATCAATGCTATGTCTCATGAGATCGAGAGTGCAGCAAAAAATATTGCAACACGTTCCCAGGATGGTGCTACTGAGGCGGATGCGATCCGTGAGCGTGCGGTAGGTATCAAAAAAGACATTACGCAGAATGATCAGCGGACCAAAGCCATTCATGCAGAGATCAATGAAGGACTGACCAGAGCACTGGAAGAAATCAAGGTAGTTAACCAGATCGGAGTTCTGGCAGAATCTATTATGCAGATCACGGGACAGACGAATCTACTGGCATTGAATGCTTCCATTGAGGCAGCACGTGCAGGAGAAGCCGGAAAAGGATTTGCTGTGGTGGCGGAGGAGATCCGTGTACTGGCAGAACAGTCCAAGGCAGCCGTTGCACATATCCAGGATGTAACCAAGAATGTGATGAATGCTGTAAACAATCTGGCAGAAGGAACACAGAAGCTGCTGGGATTTGTCGGAACAGATGTGGTGGACAGCTTTGCAACATTTTCCGGTATGGCTGATTCTTACAGTAATGATGCCGGTCAGATCGATGGATTGGTAACGGATTTCTCTGCATCCTCCGAAGAACTGTTGGCATCTATCAGCGGTGTTATGGAGGCAATCAACGAAGTCAGCAAGGCAGCTACCGAAGGGGCTTCAGGAACTACGGATATTGCGGATAAGACGGGGGTGGTCGCAGAAAAAGCCAACGATATCAAGGAAAAAGCAGAGGCTGCAAGAATCGCTGCGGACAAGCTCCGGCAGAATGTGGAACACTTTATTGTATAGAGATTTCTACAGGCAAAGCGAGATACAAAAGAACAAACCATTCGAACGTATTTTCGAAACCATCTGTACTTTTCAAAAAAAATCTGCTATAATCTGTGCGTAACGTGAAAATACTATCCATAACTATCTGGTGCGATGTAACGCTGCCGGATAGTTATGGATCATTATTCCAACGATAGATTTGCACGGAGAGGCATCATGAATCATTCTAACGAACCCTCACAATTCAAATTACATTCCGAATATCAACCCACCGGAGACCAGCCGCAGGCAATCGCGGAGCTGGTGGAAGGCTTCAGACAGGGCAATCAGTTCGAGACATTGCTCGGTGTCACCGGTTCGGGTAAGACTTTTACAATGGCGAATGTCATCCAGGCATTGAACAAACCGACGCTGATCATCGCACATAACAAGACGCTGGCAGGTCAGCTCTACGGGGAAATGAAGGAATTTTTCCCGGAAAATGCGGTGGAGTATTTTGTCTCCTATTACGATTATTACCAGCCGGAGGCGTATGTGCCTTCTTCGGATACCTATATTGCAAAAGATTCTTCCATCAATGATGAAATTGATAAACTGCGCCTGTCCGCTACGGCATCCCTGGCGGAGCGCAGAGATGTCGTGGTGGTAGCCAGTGTTTCATGTATCTACGGCTTGGGAAGTCCTGATGAATATCAGGATCTGATCGTATCCCTGCGCCCCGGAATGGTGAAGGACCGGGATGAAGTGCTCCGGGAGCTGATCGATATTCAATACAACCGTAATGATATGGATATCCAACGTGCAACTTTCCGTGTCAGGGGAGATGTAGTGGAAGTGTACCCGGCACAGGGCGGAGACTATCTGATCCGCATCGAATTTTTCGGAGATGAGATTGACCGGATCGCCGAGGTGGAGCCCCTGACAGGGAAAATCCACGCAGAGCTGAACCATGTAGCAATCTTCCCGGCATCTCATTACGTAGTCTCGCAGGAGAAGATCAAGGCAGCCTGCGACAATATCGAAGAAGAGATGAAGGAGCGGGTGCAGTTTTTCAAAGGCGAAGACAAGCTGATCGAGGCACAGCGGATCGCGGAGCGGACGAATTTCGATATCGAGATGCTCCGGGAGACCGGATTCTGTTCCGGCATCGAGAATTATTCCAGACATCTGAACGGACTCCCTGCGGGAGCGCCGCCCATGACGCTGCTGGACTTTTTCCCGGATGATTTTCTGATCATCGTGGACGAGTCTCATATGACGATTCCGCAGATCCGCGGCATGTATGCAGGAGACCGTTCGAGAAAACAGACACTGGTAGACTATGGCTTCCGTCTGCCCTCTGCACTGGACAACAGACCCCTCAATTTCGAAGAATTCGAAGCACATATAGACCAGATGATGTTCGTATCTGCGACACCTTCCGATTATGAGAAGGAGCATGAGCTGCTCAGGACAGAGCAGATCATCCGTCCGACAGGACTGCTGGATCCGGAAGTACAGGTACGTCCTGTGGAAGGACAGATCGATGACCTGATCGGAGAAGTAAATAAAGAGATCGAAAAACACCATAAGGTACTGATCACCACGCTGACCAAGCGTATGGCGGAAGACCTGACAGACTATATGAAGGAAGTCGGTATCCGGGTAAAATATCTGCATTCCGACATTGATACGCTGGAGCGTGCCCAGATCATCCGTGATATGCGACTGGATGTATTTGATGTGCTGGTAGGCATTAACCTCCTGAGAGAGGGACTGGATATTCCGGAGATCACACTGGTGGCGATCCTGGATGCGGACAAGGAAGGGTTCCTCAGAAGTGCAACATCCCTGATCCAGACCATCGGTCGTGCCGCACGTAATGCGGAGGGACATGTCATCATGTATGCCGACACGATCACGGATTCCATGCGGGAAGCGCTGGACGAGACCAACAGACGTCGCGAGATTCAGATGAAGTATAACGAAGAACATGGCATTACCCCGCAGACGATCAAAAAGGCGGTGCGGGATCTCATCAGCATCTCCAAGGTGATCGCCAAGGAGGAGGTGCGCTTCGAGAAGGATCCGGAATCCATGACGAAGAAGGAACTGGAGAAGCTCATCGGCGATATCCAGAAGAAGATGCAGAAGGCAGCGGCAGACCTGAACTTCGAGGCGGCGGCAGAACTTAGAGATAAAATGCTTGAATTAAAGAAACAATTAAATGATATGGAATGATATGAAATAAGAAAGGCAAGACAATGGAAGAAGCAAAGAAGATGCGCCCCCGGGAATACATTAAGATCCGGGGTGCCAATGAACATAATCTGAAAAACATTAATGTGGACATTCCCAGAAATGAACTGGTGGTACTCACCGGTATGTCCGGTTCCGGAAAGTCTTCCCTGGCATTTGATACGATCTATGCCGAAGGACAGAGGCGTTATATGGAATCTCTGTCCTCCTACGCGAGACAGTTCCTGGGGCAGATGGAGAAACCCAACGTAGAAAGTATCGAGGGACTGTCTCCCGCCATTTCCATCGATCAGAAGTCGACCAACCGTAACCCTCGTTCCACTGTGGGTACGGTAACGGAGATCTATGATTACTTCCGCCTGTTGTATGCGAGGATCGGTATTCCCCACTGCCCGAAGTGCGGCAGGGAGATTTCCAAACAGACCGTAGACCAGATGGTAGACCAGATCATGAACATGGGAGAAGGTACGAAGATCCAGCTGCTGGCCCCCGTGGTCAGAGGCCGTAAGGGCGAGCATGCCAAAGTGCTGGAGCGTGCCAAGAGAAGCGGTTATGTCAGGGTACGGATCGACGGCAGTATGTATGAACTGACGGAAGAGATCAAACTGGATAAAAATATCAAGCACAATATCGACATTGTAGTAGACCGTCTGGTGGTAAAGGATGGCATTCAGCGCCGTCTGACAGATTCCATTGAAAACGTACTGGAGCTGGCCGAAGGCCTGTTGGTGGTGGATGTGATCGGTAGCGAGCCGGTGACCTTCAGCCAGAGCTTCTCCTGTCCGGACTGCGGCATCAGTGTCAGTGAAGTGGAGCCGAGAAGCTTCTCCTTCAACAATCCCTTCGGTGCCTGCCCGGTATGTTTTGGACTGGGTTACAAGATGGAGTTTGACGAGGATCTGATGATCCCGGACAAGAGACTCAGCATCAATCAGGGAGCGATCACCGTGATGGGGTGGCAGTCCTGCGCGGACAAGGGGAGTTTTACCAATGCCATATTGCAGGCACTGGCCAAGGAATATCATTTTGACCTGGATACGCCTTTTGAAGAGTACCCGCAGAAAATTCATGATATCCTGATCCATGGAACCAATGGTAAGGAAGTTATGGTACATTATACCGGCCAGCGCGGAAGTGGTGTGTATCCGGTAGCATTCGAAGGACTGATCAAAAATGTGGAGCGTCGTTATCGCGAGACTGCATCCGAAAGCTCCAAACAGGAATACGAAACCTTTATGCGCATTACCCCCTGTAAAGAGTGTAAGGGAATGCGTCTGAAGAAGGAATCCCTGGCAGTTACGGTATGCGATAAAAATATTTACGAGATCACTTCCATGTCCATCCGTGACCTGCAGAAGTTTTTAGATACCATGACATTGACGAAACAGCAGCAGTTCATCGGAGAGAGAGTCCTGAAGGAGATCCGCGCCAGAGTGGGATTCCTGGTGGATGTAGGACTGGAATATCTGTCTCTGGCCAGAGCTACCGCTACCCTGTCCGGAGGTGAGGCACAGCGTATCCGCCTGGCGACCCAGATCGGTTCCGGACTGGTAGGCGTGTGCTATATCCTGGACGAGCCCAGTATCGGACTGCACCAGAGAGACAATGACAAACTGCTGAATACCCTGAAGAATCTTCGGGATCTGGGCAATACCCTGGTAGTGGTGGAACACGATGAGGATACCATGCTGGCAGCGGATTATATCGTAGATATTGGTCCCGGTGCCGGTTCCCACGGTGGCGAGGTTATCGCCTGTGGTACTGCAGAAGAGATCATGCAGATCCCGGAGTCCATTACGGGACAATACCTCAGTGGTAAAAAAAGAATTCCTGTGCCGAAGACCAGGAGAACTCCTGCCGGCTGGATCAAAGTACTGGGAGCACAGGAAAATAACCTGAAAAATGTAGATGTGGAGATCCCATTGGGCGTCATGACATGCGTTACCGGTGTGTCTGGCTCCGGAAAAAGCTCACTGGTGAATGAGATTCTCTACAAACATCTGGCGAGAGAGCTGAACCGTGCACGTTGTATTCCCGGTAAACATAAGGGAATCGAAGGCGTGGAGCAGCTGGATAAAGTCATTAACATCGACCAGTCCCCCATCGGACGTACCCCCAGATCCAATCCGGCTACCTATACCGGAGTGTTTGACCTGATCCGCGATCTGTTCGCCTCTACGGCGGATGCCAAGGCGAAGGGCTACAGCAAGGGCCGCTTCAGCTTCAATGTCAAGGGCGGACGTTGCGAAGCCTGCGGCGGTGATGGCATTATCAAGATCGAGATGCATTTTCTGCCGGACGTCTATGTGCCCTGTGAGGTCTGCGGTGGCAAACGTTACAATCGTGAGACACTGGATGTGAAATACAAGGGCAAGAGCATTTTCGACGTACTGGACATGACCGTAGAGGAAGCATTGCCTTTCTTTGAGAATGTGCCCTATATCCGCAGAAAGATCGAGACCTTATATGATGTGGGACTTTCTTATGTGAAGCTGGGACAGCCCTCTACCACGTTATCCGGCGGTGAGGCACAGCGTATCAAACTGGCAACCGAACTCTCCAGGAGAAGTACCGGGAAGACGATCTATATTCTCGATGAGCCTACGACAGGATTACATTTTGAAGATGTGCATAAGCTGGTGGAAATCCTCCACAGACTGGCAGACGGCGGCAATACTGTAGTCGTCATCGAACACAACCTCGATGTGATCAAGACCGCGGACTATATTATCGATATGGGACCGGAAGGCGGCGACCGCGGCGGTACCGTGATCGCACAGGGTACTCCGGAAGAGATCGTAAAGGTGAAAAAATCCTATACCGGCTACTATGTGAAAAAGATGTTGGAGAAGGAGTTACGATAACTATTCAGCCCCCATTTGCAAAAATTCGACAAATAGTCGATGATATTTGCATGGTTCTGAATAGTTATAAAAATTAATAATTACCCTCTATGAAAATGGGAAAAATTCAGTTATAATATGATGTATATGACTAAAATAGCGTGTAGAGTCTAAACTTATATATAGATTGATACCATCGGAAAGGGGTAGAATAGAAAATGCAGTGCACAGACATCGGAATTGATTTAGGTACCGCCAGCATTCTGGTATACATCAGAGGAAAGGGAGTCGTATTAAAGGAACCCTCTGTTGTAGCTTTTGATAGAGACACGAACAAGATTAAAGCCATTGGAGAGGATGCACGTCTGATGCTGGGAAGAACTCCCGGCAATATCGTAGCGGTAAGACCCTTACGTCAGGGTGTTATCTCCGACTATACCGTAACTGAGAAAATGATGAAGTATTTTATCCAGAAGGCTCTGGGTAAGAGAACCTTCCGTAAGCCCCGTATCGCGGTCTGCGTACCCAGCGGCGTTACGGAAGTAGAGAAGAAAGCCGTAGAAGATGCTACCTATCAGGCAGGTGCCAGAGAGGTATCCATCATTGAAGAACCCATTGCAGCAGCAATCGGTGCCGGAATTGATATCTCCAAGCCCTGCGGTAACATGATCGTGGATATCGGCGGTGGTACTTCCGATATCGCCGTGATCTCTCTGGGAGGTACGGTAGTCAGCGCTTCCATCAAGATCGCCGGAGATGATTTCGACGAAGCCATTGTTCGTTATATGCGTAAGAAACACAATCTGCTCATCGGTGAGAGAACCGCAGAAGATCTGAAGATCAAGATCGGTTCCTGCTATAAGAGAGCGGAAGTGGATTATATGGATGTCAGAGGACGTAACCTGGTAACCGGTCTGCCGAAGACCGTCAAGGTATCTTCCGAGGAGACAGAGGAAGCTCTGCGCGAGACCACAGCACAGATCGTGGAGACCATTCACAGTGTTCTAGAGAAGACTCCCCCTGAGCTGGCAGCGGATATTGCCGACAGAGGGATCGTGCTGACCGGAGGCGGAAGCTTACTGCGCGGTCTGGAGGATCTGATCTCTGCCAAGACAGGGATCAATACCATGACAGCTGAGGATCCCATGACAGCAGTAGCCATCGGAACCGGTAAATACGTAGAGTTCCTTGCAGGATACAGAGATAATTAATGAAGCAAATGGCAGGATGCCGGACATTTGTCGAAGGATCGATATCGCAAATGGAGGATACAAATGGTTAAAGGATTATACACCGCATACACTGGTATGATAAACGAGCAGAACCGAATGGATATCATGACCAACAATCTGGCCAATGCATCTACCGTCGGCTATAAAAAGGAAGGCTCCACCAGCCAGTCCTTTGATGATGTGCTGACAGTTAAGATCAAGGACCAGTCCGTAGGCATGCGAAATGTGCAGAGACTGGGAGTGAAGAATCCCGGAGTTAAGATCGGTGAGAATTATACAGACTATTCCCAGGGATCTTTCCGCATCACGGGCAATACGTATGATCTTGCTTTGTCGGGAGAAGGCTTTTTTGCCATTGAATTTACGAACAAGGCCGGAGAGACAGATACCAAATATACCCGCGCCGGTCAATTCACACTGAACAAGGACGGCTATCTGGTGACAGAAGAGGGTGACTATGTCCTGGATACCCAGAACAGACGGATCCGGCTGAATACTCTGATCGATTCTTCCATCACAGATGACGGCACGATCTACCAGAATGGTCAGGCAGTGGCTAAGATTCAGGTGACAGATTTCGAAGATTATGATTATCTGGAAAAATACGGCGAGACCTACTATCAGCCGATCCAGGGAGCCAAAACGATTGCGGCAAAAGCACAGGTGAAATCTGGTTATCTGGAAATGGCAAATGTGCAGATCGTATCGGAAATGGTGAATCTGATCTCCATTACCCGGGCATATGAGTCAAATCAGAAGGTAGTGCAGACGATCGACGATACACTGGACGTAGCAGTGAACCAGATTGGCAGAGTACAGTAATCTAAAATAAAAAAGAGCCGATATATATGATGTCGGGGGGCAAAAGCACCCGACCTTGATACACAACTTTCAGGATGGAAAACCGGATCATGGATGATATTAGGGACAGCGTGAGAGGAGACTACATATGGTCAGAAGCTTATGGACAGCAGCGACCGGCATGATCGCACAACAGACAAACGTGGATACCATTGCCAATAACCTGGCAAATGTCAACACCACAGGCTATAAGACACAGGTGAATGAATTTAAGAGCCTGTTATATCAAAACATCCAGACGAAAACAACCTCCGCTAATGGAGATGCGAAACCGAGCAGTGCACAGGTGGGACTGGGCGTACGGAATGCTTCCATCAGTTCCGTGTTTAAGGAAGGAAGCCTGACGGCATCCGACAGCGACACCGCATTTGCAATTGACGGTAAGGGATTTTTCGCAGTTCGCGGTGCGGACGGCAATACCTATTATACGAGAAATGGTAATCTGAAGTTTACCCTGGCTTCGAACGGTGGCAATATGCTGGCAACCTCAGAGGGACTTCCGGTACTGGATACGCAGGGACGTCCTATTGTCCTTAGTAATAACTATGTAATGAGCAAGGTTACTGTCAGCAAGGACGGCAGCCTCTGCTATCCGGATGCACAGAACAATCCGCAGCCCATCGGTATTACGATCGGCGTATTCCAGTTCAACAATCCGAACGGCCTGGAGAGACTGGCAGACAGCTTGTATCAGCAGACAGCAGCCAGTGGACAGGCGATCAACGAAGCTACCAATAATAATGTGGAACGAAGCAGTATCATCCAGGGATATCTGGAAAGCTCCAACGTACAGGTAGTGGATGAGATGGTCAATATGATCGTGGCACAGAGAGCTTATGAACTGAACTCCAAAGCCATTACGGCATCCGATGAAATGTTGCAACAGGCTAACAACCTGCGTAGGTAATGAGAAATGTCAAAGCGAAAGATGACAATTTGCCTGCTGGCAGGCAAAATTGTCAGATTGCGGTTTGATAGGGCGAATGCCCGACATCGAAGGAAACGCGAAGCGTTTTCGAGATGCATTGCTCATTACCGTGGAATAATCCAGAAAGGCTAAATTATGGATATTAGCAGTTTGTACGGAAGCTCTGCGCTGGACAGCAACGCTTACACCAATGCAGCGAACCAGACGGCTTCCAAATTACAGGATAAATTAAACAGCTCCGATTATTCGAAGGCAACAGATGATGAACTCATGGATGCCTGCAAACAGTTTGAATCCTATTTTCTGGAGCAGATGTTCAAAGAAATGATGAAGACCATTCCGGAGAGCGAGGATACTTCTTCCTCCAATTCCCAGCTGATGGACTATTATAAGGATGAAATGGTACAGCAGATCGCATCGGATTCTACAGAGCAGAACAGTCTGGGACTGGCACAGATGCTTTATGAGCAAATGAAGCGCAATTATAATCTTGAGTAAGTATTTCGGGCTGCCGTTCCCGGCGGCCCTTTTCTTTATCTTTTACCGCAACCGCGGCATTTTCCGGGCATTTCGCAGAGAACAGCCACAAATACACAGCAGAATGAGGAATAAAAATGGAAAGCATTACAGGATATGTAGAGCATATTGTCTTTCAGAACAGTGAAAATGGATATACCGTCATGATATTGATGACGGAGGGGGAAGAAGTGACCTGCGTCGGCATGTGCAAGGGCCTGGGACAGGGAGAAAATATTACTGCCGAAGGGGAGTATATAGAGCATCCGGTGTATGGACGTCAGTTTAAAATACAGACCTACGAGACGGTGACACCCACGGATCGTGTAGGAATGGAAAGATATCTGGGATCCGGTGCAATCCGCGGAGTGGGAGAGGCACTGGCGGCCCGTATTGTGAAAAAATTCGGCGATGACACGTTCCGGATCATAGAAGAAGAGCCGGAGCGCCTGGCGGAAGTGAAGGGCATCAGCGAACGAAAAGCACAGGAGATCGCTATCCAGATGGAAGAAAAAAAGGATCTTCGGGAAGCTCTGGTATATTTGCAGCAATACGGCATCAGTAATACACTGGCGGTAAAAATATATAATACTTATGGCACGGAGATGTATAGCGTCATGCGGGAAAATCCGTATCGTCTGGCGGAGGATGTGAGTGGCGTCGGATTCCGGATCGCGGATGAGATCGCGGGAAGGATCGGAATTCACACGGACTCGGATTATCGTATCCGCAGTGGAATCTTGTATACGCTGTTACAGGCGGTAGGAGAAGGGCACTGTTATCTGCCATTGGAGCAATTGCTCTGCCGTGGAGCGGAACTATTGGGAGTGACAGAGGATAACATACGTCCGCAGGTGGATAATCTGATCGTGGACCGGAAGCTGGTGGCGAAAGGAGAAGCGGTGTTTGCGGCACCTTATTATTATGCGGAACTGAATTGTGCCAATATGCTGCGGAATCTGAATATTCCCATGGCAGAATCCGAGAATCTGCCGTCACAGGACATGGCAATCCGCAAGAGACTGGAGCGGATGGCGGAAAATCTGTCCATGGAACTGGATGAACTGCAGTTGAAAGCAGTGGAAGAAAGTATCAAAAACGGTCTTTTTATTTTATCCGGCGGTCCGGGAACCGGCAAGACAACTACCATCAATATGATCATCCGTTATTTCGAATCGGAGGGAATGGATATTTTTCTGGCAGCACCCACAGGCCGTGCGGCGAAGAGGATGACGGAAGCAACCGGATTCGAGGCTAAGACGATACACCGGCTGTTGGAACTGAACAGCGCATTATCCGGAGATGACAGCAGAAAGGCAAATTTCGAAAGAAACCAGGAGAATCCGTTGGAAGCTGATGTCGTGATCATTGATGAGATGTCCATGGTAGATATCCAGCTGTTTCAGGCGCTGTTGAAAGCAACCCTTCCGGGGACGAGACTCATCCTTGTGGGAGACGTGGATCAGCTGCCCAGCGTAGGCCCGGGACAGGTATTAAGAGACCTCATGAACAGCAAGGCGTTCCCCATGGTGACACTGGAGAAAATCTTCCGGCAGGCCGGACAAAGTGACATTGTTGTCAATGCACACCGCATCAATAAAGGAGAACAGATCGCGTTAGACAATAAATCAAAGGATTTCTTCCTGCTGGAGAGAAGTGACGTAAATGTCATATATAAACATATGATTCAGCTGATCCAGGATAAGCTGCCCCGATATGCCAATGCAACGCCGTTTGACATTCAGGTATTGACGCCCATGAGAAAGGGGAGTCTGGGATGTGAAACCTTAAACGGAATTCTGCAGCGGTATCTGAATCCGGCCGATCCCTGTAAAAAGGAGCATGCGTGCGGAAATGCAGTGTTCCGTGAGGGCGACAAGGTCATGCAGATCAAAAATAACTATCAGCTGGAATGGGAGATCGTCGGCAGATATAATATTCCCATAGATAAAGGTCTGGGTGTATTCAATGGAGATATGGGAAGAATACGGGAGATCAATGATACCGCTGCGACACTGACGGTAGAGTTTGATGATGGCAGACGTGTAAATTACCCATTCTCCGGACTGGAAGAACTGGAATTGTCGTATGCGATCACCATACATAAGTCCCAGGGAAGTGAATACCCGGCGGTTATTCTGCCGCTTCTCGGAGGACCGAGAATGCTGTTTAACCGCAATCTTCTGTATACGGGGATCACCAGAGCCAGAAACTGTGTCACGATTCTGGGAAGCAGTGAAACAGTCCGGAATATGATCGACAATGTCAGTGAGAATCGCAGATACACTGCACTGGAGCAGAGAATCCGGGAGGTTTGTGATCTCCCCGAGATATGCTGCTTGCGGGAGGAAACATGAAGATATTATGGCAGCTGCTGTTCCCTACGAGATGTCCGGTGTGTGACAGTATCGTAAAACCTTTCGGAGAGAAGATCTGCCTGGAATGTCTTCCGAAGCTTCGCGTGGTAACTCCGCCCTGGTGTATGAAATGTGGCAAAAAGATACGGGACGACGGAGAATTCTGCAGCGACTGCCGCCAGAAACAGCATATGTTTGATCGCTCCAGAACACTGTATGAATATGCGGCGGCCGCACCTTCCATATACCGTTTTAAATACAAGGGAAGACAGGAATACGCGGAATTCTTCGGAGAAGAAATGGGAAAATATCTGGGAGATTTTATCCGCAGCGTATCGCCGGACGTACTGGTACCGGTACCTCTGCATAAAAAGAAGCTTTCGAAGCGGGGATACAATCAGGCAGCCTGCCTGGCACGGGCCCTGGGGAAAAACATGCAGCTGCCGGTAGATGAAAAGCTGGTGAAAAGAGTGCGGAATACGGCGCCTATGAAGCGGTTAAATCCCGCGGAAAGGCAAAATAATTTGAAAAAGGCTTTTAATATAGGCAGAAATGATGTAAAATTATATGACCGGATTATTCTGGTGGATGATATTTATACGACAGGTACCACGCTGGATGAGATCGCAGCTTTGCTGAAATCCCATGGCGTATCCGAAGTGTATTGCGTTACGCTGGCCTGTGGGGCCGGATTATGATGAGGAAGGTGTGAAGTATAATGAATATAAGAAATTGCAGAATGTGCGGACATATATTTAATTATGTAGCAGGTCCGATCCTGTGTCCTCATTGCAGAGAAAAAATGGAAGCAAAGTTCCAGGAAGTAAAAGAATATATCCGCGCGAATCCCGGAGTGGGAATACAGGATGTGGCAGAGAACTGCGATGTGGAACCCTCACAGATCCAACAGTGGCTCAGAGAAGAGAGACTGGAGCTGACAGAAGGATCCGCAATCTATCTGCAGTGTGAAAAGTGCGGCGCACCGATCCGCAGCGGAAGATTTTGTGAAAAATGTAAGTATGAGATGTCCATGGATCTCCAGAGTGTGCTGCCCAAAAAGCCTGTAGGAACGCAGAACACCAGAATCTCTAGGGACGGAGAACGGATGCGTTATCTGTAGGCATCCGCAGACGGAGGAGTTATGCTGAACGAAGAAAAGATCATATTGATGACTCAGATGGCATCTTATGAAGAAAACGAAGGCAAAAAGAACATGGCGATCGGCCGGTATTTTCGCAGTGACTACATTGCGATACAGGTATTGAAATCCGTATTGTGTGCCACGATCGCCTATGCGGTCTGTTTTGCTCTGTTTATTTTTTACGATTTTGAGACCTTTATGCAGGACATTTATAAAATGGATCTGGTCAGTTTTGCCAAAAATGTTCTGATGTATTATGGAATCACGGTAGTGGTATACGGAATTGCCTCCTACCTGATCTGCTCTTTGCGTTATGCCAGGGCGAAAAAAAGCCTGAAATGCTATTATAATAATCTGAAAAAGCTGAATTCTATATATAATGAGTAGGCAGCAGATTAATTTGGAGGAAATATGACTGCGTTACTGGAATTAAGAGAAAATCTGAAAAAGATATACAGCCGGAATGAAGCGTTTATTACACCGGTGATCAAGTTCCTGCTCAGCTTCATCGTGCTGAGTATCATAAACGGTAAAATGGGTTATATGACAAAACTGGACAATATGGCGATCGTACTGATCGTTTCTCTGCTATGTTCCTTTTTGCCTACCGGATTTATTGTACTATTTGCCATGATGTTCTCTCTGCTGCATATGTATGCGTTGTCTCTGGAGACAGCTGCAGTGGGACTGGTAGTATTCTTACTGCTGTATCTGCTGTTCCTGCGTTTCACGGCGAAGGAAGCAATGGTAGTGGTGCTGACACCGGTGCTGTGTATGCTGAAGCTTCCCTATGTGATGCCGGTGGCTATGGGGCTGATCGGCACTCCCGCTTCCTGCGTATCGGTAAGCTGCGGCGTTGTGGTATATTATCTGCTTCAGACAGTGATCACCAATGCACCTACGATCAATTCCATGGGTGCGGAAGAGGCTACGGCGAAGCTGCGTCTGCTGATCGACGGCATTTTGGGAAGCAAGGCTATGCTGGTAACCATCGTGGCATTTACCATTACGGTGGTCGTAGTATATCTCATTCGCAGAATGAGTGTGGATCATTCCTGGACCATCGCAATGATCGCCGGAGTCATGATAGAAGTACTGATCCTGCTGGTGGGGGATCTTATGTATGATACCAACCTTTCTATCTTCAGTGCGCTGCTGGGAGCGGTTGTTACTGTGCTGGTATGTAAGGCGATAGAATTTTTCCGGTTCTGCCTGGATTACAGTAGGACGGAAAAGGTGCAGTTTGAAGATGATGAGTATTATTATTATGTAAAAGCGGTACCGAAGATGACTGTTGCGGCACCGACCAATACTGTGAAAAAGATCAACACCCAGCGCCGGCCGGCAAACCAGACGGCCCATCCTGCTGGGCAGGGCAGACCTTCCGACCAGAGCCGGAGTGGCGGACAGAATGTCAGAAGTGCGGAAGGATCCGCAAGAAGTGTAGTAACAGAGCGTACAGCGCCTGCCAGAAGCAGCGCTCCTTATGGACAGCAAAATCCATACCGCGGACGTGAAATGACCGGCGGCAGAAGCGTTACCATAAGCAGTGACCATATGGCGCAGGACGACTCGGACGATTACGAAGAATTGTTCTGAAGGGATTAATGAAAAATGCAGTTGTGGGATAAGCTGGCAGAATATGCGAAAAACTTCAGCAGTTACCGTACGACCATGGATTTCGGCGATGTGGCGGAGATCCTGATCATTGCGGTATTACTGTATTATACATTGGTATGGATGAAGACGACCCGGGCATGGATATTGCTTAAGGGTCTGATTGTCATCCTTGCTTTTTTGCTGCTGGCTTATTTTTTCCGGATGACAACGATACTGTGGATGGCGCAGAATGTGCTGGGGTTTGCGGTGACGGCATTGATCGTGGTGCTGCAGCCTGAGCTAAGGAAGGCATTGGAAGAGCTGGGCAAGAAAAACATTATCAGCTCTGTGCTGCCGTTTGACAACAGCCACCGCGTGAATGAAGAATTCTCGGAGAAGACGATCAACGAGATCACCAAAGCCTGTGTGGAGATGGGCAAGGTAAGGACGGGAGCCCTGATCGTGATCGAACAGAAGGTATCTCTGCGTGATTACGAGAGAACCGGTATCGATGTGGACGGTATTGTTACCAGCCAGCTGCTGATCAATATATTTGAACATAATACACCGCTGCATGACGGAGCGGTGATCATACAGGGGAACAGAGTGGTATCCGCCACCTGCTATCTGCCGTTGTCTGACAATCTGGGACTGAGCAAGGAGCTGGGAACCAGACACCGGGCCGGTGTGGGTATCTCAGAGATCACGGATTCCCTGACGATCATTGTGTCCGAGGAGACCGGCAAGATCAGTGTGGCTTATGAAGGTGAGTTGGAACGTAATCTCGATGCGGATTCCCTGCGTGACAGAATGCATAAGATCCTGAACAACCCCGTAGAGGAACACAAGAATCTGCGAATCTGGAAGGGAAGGAGCCGAGACAAAAAATGAAAAAATTATTGACACGTAATCTGGGACTGAAGCTTGCTTCTCTGTTACTTGCTTTTGTACTGTGGTTCCTGGTGGCGCAGATTTACGACCCTAAGGATACAGTCACCTTCAACAATATCCAGGTCCGTCTGATCAATACAGAACTCCTGGATGAAGAAGGAAAAGTATACGAGGTCCTGGACAACAGCAATCTGGTCCGTGTGACGGTTACCGGACCGCAGAGCATCGTGAAATCCGAGCTGCGCAGAAGTGATATCGTAGCGGAAGCGGATATGAGCAAGCTGACAGATATCAATACGATCGCGATCACCTATTATTGTGAGAATATCAGTAATGATTCTGTGGAGATCAAAGGGAATCACGATTCCGTGCGGCTGAACGTGGAAGATAAGACCAGCAAATGGATCAAGCTGGAGAGTAATACCATCGGCGATGTGGCTTCCGGTTACATGATCGGGAATGTGACACTGGATCAGACGAATATCGAAGTGACTGGACCGAAATCCGCTATTTCGCAGGTGGATCATGCCGGGGTGGATATCAATGTGACGGATTCCACCACCAGCCTGTCGGCAAATGTGGACATCAAGCTGTATGATGCGGACGATAACGAACTGGTGCTGGAAAGCGTTAAGAAGAATGTCGATTCCGCATATATGACGGTAGAAGTACTGGCAACGAAGGAAGTTCCGGTAGAAATAGAATACATGGGTGTACCCGAGGATGGCTATATGGCTACCGGAGAGGTGGAGAGCAGCGTACCCACAGTCAGGATCGCGGGAACCGTATCCACACTGGTGGGAATTTCAGCGATTACCGTGCCGGAGGACCGTATGAATATTACGGGACAGTCTGATAATCTGGTGGATATCATCAACCTGAAGGAATACCTGCCGGCGAATGTCAGACTGGCGGATAAGAGCTTTGATGGCAAGATCACAGCTACAGTCTACATTGAACCGATCGTCAGCAAGGATCTCACGGTAGCAGCAGAAAATATTTCTGTCACAGGAGTACCGGACGGCATGGAAGCAGAGATCACTTCCACGGCAGAGGAATACAATATTACAGTATCCGGATTGTCCAGGGATGTCAGCATGCTGCACGACAGCAGCGTGACGGGCATTTTGAACCTGACGCAATGGATGGAGGATAACGGTGTGGAAGAACTGACACCGGGTACCTATACCATACCGGTAACCTTTAATCTGGCAGAGGATATTACGGTGGTCCCGGATATCAATATCCATATCCGCCTGAAAAATGCAGATACTGATAATCAATAAATAAAAAAGCAATATGTCGTGAAGAGCGACGGAATGAGAGGACTTTTACAATGGCTAGAATGTTTGGAACAGACGGTGTACGTGGTATTGCCAATGAGGAACTGACTCCCCTGCTGGCGATGCAGTTAGGTCAGGCCGGAGCTTATGTGCTCACTAAGGAAAATGAGCATAAACCCACCATCATGGTAGGCTGCGATACTAGAATTTCCGGAGATATGCTGGCAAATGCCCTGATGGCCGGAGCCTGTTCGGTAGGTGCCAACTGCATCTATGTAGGAGTGATCCCGACCCCGGCAGTGGCTTATCTGACGAAAAAATACAAAGTAGATGCGGGAGTTGTGATCTCCGCCTCTCACAATCCGGTGGAATTTAACGGAATCAAGTTCTTCGACGGCAACGGTTATAAGCTTCCGGATGCTATGGAGGATGAGATCGAGGCTCTGATCCGGAACAATATGCCCGGTATTAAGTTCCCGATCGGACCCGGCGTCGGCAAGATCAAATACCGCACGGATGCCAGAGAAGAATACATTAACCATGCGATGAGAGCGGTAAATGTGGATCTGACCGGACTGAAGATCGTAGTGGACTGTGCGGAAGGCGCATCTTTCTACACTTCCGTGGAATGTCTGAAGGAACTGGGCGGCAGCGTGGTAGCCATTCATAACAACCCGGACGGTACCAATATCAATGCCAACTGCGGATCTACCCATATGGAAGAGCTGCAGGCGAGAGTAGTCTATGAGAAGGCAAATGTCGGACTGGCATTTGACGGTGACGCAGACAGACTGTTAGCTGTAGATGAAAATGGTAAGATCGTAGACGGTGACCAGATCATGGCAATCGTCGGCAACTTTATGAAGAGCAAGGGAACCCTGAAAAAGGACACCATCGTAGCAACCGTAATGAGTAATCTGGGATTCTTCCTGATGGCTGAGAAGAACGGCATCACCATGGAGAAGACCAAGGTAGGCGACCGTTATGTATTGGAACGCATGAAGGAAATTGGTGCAAGTCTCGGCGGAGAACAGTCCGGACACATCATTTTCCTGGATGAGAATACCACCGGTGACGGACTGCTCAGCGCACTGCATCTGTTACAGGTAATGGTGGAGACCGGAAAACCGCTGTCCGAGCTGGCACAGATCATGGAAGTACTGCCCCAGGCACTGGTAAATGCCAAGGTAGCCAACCATAAAAAAGAAAAGTACATGGAATATCCCGAGATTGCAGATGCCATTCAGAAATTGGAGGAGAAGTTCGCCGGAGAAGGCCGTGTCCTGATCCGTCCTTCCGGAACAGAGCCTCTGGTAAGAGTTATGATCGAAGGAAAAGATCAGCAGGTGATCCAGGAGGAAGCACAGAGACTTGCCAGCCTGATCCAGGATATCATGTTCTAAACAGACAGAATACGAAAGATGTCTTGGAAAAGTTCTTGTGAATGCATTACATTCATGCTATGATAAGAATGTAATTCGTATGTAATGGGTATGTAAATTCATAAGAATGTTAGAAGAAATAATGCATATTAATATAGATATTGGAGGGTTTATGATATGGTAAGTCAGAAAGTTGTAATCAAGAATCCTACGGGCCTGCACTTGCGTCCCGCCGGAATTCTGTGCAAGGAGGCAATGCAGTTCAAGTCTCTGATCACTTTCAAATTCCGTGAGAACACAGCCAACGCCAAGAGTGTACTGAGCGTATTGGGAGCGTGTGTTAAGTGCGGAGATGAGATTGAATTCGTATGCGAAGGCGAGGATGAGGCAGAAGCGCTGAAGACTTTGGTAGAAGCTGTAGAGAGTGGTCTTGGGGAATAGACCGCGGCAGAAAAATAAGGGGCTGTGTATCCTTGCGGTGCACAGCTTTTTCTATGACATGAGGGAGAGAAAAGAAAATGGACGAAAAAAGTATGAAGAAGAGTTTTTCCGGTCTGGGCTTAAGGTTCCTGATCGGAACATTGATCATCTATGCGGTACAGATAGCAGTCGTGGGTGTTGTGGGAATGGTAAAACCGGAGTGGCTGGACAATACTACCATCAACCTGATCCTTGCTGTCCTGCCGTTGTATCTGATCGGCATGCCGGTATTGATCGCGCTGGTAAAACAGATGCCGGGGGAAGCACCTGTGAAAAAAAGCATGAAACCGGGACAGTTTATTCTGGCATTGATCATGTGTTTTGCACTGATGTATTGCGGTAATCTGGTGGGAACGCTGATCACTACGGTAGTCGGCACACTGAAAGGTTCTGCAGTAGATAATGCCCTTATGACCTACGCCACAGAATCCAATATGATCGTAACGTTTATTTACATGGTGATCTGCGCACCGATCCTGGAAGAATATATTTTCCGCAAGCTGATCGTGGATCGCACCGTAAAATACGGTCAGGGAGTGGCGATTGTCCTGTCCGGCCTGATGTTCGGACTGTTCCATGGAAACCTGAATCAGTTCGCTTATGCCTTTCTATTGGGAATTTTTTTGGCATTCCTGTATGTGAAGACCGGTAACCTGAAGATCACCATCGGCTTACACATGTGCATTAATTTTATGGGGGCGGTAGTCAGTGTACTGTTATTGAAGGCAATTCATCTGGACGAATACCAGGAGATCGTTATGAACGGTGGGGATGCGCAGGCGGTCATGGATTTCATGATGGCGTATCTGCCGGGATGGATCGGCTATATGGTCTATGTATTGTTTATTCTGGCAGTTGTGATCACCGGAATTGTATTGCTTATTGTCTTCCGTAAAAGATTTGCATTGGATCCGGGACAGATCCCCAAGGGACAGAGATTTAAAACAGTCATCTGCAATCCCGGAATGCTCTGCTATTGCATTTTCTGGATCGCGATGATCCTTCTGCAGATGTTCCCGGAGATCGTGCAGATGCTGTTGGGAATTTCTCCTCTGTCCCTGTAAAAACATTCCGCAGGGGCTGACAGTGGGGAGCAGACAAAGGAGATAAGATACATGTACGCATTTGACAGCAGAATACGTTACAGTGAGACAGACAGCGAAGGGAGACTGACGCTGAATGCCCTGCTGAACTATTTTCAGGATTGTTCCACCTTCCATTCGGAAGATGTGGGGCTTGGAATCGGCTATATGAAGGAGATCGGTCAGGTCTGGGTGCTTTCTGCCTGGCAGATCGTTGTGAACCGTTATCCGCAATTAGGGGAAAAAGTCAGGATCGTGACACTGCCCTATGAATTAAAAGCATTTCTGGGATACCGTAATTTTGCCATGCTGGATGAAAAGGGTGAATATATCGCGAAGGCTAACTCCCTATGGAGCCTTCTGGACGTTGCCACGGGCAAACCGGTGATCGTAAATGAAGCGATGCGAAAAGGCTATGCGGCAGATAAAAAGCTGGACATGGATTATGCCCCCCGCAAGATCACCGTACCGGAGGGTGGACAGCTGCTGGAACCTATCGTGGTGAAAAAACATCATCTCGATACCAACCATCACGTGAATAACGGGCAATATGTGAATATTGCCATGGAATATCTGCCGGATGATTTTGTGATCCGTCAGATGCGTGCAGAATATAAAAAACAGGCATTTCTGGAGGATGTGCTGCATCCTTATGTAGTGCAGACAGAGAACGGATATATCATCTGCCTGCAGGATGAGGAAGGCAGACCCTATGTATCTGTAGAATTTCTACAATAACAATAGTAGTGATAATAGCAGAATGAAAAGGAACCGATAACTCAGACAAAAGCTGTGAAACAGTCAGAACAGGAGAAAACGTGGAACTGAAGTTAGGCGAAAAACAGACGCTGGTAATAGTGAAAAAAGTAGAATTCGGAGTCTATCTGGCAACGAAGGAAGCACCGGAAGACAAAGTGCTCCTGCCGGCCAAACAGGTCCCTGCCGGAGCAAAGGCGGGAGATGAGGTGGAGGTATTCCTGTATCGGGATTCCAGCGACCGCCTGATCGCCACGACCAGAACTCCCAAATTAATCATGGGACAGGTGGCACTGCTGACGGTAGTGCAGATCGGCAAAGTCGGAGCTTTCCTGGACTGGGGACTGGAGAAGGATCTGTTCCTGCCCTTCAAACAGCAGACACGAAAAGTAAAAGCCGGAGATCAGGTGCTGGCTTCCCTTTATATCGACAAAAGCGGCAGACTCTGCGCGACCATGAATGTCTACGAACATCTGCGCACAGACAGCCCTTATAAAAAAGATGACATGGTGACAGGAAGAATCTATGAGATCAGCAAAAATTTCGGTGCATTCGTAGCGGTGGATGACTGCTTCTCCGCACTCATCCCGAAAAAAGAACTCTTTGGTGCCACAGAGCCGCCGAAGATCGGAGAACGGGTGACCGCCCGCGTTGTAAAGGTATTGGAAGACGGTAAGCTCACACTGAGCATCCGGGAAAAGGCATATCTGCAGATCCAGAAGGATGCGGAGAAGATCGAAAAGCTGCTGGACAGCTATGAAGGCTCCCTGCCTTTTAACGATAAGGCAGCACCGGAGGTCATTACCCATGAGACCGGCATGAGCAAGAACGAGTTCAAACGTGCCGTGGGACACCTGCTGAAGGAAGGCAGGATTCAGATCACGGAGAAAAATATCCGCAGAATCTGAGAATAGTAGAAATGAAAAATACCGATATTCGGAAAGAAAACTTATTTCCGGGATCGGTATTTTTGTTGCTTGTTAAGATGGAATTTTTGGCTCTATCGACATTATATAGCAATATATTTATCGAAATCACTACGTATCGCAACCGCTGCAGCACTTTTGGCCCCCGGCAGTTCATCCCGGTTCAGAAAAATGATATGAAAGCGGAAGGAACTGGGATGGAAGGAATATTTATAAAGAGTATCCATGAAGAGATCCCGGTATTTCTGATGGACAAAATAGGGAGCGTCCACAAGGATACACTTAGGACGGACCAGGTTGTCCTCGTTGGCAATAGCCACACCGAGATATAGGATTACATCTCGGATCAGTTCATCGATCACTTCATCATGGGTAGCACTGTCCATCAGCTGGGTCTCTGTAGGCAGAGCATCGCCGCATAGGGAATACAGATAAGGAGCACGTCCGGAGATTGCGGCTGCCTGCGCCTGCTCCTTCAGGGCACGAATGCCGGCGAGGTTGTTCAGACTGCCGGTGCTGCCCCAGGTGCCGAAGGGCATCTTCGGATCCATGATCATATAACCCAACTCACCGGCACCTACCGGGGAACTGGACAGGGAGAAATCATTTCTTACAAATGGTGAAGCGATACCGATGGATACATATAAATAAAAAAACGATGGTACCTCTTTTAACTGATCCCGGAGGAACAGCTGTGCAGCAAGCGCTCTGGCGGAGGCATCATTTTCTATGGTAATTGGTCCGGTGTAACCGGTCAGCAACCGCAGATCCGATACGATATCTTTGTCATACCAGCCAAACTGTCGGTGCGCCAGCAGTTTTCCGGCTTCGGAATCGATCAGACCGGGGAGGCAGACACCGATACCATAGATTCGATTCGAGGAAACCACGGTGGACTGGAGGGCTGCCTGCACGAGACCGGCAGCGGACTGCAGTACTTCGTCATATTCCTTATACATGGTATTGTCAATACTGGTATAGACTATTGCCCCACGGTAATTACAAATGCAGACACTTCTGGAGAGCTGCGTGATCTCCACACCGATAAAATACCGGGAATTCGGCACGATATCCACCGGCAGTGCAGAACGCCCGGGCGTCATGACTACATTGTCCCGATCTTCAAATAAAATACCGCTCTGAAGCATGGCATTCACATTTGTTGTAATAGTAGGAAGTGTTAGATGCAGATCTTCTGCAATAGAAGAGCGCAGTACAGGTCCCCGCAGATAAATGATCTTGCGGATAGAGGACTGGTTCTCCTGCTTCAGACGCATCATATTATTTCCTTTGGATGAGGTCGAAGATGCCATATCTAAAAATCCTCCCTGACACAAAATACATATTTAAAATAATTAACTATATTATAGATATGAAAAAACTGACCGTCAATAATATCCAACAAAATTTGTGATTTTCTACCAAAAATTACTTAATTAAATTGTCTAAATAAGCAATTGCAATTGCCATATGCCGGTACTATAATGGTGACATAATTAAAAGAATTAATTAAGCAGTAAAAAACAACTGCGTGAAATGGAGCATAAGAATAAGAAATGATCGATTTAAAAGCTAAACCATTTTACTTAAGCGATGACGACATTACATGGGTGCATGAGACACTGGCGGGCATGAGCACGGAAGAAAAAGCGGGACAGCTTTTCTGCGTATTGTTGAAAAATAACAGCAAAGAGACAATGGATTATGTATTTAATCTAATGAACCCCGGCGGATTCATGTACCGGATCATGCCGACAAAGAATGCTGTGGAGGCCACCAGAGAAGTTGTCCGCCGCAGTAAAGTATATCCCCTGATTGCAGCCAACCTGGAAAAGGGCGGCAATGGTATTGTGGAAGAAGGAACTCTGGTAGGATCTCCCATGGAGATCGCGGCTACCGATGATGAGACAATGGCAGCGAAGATGGCAGAAGCGTGCGGTAGAGAAGCCGGAGCTGTGGGAGCCAACTGGTCCTTTGCTCCAATTATTGATATTGATTCGAATTTCCGTAATCCCATTACAAATACCCGTACCTTTGGTTCTGATCCGGAGAGAGTTGCCCGTATGGGTCTGTCCTATGTAAATACGATCCAAAAGCTGGGAATGGCAGCATGCATTAAGCATTTCCCCGGTGATGGACAGGATGAGAGAGACCAGCATCTGGTGACATCTATCAACGATCTCGACTGTGAGACTTGGATGAATACTTACGGTATGGTATATAAGAAGTGCATTGATGCCGGAGCGCTGACTGTTATGACCGGCCATATCATGCAGCCGGCATGGGAGAGAGCCATCAATCCCGATATCAAAGATGAAGAACTGATGCCGGGAAGCCTGTCCCGTGAACTATTGCAGGGACTCTTAAGAGAACGGCTCGGATTCAACGGTGTCATCAGTACCGATGCCACCACCATGGCAGGATTCATGCTGGCGATGGGCAGAGAACGAGCAGTTCCGGAGACGATTGCAAGAGGATGCGACATGTTCCTGTTTGCAAGAAATCTGGAAGAAGATTATCATTTCATGCTCAAGGGCATTGAAGAGGGTATTATCACTCCCGAGAGACTGGATGAAGCAGTGACCAGAGTACTGGCACTGAAAGCAGCCCTGGGACTGCATCATAAAAATACACTGCCGGAGACAGAGACGGCCGAAGCAATCGTCGGATGTGCCGAACACAAAAAATGGGCGGCGGAAGTAGCGGATAAGGGAATCACCCTGGTAAAAGAGGAAAAAGACGTATTGCCTATTACACCGGAGAAATATCACCGGATTCTCCTGTACCGTATCGAACCCACCGGTGAAGGCTATTCCATCTATAAAGTAAGCCCAGCAATCGAGAGCATCAAACAAAAACTGATCGATGAAGGCTTCGAAGTGGACGAATTCGTACCCCAGCCTTACGGAGAAGGCTTCACTACCAAATACAAAGACATGGTGTCCCAATATGATCTGATGTTGTATGTGGCAAACCTGGCAACCAAGAGTAATCAGACAGTTGTCCGGATCGAATGGAAACAGCCCATGGGAGCGGACTGTGGATTGTATATCAACGATGTTCCCACCGTATTTGTATCGTTGGAAAATCCGTATCACTTGTTGGATTTCCCGAGAGTACGGACTTATATCAATTGTTATTCCGGAAATGCACAGACCGTGGATGCTTTGATGGAGAAATTGCTGGGGCGCAGCGAGTTCAAGGGAAAAAGCCCGGTAGATCCGTTCTGCGGAAAATGGGATGCACATTTATAAACGTTACAAGTCTGGTAAGAACATAGGAGGCGAAACTTCCGTATGGAAAAGCAACAGAATGAAATATTTTTTGAAACAAAAGATCTGACCAAGAAATTCGGAGACGTCACGGCAGTCAATCACGTAAGTATGGCGATCCGGACCGGAGAAATTCGCGGACTGATCGGAGAGAACGGTTCCGGTAAATCTACCATATCCTCCATGATCAGTGCAATTCACACTGTGACGGGCGGCGAAATGTTCTTGTATGGGAAGCCCTACAGTCCGAAAAATCCCGGGGATGCCAGAAAATGTGGAATCACCATGATCGTGCAGGAAGCCGGCACCATTGATGGACTGAGCATCGCGGAGAATATCTTCGTAGGCGATGAGAAGCGTTTTGCCCATCATGGAATCATTGACAGAGCAGAAATGAACAGAGAAGCAGTCAAGGCACTGGAAAATATCGGTGTGACAGATGTGGATGTTACCAGACCGGCAGCTGCTTACAGCTTAGAGACCAGAAAGCTGGTTGAGGTTGCAAAAGCACTGTATTACGACCCTATCCTGTTTATCGTGGATGAGACAACCACAGCATTGTCCCAGAGCGGAAGAAAAACCATCTACCGCATCATTCATGAACTACGGGACAAGGGAAAAGCGGTGTTGTTCATATCCCATGACCTGGAAGAACTGATGGAGAACTGCGATGTGCTGACGGTGCTTAGGGATGGCAAACTGGTAGACACCATAGAGAGAGCGGAGTTTGATGAGAACCGTATCAAACATTCGATGGTAGGCCGCGAGATCAAGGGTGATTATTACCGCAGCGATTACGACAGCTCTCATGGAGAAAAGGTAACCCTGCAGGCAGAACATATTTCCAACAGAGATCTGAAGGATGTCAGCGTGACACTGCACGAGGGAGAGATCCTGGGTGTGGCCGGACTGTCCGGATGCGGAATGCATCAACTGGGCAGAGTACTGTTCGGTCTGGATAAGCTGACAGAGGGTAAGGTACAGGCATTCCGACCGGATGGCACTGAAGTTACGGTGCGTAGTGTGCAGGATGCATTGGACAGTAGTATCGGTTACATCTCCAAGGACCGTGATAAGGAAGCGCTGGTGCTCCCGGCATCCATTAAGGACAATCTGGTACTGGCGAACCTGAACCGTATGGGAACCTTCATTCTGCCGAAGAAGGAACGGGAACATGCGAAGGAACAGATCGAATCCCTGGCAATCAAGTGCTCCTCCATGAATCAGGCAGTTGGAGAACTATCCGGTGGTAATAAACAGAAGGTATCCTTCGGTAAATGGATCGGCAATAAGTCCCGGATCATTATCATGGACAGCCCTACCCGAGGCGTGGACATCGGTGTCAAAACCACCATGTACCAGCTGATCGCCCGGATGAAAAAGGAAGGCTATTCGATTCTGATCATTTCCGAAGAGATGCCGGAGCTGATAGGTATGTGTGACGAGATCCTGGTAATGAAGGATGGAAAAGTAACGCAGAGATTCAAACGTTCAGAGAACCTTTCAGAACAGCAGATTATCGAATATATGATTTGAGGTGTGAAAAATGAATGCATGGAAATTTATAAAACAACATCGAAACAATATTGTCTGCTATGGCAGTCTGACGCTGGTATTCGTCCTGTTCGCAATTCTGACAAAGGGCAAGATCTATTCCGCTTACAACCTGAAGAGCCTGGTAGGACAGATGGTAGTGCTTATGATCATTTCTATCGGCATGATCTTCATGTTCGCTCACGGAACCGTGGATATTGCTTCCGGAGCGGTGGCAGGTCTGTGTACCATGGTAATTACTCTGGTATTGAATGCCACCGGCAACGTACCGGTGGCGGTGCTGGCTTCCATAGCCACGGCGGTGGCGCTGTATCTGTTCATGTGGTTCGTCACAGCCTACCTGGGACTGATGAGTATTATTGCTTCCCTGGCGGTCATGTTCATCGCCAGGGGTATGGTGACCTACATTCTGTCTCTGCATGACGGACGTATGAACATCACCCGTTATGATCTGATTCAGCCGTTAAAAAGCAATGTGGCATATGCCCTGGCGGCAATGATCATCATCGCGCTGATCGGTATCGTGCTGTTCAACTACACAAAGCTTGGAAAATACTGCAAGGCAATCGGTGACAATCCGGTGAGTGCAGAGCAGAGCGGTGCAAAATTAAAAATTGTAAAGTTATGGTGTTACATTATCGCAGGCACGTGCGTGGGAATGGCAAGCTTATTCCTTCTGGCGCGCAGCGGCAATGTAGGTAAAAATATCGGATCCGGTACCGAAATGGATGTCATGGTGGCAGTCATTCTCGGAGGCATGAACTTAAACGGAGGCTGCAAGAGCCGGATCGGAGCAGCGATTGCCGGTGTGATCACCTACACTTTACTGGCTAACGGACTTACCATCTCCGGTGTGAACCAGACTTATATCACACTGGTCAAAGGTATCATTTTCATTGTTATCATTGGCATGACATTGCGACAGAATAAATCTATCGCAGAGATGCCCAGATAAATAGAGTAATCATAAAGGACCAAAAAGAGGAAGGAGTTTTACTATGAAAAAGAAAATAATCAGCCTGATGATGGCAGCAGTACTGCCGGTTATGATGATGGCAGGATGTGGTTCCGCTGACAATACACAGAGCGGCAGCTCTGAGGCAGCAGGTACCACCGCAGTACAGGAGAGTGCAGCGGGAAGCGCGGAAGCAGCAAACACCGAGAAAACCGGTGACCCTTACAAGATCGGTGTGGTAATGTATCAGTGGACCGATGCCCAGGGTACCAACATTCAGAATTTCTGTAAGTATCTGCAGGAGAATATGAACGTAGAGTTCGAATACGAATCTACTTTTTACGATGATGATGCACAGGTATCCTGTGTGGAGAATCTGATCAGCTCCGGCTGTCAGGCAATTATCAGCGGATATGATACCAACATTGTGGCAGCTATGAGCACTTGTGCGGATGCCGGTGTATACTATGTGGTAGCGCTGGACCATATCACAGAGGATGATTTCGCAGGCACAGATCCCGGACAGTATTTCCTGGGTGGTACCAAGCAGTTCGGTGGAGATTTGGCAGCTTTAGGTAAAGAGTATGCAGACGCTGTTGCAGATTCCGGTATTACCAACGTAGGCGGTATTTCTTTCCCCGCATGGGCATTTTCCGATGCGCCTGAGATCTACGCAAGCTTTCAGAGTGAACTGCAGTCCAAGAACATTGCAGTACAGGATCTTACCTTTACCTCCGGTATGACTTCTGACGATGTACAGCAGAATACCAAGGATCTGATCAACCAGAATTCCGATATGGACGCTGTCTTCGGTATGGCTTCCGGTCTGGACTATGTATATCCCGCACTGCAGGGCAGCAATGTTAAGCTGATCGCCATGGGCTATGATACTTCCGTAGAATCTCTGATGAACAGCGGCGCTCTGTTGGCAGCCGGCAACAACAACCATACTCAGGCAATCGCAAGCTGCGTAGCCAGAATCATCAATGCACTGGAAGGCAACAGCTATCCCGATGCAGCAGACGGTCAGTACAACGAAGGTAGCATTGTCAACGGTGTAGCCGGTTATCCTGTCATCGGAAATGCTGAAGATCTGCAGAATTATCAGAACTATGTAGTACCCGAGAACGGTGCAGATGGCTGTGTTACCGCAGAGGAACTGGAGAACTGCATTATTTCCTACAACGCTGATGCAACTCTTGCTGATCTGAACACCCTGACCAACAGAAGTCTGTCCGATATTGTGGCAGCACGTCAGTAATTTAAACGATAGATATACACTTTGCGGCACCCTCAAAAGTGCCGTGAGGATTCAGATGGGCAGACTTACTGCTCTAAGATGGAGGAACGTAAACTATGAGCAAGAAAACAGGATACTTCAAAAGGTATGCAATGACTTTGCTGTTTCCGTTAGGAATGTATGCGGTCTTTGCGCTGATTACACTGATTATTGGAAATGCATCCTTTTTCACAGGATACACAACAGAAGGCATTATTCATGATACTGTGGAAAATACGATCATAGCCCTGGCAATTGCAATCCCGTTGTCCGGTGGCAGATGGGATTTCGGTCCCGGAGCCATTATCATGCTGGGAGCCATCATCGGCGGTAACCTGGGAATGCAGCTGCATATGGGAACCTTCGGAGTACTGCTGTGTTGCGTGGGAGCCTGCATGATGTTGGCACTGATCGAAGCTGTTTTCTATGTGACATTACGTGTCCCCAACATGATCATCTCCATGGGTATTGTTATGGTATATGAGGCAGTCAGCGGACTGTTGAATAACGGTCTCGGCGTCAACTTTTTTGCCAATGATACCGAATACACGCAGGAACTGCTGCGAATGAACCAGTTCCCTCTGATCTATATTCTCCTCATTGTGGTGATGGCAGTGACCTGGTTCCTGCTATACAAGACCAAATTCGGCTATGATACCAGAAGTCTCGGAGCCAATGCCAAGCTGGCGGTGAACGCCGGCGTCAATGAGAAGAAAAATATTATTCTGACCTACGTACTGGTAGGTGCACTGCTGGGCTGCGCAGCCATGCTGAGTGCCTGCAGTAGTAAAGTGGAGCCTGCCAATAACTTAAGCTCTACTGCTCTGATGTTTGGATCCATGGCGCCCGTGCTGATCGGACTGTTCCTGGGGGGCTTTACCAATATGCCTTGGGGTATCTTCGTGGGAGCCCTTGGAATGGAAGTGTTTACTTACGGATTAAATGCCTTTGGCATCGACAGTTCCATCCAGACTATTGTAACAGGTGTTGTATTGGCACTGATCATGGCTTATATTAACGATGGCGCGAGAATCGTGCAGATGGTAAAACAGTTATTCGGGCATAAGAGCAAGGCGGTTTCATAGAAAACAGGTAGTGTACAGATTACCCAGTGGAAAATGCCACTGTGGGTGAAGAATAGGAGCAAGACAGCTATGGCAAGATTTGAGACGAAATTTATATCACAAACATTATTGCGTTCCGTGGAAATGACAGTGATTATTCCAAGCCCTACCATTCCGGAATCTTTGGGTGTGGCAGACAGACCGGCTTCCTACGAAGTGAAGGATCCTTATCCGGTATTGTATCTGCTCCACGGACTGGGCAACGATCACAGTGACTGGACAAGTTATACGAATGTAGAACTTTTTGCCGAAGAACAGTCCATGGCAGTGGTTATGATCTCTGCGGAGAATAAATTCTATCGCAAGAATGCGGACGGAGATGATTTCTTCCACTTCCTGTCCGAGGAAGTACCGGCATTCATCACAGGGATGTTCCCGGTATCGAATAGATCAGAAGATACTTATATTGCAGGCTTGTCTATGGGCGGCTATGGGGCAATAATTCATGGATTGAATCATCCGGAGCGCTTTGCAGCCATTGGAGCCTTTTCCGCAGCTATCGGAACCGAGGATGAGCAGGAGAAAAATAAGCTTCAGGACGGACCCTTTGACCCGTACGGACTCGTTCGTAAGAATGTGGCAGAAGGAAAGAAGATTCCGCCTGTATATTTTGCATGTGGTATGCAGGATATGCTTTGGGAAAAGGTGTGTCATTATGAGAAATTCATGGAAGAGAATGGTGTGGATGTGACCTGGGTTCCCGTAGACGGCTTCCGCCATGAGTGGAGATTCTGGAATATCCAGATCGAGAAATTTTTAGAGTGGATTCCCCGGACGGACGCATATGCTGCGGACCAGAAGAAGCACAGAAGCGTGTAAGAAATACGAAAATATGGGCAATATGGGAAAGGAAGAGACATCGTGGTAAAGACAATTATTTTTGACCTGGACGGCGTCCTGGTATACACGGATAAGTTCCATTATCTGGCATGGAAAAAGATGGCGGATCGCATCGGAGTTCCTTTTGACGAGACGATCAACAACCGTCTGCGGGGAGTCAGCCGTATGGATTCCCTGGAGATCATCCTGGAGAGGAGCACCAGAAAATATACACAGGAAGAAAAAGAAGATCTGGCAGAAGAAAAAAACGGCTATTATAAAGAGTTTTTGAAAAAAATGTCTCCTGCGGATGTGAGACCAGAGATCCGAGGAATGCTGAAAGAACTTCACAAAAGAGGATATCAGCTGGCTATTGGCTCTTCCAGCAAAAATACGAAATTCATTCTGGCGCAGACACAACTTACGGATGATTTTGACGCTATCTCCGATGGCACAAATATTACGAAATCCAAGCCGGATCCGGAAGTGTTTTTAAAGGCTGCGGAATATACGCAGACCACACCAGGGAATTGCCTTGTGGTGGAGGATGCCATAGCGGGAATCGATGCGGCGAAAGCAGGAGGGATGCTTGCTGCCGGAGTCGGTGAGGCAAAAACATACGAGAAAACAGATTATCCCATGGATAAAGTGGAAGATCTGCTGACTCTGCCGTTGTAATTGCAGGAGCATCGTGGTAAAATATCAATATCTGAAAGATACTGATAGAAGGAGGTGTTCCTATGGATATCGCAGGATTATCAATGGCAATGGCTTCGAACAATCTGCAGACGAAAGTCGGAACGGCTGTACTTAGCAAGGCGATGGATACGAATGAAGCTCTGGGCCAGGGACTGGTACAGATGATCGATTCCGCAGCCATGGAGCGCAGCGTGACACCGGAGCTGGGTGCCAATATAGACTTACGACTGTAATATAATAAACGTCAAGACGAAAAGGGTTCGGAATATTAGTTTTCCGAACTCTTTTTTTACGCTCATTTAAAAATAAAATGGCATTTTTACTAAAAAGTGCATAAAAAACTATTGCTTTTTTACTGAAATTTTTGTACATTTGTAATGTATGGGGTACTACGTCAAGAAGAATTTTTGTATGGGGACTGAAGGAGCAGAAGATGATATCAAATCAGATTTTACAGAACACCATTGAAGGACTGAAAGGAATCGCCAGAGTCGAACTGTGCGTCATGGATATGGATGGCAAGGAAGTAGCGGCCACCATGGATATGGGGAATTGTTCTAAGCCTGCGGTGGAATTCGCAGCATCACCGGCTGATTCTCAGGAGATCCAGGGATACCAGTATTTCAAGATCTATGACGAACAGCAGCTGGAGTATATTCTCGTAGCCGGCGGTACCGGTGAAGATGTCTATATGATCGGCAAAATGGTTGCTTTCCAGATCCAGAATCTGCTGGTAGCTTATAAAGAAAGATTTGATAAGGATAACTTCATTAAGAACCTGCTGTTGGACAATCTGCTGCTAGTGGATATTTACAGTCGTTCCAAGAAGCTTCATATCCAGACAGATGTTCCCAGGGTGGTTATGATCGTGGAATCCGCAGGCGGCAAGGATAATAACGTCCTGGAGATCGCCAGAACACATTTCGGTTCCAACAGCAAGGATTTCATCACGGCGGTGGACGAGAGCAACGTGATCGTGGTGAAGGAGTTCTCAGAGACCGATACCGGAAAAGAGATCGAGAAGGCAGCCAGAGCGCTGGAGACCACTCTTCTGAAGGAAGGCATCCGGGAGGTCCGGATCGCATACGGAACTATCGTGCATGAGATCAAGGAAGTCAGCCGTTCCTACAAGGAAGCCAAGATGGCGCTGGATGTAGGCAAGATCTTCTTCGATGAGAGAGATATTATCGCGTACAGTGAGCTGGGAATCGGCCGCCTGATCTATCAGCTGCCCATTCCGCTGTGCAAGATGTTCATTCGTGAGATCTTTGGCGGCAAAAGCCCGGATGATTTCGATGAAGAGACATTGACCACGATCTATAAATTTTTCGAGAACAGCCTGAATGTGTCCGAGACCTCCAGACAGCTGTTCATCCACAGAAATACACTGGTATACCGTCTGGATAAGCTCCAGAAGAGTACCGGACTGGATCTGCGCGTATTCGAAGACGCCATCACCTTCAAGATCGCGCTGATGGTTGTGAAATATATGAAATATATGGAAACATACGAGTATTGATTTCTTGCGGAGCGATTTTGCGAATGAGGCTATGCAAGAAATCAATATGGTGAAATATGATGACAAGACAGTAGAAAGGCAAGATAGCAAATGGCAAACAAAGAGGCACAAAGGCTGAAGAGAGAACGGATCATAGAGGAAAATGGCATTATCTTCCTGGACAATGTAAGCAAGTCCTATTCCACCGGCTCTCCGGCACTCAACGGCGTAACGCTGAGCATCGGAAGAGGGGAATTTGTATTTATCGTAGGTGACAGCGGATCCGGTAAATCGACATTGATCAAATTACTGCTGCGGGAGCTTACAGCGACCAGCGGCAGTGTTTATGTTATGGGAAATGATCTGGCGAGATTAAAGCACAGACAGATTCCCCGATTCCGGCGTAACCTGGGCGTGGTGTTCCAGGATTTCCGACTGTTGAATGACCGTAATGTTTATGAAAATGTAGCATTTGCACAGCGTATCGTGGAGACTCCCGTCAGCGAGATCCGCAGAAATGTCCCTGCGATCCTGGCTACGGTAGGACTGGCAGGCAAATACAAAGCCAAGACCAAACAGCTCTCCGGCGGTGAGCAGCAGCGTGTGGCACTGGCCCGTGCGCTGGTGAACAATCCTTCCATACTTTTGGCGGATGAACCCACCGGTAATCTGGATCCCAATAACTCCTGGGAGATCATGAAGCTGTTAGAGGAGATTAATGAAAGCGGCACCACGGTAGTCGTGGTAACCCATAACCGCGAAATCGTCAATGCCATGCAGAAACGAGTGATCACCATGAAAAAAGGCGTGATCATCAGCGACGAAGAGAAGGGTGGGTATATTGATGAAGATTAGTACACTTTTATATACGATCAAGCAGGGATTTGTCAATATTTTCCGAAATAAATGGTATTCCCTGGCATCTATTGCGACCATATCGGCATGCCTGTTTCTGTTTGGCCTGTTCTACTCCATCGTGGCTAACTTCCAGAACATCCTGAAGACAGCGGAGGAAGGCGTGTCTGTGACCGTATTTTTCCATAGTGAATGGGACGGCTGCGAGAGTCATACCGAGGGACAGATTCCTTCCGAACAGCAGATAGAAGAGATCGGACAGGAGATCGCCAAGCGTGCCGAGGTATCCGACGTACAGTTCAAATCCGCAGACGAGGCATGGGCTACCTTCGGACCGGACTATTTCGGCGAGGATTATGCGGAAGGTTTCCCGGAGAATCCGCTGGCGGGAGAAGACAGCTATGAGATTTTCCTGAGCGATGTGTCCATGCAGGATGCACTGGTGACCTGGCTGCAGTCCATTCCGCAGGTGCGTAAGGTCAATTATTCCGAGATGACGGCCAATACCCTGAGCGGACTGAATCTGCTGATCGCTTATGTGTCCATGGGTATTATTGTGATCCTGCTGGCTGTCAGCATCTTCCTGATCAGCAATACCGTAGCGATCGGTATCTCCGTGCGGTCGGAAGAGATCAATATCATGAAATATATCGGTGCCACGGACTTTTTCGTGCGTGCACCTTTCGTACTGGAAGGCATGCTCATCGGACTGATCGGAGCTGCCGTTCCGCTGGGACTGATCTATTCTCTGTATAATTACGCACTGAATTATATCGTGGAAAGATTCCTGGTACTCAGTGGTTTCCTGAATTTCCTGTCGGTAGATGAGGTGTTCCATTTCCTGATCCCGGTATCTCTGGGAGTCGGTGTGGGCATCGGTTTCCTGGGAAGCATATCCACCGTCAGAAAACATCTGCACGTATAATGAAGTAGTCATTCCCGGGTATCTGCATGGCAGTACCCGGGTTCTAAAATCCCGCAAACAAGTGATACGGATGGGAGTTAAATGAATAAGAATAAAAAAGGAATCCTGCTGGCACTTTGCCTTGTGCTGGCGGTCCCGGTATGCGGCAGCGGTCTGCCCGCGCAGGCTACCAGCATGTCTTCCATTACGTCAGACAGCATCCGGGAGAAACAGGATCAGATCAATCAGGCACAAAAAGAACGCGAAACGATGAAGAGCAACCTGAGCAACCTGGAACAGATCAAGAAAGATCTGGAAACCAAGAAAAGTAATCTGAAAAGTTACGTTGCACAGCTGGATCAGAATCTGAGCGAGATCGAACAGAATATTGCAGACCTAAAGAGCCAGATCACAGCCAAAGAGGAAGAGATCACACAGACACAGGAGGAACTGGATGCGGCGCAGGCCAAAGAGGATGCGCAGAAGGATGCCATGATCCGTCGTATCCGTGTCATGTATGAAAAAGGAGATTCCTATATCCTGGATATGATGTTAAAGGCGGAGAGCTTCAGTGATTTTCTGAACCGGGCGGATTTCATGGATCTGGTCATGGCATATGACCGCCAGCAATGGAAAGAATTCATGGAGAACCGTAAATACATTGCACTGTGTAAGGAAGAACTGGAAGCGGAGAAACAGATCCTGGATGAAGCTAAGGCCGGGGTGGAGCAGGAGCAGGCCAATATGGAGGCCCTGATCGACCAGAAGAGCCGGGATATCACCGCCTATGAGAGCGATATTTCCAACAAAGAACAGGCGATCAAGGAGTATAAACAATCCATCGCCGATCAGGATGCAGAGATCGCAGCACTGGAGGCGGCGATCGCAGCAGAGAAAAAGAGGATCCTGGAGGCCAGCGGTACGGTGCTGACCTATGACGGTGGTGTATTCAAATTCCCGTTGGCATCCTATACCAGAATTTCGGATGATTATGGCAACCGTATCCACCCTACCCTGGGAATTGAACAGTTCCATAATGGCGTGGATTTCGCCGCACCGAAAGGAACAGCGATCTATGCAGCCTACGACGGCCAGGTGGTGGCAGCCACCTACAGCAATACCATGGGGAACTACGTCATGATCGACCATGGCGGCGGCCTGTATACGATCTATATGCATGCATCGGCACTGTATGTGTCCAGGGGTGATATCGTAGTCAGAGGGGAGACCATTGCGGCGGTAGGCTCCACCGGACGTTCCACCGGCAACCATCTGCACTTCAGTGTTCGTAAGGATGGAGCATATACTTCACCTTGGAATTACCTGTCGCAATAGTTCTGCAATCGCAGAGCGCGTGACTGCTTGCAGGCAGAGCGCTATGGCGATTACGCGCCGTGTTGCAACGAAAGATTGGAAAATAAAGGAGAGTATATATGGAAGAAAATAAGGAATTGGAAACGGTGACGGAGTCCCAAAGGAATGCCGGAAAGGGTTTGTTCCTCAGCGGCATTATCGTAGGATTCGCTGCGACTCTTCTCGTGGTGGGGGGCATCTTTATCGCTTTCCAGATCCATCGTATCGTTACCGTGAAGGACGATGTGTCGGCGCAGGTATCCTATGACGAGGGTTCTGCTGTCAATGCCCAGACGATCAAAAAGCTGCAACTGCTGGAAGACACGGTAAAAGAGAACTTTTACTTAAGCGAGGTCACCAATGAACAGCTGGAGGACGGTATGTACCGCGGACTGATGGAGGCTCTGGATGATCCGTATTCCGAGTATTACACCGCAGAGGAACTGAACGAACTGACAGAACAGACCCAGGGAATCTATTATGGTATCGGAGCCTATGTCAGCATGGATTCCGATACGAATCTGCCGAAGATCAGCGGTGTCATCGAGGGCGCACCGGCGGCGGATGTGGACCTGCGGGCCAACGATATCATCTATGAAGTGGATGGAGTGTCCACTGCGGGCAAGACGCTGACGGAATCCGTGAGCATGATCCGCGGAGAAGCTGGCACCACGGTAGATCTGACGATTGTCAGACAGGGCGCGGGCGATTATCTGCACGTTACGGTAGAGAGAGCAAAGGTGGAGAGTCCTACCGTCAAATATGAGATGCTGGATGACAACATGGCATATATCCAGATCGTGGAATTCGATGATGTGACCATAGACCAGTTCACGGATGCATTGGCTACCGTAAAAGGATCCGATATGAAGGGACTGATCCTGGATCTGCGGGGCAACCCCGGCGGAAGCCTGGATGCAGTGGTGCAGATCGCAAGAAAGCTGCTTCCGGAGGGAATGATCGTATATACCGAAGACAAGGCGGGCAAGCGCACAGAATATACCTGCGACGGCAAGACTCCTCTCGAAGTACCGCTGGTAGTGTTGGTGGATATGAACAGTGCCAGCGCTTCCGAGATCCTGGCGGGAGCCATTCAGGACTATGGCATCGGAACCCTGGTAGGTACCACTACCTTTGGCAAGGGAATCGTACAGCAGATCATGCCGTTTACCGACGGTTCCGCCATTAAGATCACCATCAGTGCCTATTATACCCCCAACGGCCGCAATATCCACGGCACCGGTATTGAGCCGGATGTGGAATGCGAGTTTGACGGGGATGCTTACTACAACAGCGATACCCCGGTGGATAACCAGCTGGAGAAAGCAAAAGAAGTGTTAAAAGATTTGATGAAATAAAAGCTTGACAAAGCGCACAAAACTGTTTAAGATATAACCCATAAAACGAAGGCGTTTTTACCAAATCGGTAAAAGCGCCTTTTTCTGTTACATAAGTTCCTGCCCGGAACACAGAATGGAGGAGCAAAATGATCAGACTGGAAAATGTATGTAAGAATTTCGGAGATCTCCAGGTACTTAAAAATGTCAATCTGGAAGTAAAAGAAGGCGAAAAGCTGGTTATCATCGGACCCTCCGGCTCTGGGAAATCCACCACCGTGCGATGCATGAATTTCCTGGAGGAGCCTACCAGTGGTCATGTCTATATCGATGGACAGAAGCTGACGCATGCGAATAAGACCAAGATCATCCGGGAGTCCATCTCCATGGTGTTCCAGCAGTTCAATCTGTATCCGCACATGACGGTGCTTAAGAATCTGACCATAGCTCCCATGAAGCTTCATCACAAGAGCAAAAAGGAAGCGGAGGATCTGGCATATCATTATCTCGATGTAGTAGGTCTGCGGGACAAGGCACATGTATATCCCACCACACTGTCCGGAGGACAGCAGCAGAGGATAGCCATAGCGAGAGCCCTGTGTGCACAGACGAAGATCATACTATTCGATGAACCCACATCCGCACTGGATCCCGAGACGATCCAGGAAGTATTGGATGTCATGATCAAGCTGGCAAAAGAAAACATCACCATGGTAGTGGTCACCCACGAGATGGGATTTGCCAGACAGGTAGCGGACCGCGTGGTATTCATGGCAGATGGACAGATCATAGAAGAGGGAACTCCGGATCACTTTTTCGAGAATCCTTCCAACGAGCGCGTAAAGCAGTTCCTGGGCAAGATCATCCGCTGATATCCTGTGAACCATACTCTGGTCAGCACAGCGGCAGATGTATTATCATGTCGGTCTATCCATGAAGCCGCATTTTACAGCGTGTCAGTCAGAAAGGCTTCGTGTTTAGATATATATTGAGGAAATAAAAGGAGGAGAAAGTTATGAAAAATTTGAGAAAATGGATTGCACTTGCGGCAGCAATGGCAATGACAGCAACACTGCTCACCGGATGCGGAAGCTCCGAAGCACCTGCATCTGAGGCAGCAGCTTCTACCGCTGACAGCAGCACAACAGTGGCAACTGCACCTGCGGAGACCACAGCAGACGGAGAGCTGGCAGCAGATGTACAGGCGATCGTAGACAGAGGCGTATTGAGAGTCGGTGTTAAGAATGCGGTAGTCGGCTTCGGCTTCCAGGATACCCTGACCGGTGAGTATTCCGGACTGGAGATCAGCCTGGCTGAGAAGATCGCAGAGAGCCTCGGCGTGGACATAGAATTCACCGCAGTTACCGCAGCTACCAGAACCGAGCTTCTGGATTCCGGCGATATCGACTGCGTACTGGCGACCTTCACCATTACCGATGAGAGAAAGCAGAGCTGGGATTTCTCCACTCCTTATTTTACAGACTATGTAACCGTACTGGTAGAGGATAAGAGCGGCATTACTTCTCTGGCAGACCTGGTAGACAAAAAGGTCGGTGTATCCTCCGGTTCCACTTCTGCAAAGGCACTGACCAAGGCTATGATCGAAGCCGGTCTGATCGATGGCAGCGGATTTGATGCAGATACCTTCGATCCCGCACTGTGGACCACAGGCGTCTCTTTCCAGCAGTATGATGACTATCCTGCCATCTCTACTGCACTGAGTGCCGGTGAAGTAGATGCGTTCTGCGTAGATAAGTCTATCCTGGCAATCTACAAGACCGAGGGACGTTCTTACATCGATGACAAGTTCTCACCTCAGGAATACGGCGTAGCTACCACCAAGGGTTCCGGCCTCTCCGCTTATGTGGATGAGCTGATCCAGGGATGGCTGGCAGACGGTACGATCGACAGCCTGATCACCGAGAACGGATTAGAGTAATGACGGAATAAGAAGCAGTCTACAGCGTCTGAAGACTACGGAGTACCCGGAGGGGCGCTGTAGAGATGAAAAGTAACCGGGAGGAAACACTATGTCTGGTATTATTTCAGCGAGAGCCTGGGGCAAGGTCTGGGCGTACAGGAGTACATTCCTGTTAGGACTTCTGAATACTGTGGAGACAGCAATTTTCGCCATTCTGTTGGCACTGGTGCTGGGTGTGATCTTCGGCCTGATGGCGACCAGCGGGAAAAAGATATTGCAGGTCATCAGCAGAGTCTATGTAGAGATCATGCAGAATACACCGATCCTGCTCCAGCTGTGTTTCTTCTATTATGCACTGGCATTTTCCGGTCACAGCATTGGAATCCTGCCGACAGGTATTGTTGCACTGGGCGTATATACCGGAGCCTATATGGCTGAGGTGGTACGTGCGGGCATCGAATCCATTCCCAAGGGACAGTTTGAAGCGGCACAGTCCCAGGGATTCACCTATGTGGAGCGGATGTATTATATCATCCTTCCGCAAAGCATCAAGATCATTTTACCGCCTATGGTAAACCAGATCGTGAACCTGATCAAAAATACCTCCTGCCTGTACATCATCGGCGGAGCCGATCTGATCTCGCTGACTTACAGCTTTGTCACCGGGGAAAATACCGGTGGTGCTTATGCACCGGCATATCTGGTCAGCGGACTGCTATTTTTCATTATATGTTATCCACTCTCCAAGACAGCCAGTGTCTGGGAGATTCATCTGAAAAAAAGGGATCAGCGGGTGACATTCCAAAAAACAGAAGGGCAGGTGACAGACAATGAGTAATCTGGAAGCAAGCTTTTCCATTTTGGCACAAAAGGGCGTAATGCTCTATATCCTGAAGGGAACGGTATTCACTCTGATCATTGCGCTGATCGCCGTCGTGTTAGGAATTGTCATCGGTTCCGTACTGGCCCTGTGCAGGAATTACTGCACAAGCAAAACTACGAAAATATTTGGTATTATCGCCACCGTATACATAGAAGTGTTCCGGAATACACCGTTACTGCTGTGGATCTTCATCTGCCTGGTGTTCTGCCCCTGCCCGGAGCTGTTCAACCGGAAGCTGTTCGGACTGACCACGGTAGAGACGAAGCTGCTGTTTAAGGCAGCGGTTGCTTTGATCCTGTTTACCTCTTCCGTCATTGCCGAGATCATCCGCGGAGGACTGAACTCCATCGCCCACGGGCAGTTTGAAGCCGGCCATGCGCAGGGCTTCAACGTGGTGCAGGTCATGATCTATATCATCCTGCCCCAGGCATACCGGAACGTCATCCCGACCCTCCTCAGCCAGGTGATCACGACCATCAAGGATTCGTCCTACCTGGCAAACGTGGCAACCATCGAACTGATGGCGCGGACGAAGCAGCTGTTGTCCGCAGCCAGCCGTTACAATGGTACTGGTAATGTGAATGTATCCGATGTATTTGTACTGTTTGGAATGACGGCATTGATCTATTTTATCATCAACTACACCCTGTCCTGCGTGGTGCGTTCTATGCAGAAACGGCGGAAGAGACCGGTACGGGTGGTAGCGGAATAACTGCCTTTTTAATATATGTGATTCGTGTTCGCGCACACTCGGAACAAAACTATTATATATAAAAACGTGCGCAGAAATGGGGATTTGTATGGAACAATATGTGATCACGATTTCAAGACAATTCGGAAGTATGGGACGATCCATCGCCAAAGAATTATCAGAAAATCTGGGAATCGAATTCCTGGACAGAGATATCGTGGAAGCCACAGCGAAGCGCATGGGACTTCCGGTATCCGTCATCAGCGACGAGGAAGAGAGTATGAAGTCCACATTTTTCCGCAGGCAGTATCCGCTCGGGATGGGAATGTCCAGCCTGAAAGATGAGATCTTCTATACTCAGAAAAATATCATCCGTGATTTTGCGGCAAAAGGCTCCTGCATTATTGTAGGCCGCTGTGCAGATTATATTTTGGAAGACATTCCGAATCATTTGAATGTGTTCGTCTATGCACCGGAGGAAGCGCGACTGAAAAACTGCGTGGAGAATTTGCAAATGGATCCCCAGACAGCGAAAAAGATGATGCGTGATGTTGACGCAGCACGTAACCGCTACCACAAGGCATACATTCCCGGCTGGCAGAGTGTCTTCGACCACAAAGATCTCATGATCGACAGCAGCCGGTTCGGTATCGACGGAACGGCAAAGATCTTAGCGGATATTGTCAGAAACCAGTGGGGCTGATGGCCCACAGATTCTTGATCTGCGGGGAGAGCGTGACATAGTCCCAGGTGTGGGAACTGTTGCTTACCCGGTTGGGATCCTTGACACAAAAGCCCGTGTCATCATAATCAAAGAGCAGGATATAGTGGCCGGAGGTGGTGAAATCCCCCGGTCGCATGCTGCACACGATAAGCTTGCCCTGATCCAGGGCTTTTTTCATACTGTTTTCACTTAAGGATAATTCTTCGCCGGACAGACCCAAAGCCGACAGGCCATCGGTCCACAGGGACCAGCTGGTACCGGATTCTGTATAATATCCGTTTTTTTCACAATAGGAAGCCATTTCTCTTGGGGTGCCGTTCAAATCCCGGGTGAAGTATACATAGGCCATGGACAGGCAGGTAGGCCCACAGCCGGAGAGACCGATGATGCTGTCGCCGAAGGACACATAGCCCCAACGCTTGTCCCATTGCAGGAACAGAGGAACCTGTCCGATGATGACATCGTGAGTGAGGTCGATAGACTGACCCAGATAATTTTGCCGATTAGGGTAGTCAGCTACGAAATCTGCAGCTTCTGCATTGTTTTTCACAAGCTCTGACAGGGCTTCTGTGATGTTTTCAGCATCTGCATCGACGGACGAGAGATTTTCGGCGAAGGTGGTTTCATTTTCTTCTTGCAGCGCGGCAAAATCATATTTGGACACCGGCAGGTCGTATCTTGCAGTCAGCTGGTAGTACAGATGATTGACGGTGGGCAGAATCTCGACACCGTAATCCTGCCAAAAAGATACTGCGGTGAGAAGCAGCAAAACAGCAACGGAAATGCGGAAGAAGCGTGCAATGCGTTTTCTTCTGCGGATGGCTCGCTTCCGGCGGAGCATCTCCTGTCTGGAAATTCTGCGGCGCTGTCGGTGCACCGGTATCTGATGTGCTGCATTTGTATTCATAAAAATCCCTCCCAAGAGTCCCTTTTTTGACAAAATAACCGTCTTTTTCTATAGAAGAGTATAAAGGAATGTCTGATAAAAAGTCTTTTAAGCAGTTTTAAACTTTTGGACAGATATCTTTAAGATTTCATGAAGATATGCTACAATAATGCATGAACTAAAATCATCCGGAAAGGGGAAGCGACCGATGATCAAGAGAAAATATGTGCCGCTGCGCATTGCGCAGCCGGGAATGATGATCGATCAGGCGATCATAGACCGTGCGGGTCGTGTACTGATCGCCAGAAGAACCCGACTGGAGGACTTCCATATTGATGCGCTGAAGAAAATGGGAGTCACAGGCATCTATACCTGTGAAGGTACGGAAGATGTGAAACCGGCAGAAGCCGATCAGACGCAGCAACTGCCGGAGCCGCTGCAGAAGAAATACGATCAGGTCAAAGTGAAAGATCCTGCCAAGGTGCAGATCTCCGAGAGCGTACGCAGCCGTGTGGCGCAGGGGGTGCAGTATCTGTATCAGGATACCCAGTCTGCGGACTTCACCAATGCATCCCGCAGTATTACCGATGATCTGCTGAAGGCAATCGAGGATAACGATGCGGTAGCGGTGGATATCGGCGCACTGAAGGTCAGTGATGAGTATACCTTCAAGCACAGCGTGGATGTGGCGACCATGTCCATGATCGTAGCCAGAAAATACGGATTGGATGACCAGCAGGTCTATGAGATTGGCATTGCCGGACTTCTGCATGATATTGGAAAGTCCAAAATACCGAATGAAATATTGAACAAGGCAGCGCGACTTACGGACGAGGAATTCGCTATTATGAAGCAACATTCTGTATATGGATACCGGATCCTGCAGCCGAAGGAGGACCTGTCCACGGAGATCAAGCTGGGTGTGCTGCAGCATCATGAGAAGATAAACGGAAAAGGATACCCGATGGGAGTTACGGGAGACAAAATAGACCTGTTTGCAAGGCTGATCTCCATATCGGATATCTATGATGCCCTGGTGACGGAGCGCCCTTACAAGAAGCCGTTCTCCCCCAGAGATGCCGTGGAGATGATCATGTCCATGACGGAAGAACTGGATATTAACGTTATGCGCTGCTTTTTAGAGAGCGTCATCCTCTATCCTGTCGGCACAGATGTGGCATTGAGCAACGGCGAGACCGCCCGCGTCGTGGAGAATATCCCCAATGCCGTTCTCCGTCCAAAGGTCCTGGGACTTACCACCGGACGAGTGTACGACCTCGCCAATGATGTGAAATGCGCGAATATTATTATTTTGTAAATTGAGAGTTAGTTGAATACATTGGCAAAATCCACGAACTCCCGGAGCATGCGATACACATGTCTCGATGTAAGGTCTCCGGATGTGAATTTTCTACGAAAAGTGATGAGTAGTTCTCGTCATGACGGGGCCGCCTACAGTCGACATCCATGTCGACAATCGGCTGACGCGGACATCGTGTCCGCTTTCCCCCTGTCTTTCAGCACTTTTCTAGAAAATATCAACATCCTCCGACAAACATCTTCGACATGGCACCGCATACTCCGGGAGTTCTGCGTTTTGAAAAACTTTCAAAAACCAGTAACCCTGCCAAGGGCTATTAGTTTCATAAAAAGATACTTATTTTACTATATTTATGAAAAAAATTCTTAAAATACATTCCTTTTTTTCATAAATCCTTTATTTAAGCCATTTACGGCTTATTTTTTTGTCAAGCCATCAAAAATAGCAGATTGAATTGTAAGAAAGAAAAGGGTATAATTGAAGTCAATAAAGGATAATTCAGTATTATCCATCACAATTTGAAACATATGATTAGAAATTATATAATACAAAAATTACTGACATTACAATGAAAACAAGTAGCCAGAAAGGTGTAATAATTTACTATGGATGAATATTTGATATACCCTAAACAGTTTCAGCGAGTTAATATTCCTGTAGAAAAGAATAGATGTTTTGTTATCATGCCATTTAAGGATGAAATGGATTATGTATATGGACTTATTAAACAAGGCTTAAATAAGTCGGGGTTTATTTGCAATCGTGTCGATGAGATAGTTGGTGCAACACCAATTATAAATAAAATATTGACAGAAATACTTCGTTCACGTTACATTATAGCGGACTTAACAGACTGTAATCCAAACGTATTCTACGAACTTGGAATTGCTCATTCCTTTAAAGAAGCTCCTAATATAATTATTCTTAAGCAACAAGGGGTTAAGGTACCATTTGACATTACCCATCTTACATATATTGAGTATGATGTTAATAATGCAAAATTTCTTACATCTGCTATTTTGAAAGCAATATATGAAAACAGTTATTTGGCAGATTTTCGTGAGGCATTAAATATTAGAGGAATTATTCCATATGTAAAAAATGATGAGGAAGCGTTTATAACTTACATTGAACGGAATTTTCAAAAAGAACTTTCAACTTTAATTTCTATTTTGAATAATGAAATAAGTAAATTTTCCGCAGAAGATATCGAAAATTTTATTATTCAATATGAAAACCTACTAGGACAAGCGATACTAAACGAAACAGAAGAAACTATCAATGGTCTATTAGTAATTTATTATGAGGCACTAATTTCATTATCAAAGTTTTCTGCTACGGAAAATGCTGTTTGCCGATTCTTGGATAATAGCCTTCTAAGTCGATTTAATGTAAAAGCAGAGAAAATGTTAGTATGGGAAACTGACTTAGCTATAACATTGGCAAAGGTAAATAAAATGTCAAGTATTGTTTTGCCTTGGATAATACGCTATTTCTCTCAGACTAAAACTGCTTCCGTTGATCTTAATCGATATAAAGTAGAAGCCTTTTTAATGACTTGTGATAACAATAAAGTGAATGAAGTAATATGTAACGCTATTTTTGACAGTAATTGTTATATAAGAGAACATATGGCAGACATTATTGGTGAAAAACGTCTTTATGAAGGTGAAGAAAATCTTTGCAGACAACTTTCAAGTGAAGAGAATTTCTTTACTGCAGTTAGTATTATGGAAGCATTAGGTAAACTCCGTAATGCCAAAGCCATCCCCTATATTATGAATTGGATACAAGCCAAAGAAAAAGATATTGTATCAGAAAAACAATTTTTCGTTTTAAAACATGCACGGATAGCTTTGGCTAAGTTAGTAGCTACATCCAATGATGAGATTCTTAGTCAGTTTGATTGCAGATATAATGAGTATTTGCATGATTATTTTATTCTGTAATATGAAAGAACCGTTGTATTCTTTTTGTGTCCAAGTATGTCATACTTTCTTCTATGGAAAAATGTTCACTTAGTTGTTTAAATAAGTATATTAAATATTTTTTTTGAATTTGAATAGTTGGTTCGCTACTAAATAGAACATTTAAAGCTGATGCGAGACATTTATCCATATAAGAAAAATAGTAATCTGAATATATATCGTAAAGCAAATTGTTTTGTAAATAATTACGCATATTTATAAATGCCATTATTAAAGTGTCAATATGCTCTTTAGAAAATGTATGAGTGATAGAACCTGTGTTTTGATAATAATGATAATATACCTCTGGAACTAGTACGATTTTACAGTCATGCAAAAAGCAGTAAAAAGAAAATTGATCATCTTCATAATAGCTATTTGGTTCAAAAAATATGTGATTTCGTTTTAAGAAATCCTTACGGTATATTTTTTGACATACCATAGGACTAATATACCTATCATTATTGTTAAGTCGGCAAAGCATATTTAATGCATAAATATGATTAATTGTATTCTGCTCATATTGATAACGTATTTCCGAACATAAATTGTTTGATAATTCGTCTTTTACGCCGAAAATAGCAATATCTGCATCTTCTTTCATAGCATTTTCATAAGCGGTACGAAATAAGGAACTATCAACCCAATCATCGCTATCAACAAAACCGATATATGTACCCTTCGCTTCTTTTAACCCCTCATTTCTTGCTTCTCCGGGTCCATATGTGTCTTTAGGTTTATTGACAGATAATAAAACAATCCGAGATGGGTATTGTTGCTGAAATTTTTTCATAATTGTATATGTAGAATCCGTAGAATTGTCATCCACAAGGATAATCTCTAGTTCTTTTAGACTTTGATTAATTAACGATTCAATACAACGGCCAATTGTTTTTTCTGAATTATATGCGGGGACAATAATTGAAATTTTAGGAACTTGCCTCATATTAATTCCTCTATTCTTTTACTTGTAAGTCCGAATTGTTCAAGATAGGTCAGTTGGTTACTATCTATGTAAAATAATGTATCTGTATAATTACAATTACTACAGATATATTCTTTTAATGCAGCTTGACTAAACGTGCATATTTCCGAAATATCCTCATGCTTCAATATGATTCCTAATGTCTCTTCTAAAAGGTTTAGCTTAATTGGCTGATATCCATCGTAATGTTGAATCTCGGTATTTAAGCTAATAGAATGTCCGGAGAAAACAAGAGAATTTTTATTAGCAATAGTGTATTCTATAACTTTTTGTACCGATGATAATGTCGTATCGCTTTTAAAACTAAATCTGGGTGTGTTATGTAATGTATTTCTAGTTTCAAAATATATTTCTTTCGCCTTATTTAGCATTTGTGTAGTAAAATCATGATGAGGAAAAGCAAAAACAAGGGGGGTAACACCTGTGGTTTCCCAAATAGCTTTTTTAGATTTTGTTAACTGGTAGGCATAAGTAGTATCGGATAAAGATGAAAAATGATGATGTGTATATCCATGACTTCCAATGTCAAATCCATGTTTAGCCAGTTGGGCATACTTTTCCCACAAGAGTTCTTGATAATCAGGTTCGCCTGGATTAACAAAAAACGTGCATCTTTTTTGATAAGACTCAAAAACAGGAGCAATCCATTTGATATGAGCTTCAAAATTATCATCCCATGTAAAGGAAAAAGATAATTTATTAGGATTTATTTTATTAAAGAAATATTTTTGCAGAGGAGATTTTTTAACATCCATAGTAAATTATTACTCCTTTCTGGCTACTTGTTTTCATTGTAATGTCAGTAATTTTTGTATTATATAATTTCTAATCATATGTTTCAAATTGTGATGGATAATACTGAATTATCCTTTATTGACTTCCATTAAATTCCGAGGATGCTTGTTCATCAATATATCTTTCTGCTTAGTATTCGACACATGTGTATAAATCTCTGTTGTACTAATGGAGCTATGTCCCAGCATTTTTTGGATATATCGTATATCTACATCCTGTTCTAACAAAAGGGTAGCGAAAGAGTGGCGGAACATATGTGGGGTAATATGTTGTTCCATACCGGCCAGTTTGGCATAGCGGTTTATCATAAAACGGACGGACTGGTCAGATAATTTGTGCTTAAGCTTGTTCACAAAAAAATATCCGCAGCAGGCAATGTCTTCCCTGAAGGAATCTTGATATGCAGTCAAAGCAGAAAGTACCTCCGGATTTCCAAGCTGCAAAATGCGTTCCCTTGCTCCTTTTCCATAGATCAACACCGTTTTATTCTCCAAATCTATATCTGACGGCTTCAATGAGCACAATTCAGAGATACGCATACCGGTAGCAAATAGAAGTTCAATAACAGCGATATCCCGGATACTGCAACGAAGCTGGTACGCAGAAGCTGCGGTATTTTTTTGTTCATAAAGCGCAGATAGAAACTTTTGAATAGAATGGAAGGGAATTGTTTTAGGGAGCAGTTTTGCTTCCCGGAAATGCACATCCAGCTTGTTAAAAGGGTTTTCTTCCAATAAATCTTTGTATTCCAGATAATGAAAAAAGGCTTTCAGACTGGCTATTTTTCTTTTGACAGTCTTAGGCTTGTATTGTTTATGCAAATTCGTAAGAAAGGAATCTAAAGTATTACGAGACAGATATTCCGGCAGATCACAGGAAAAGGTATCATATTGTTTCAGGTCTATTTTGTACGCTTTTAGACTTTTGACGTTCAGATGCTTCCGGTATTCACAGTATTCCAGATATTCAGTAATATAATTTCCTAAGGTGTTCATAAGCAGACGCTCCTTTGTTTTTGAATAAATTATGAGTGTCAGCTTATGATTTGTCTATTCATCCGTTGTTGTATTTAACGCTTAAAAATGGAGTTCCGATAGCTGACGCAAGAACATAGAGGTGGAAGTACATCTGTGATTGTGATGATAAACCGAAATACACATCTCGATTTATCGAAAAACCAAACTTTTTATTGACAACTAATAATCAATATCATAAAATATTTCAAAACACTTTATCACGACAGAGGAACAATGTGTTAAAGAAGCAACAGGAACAAACTTTAATTGCGGTGCAGAAGCACAAATGAGGGAGGACAAATGTATAGTGTAAAAGGAAAGAAGTGGAACAGAAGGCTGAGCTTTCTGCTTGTTTTGGTACTGCTTTTTGGAGACAGTTCATTGCAGCACGTCATGGCGGCAGAGACCGGGACAGCAGAGACCCAAATAACAGAGCACCGGGTGGAAACAGAGGTTTCCGTATCCGGCGGCAATCCGGAGCAGACACCGGAACCGGAACAATCGGCAGAACCGGAACAATCGGCAGAACCGGAACAATCGGCAGAACCAGAACAATCGGCAGGACCGGAACAGTCGGCGGAGCCGGAACAGACCATGGAACCGGAACAGACGCCGGAGCAGACACCGACTCCGCAGCCTGTGCCGACACCGGCTAGCGTATCCGGGAACGTTCCGCCCAGACAGCCGGAGAACTATTATCAGGATCCGGAACCGGAAAATTATGGTACGCTGGCAGCTTATGATGCGTACAGCCGAACCTACCATGTAGACGGTGACCGGTATGTGACAGTGATCGGCTACGATGGTAACAGCTATCTTGATGAGGACGGCAATCTGCAGCAGGCAGACAATACTCTGGTAGAGAGTGAGGTCTCCACCTATTCCCTGTATGGAGATGCAAAAAGCTACGTGAACAGTGCTGGAAGCTATCAGGCGATGCTTACAGTCGGAGCGGAGAAAGGCACAGAGCTACTGACCATTGCAAGTGACGACCATCTGCTGACACTGACTCCTGCCCGGGGAGATTTCAGTGACGGTATCGTAAGAGACAACGCTATCCGTTATAACAACGTGCTGCCGGATGTAGATTACCAGTACACCGTATTCGGAAACAGTGTAAAGGAAGACATCATCCTCTTACAGAAAGGCACGGCCCACAGCTTCCGGTACCTGTTAAATACTTATGGACTGGATGCGTCACTGACAGACAACACGCTGTACCTCTATGAAGAGGGAACAGATCCCGAACAGGACGCAGTATTCGTTCTGGAGGCTCCGGAGATGGAGGACGCGGTGGGAGAGATCTCTTTCGGCGTGGAACTTCAGCTGGAGGAAAGCGGTGAAGAATCCACCTATGCGGTTACTGTTTCCGCGGACAATGACTGGCTGGATGCAGATGACCGCGTCTATCCGGTACGGATCGATCCTACCGCTATTCAGGTAGGCAAAAGTGCGATCCATGTGGCCTGCGCTGAGCAGGGCAGCCCGAATTCCGTGATCGGAGATAATGCATATCCTTATGTGGGATATGATGACGGTATCACCTCCGGAAATCTGGCAGGCTTCCACAGCAAACATTTAAATTGCAGATCTTATTTTGCCATTGATTATGATTTCTCAGCGCTGGCGGAGGAGCCTGAGATCGTCAGTGCGGCATTTCAGGTGACCCAGAAGACCCGCTGGAGCAAGGGCAGTTCTGAATTCGGACTTTTCGGAGTGGAAGAGCCCTGGCAGGTGGGAAGCCTTACCTGGAACAATCAGTTAAATTACAACCATTATTTTCTGGATAGCAGAACGGCTTCCACTACCCGCGGAGAGGCATTATCCTTCGATGTAACGGAAGAAGTCAGTGCATGGATCAACGGAACCGCAGAGAATCACGGACTGGTCATGAAAGCACTGGTGGAAGCACCCAACGAGACAGCGGGCGATGCCGGTGCCTCCATGCAGTGTGAGGTATTCTACAACAATTCCTCCGCATCCTATGCACCGAAGCTGATCGTCTCATGGACAGGAGATCTGACGGATCTGGCGAAGCTTACGCTGGATGATACTACAGTGGATGTCTATCCGGTCGTAAGAAGAAATGGGGACAAATCCTGTGATACACTGGGAGTGGCAGCCCATGGACTGGCCAAGCCCGGCAGTACCGTGACCTACGAACTGGTCAACGGCACTACCGGAGAGACCGAAGCGCAGACAAAGCTTCTCTATCCGGATTCCGATGCTTATGCAGGGGAATATCCGGAGGCGATCGCCTATAAGCGGAGGCTTTCCAACTGGCAGAGCGAGGTGTTTTCCGGATTACAGCCCGGACAGGTCTACTATGTGACGGCGACTGCTTCCTTTGGGGGCAAAAGCGGCAAGACCGTAGAATCCGACCGCTTCCTGATCTATGAGGAAGGTGCTTTCGACCTGATGCCCAGGATCGCACAGCATTACGGTGTGGAACTGAATACGATCCTTGCCGACATGCGGATGCAGGACTGCCTGACCAGACAGGGCAACCGTATTTTCATCAGGGAGCCGAAGAATACCACAGCTTACAGTTCCGGCGTGTTAAGTGAATATTATAAGGCGATCATCGACGGACTGCTGTTAGGCAGAGCGGAGAACTGTGAGTTCGGCTATGAGCCGGTGAACCTGAATACCGGTAATTTCTACATGGAACAGACCGATGCCACGATCGCTGACATCGGCGGTGATTTTACCCTGACCAGACAGTACAATGCAAAGGGTGCGGCGTATGAAGGGAATCTGGGCTTCGGCTGGACCTTTGCTTATGATGAACGTATGGGAGAACTGGCCGACGGATCGGTCCTGTGGCTTAGAAACAACGGAGGCATCATCACGTTTACCCCGGCGGGAGAGGGATACCTCGCACCGGCCGGATGCGATTATGAACTTTCAGAGACAGAGAACGGATATGTGGTAGAGATACTGGATGACGGAAGCCGTCATGAATTCGACAGCTTCGGTCTGCTCCGTGCGGTGGAAGACAGCTGCGGTAACCGGACAGAACTGGCTTATGATGTGGATCTGTACCTGAAAAGCATTACCACACCCTCCGGAAAGGAATTCCGGATCGCGCTGGATGAAAAGAACCGCTTAAGCAGCATTACTCTGCCGGACGGCCACGGTGTGACCTATACCTACGATGAAGCCGGTAATCTGGCGCAGGTGACGAATCCCGTAGGCGGTGTCGTTCGTTATGTTTACGATGACAGCCACCGCATGACCGCATGGTACGATGAAAACGGACACAGAGTCGTAGCCAATGAGTACGACGGGGAAGGCCGTGTGATACAGCAGACGGATGCGGAAGGCTGCGTGGTCACGCTGGCTTATGAACAGACGGCCGGAGGAGGACAGACCACTGCCACGGATGCGGAAGGCAATGTGACGGTCTATACCTATGATGACAATTACCGTACCACGAAGATCGAATATCCGGACGGTACATTCGAAGAGAGAAGCTATAATACCGCAGGGTATCTGGCAGGGCGTCTGGACCGTACCGGCGTGGAGACGACTTATACCTATGACGGAAAAGGCAGGGTAACACAGGAAAAAAGACAGGATGGCGCCACCAGGACCTATGCGTACAATACCGCAGGCAAAATGACGCAGTCTGCAGACTACGACGGTGGAAAGACCGGCTATACCTATGACGGACAGAACCGCCTGACTTCTGTGACCGATGCGGAGGGAGGACAGACCTCTTACACTTATGATGAGAAAAACCGGCTTGTGGCGGTAAAGGATGCGAACGGCAACACCACATCCTATACCTATGACGGTGCCTGCGTCACATCCATGACGGACGGTGCCGGTAATACATGGAACTATACCTATGATGCCATGAACCGGCTGTTAACAGTCACGGATCCCGCCGGAGGGACCACGGCCAATACCTACGATGCTCTGGGCAGAGTAATAAAGGAGACCGATGCAGCCGGTGCAGTGACCGTCTATACCTATGATCCGGCAGGCGCAGTGACAGCCATTACCGATAAAGAGGGGCAGACCAGCACCTTTACTTATGATGCCATGAACCGGATGCTGTCCGGTACGGATCCGCTGGGCAATACCCTGACTTATACCTATGACGGTAACGGGAACCGCCTTACACAGACCGATGCGGAGCAGCAGACCATACAGTATACCTACGATGCCATGAACCGGGTAACGGAAACTGCGGATGCAAAGGGTGCGGTACAGAAGAATACTTACGACGGAGCAGACCGGATCCTTACCGCCACGGACCGTCTGGGCAATGCAGAGAGTTATACCTATGACCCGGTGAAGCAGAGTATGGTTTCGGCTGCTGACAGAGAGGGTAACGTGACTTCCTATGAAAGTGACGTAAACGGAAGGATCACGAAAATCACCTATGCGGATGGTGCCACGGAGACTTATCGTTACGATCATCTGTCCCGGCTCACGGAGACGGTCGATGAGCTGGGAGCCGTAACCACATACACCTACGATGGCAACGGCAATGTCACGAAGATCCTCCAGACCGGCGCAGAGGACCTGACAAGAGAGTATATCTACACTTATGATGCAAGAAATCTTCTGACAGAGAGTACGGATCCGCTGGGGAACACTGTCCATTATACCTATGACGCCTGCGGCAGCCTGACCGGCGTGACGGATGGCAGGGGAAATACCACCGCTTATGCTTATGATGCACTGGCAAGACTGACTGCTGTGACCGATGCCTGCGGCGGAATCACGGCATATACCTATGACAGGGAGGGCAGAGTCCTCACGGTGACGGCACCGGAGGGAGATACCCTGAAAAATACCTATGATGCCATCGGTCAGCTGACAGCACAGACCGATGCTCTGGGAAATGTGACGACCTACAGCTATGACCGGATCAGCCGATTGCAGACCGTGACGGATGCCCTGAAGGGTGAGACCGGCTACACCTACGATGCGGACAGCAACCTTACGCTTACGAAGGATCCCCTGGGAAATGCCCATGCCTATACCGTGGATGCGGAAGGAAATCTCCTGAAGGAGACCTATCCTGATGGCGAGACAGACCGCTATACCTATGATAAGAACGGAAATGTGGCAACCTTTACCGACCGATACGGTGTCGTGACCACATTTACCCTGGATGCCTGTGGCAGAATCGTGAAAGCTTCCGATACGGCAGGCAACGAGATGACCTATACCTATGATGCGGCAGGCAATCTGACTTCCCAGACCGATGTACTGGGCAGAACAGCCGCTGTAACGTATGATGCTTTCGGTAGAGCAGTCGCTGTGACAGGCATAGACGGCGTGACCACACGTTACACTTACGATGCTTCCGACAGACTGCTTACTGTCACGGACGGAGAAGGAAAAGTAACATCCTACACCTACGATGCGGCGGGGAATCTCATCCATACCACAGAACCGGGCAAGGCAGAATATGCCTATACTTATGATGCCCTGAACCGGCTGACCCGGAAAGTAGATCCGGAAGGAGCTGCCACGGAATTTTTCTATGACAGGAACAGTAATCTGACTACCTTAAAGGACGGCAACGGTGTGGCCACAGATTACACCTATGACGCTCTGAACCGGCTGGCTGCATACAGGGACGGCAACGGAGGCACGACTGCCTATACCTATGATGCCCTGAGTCGTCTGACTGCCATTACCACACCGGAAGGGCTGACGGAAAGCTATGCGTATGATGCGGCAGGCAACCTGACCGGCGTTACCGATGCCCTGGGGCAGACCACGACCTACGGTTATGACAAGCTGTACCGTATGATCACAACGACCTCTCCCATGGGAGCCGTGGAGAAATACACCTATGACAGGCATGATGTAGTCACCAGCGTCACCGATGCACTGGGGAACGTTACGCTCTATACCGTAGATGCCAACGGACAGGTAACGAAAAAGAGACAGCCGGACGGCGAAAGCTATCTCTATACCTATGATGCTGTACAACGGCTTACGGGTATCACGACACCTCTGGGCTATGAGACTGCCTTTACCTACAGCAACGGCAATGATATTCTCGTAAAACAGGATAATCTGGACCGTACCACGGAATATACCTATGACATCATGCACCGGCTGACTTCCGTGACAGATCCCGAAGGCGGAGTGACCACCTACGGCTATGATGAGCGTGGCAACCAGTCTGAAGTCACGGATGCACTGGGCTATTCCTGGAATTATGCCTATGACAAGGTAGACCGGATGACCACTGTGACAGACCCGGAGGAGAAAGTAACAGACATTCTCTATGATAAGGTCGGAAATATCGTAAGCATCAAAAGACCCGGAGAACGCACTACAGCCTATGCGTATGACGGCAACTACAATACGACTGCTGTGACCGATCCGAAAGGATATATCTATAACTACGCCTATGACAAGGATGACCGTCTGACGTTAACGACCGATCCTCTGGAGCAGCCCACCGGCTATACCTACGATGCTGTGAACCGCGTTACTGCATACCGGGACAAGATGGGATTAACAGAAAGCTATCTGTATGATGCCCATGGCAATGTGCTGGAAAAGACCGCAACAGACGGTCTGGTCACAGACTATACCTATGATGCCAAGAACCGTCTGACCTCTGTGACCGACCCGATGGGAAGTGTGGCATATTATACCTACGATGTGATGGACCGCGTGACGAGTGTGACTGATTATCTGGGAAGAGGAACGGAATTTACTTACGACCGCGAAGGAAATCTGACCAGCGTGACCGATGCCGCAGGCAGAAAGGAAGTATGTACCTACGATATCGCAGGACGGATCACATCCTATACCTCCAACGGAGGAAACCGGATCAGCTATGATTATGACAAGCTGGATGATCTGGTAGAAAAAAGCTACAGCGACAGCACCGGAGAGCAGAGTGCAGAAGGGGTTACCTATGCCTACAATGCTCTGGGAGAGCGGGTGGCCATGCAGGATACCACAGGGGACACGGAGTACACCTATGACGGACTCCGCCGGATCACTTCCGTGACCACTTACCGTGCACCGGGAGAGGACGGCTTCTCCCATGAGGAGGCAAAGGGTGACACCATAGGCTATACCTATGACGAAGCGGATCATCTCGCTGCCATTACCTATGCGGATGGCACAAAAGTAAGCTATGAGTATGACAAGAACGACAATCTCATCAAAGTGACCGACAGGGAGGGAAAAGTTACCACCTATACTTATGATGCCATCAACCGGGTGACCCAGATCCACCGCCCGAACGGCATCAGCACCTATAACACTTACAATGCAAGGAATCAGATCGTGGAGCTTAAGAATGTCTGCGATACCTGTGAGTGGGTGGTAAGTGACTATCTCTATACTTATGACGACAGGGGATTCATCGCAGGGGAGACCGCCATCGAATCTCTGGCAGGCTATGCCTACGATGACAAGCATAACGGACGGCATGAGGACGGCAGACATGACGACCTCTATCCTCATGGCAACCGCCATAACGGCAAGCATGACAAGGACGCCACTTTCGCGTACCAGATCGTGGAGACCGACCGGACATTTACCTATGATGCAGCCGGAAAGCTTCTGACCGCTACGGAGACCGAGGACAATTATGGCACCTGCGTCTACACGTTCGAGTATGACCTTATGGGTAACCGTACCTACATGGAGAAAACTTTGAACG
>OGPR01000090.1_pt1 | contig 113899 bp, 103 predicted proteins | sample 1552981 | NCBI WGS metagenome assembly OGPR01 (sample SAMEA2580260, study PRJEB22360) | human gut metagenome | biome: human gut; feature: human-associated habitat; material: faeces | place: Denmark | collected 2008/2010 | reverse complement strand
CCTATCATGGCATATCCAAGCTAACGATAGCAAAAATGGCTGGTGTTGAGGAAAAGGATATTGACAGGCTTTTAGTCAATCCACTAGAAAAAGTTGAAATCGAAGTAAAGTATAAAATTGATGTGACGGTTATGGAGGGAGTATCCCAAACAATATTAAAAAAGGTAATCTTAGTGCTGTTGAAAATAAGCCGGATGATCAAGAGTAAATGTACGTTCAGATTTTCTGGGTGCTCTTGACATACCGGCTTATTTTTGCTATTAAATAAACAACGGCTTAACAACAGAAAACTGCTGTTAAGCCGCATCAATTATCATAGAAGATCCGAATTTACAGAAAAAATTTCACACCGTCGAAAAATCACCATAGTTCTAAGGAATCTTCCGCATCTACCCACATTTGCATCGTTCCATCAAGATACAATCTTGCATATTCAAGTGGTTCATCAATAGCAAGTGCATTTAACGCACAATCTGATCCAGGTGTTGTTTTTAAATTCTTTTCTGCTTCCCAGCAGTCAATGCGGAGCATATAGCCAGCACTGGTATATACATCAATGCTGTTTCTGTGTGGATTGTATTCTGCAAATATCGTTCTCATCGTATCAAATCTCCTTATCGTTCAATCAATCATTTGTTAAAAAAATAGAAGCATTTCAATCAGTTCACCATGTCGTTTTAATTTTGTGTTATACTGTTTTATAGGATTTTCTTGCCCTTGTATTTGCCCTTATCAGAGTTCGTAAACACTGGTGGGACAATATAATACAAGGGAAACAATAAGGGAAAGCTCACCTGCGATAAACTTAGTGTTTTCAAAGGCTTGAGAGATATTTGATAATAAAATATAACAATTATTAAATCCCTTGGAATACATGAAATCTCAATTCAAGTTTGTAGAATTAAGAAAATCGGGATTCAACAGGACAAATTCTTTTTACAGGAGCAGCTTTGATGGAAATGTTCTTATCTTCACCTGCCATGGCCCGGTAGAGATAAGAACATTTCCGGCTTTTTATTGGATGCCGGAAGTGCGGAAGTGTTCTGCACGATACTGCATTGGTGTTTTCCCGGTCTTTTCCCGAAATACAGATGTGAAATAACTTTGACTGGGAAACGCCAGGGTAGTAGAAATTACAGAGATCGCATAATCGGAATGGCAAAGCATATTCTGAGCGGTCTCTATTTTTTTGTTCTGTATATAGGAACTGACAGAAATTCCCATCTCTTTTGCGAACAGGTGACTTAAATAACCGGGAGATATGCCGGCATGAGCGGCGAGCGTCGGGACAGTGATACGATTATGTAAATGATCATAGATATATTCCAGACACTGGGCAACCGGACGGGAGCAGGCATGATTTCTATGCAATTTTTCCATGCGAGTAGTGTAATCCAGACACATCTGCGGGTGCAGGGTGGAAATTTCTTTTTTTGATTTCATTAGATCCGCCTTATGAATGTAGTAGTCGCTGAGATCATAAGCCTCTGTGACTTCCATACCTCCTTCGATGCAATATCTTGCCAGCATGGCAGCAGTGATGGTAAAGTGGTATTTCAGATTTTGCAGAGGAGAATCCGAGAGGACACCCAGGCCTTTCTTTTCCTGAAAAGATTCATGGCATAATTCTTTTACTTTTTCAGTATTTCCCTGCCTGACATAGCTGTAGAATTCCGCTTCCGGATCATAAGGGGCGCGATAAGTCTCTAATTCTCTGCGGACATATTGTTGATAGAGAAGTTCCTGAGGAATGTTCATATGGACACCTTTCTGAAATTATTACAGTGTTTTCAAAACCGCTATGCGATTCTTTCTCTTGTGGAGTGAAGATAGTGGCACCCTGATGCTATAAATAATATAGCATAAAAACAATAAAAATAATATAGAAACGATATATAAATGATGTTTGAAATTATATAATAGAGAAAAGAAGAACTGCAGGATTATAAATTTTCCGTTGCGAAGGATCAGGAGGGCAAGAGCATGAAATTAGAGAGAGGTATCAATTTAGGTGGCTATTTATCTCAGTGTGTGCATAACACAGAACATTACGATGCGTTTATTCAGGAGGAAGACATTCGTAAGATTGCTTCCATGGGATTTGACCATGTACGTCTGGCAATTGATTATGAAGTACTGGAAGATGAATATGGCAGAACCAGAGAAGAGGGCTTTGCCTATGTGACCAGAGTGGTGGAATGGTGTAAACGGCAGGGATTGAACATTGTACTGGATCTGCATAAAGCGTATGGCTATGATTTTAATAATGCCGGAGATAAGGAGAAAAATATTCTGTTTACAAATAAAATGGTGCAGAAGCGTTTCGTAAATCTGTGGATCAAGATTGCAGAGCATTATGCGAACGAGACTCATGTTGCGTTTGAACTGCTGAATGAAGTGGTAGAGCAGGAAAATGCGGAAGCGTGGAATCTGCTCATTGCGGAAACGGTGGACGCTATTCGCCGAATAGCCAGAGACACTATTATTATATACGGCGGAATTCAATGGAACAGTGTGAAGACATTGAAACTGTTAGAGAAGCCCAAGGATGAAAATATATTGTTCACGTTCCATTTCTATGAGCCGTTGCTGTTTACCCATCAGAAAGCACACTGGGTACCGACCATCAGCCAGACCGAAGATATCTATTATCCGGAAGCAATGGACTATTATCGTACAAAGTCGCTGCCCATTGGTTATCAGGGAGAAGTGGTATGTAAGGCACAGTCACAGACTATGGGAACAGAATTTATCACAGAAATGGTAATGGAAGCGGTTACTGCTGCGAAAAATGCCGGAGTGACTTTGTACTGTGGAGAATTCGGTGTTATTGATCAGGCTCCTGTAGAAGATACCCTGCGCTGGTTCACGGATGTGGATACCGTATTCCGACAGTTCGGTATCGGCTGTGCTGTCTGGACTTATAAGGAGATGGATTTCGGACTTATTGGGGAACATTATGCACCGATTCGCGAACAATTGCTGAAGCTTTGGAACCGGAAGTAGATGGAAAGTTAGTGATGCATTTACTCTTTCGATTTGTTTTTAAGTTTTAGAAAGATTTTTACTCATATTGCTATACAGCGGCAAGCATGGTAAACTGAAACAATTCGGAATTGTAAAGGAGCGAAATAGAAATGAAGATTCGCAAGGCAGAGAAAAAGGACATCCCAAGAATTCTTGCACTGTTGGGGCAGGTATTACAGATACATGCAGAGATCCGTCCGGATATTTTTATACCGGGTACTACGAAATACACCCCCTGCGAGCTGACAGAGCTATTACAACAGGAGGATCACCCTATCTATGTAGCCGTAGACGAGGACGATCTGTGCATGGGCTATGCATTCTGCCAACTCAGGGAGCAGCCCTTTTCCACTAATATGGTGCCCTTTAAATCATTGTTTATCGATGACCTTTGCGTTGACAAGCAGACACGGGGTCAGCATATCGGGGAAAGCCTGTTTGAATATGTGAAGCAGCAGGCAAAAGAACTGGGCTGCTATGAAGTAACCCTGAACGTCTGGGCAGGCAACACTTCAGCAGAGCACTTTTATGAAAAGATGGGAATGAAGACAAAAGAACGGCAGATGGAATATATCCTGTGAGTCGGACGGAGGTGGCAGGCATGATTACCATATAGGCATTGCTGCCCGCATTTCCTTCACTTTTCCGGCATCTACTGCTTCATATGCATTCTTTCGGCTTATATCATAAGAGAAGTCCACGTCCTGCAGGGAGGCAGTCACATCCGGCTGCCAGTTTCTGCAGGATGTATGAACCTGCTCTATCCTCGTATATTCCATCAGAGCTTTTACATTTTGTGCATTCACGCCGCTTCCCGCTAAAAATGTGATTTCTTTACCATATTGGCTTTGCAGCTTTTGCAATTGTGTTCTGCCCGACCATACATCAGGTGCACCACCGCTGGTGAGGATCCGGTCCGCGCCAAGCAAGATCAATGCTTCCACCGCACGTTCCTGCTGTGCAACACAATCAAACGCCCGGTGAAATACAGCTTCTTTTCCGGCGCTATGGATGAGGTCGATCATTTCCTGCGTCCGGTTCCTATGGATGGCATGGTCCTCTGTCAGGAAGCCGAAAGCAATACCGTCAGCTCCGTGCTCTAAAAGTATGCGGGCATCTAAGAGCATGGTCTCGTATTCATCCTGTGAATAGCAGAAGCCGCCTCCTCTTGGACGGAGCATTGTTATAATAGGGATGTTGCACTGCTCTTTTGCACAGATCAGATTGGCCGTAGAAGGTGTGAGACCACCCAGATACAGTGCACTGTTAAGCTCTACCCGGTCTGCACCATTTTGCCAGGCGGTTTTCACATCTTCGAAGCTGCCGCAGCATATTTCCAATAATCGTTTCAAAATAATCCCCCTCTATATTATATCTTCGTGGTCCACCGGGAGAGATCCCATACCTGGGTAGCCAGTCCGTCATAGAACTCCGGTTCGTGGCAGACCATGAGAATGCTGCCCTTGTATTCCTGCAGGGCACGTTTCAACTCGTCCTTGGCATCGACATCCAGGTGGTTCGTCGGCTCATCTAACAGCAATACGTTGGTGGCGCGGTTCATCAGCTTGCAGAGACGTACCTTTGCCTGTTCGCCACCGCTTAATACCTTCACGCGGCTCTCAATATGCTTGGTGGTGAGTCCGCATCTTGCCAGGGCGGAGCGGACCTCATACTGGGTGAAGGCGGGGAACTCCTGCCAGATCTCTTCGATGCAGCTGTTGTCTCCGGAGCCGGACATTTCCTGCTCGAAGTATCCGATCTCCAGATAATCGCCCTGCTCCACTTCACCGGACAGCGGAGGGATCAGACCCAGAATGCTTTTTAACAGAGTGGTCTTACCGATACCGTTGGCACCGATCAGCGCCACCTTCTCGCCGCGTTCCATAGACAGGTTCAGAGGCTTGGACAGCGGCTCATCGTAACCGATGACGAGATCTCTGGTCTCGAAAATGATGCGTCCGGTAGTACGTCCTTCTTTAAAAGAGAATTCCGGCTTCGGCTTCTCCGCAGCCAGCTCGATGACATCCATTTTGTCCAGCTTCTTCTGACGGGACATTGCCATATTACGGGTGGAGACCCGGGCTTTGTTTCTCGCCACGAAGTCCTTCAGATCGGCGATCTCCTTCTGTTGGCGGTTGTAGGCGGCCTCCAGCTGGGACTTTTTCATGGCATAGACTTCCTGGAATTTGTCGTAATCGCCCACATAACGGGTCAGCTCCTGATTGTCCATATGATAGATGAGGTTGATGACACTGTTCAGGAAGGGAATGTCATGGCTGATCAGAATGAAAGCATTCTCGTATTCGTTCAGATAACGCTTCAGCCATTCGATATGCTCCGCATCCAGATAGTTGGTAGGCTCGTCCAAGAGCAGGATATCCGGCTTCTCCAACAGAAGTTTTCCCAGCAGTACCTTGGTACGCTGGCCGCCGGACAATTCGGTGACATCACGATCGAGACCGATCTCCATCAGCCCTAAGGCTCTTGCCACTTCTTCCACCTTGGCATCGATCATATAAAAATCATGCATGGTTAAGAGGTCCTGGATCGTCCCCAGATCTTCCATATACTGTTCCAGCTCTTCGGGAGTGGCATCTCCCATTTTGTCGCAGATCTCATTCATCTGTGATTCCATATCATATAAAAAGTCAAAGGCGGAAGCCAGCACCTGGCGGATGGTCATGCCGGGAGTCAGCACGGTATGCTGGTCCAGATAGCCGACGCGGACATTTTTCGCCCATTCCACTTTTCCCTCATCCGGCATGAGCTTGCCGGTGATAATATTCATAAAAGTAGATTTGCCCTCGCCGTTGGCACCGATGAGACCGATATGCTCGCCCTTTAGCAGCCGAAACGATACATCGTTAAAAATAGCACGGTCGCCGAAGCCGTGGGTCAGGTGTTCTACGTTTAATATACTCATAATTCCTCACATTCTGCTGCGTATGCAGCGGACTCATTTCCGTATTCTCCTGCAAGTATAGCCTACGACCCGCAGCTTTGTAAAGAAAGAAAGCAAAAATTGATTTTTTTGAAACTTTTCATCAGCAGCTGTCGTCTGATAGTATAGGAAGCCCCGTCTGGGGGATATTACAACAATAAATATGGGCATATCCCATAGAAATGAGGAGAGAATTATGAAGAAAAAATTAGCATGTATGTTACTTATGGGTACTTTGGCACTGTCCATGGCGGCCTGCGGAAACGGGCAGGACAAGAATACCGGTGCTGCTACAGAGAACAGTGTGGAAAGTACAGAAGGCGCCGCAGAATCCACCGGGACGAGTGTAGAGAGCACTGAGGCGGGAAATGCCGGCACACAGCAGGAAAATGGAGATGTGGCATCGGCATTGCAGAGCGCCAAAAAAGCAGTGACAGACGCGCTGGGTGATGATTACTGGCCGGATTCCGAGATCCCGGAGGAAATGTTGAATGAGACCTATGGTGTCAGTGCAGATCTGTATGATGCTTATCTGGGTGAGTGTCCCATGATCAGTGTCAATGTAGATACTTTATTGATTATTCACGCAAAAGATGGTAAGGTAGAGGATGTAGAAAATGCATTGAACGCCTATCGTGACAGTCTGGTGAATGACACGATGCAGTATCCCATGAATCTTGGCAAGATTCAGGCATCCCGAGTAGAACGGATAGGTGATTATGTATGCTTTGTACAGTTGGGCGCGGACACTTCCTCTGTGGAAGAGCAGGGGGATGAGGCTGTGATCACTTACTGTCAGGAGCAGAATGAACTTGCCCTGGAGGCTATCAGACAGACTCTGGAGTAAATGCGGAGTAGAGTGAATGGTATTCAGCAGTGTGTTGTTTCTTTTTCGGTTTTTACCGATTTTTATGATCTGCTATTTCCTGGTTCCCCGGAACATGAAGAATCTGGTTCTGTTTCTGGGGAGCCTGGTCTTTTATGCCTGGGGAGAGCCGGTCTATATTTTTCTGATGCTTTTTTCCACGATTTCGGATTTTGTATGGGGAAGGCTGATAGAGGAATATAGGGGGGAGGATCGCTCCAGGATCTTTTTGTTATGTTCTGTTGTTATCAACCTGTTTATCCTGGGATTTTTTAAATATGCCGATTTTCTGTTGCAGACGGTGAATACAGTGTTCGGAACATCGATCCCGCTGCTGGGGCTTCCGTTACCTATCGGTATCTCTTTTTACACCTTCCAGACCATGTCTTACGTGATCGATGTATACAGAGGAGATGCCAAAGCGCAGCGTAATATTTTACAGTTCGGTGTCTATGTGACCATGTTCCCGCAGTTGATCGCGGGACCGATCCTAAAGTATCATCAGATTGAAAAATATCTTCAGGAAAGGCGTTCCGATCTGGATGCCATCAGCTACGGAGCGAAACGCTTTGTGACGGGACTTGCGAAAAAAGTTCTTCTGGCCAACAATCTCGGACTTTTGTGGACACAGATATCTTCCCTGAAAAATGATCAGATGAGTGTGCTGATGGCGTGGATAGGAATTGTGGCATACGCTTTTCAGATCTATTTTGATTTTTCCGGATATTCGGATATGGCGATCGGACTGGGAGCAATTTTGGGATTTCATTTCCCGGAGAACTTTAATTATCCTTATATTGCCACCTCTGTTACGGATTTTTGGCACAGATGGCATATTTCCCTCAGCACCTGGTTCAAGGAATATGTATATATTCCCCTGGGCGGTAACCGCAAGGGACCCGCCAGACAGATCCTCAATATACTGATCGTATGGACATTGACCGGAATCTGGCATGGTGCAGGGTGGAATTTCCTGTTCTGGGGACTTTGGTTTGCCCTGTTTTTAATTCTGGAAAAACTGTTTTTGGGAGAGCTCCTGAAAAATGCTCCGGTGGTGTTTGGCAGAGTCTATACGCTGACAGTGGTATTGATCAGCTGGGTATTTTTCGCACTGGAGAAGCCGGGAGAGATTCTGGCATATCTGCAGGCGATGTTTGGATTAAATGGTGTTGGACTTATGAACACACAGGCAATGTTTTTGGGAAATGAGTATCTGGTGCTTCTGATCATTGCACTGGTGGCATGTCTGCCCGTCGGCAGTCTGCTGATACACAGACTCAAAAGCAGCAAGACAGGACCAGCCATGGCATTATACCGCGTAGGTGAAAAAGTCATTCCGGCGGCATTGCTGATTTTGTCTGTAGCATATATAGTGGATGCATCTTATAACCCGTTTTTGTATTTCCGATTCTGACAGGGAAGGAGGAACCGTGTGTGGATGATAAGAGAAATGCTCTGCTGACTGTCGGACTGATATGTGCGGTTCTTTTCATTCTGGGAATCGCCGACCTGTGTAACAGTGACAGAATTTATTCTGAGACAGAGAACAGGGTGCTGGCTTCCAGGCCGACGTTTTCCTGGGAGAGCCTGCTGTCGGGAGAGTATGGCGACGATTACGAAGAATATATGTCTGACCAGTTTGTAGGACGTGATAAATGGGTGGGAATAAAGACCCGCGCGGATATTCTGTTTCAGAAAAAGGAGATCAACGGAGTCTATCTGGGGGCAGACCGCTATCTGATCAGGGTAAATGATCCGGAAGAATACACGGAACAGATGGAAGATTCCCGGATTGCGTCCCTGAAAAAGCTGGTAAACCGGTGGGATGCCAAAGTCATGCTGGTACCTACCGCGGATAATATTCTGACAGATAAGCTGCCCGCTTTTGCACCGCATTATGATGAGATGAGACTGCTTGCGAAGGTGAAGGAGTCTGTCGGTGAGGAGCACTATATCGATGTGTACTCCGCATTGCAGGAGCATGCGGGGGAACCGATCTATTACCGCACGGATCATCACTGGACCAGCCTCGGAGCCTATTACGGATTCCTGGCATGGGCAGACAACATGGGAAAATTCCCCTATCCGTATAATACGGCAGGCATGAAGACAGTGTCGGAGGATTTTCAGGGGACACTGCAGTCCCGGATCAATGTGGCCTGGACGAAGGACAGGATACAGTATTTTCCCGAGACGGAGAAAAAGCCGGTATCGGTCACCTATGATTTCGCAGACACGGCGGACTCTCTGTATGCGCCGGAATATCTGGAGACCAAGAACCAGTACGGATTTTTCCTGAATGATAATCATGCCTTTATAGAGATTCATACCGGCTATAACCCTGGCAAGACGCTTTTTGTGATCAAGGATTCCTATGCGAACAGCATGATCCCGCTGCTCGCGGCGCACTATGAGACGATCTATGTGGTGGATCTTCGGTATTTTAACGGGAAACTGTTCCAGCTCATGGAGCAGTACGAGCCCGAGCAGGGCATGGATGTGCTGGTACTGTATGATTGCATTCATTTTTTAGAGGATTTTAAATTCTATTAAGGATTTACATTGATGCCAGGGTCAAAAGGTCTAAGCCCACATGAGCTAGCTCATAAGTGGGTGAAAGACCTTATGACCCGTCCCGATATGAGCATAAAAGTGGGATGATAATCCCACGATATGCGAATAGAGAGTAGGATTGTGAGAGTGCGTAGCACGGAACAATCCGTAGGCATCAAAGTCGGGGGCTTTTGACCCCGACATCTTTACATGATAACATAAGTAATTAAGGAGGTTTACCATGGCTTATTTGGGAATTCCCCAGAATACCATCGCGGTACTTCAGAAATACCATTTTAATTTTCAGAAAAAATTCGGACAGAATTTTCTGATAGATACGACGGTCTTAGACCGGATCATATCTTCCGCGGAGATCACGAAGGAGGATTGTGTGCTGGAGATCGGTCCGGGCATCGGCACCATGACACAGTATCTGGCGGAGCGCGCGGGCAGTGTTGTGGCGGTGGAGATCGATAAGGCGTTACTTCCGATCCTGAAGGAGACTCTGCAGGATTATGATAATGTTACGGTGATCAATGATGATATTTTGAAAGTGGATATTAACCGACTGGTGGAGGAGAAAAACGGTGGACGCCCCATTAAAGTGGTGGCGAATCTGCCTTATTACATCACGACACCGATCATTATGGGACTGTTCGAGAGCCGTGTACCGCTGAAAAGCATTACGATCATGGTACAGAAGGAAGTGGCGGATCGTATGCAGGTAGGACCCGGCACGAAGGATTACGGTGCATTATCCCTGGCAGTGCAGTATTATGCGAAGCCGGAGATCGTGGCTAACGTTCCTCCGAACTGTTTTATTCCGAGACCCAATGTCGGCAGTGCGGTGATCCGTCTGACCCGTTATGAAGAGCCGCCTGTGAAGGTAAAGGACGAGAAGAAGATGTTTTCTCTGATCCGTGCTTCTTTTAACCAGCGCCGGAAGACTCTGGTGAACGGTCTTGGCAATGCGGGACTTCCCGGAATTACAAAAGAATCAGCGTCAGCAGCTCTCGAACAGATGGGATTGTCACCTACCGTTCGCGGAGAGGCACTGACGCTGGAACAATTTGCACAGCTGAGTGATCTTATTTAGATTGTTAAGATGCTAATTCGTCTTTTTATCTGCCGCAGCGTTGATCAGTTCCATGATGGTCTTAACGGCATCCATCTGATGGCTTTTGCTCATGGCGTCTACATAATTCTGGCGGTTAAAGTACAGTTCATGTACTTTATCTACCAGAAGATTCGTCGTAATATCATCCTCATTCAGGACAATGGAATATCCTTGGGCTTCGAAGGAAGCAGCGTTCAACAACTGGTCTCCGCGGCTGCTGGCAGCAGGCAGGGGGATCAGGATGTTGGGCTTTTTCAGTGCCAGAAGCTCGCAGATGGCGTTGGCTCCGGCGCGGGAGATCACAATATCTGCCATGGCGAAGATGTCCTTTAATTCCGCTTTGATATATTCAAACTGTTTATACCCGGGGGTATTTAATAACAGATTGTCGATCTTGTCTTTGCCGCAGAGGTGTACGACCTGGAAATCCTCTAACAGCTTCGGCAGGGCATCACGGACTGCCTTATTGACATTGGCAGCACCGAGACTTCCGCCGATGACCATGATCACAGGCTTATTCGCAGTAAATCCGCACATGTTAAGTCCCGCAAGCTTACTGCCTTCGGCCAGTTCTGCGCGGATGGGAGAACCGGTGAGGACGGCTTTGTCTGCCGGAATGTTTTTCATGGTCTCCGGGAAATTGCAGCATACCTTTTCCGCAACGGGAATGCACAACTTGTTCGCCAGCCCCGGAGTCATATCCGATTCGTGAATGATACAGGGAATATGTAAGGAAGCTGCGGCGCGGACCACGGGGACGCTTACGAAGCCTCCCTTGGAAAATACTACATCCGGCTGATAATTTTTCAGATAATTGCGTGCCTCCACGAATCCCTTCATGACACGGAAAGGATCCGAGAAGTTCTTCGGATCTAAGTATCTGCGGAATTTGCCGGTGGAGATTCCCGTGTAAGGAATATTGAAGTCGGCGATCAGCTTCTTCTCGATGCCTTCGTAGGAACCGACGTAGGCAATCTCATAGCCGGCTGCCTGCAGCGCCGGTAACAATGCAATATTCGGTGTAACGTGTCCGGCAGTTCCGCCGCCGGTCAGTACTATTTTTTTCATAAAATCTCAATGCCTTTCGGTAACCTGTTTATTATTTTGCGATCATTTCTTCCAGAGCGTGAGCCAGCTGGTCAGGACAGGAGGTAGGTTTGAAACCGCAGCGGATTCCTTTCAGACGGCTGATGGCCTCTTCCGGCTTCATGCCCTTTACCAGAGCACTGATGCCCTGGAGGTTGCCGTTGCAACCGCCGGTGAATTTAACGGAATCGATGACGCCGTCCTTTAATTCTACGTCGATCATAGTGGAGCAAGTACCCTTTGTCTTGTATATCATAAGTAAATCAACCTCTTTTCTAACAGAATTACTAAAGACTGATTATAGCAGATTTTTATGGTTTATACAATAATGTCAGAATGCTTTTCTTGTTATAAAAAATGTAGAAAGCTCATAATTTTTGTCTGACGCAGTAGAAGAATGACGATGAAAAACCGTACAAAACAGGACATATATACGTTATACTTGAGGAAACGACGGAAAGGAGTTTTGAGGATGTTTACGATATTTAAAGAAGAAAAAGTGATCACGGCGGGGATCCTGGTATTTTTGTGTCTCAGCGTTCTGGTGCGTCTGATGCTGGCGTGGATGTATCATACAATGATCCGTGAGACGGACAATATGGCAACTACGGGGAACCGGCTTTTGAAACAGTGCAAGGTCAAATTCGCGAATTGTTACCAGTTAAACGGAGGCGTGTCCAATATTCCGGTGTTTGTGGACAAGTTCTTAAACCGCTTGTCTTTCGGACATTTATCCTTTGATGCATGGTATCATCTGTCCGGGCAGTGCATGCTGTTCTCGGTGATATTTGCAGGAGTGGGGATCTGTAAGGGGATTTTGGACGGAAGGATGTTAGGTGAGATACTGCCTTTTTATATTGCGAGCTTCCTGGGGCTGTATCTGTATTTTTCTCTGTCGGCACTGGTGGACATCAAGGGGAAGCGGCGGGTACTGAAGACGAATCTGATCGATTATCTGGAAAATCACCTGTCCGGCAGGATCCCGGTGACGGAGCAGGACTACGAGAGACTGTACGGAGCGTCGAAGCTCCCCGGCAGGCGGACAGTGGAGTTGATGCCGATCCGGGGGAGGACTGCACAGCCGCAGGAGATGGTTCGGGAGACCGGAAGAGAGGTATTTTCCACGGAACATGAGATGCCCGGGAAAATGGAAGACAGAGGCATGGCTCAGCAGGATGAAACTTCAAGGGTCACGGAGGAAGAATTACAGGCACTTTTGCAGGAATTGCTTACTGTATAATAAATGGAAACGATTTCGATATACATCTTGAAAATGGAATGTAACTTTGTTAAAATAAAAACTATCTGAGGCATATTTGCAAAAAGAAAGCTTCACAAAAAGTTATGCAAATATACATCAGAATAGTTTTGTTAAGTATGTGATATATCTGAAAGATATAAGGAGGAGCATTATGAGCAGACAAGTTACATTTGATTATTCCAAGGCCGGCTCTTTTATTTCTGAGGAAGAGATCGGTTACATGAAGAAGCTTACCCTGGATGCGAAGGAGACCCTGGTATCCAAGACCGGTGCAGGCAATGATTTCCTGGGATGGATCGACCTTCCCGTAGATTACGATAAGGAAGAGTTCGCCCGCATCAAGGCAGCAGCGAAGAAGATTCAGAGCGATTCCGACGTTCTGTTGGTTATCGGTATCGGTGGTTCTTATCTGGGAGCCAGAGCGGCTATCGAGTTCTTAAGCCACAGCTTCTACAATGTGCTGGATAAGAGTGTACGTAAGACTCCGGAGATCTACTTCTGTGGTAACTCCATCAGCTCCACCTATCTGAAGCACCTGATGGATGTAGTAGGCGACAGAGATTTCTCCATCAACATGATCTCCAAGTCCGGTACCACCACAGAGCCCGCTATTGCTTTCCGTGTATTCAAGGAGAAGCTGGAAGCTAAATACGGCAAGAAGGGTGCGGCAGAGAGAATCTATGCTACCACCGATAAGGCTAAGGGAAGTTTAAAGCATCTGTCCGATGAGGAAGGTTACGAGACCTTCGTAGTACCCGATGATGTAGGAGGACGTTTCTCCGTACTGACCGCAGTAGGTCTGTTACCTATCGCTGTCAGCGGTGCTGATATCGACAAGCTGATGGAAGGTGCAGCCAGCGGAAGAAAGCGTGCGCTGGAGAATGATTTCGAAGAGAACGATGCGCTGCAGTATGCGGCTCTGCGTAACATCTTACTGCGCAAGGGCAAGAGTGTTGAGATCCTGGCGAATTATGAGCCCGCTGTTCATTATGTAAGTGAGTGGTGGAAGCAGCTGTTTGGTGAGAGCGAAGGTAAGGACAACAAGGGTCTGTTCCCCGCAAGCGTGGATCTGACCACCGATCTGCATTCCATGGGTCAGTTCATTCAGGACGGTTCCCGTGTAATGTTCGAGACCGTGATCAACATTGACACTCCGAGAGAGGAGCTTACGATCGGCGAGGAGCCTGTAGATCTGGATGGTCTGAACTATCTGGCAGGCAAGACCGTTGATTTTGTCAATAAGAGTGCTATGAACGGAACCATTCTGGCACATACCGATGGTCAGGTTCCCAACTTCATGGTAACCGTTCCCGAGGTAAATGAGTTCTATCTTGGCGAGCTGTTCTACTTCTTCGAGTTCGCATGTGGTGTCAGCGGATACTTGCTGGGTGTAAATCCTTTCAACCAGCCCGGTGTAGAGAGCTACAAGAAGAACATGTTCGCTCTGCTTGGAAAGCCCGGTTACGAGGCACAGAGAGAAGAACTGCTGAAGAGATTGTAATTGTTACAAGCAATCATATATCTGCAAAGTATAAAAGACAGCGTAATGAATTGATTTCATTACGCTGTTGTTGTATTATAAGCTTATATTTTATGGAATAATGAGTGTAAGAGAATCAAGATGCCTGTATTATTGATGAACATGATACGAAGATGTTTATGTGACATAGAATGATGATTCAAATACTACAAAAGAACAGGAGAGAACGGTAAAAATGAAGATTGTATTGCTGGAGAGAAACAGTGCGGGTACGGATGTGCCGGTAGATTGTTTTTATGAACTGGGAGAAGTAACATCCTATCCCAATACGGTTACGTTAGAAGAAGTGGCAGAGCGTGTAGGAGATGCGGATGTGATCGTCTGCAACAAGGCTCCGATGAGAGAAGAATCCCTGAAAAATTGTCCGAACGTGAAGTTGATCTGTGAACTCGCTACCGGATATGACAACTGCGACCTGGAATATTGCAAATCCAGAGGCATTAAGGTCGCAAACGTGGTGGATTATTCTACAGCTATGGTAGCACAGCATACCTTTACTCTGGCACTGGCACTGAGCCAGAAGCTCCCCTATTATGATGAATATGTAAAATCCGGCGCTTACAGTGCGCAGGATCGTTTTTCTAATTTTGACAGACCTTTTTATGAATTGGAAGGCAAGACCTGGGGCATCGTAGGAATGGGAAATATCGGTAAGAGAGCAGCGGCAATCGCAACGGCGTTCGGCTGTAAGGTGATCTTTTATTCCATCACCGGTAAGAGCACCTGCACGGATTATCCCCAGGTGGACAAGGATACTTTATTAAGAGAGAGTGATTTCCTGTCCCTGCATTGTCCGTTAAGTGATCTGTCCCGCAACTTCATCGACAAGGAAGCTTTCCGTAAGATGAAAAAAACGGCGGTCCTCATTAATGTGGCGAGAGGTCCGGTAGTGAACAATTCCGATCTCTATGAGGCACTGGTGGCAGGAGAGATCCAGGCAGCGGGTCTGGATGTATTGGAGAAGGAGCCCCTGGAGTTGTCCAATCCGTTAAGTACACTAAAGGACAGCAACAAGCTGATCATTACCCCTCATCTGGCATGGGCAAGCGTGGAAGCGAGAACCCGCTGCGTGCAGGGTGTCTATGAGAACATCAAGGCATTTATGCGCGGGGAAAACAGGAATGTAGTGAATCTGTAAAATACTTGCATTCATAGAGATATTTGTGTATATTTGTAATTACGGCTTTCAACAATGAAAAATGAGATTAATGTAGGACATTATCGCGTAAGCGTGGATACTACAGGAAATGAGGATAACATGATAGAAAAGATAAAAGCACTGTGGATCAAATATGAAGAGATCATCGCATATCTGATCGTAGGTGGACTAACCACGGTCGTATCCTGGGCAGCAAAGTTCTTAGCAAACTTCCTGTTATTTGACAATACGATGTATCCCACACCGTTCCAGAATGTTGTATTGAGTATTATTAACTGGACCGCCGGTGTTATTTTTGCATATTTCACGAACCGTAAGTTCGTATTCAAGAGCAACGCACCGATGCTTTCGGAGGCTCCGAAATTCGTCCTTTCCAGAGTATCTACCCTGATCCTGGATATGGTAGTGATGCAGGTGCTGACCGCAGTTGGTGTAAACCTGCTGGTTGCAACCGTGATCTCTGCGGTTCTGGTCATCATTGGAAATTATGTGTTCAGTAAGCTGTTCGTATTCAACAAGAAAAAAGACGGCGAAGCGGAAGAGGCGAAATAGGTATATTACTTGCAAGAGTATTATAAAAGCAGTCCGGAACCGGCAGAAGATAGAAAATCTGTCGGTCTCCGGACTGCTTTTTATGTGCAATTTATATTTGGAGTTATGCCAGATAAGCCTTTAATAATTCCAGTGTTGCGGCAACGGCATCTTTATGTGACCGTTCATAACCGTGAGATGCGTAGACACCGGGACCAATGAGTCCGTGTCTGGCGTCGATGCCGGCGCTTAAAGCCGCATCGGCATCGGAACCGTAATAAGGATATACATCCGCTGCATAGTCGATATGATTGTCCTTCGCTGCCTGGATCAGGGCTTTGACAACATCATAATGATACGGTCCGTGGCCGTCCTTCACGCAGATGGATACCTGACGGTCTGTGCATTCCAGGCCTTCACCGACACAACCCATATCTACGGACAACAATTCCTCCACATCTTCCGGTGCGGAAGCGCAGGCACCGTGGCCGACCTCCTCGAAGACGGTGATATGCTGGTAGACTTTGCGGGACAGCTTCAGATCCTCGTCCTTTACATATTTAGCAAATCCCAGCAAAATAGCGGTGCTGAGCTTGTCATCCAGGAAACGGCTCTTGATGTAGCCGGACTCGGTGATGCGGGTACGGGGATCCATGCAGACGAAGGAACCGTTTTCGATCCCAAGTGCTTTTACGTCCTCTTTGGAAGATACCTTTTCATCCAGCAGGACTTCCACGGAGTCAAAAGTTCTCTCGGACTTCTGATAATCGTCGTTGACATGGATGGAAGCATCGGTCAGCTGTACGGTACCATCGTATACTTTACCGTCCAGCGTGTAGATACGGCAGTTTTCAGTCTCGATGTTGTTCGCGTTCAAGCCGCCGACCCTGGTCAGGCGGAGACGACCGTTGCTCTTGATCTCAGCGACCATGCCGCCCAGCGTATCTACATGGGCCATGGTCAGAATGGCGTTGCCTTTGCCGCCGATCTCTACGAGAACACCGCCCTTTTTGGTCTTGACCGGCTTGTAGCCGAGGCGTTTGTATTCCTCGCAGAGATAATCCGTTACTTTTTCCGTGAAACCGGAAGGACTGTCGATAGCCAGCAGGGCTTCCGCTTGTTTTAAGATATATTCGATGTATTTCTTTTCTTTTTTCATAATGATATCCTTTCTAGATCCGGGGCATCATAGCTTCTACCAGCTTAGCGGAATGCAGTGCTGCGGCATTTTCAAAGGTAGGATAATCCATCTCAGCGCTGTCATCTGCTTTATCAGAGATGGCACGGATGATGACAAAAGGAATGTCGTTTAAGTAAGCACCGTGGGCAATGGAAGCTCCCTCCATCTCGGCACAATCTCCCTGAAATTCCTGAATCAGACGAGTCTTGACCTCTTTGCTGGAAATAAACTGGTCACCGCTGACCACGCGCCCGGTATGAACGTGAATGTCCGGATTGACTTCTCTACAGGTGGAGACAGCGACTTGGGCGAGATGCTCGTCTGCAATAAATTCTCGGCATCCCAGCTGAGGAACCTCACCGGGTTTGTAACCGAAAATAGTGGCATCCACATCATGATGCAGCGCATCCCTGGAGATCAGGATATCTCCGATGTCCAGGGCAGCATTCAGGGAACCTGCCACGCCGGTATTGATGATAGCGGTCACTCCGAAGAGGTCTGCCAGGATCTGTACACAGAGAGCGGCATTCACTTTGCCGACACCGCTGCGGACGATGACAACGGGAGTACCGTTTAATGTGCCTTCGTGAAATTCCATGTGGGCTTTGGTAGTGATCTTGGTGGTGGTCATGTGAGCTTTGAGGGTCTCTACCTCCAGCTCCATGGCACCGATGATTCCGATTTTTTTCATGAGTGTTTTCCTGTTCTTTCTTAAATAATTGTAATCACTCCGGATATACCAGGCGGCTGTCATCAATGTTGTACAGCACATTATCCAGATAGCGTTTTGCCAGGTAATTTGCCATGCCCAGATTCATATCCAGGTAGTTGCCGCAGTCCTTGGGAGATGCACCGGGTACCTCGCCCTTGTAATCGCGGATGAACTCGAACATTTCCACCATCAGGGGGACAATATCCTTAGAGGAAAGGTCACCGGCTAACAGCAGGTAGAAACCGGTACGACATCCCATGGGGCCAAAGTAGACGGTCTTGTCCTTATATTCCGGATGATTACGCAGGAAGGTCGCACCCAGATGCTCGATGGTGTGAACTTCTGCGGTATTCATCACCGGCTCCTCGTTGGGACTGGTCATGCGCAGATCGAAGGTGGTGATGACTTCTGCACCGATGTGGTCTTTACGGGATACATAGACACCGGGTTGTAGCTTGATATGGTCAATGGTGAAGCTTGCGATTTTTTCCATAATATTCTCCATTCCGCGCCATGCAGTACTTTTGCAATTGCGCTTTTTCTCTGCATAGTATACACTAATTTCATGGAAAAAGAAATAGTCGGAGAGAGGAAAGCATTTATGAAACATTCAGCGGAATATTATATTGAACATCTGGAAATGGAACCCCATGTGGAGGGTGGCTATTTTAAGGAATGTCTGTTGGAAAAGGAAGACAGAGATCTGTGGAGCAGCATTTATTTCATGCTGGCAAAAGGAGAGGTGTCCCACTTTCATCGCCTGAAATCGGACGAGGTATGGTATTACCATGACGGTAATGCACTGACTATTTATATGATCGATGAAGAAGGAAAGCTGACAGCGGCAAAGCTGGGACTGGATCTGGAGAAGGGAGAAGTACCCCAGGTACTGGTACCGAAGGGGATGATCTTCGGTTCCGCCATGGAAGAGGAGGGCTTCAGCCTGGTGGGATGTATGGTGTCACCCTGTTTTAAATATGAAGAGTTTGAACTGTTTGATCGGAAAGAACTGCTGGAAAAATACCCGGAACACCGGGAAGTGATCCTGCGGCTGACCCGTGAGTAAGTGCTTACATTCACAAGGTAGTGCAATAAAGCGTTGCATTCTGTCGATTTGTGTGTTATACTGGATTCGCATGTGAATAGCCGCATGCAATTAGGATTTATGAGAGGGAGAAAAGAAAAATGAAGAAATTTGCAGGAATTATGGTAGCAACTGTACTGGCTTTCAGCCTGGTAGCATGTGGTCCTGTGGACAGCGCTGTTCAGAACCTGGCAGGAGCAGCATCCAACAAGGGCAGTGGTGTGGTAACCGCAGATGACGACGGATATGCAGAGGGACGTATCGGAGATGTAATGAGAACTTATTTCTTCGACTACACAGTAAACAGTGCGTATACCTGCAAGGAATTTGAAGGATATACACCTGCAGAGGGAAATAAGCTTCTGGTGGCAGAATTAACGGTTAAGAACACAGATCGTTCTACGGTTACCATGTATGATACCGATTTCCAGATCCAGTGGGGCGATGATGACGACGATGATGCTTTTGCTGCACCGATTACCTATTATAGTGATGCCGTAAGCGATGATCAGTTGCCGGAAGAGTACGATCTGAGTGTCAACGAAGAGAGAACCGGTCTGCTGGTATTTGAAGTACCTGAGGATTCCAAGGATTACTCTATTTCTTATCTGGAGCAGTTCTCCAATGATACCCAGGGAGACGTGTTCTTCGTATATTTCACAGCAAAGGATAAGTAAGATCAATCATATTATTTATGAGAGTAAGGACCGAAGTACTGTGGATCACAGTGCTCCGGTCTTTTTTGCTGTTTATTTTTAATTTATAATTATATAATTTTTCCTTAATTGACATACTTATATATAGGTGCTATAGTACAACTAGAACAAGGGAGAGGAAGAAAGATCAAGAGCTTGAAAGAAGATCGAGATCAGAAATCCGGGACCGGTTCGGAAGTCCGATGGTGGTTACCGGAGGATGGAAAAGGTAAGAGGTATCGAAAGACACCGACATATGTTTAATAGAAAAGGAGAGATGACTTATGTTATTACCTAGCATTTTTGGAGAGAACTTATTTGATGACTTTTTTGATGATGTACCTTTCTTTGACAACAGAGCAGAGAATCAGATAGAGAAGAAACTGTATGGCAGACATGCACACAACGTAATGAAGACCGATATTAAGGAGACCGATGATGGCTATGAGCTGATCGTTGATCTGCCCGGCTTCAAGAAAGATGAGATCAAGGTATCTCTGGAGGATGGTTATCTGACCATCGAGGCTGCCAAGGGTCTGGATGAGGATGAACAGGAGAAGAAATCCGGCAAGTACATCCGCAAGGAACGTTATGCAGGTTCCTGCCAGCGTAGCTTCTATGTTGGTGACAACCTGACTCAGGAGGATATCAAGGGTGAGTTCAAACATGGTATCCTGACCCTGAATGTTCCTAAGAAGGAAGCAAAACCTGCAGTGGAGACCAATAAATACATCGCCATTGAGGGATAATCTCTGAATACAAAAACCGTTGCCCGTAAGGGCAGCGGTTTTTTGCGTTAGAGAGAAGTTCAGGTTAATTGCCGTTTTTGTAAGATAACCCGCTCTTTCTTTACGATATATTGTTCCAGCCCGGGAACCGGATTGCTGAGCCGACAGCCGTAGAGAAACAGTCCGTTCTCTAATTCCTGCACACGGGCGACCAGTCCATACAGATGGAAATTAAAGTTCTCCGCAGTCTCCTCCAGATGATCATTCAGGACAGCGTGCACGGTCTGGTTGACACCCAGTTCCAGGTCTTCCCTGCTGACTACGGCGAATCCGTTGTAGCTGATATCCTTGATAATAACATCGTGGGCAGAACGGTTCAGACCGCATTGAATCGCAGTTTCGATGCCAATGTAACAGCGGTAGCTCTGCCTGCGGTTGTAAGTTTTGCTTCCGGCGATGCTGAAGACATTGTAACAGAGAGTTCCGTCAGCGCGTTTCACTACGTTGGTGGTGACGTTTTTGAACAGCTGAGGTTTATCGTCTGGGAGAGTGACCAGCAGATCGACGAGCAGCCCTTTTCCCCGGAAAGAGATGATTTTATCATCAGTAAACACACCCTCAGCCAACAGTGTATGTCTGCGGGAATAGACTTCCAAAATGCGGGATTCAAATTGAAGCTCTTCGTTATTCAGATGAATGATAAAGCTAAGGGATAACCCTGCGGTCAAGTCATCAATCTGCATGGTTCGGTCAGTCTCCCATCGTTAATAAATCCAAATTAATCCACCATTTTCGCATTCGGATAGATGCGTTCCATTCGTGCGTCGGGATAATGGTCGTCCAGAAAACGCTGCAATCCGTTCAGCTCTGTGGTTTCCACAGAATAGGAGGCATCGTTACGTTCGGTGTATCTGGCAAGTGCCAGTGCGGAGATCAGCATGTTGACAATCATAAATACAACTAAAATATTACAAATGATCGTACCCATTTTTTTCGGAATCTTCTCAATCCAGCAGGACAGCTTCGGATAGATGAACTTCAGCCATACCACAGCGGCAATTCCCCAGAAGAAGCAGTACAACAGGTTGATACGACCGCCTAAGTTAAAGGCGAATCCACTGTAATCCCAGAAAATCGTGCCAAAGACCATTTCCGTGAAGACACTGCAGATATATTCATAGGCACCACCAAGCAATGTTCCTGCCAGGAAAATGGAACCGTCACTTTTATTCCGGTAGCGATAGAGCAGCAGAGTCAGAAAGGCACAACCCAGTCCCCATACGATACTGAAAGGTCCGTAGATCACGCTGCTGCGGCTCATCCAGACACCGGCTGTGATACGGCAGAAGATCGTCTCTGTGATATCACCTAAAAAGGCACCGATGAAAAAGAGGGAAAACAATTTATAAAAGCAGCAGCCCTCGGCAAAAATAGTGGATTTTTTGCGTTCAGCTCTTGCTTTTACCAGGGCATCCAGACTGATGGAAGGATAAGACTTCTGCAGACGCTTTTGCATATGCCTGGTCAGAGCATTTTCCAGGAAACGGGAAGTCTGTCCTAATCCTTCGGTGATCTGATCCAGCCGGGCGGTCTGCTTTTCTAATGCATAGTCCGCCCGGTGCTTCGCCTGTAGCTGTAAGCTTATCGTTGACAGGGCGGAACCGATGGTGTCTAACAGGAGCAGCCCTCCGAGGACTAACAGAAGTATTACGGAGAGAAGATGCGGAATGCGGTCAAACAGCCCACACAGCAGCGGATCCGCGAACATCACGGTCACAACGCTTAATGCGCCCCACAGCAGGGAAAAGGGCAGGCAGATATAACCGCCCACATTATAGCGGAAGCGGGAATAATTCCACAGCTTTTTCTTATAGACTTTTTCAAAAAACATTCCCGTGGAATATTCCAAAAGAGAGGACAGTACAAAGCCGCCCAGGAACAGGAAGAACGGATATTCCGTCAGCTCCGGCAGGAAGATCTCGAACAGCATGGCACCGAAACCGTAGATCGGGCATAGGGGACCCGCTACGAAACCTCGGTTGACGAATTTCCGATGCTGTACCGCGGCAGAACATACCTCGATACACCATCCTATAAAAGAATAGAAGAAAAACAGCCAGAACAGGGATAACCAGGATATTGTCATAAGGGCACCTCTTTCGTGGAAAAATGTCGAACATTGTCTTGTTCCATCATATCACAACGAAAGAGGTTGTACCATCATTATATTGGTACTCTAAAAGGATTCTTTTGGACAAATGGTTCTCTATCACAGAACACAAAGTTAATTATAGACAAAAGTTACGAGACTAATTTATCAAAATGTGCTATTGATTTTTAAACGGCAAAAAATATATAATGATGTTACGAAATGAAGAACGCGATTACCAAATGGAGAACACAAGATGGTAAATGAGGCAGAAGTAAAAGTAAAGAGCCTGCAGAAAGCTCTTGAAATTTTAAACTGCTTTACGAAAAAAAGCAGTTGGGGTGTGACAGAGATCAGCGAACAGCTGGATCTGAACAAAAGTAATGTACATAACATTTTGACGACGTTCAAAGCAATGGGGTATCTGGATCAGGATGATGAAAGCGGCAGATATAAGCTGGGACTCAGCGTGTACTCCCTGTGTTATTCTCTGGGACAGAACTTAAGCATCGGTAGTGTGGCAGCTCCGTATTTACAGGAACTTGCAGATATGGCAGGTGAGAGAGTCTATCTTGCGATCCCGCATGAACAGGAAATTCTCTATGTGACTTCTGCTTATCCGAAGACATCCATTGACCTTATGCGACCGATCATGGGTGAACATGCGCAGATGCATTGCACCGGGCTGGGCAAGGCAATGCTGGCATACCTCCCGGAGGAGAAACAGAGGGCCTATGCAGCCAGAAAGCTGGAATCCTATACCGATTACACCATCACGGATGGTGATGCACTGATGAAGGAACTCAGAGAGACCCGACAGCGCGGTTATGCAATAGACAATATGGAACATGAATTTGGTGTGAAATGTGTAGCAGTTCCGGTACTCGGCAGAAACGGTCAGGTGGTAGCGGGAGTGAGTATTACTGGACCGTCCCTGAGGTTTTATGACGAACGGATCCAGTCACTGGCAAAGGAATTACAGAATAAAATAAGGGAATTACAAAACATTCTTTATTAAGCTAAAAATGTGAAAAGGGGATTGAGAAATCAATCCTTTTCAAAAAAACATATTAGAGAACAGTGTTCTTTAATAGAGAACAATAAGAAACAATGATTGCACAGAAGGAGAGACAACATGAAAACATCGCCGTGGAAGAAGATCAAGAAATGCAAATATCTGTACATTATGATGTTGCTTCCGATCATCTATTACATCCTGTTCCATTACCTGCCTTTGTACGGGGTGTTGATCGCATTCAAGGATTACAAGATTGCAAAGGGTGTATGGGGAAGCCCTTGGGTCGGCTTTAAATGGTTCGAGAAGTTCCTGGCGGATCCTTATTTTTGGAAACTGGTGAAAAATACATTACTGTTAAATATTTACGGACTGCTGTGGGGCTTCCCGGTACCGATTCTTCTGGCATTGATGTTGAACGAAGTAACAAATGCAAAGTTCAAGAGAGCGATCCAGACTGTCAGCTACCTTCCGCATTTCATTTCCACCGTGGTTGTCTGTGGTATGGTAATGAACTTCTTGTCTTTGGATGGAATCATCAACCAGATCATTGCAGCATTCGGTTTTGATAAGATCCAGTTTATGGTATTACCCGAATGGTTCCGTACCATATTTACCGCATCCGGTATCTGGCAGACCTGTGGCTGGACTTCCATTATTTATTTGTCTGCTTTGACCTCTGTGGATCAGGAGATTCTAGAGGCGGCAATGATCGATGGAGCAAACCGTTTCCAGAGAATTAAGTCGGTAACGCTCCCCTCCATCGCACCGACCATCTCCATTATGCTGATCATGCAGATTGGACGGCTGATGTCCCTGGGATATGAGAAGATCATCCTGTTGTATAACGGATCTACTTATGAGACTGCGGATGTCATTTCCACTTATGTATATAGACGAGGTATTCTGAGTGCAGACTTCAGTTATTCTACAGCGGTGGGTCTGTTCCAGTCAGTCATCGGTGTGATCCTGCTGGTAGCATCCAACCAGATATCGAAAAAACTCAGTGACAGCAGCTTGTGGTAGGAGGACAGAAATGGCTAAGAAAGTAAAAATAAAAAGCAAAAAACCGCAGGGAATCGGCAGTAAAATATTTGATGTTGTGAACTATCTTCTGCTGGCAATTCTCGGATTCATTATGTTCTACCCGATGTTTTATGTATTTATTGTGTCTATCAGTTCTTCTCAGTATATCAATCAGGGACTGGTAACACTGTTCCCCAGAGGAATCAATTTCGATGCCTACAAGGCGGTATTCGAGAATCAGAGAATCTGGAGCGGCTATAAGAACACCTTTTTATACACAGGTCTGGGAACCCTGATCTGCCTGGTACTTACCGCATTGTGCGCCTATCCTCTTTCCAGAAAAGATTTTTACGGAAGAAAGGCATTTACCGTGCTGATCATGATCACAATGTTTGTAAACGGTGGTATGATCCCAACCTATCTGGTGATCAACAAGCTTCATATGATCAATACTATGTGGGCTATCGTTCTGCCGCCCGCCATCAGTACCTACAATATGATTGTTATGAGAACTTCCTTCCAGGCGATCCCAGATTCCTTGGTAGAATCTGCATACCTGGACGGTGCGAACGACATTACGATTTTCAGCAAGATTGTCCTGCCGCTGTCTAAACCGATTATCGCAACCATGACATTATACTATGCCGTGTACCATTGGAACAGCTACTTCCCTTCCATGCTGTACCTGAATGATCAGAAAAAATATCCTGTACAGGTTGTCATGCGTGACATCGTAATACAGGGTGACACTTCCGAGATCACGGGAAGTGTCAATATCATCGCAACCAACTATAAATATGCAGTGATCATTATTTCCATCGTACCTATTCTGCTTGTATACCCTCTGTTACAGAAGTACTTCACAAAGGGTGTTATGGTCGGAGCAGTTAAGGGATAAAGAAACAAACTATAAAGTAAGAATGTATTTAAGAAAAGGAGAGGTTAAATGAAAAAGAAAGCATTCCAAAAACTGACAGCCTTAGTGGCAGTAACAGCAATGAGCGCATCTCTGTTGACAGGATGTGGTTCCGATGCTTCCGGCAGCAATGATGCCGCAACAAATAATGCACAGGAGAGCGCTGCAAGTGTAGGGACACAGGAAGCAAACAGCGAGCATCCTTCCTGGATCAGCGAGGATCCTCTGGAGATTGGTATTATGGTCATGGACTCCAGCCAGCAGCCCATGGCACAGGACAGCAAGTCCCACGAGGCAATTTTTGAAGCAACCAATGTAAAGCTGGATTTCCAGATTGTTCCTTCCAGCAGCTATGATGAGAAGAAAAACATTGCGCTGTCTACACAGAATTTCCCGGATATCATTTATCTGAGAAGCGCAAGTGATATTTCCGATTTCGCATCCGAGGGTATTTTTGAGCCTCTGAGCCAGTATATCAACGAAGAGACCATGCCGAACTTCTACAAGTTCTGGCAGCAGTATCCCGAAATGCAGAGATACATGGTAGACGGCGAAATGTATGTATTCCCTGTAGTACTGCGTGATGAGTGGGCCAACGGATTCGGCCCCGTAATCCGTACCGACCTTCTGGAAGAGAACGGCATCGCAACCCCGACCACATGGGATGAAGTACTGGATGCACTGGCACAGTTAAAAGAGATCTATCCTGACAGCACTCCATGGGCAATCAGAAAGGGAACTGCGAACCTGTTAAAGACCACTTCCTATATGTTAGGTTCCGGTTTCGGTTCCGTATCTGCAAGCTCAGGTATGTACTGGGATGAGGATCTGGGCAAGTATGTATACGGTCCTGCAGATACCAATTTCAAAGAAGTGCTGAAGTTCCTGAATAAGGCATATACCACCGGTGTTCTGGATCAGGAATATGCAACGACTGATTCTGATTCGATGACGACTAAGTGTAGCAGTGGTCAGTCCTTCTTCTTCGTAGATAACAGTGGCTTCGGTCAGAACTACACTAACGAATTACGTAAGATTGCCGGAAATGAGAATGCTACTTTCCAGGTACTGCCGATTCCTGAGAACAGCCTGGGTGAGAGACGTGCCGTATCCTACGATACCAGATTTGGTAAGCTGTATGCAATCAATGCAAATGCTAAGAACAAAGATCAGATCATTAAGTTCATCGACTGGATGTACTCCATGGAGGCTTCCGACATTACCAACTACGGTATCGAGGGTGAGACTTTCCAGTACAACGCAGACGGCGAGGCAGAATATATTTCCGATTATGTAATGCAGTTCAAGGATGCATCACCTTCTGACTATTATGCATGCTGGACAGATATTGGTGCAGGTAAGCTGGACTTCTCAATGTATGCATGTAACATCAAGACCCAGCGTGAGATCCAGATGATCACCGGAAGTTGGTCTGATCTGACAGAAGATTACTGGAAGATCATCAATGATGATGACGCTTATGTACAGCCTCACATCGCACCTTCCTTTACTACCGAAGAAGCAGACCGTGTGAAAGAACTGACAACGGATCTGGATACTTTCTTTACGCAGGAATATGATAAGTACATTACCGGCAAGGAATCTATCGACAACTGGGATGCACTGATCAAGAAGGCAGAAGATATGGGTGTAAGAGAACTGGAGCAGCTGTGGAATGACGCAGAAGCCCGTGCTGTAGCAGGAACCAAATAAGTTATTGAACAAAAGAAAGTAACAGAACATAACGCAGAGTGAACGGGCATGTTACCCGTTCATTCTGCTAAAAAGAGAGAATCAGGCAATGGAAGGTGTGACTGACAGTATGAAGATTACAAATTATACACAGGAATTTATCACAGATGATAACAAACCCTTTGACAGTGCCCATGCCTCAACACTGCTGGAATTAAAGGACGGTGGCATTCTGGCGGCATGGTTTGGCGGTGCATGGGAAAAGAACCCGGACGTAGCGATCTGGACAGCGATACGTGATAAGGACGGCTGGGGACAACCGGTAAAGGCAGCGGATGTAAGAGGAATTGCCATGTGGAATCCCGTACTTTTCCGTAAGGAGGATGGAAAAATTATCCTTTTCTATAAGGTCGGCAAGCTGATCTCGGAATGGGTGACCTGGTATATGGAAAGCGAAGATGAAGGACACACCTTTTCAGAGCCGCAGGAACTGGTACCCGGAGATATCGGAGGAAGAGGTCCTGTCAAGAATAAACCTATCCGGTTAAGTGACGGCACCGTACTGGCTCCCGGATCTCTGGAAGGGGAATTGTGGGACGGATTCGTGGATATCTCCAAAGATGACTGCCGCACCTGGGAGAGAAGCGATCTGGTGCCGCTGCACAGACTGGCGATCACAGATAAGGGCGTTCATAATGTGCAGGTGATCGACAGACCTTATGACAGACATTATATCTACGGAAAAGGGATCATTCAGCCTACCCTCTGGGAGGATCGGGATGGAAAAGTACATATGCTTTGCCGCAGCAGCAGCTCCCGTATCATCCGCAGCGATTCCGAGGATGGCGGAAGAACTTGGTGTCTGGCATATGATACCGGACTTCCCAACAATAACAGCGGTATCGATCTGGTCAAATTAAAGAATGGAGATCTTGTGTTAGTCTATAATCCCAGAGAGAATCTGCCAGGTTATTACAAGGGACCGAGAACCCCGCTCAGCGTTGCGTTGTCCAGAGACAACGGAGAGACCTTCGAGATCATCTGTACATTAGAGGATCAGAGAGGCGACTATTGTTATCCTTCCGTAATATGCAACGATGACAATAAGATTATGATCACTTATACCTGGAAACGGGAAAAGATCGTATATGTAAGCTTTACATTAGAGGACTGATTATGAAGGACAGCAGGACAAAGGAAGATATCTACAGAAAATTTCAGAATCCGGCAAGAGAATACCGGGGAACACCCTTTTGGTCCTGGAATGCGGAAATGACTCCGGAAGAAGTCAGACGGCAGGTGAGAGAGCTTTATGAGCAGGGGGTCGGAGGATTCTTCATTCACTCTCGGGATGGTCTGGAGACTCCCTATCTTGGCAGGGAATGGATGGACTGTGTGGAAGCAGCGGTGGATGAAGCAAAACAGCTTGGTATATCGGCCTGGCTATATGATGATGACCGCTGGCCCTCAGGGAATGCCGGAGGAATGGTGGCAGCCGGAGGAGATGCCTATCGCCTGAAAGGATTGACCCTGCAGGTATGTGATACCTGTGATCCTGCGGTATGGCAGGAAGAACACCTTATTGCAGTTTTCACCGCCTTGGTACAGGGAGATGTCATTTATTTTCTTGAGCGACTGGAGAATGACATGACAAAAGTTCCGGAGCCGGAAGAGAATACACAGTACCCTGGATGCCGGCAGGTATTTCTTATTTTACGTTTGGAAATATCGGCGAAAAGTGAATGGTTTAACGGGGAGACTCCGGTAGATAATCTGAATCCTGATACAGTAAAGAGATTCCTGCATCTGACCCATGATAAATATCTGGAACGGTTTGGAGAGGAATTCGGGAAAACGATTCCGGGAATTTTTACAGATGAACCCAGTCTGGCAGACACACATTCTGCTTTTAGGGCAGACCGGAGCTGGATTCCCTGGACTTACGGATTCACAGATTATTTCCGGGAGAAGAACGGCTATGATCCGATTGACAAAATCCCACTATTTTTCTTCGAAGGAGAGGGCAGTGCGAAGATAAGGCATGACTATTGGCATGCCATCGCACTGCGGTTTAGCGAGAATTATTCCGGACAGATCGCCGCATGGTGCAGAGAACATCATCTTCTCATGACAGGACATTTTCTTCAGGAGGATAAGCTGGGACTGTCTACCAGAGTCAGCGGAGCAACGATGCCGCTGTATGAATATGAGGATATTCCCGGAGTGGATATCCTTCAGGACAAGACGGACGAATTTCTTACCGTGAAGCAATGTGTCAGTGTGGCACACCAGATGGGGAAAAAGAATGTCATCTCCGAGACCTATGGCGTGACCGGATGGGATTTTACCTTCGAAGGACAGCGGCATATCGGAGACTGGCAATACGCACTGGGCGTGAATAAGCGTTGCCAGCATCTGGCGTTATATTCCCTGACGGGCGGCAGGAAGAGAGACTGTCCTCCTGGCTTCGGCTACAATATCCCCTGGTGGAGTAAAGATCATGTGGTGGAGGATTATTTCGGGCGGTTGAGTGCCGTGCTGGAAGAAGGTTCTCCCAGCCAGCAGTATCTGTTGCTGCATCCGGCGACTACGGCATGGAGCATGATGGGGGCCAGTCCCTATGGCAATCCTGTGCGCCGCAAGGAACGGGATCTGCAGAAGGTCAACGAATACGGATGGGAATATAATACGCTGCTGGAAAAGCTTTGCAATCATCATCTGGATCCCGATCTGGGGGATGAGATTCTGTTGGCCAGGCACGGATCTGTAGAACAGGGCAGACTGATCCTGGGGAAAATGCAGTACCGGGCAGTGGTGCTGCCGAAGATTGGCACCATGCTGAGCAGTACATACCGACTTTTGAAAGAATTTGTGAAGCAGGGCGGTCAGTTGATCGTGACTAATCCGGGACCGGTTCTACTGGATGCCATGGAAAGCGATCTTCCGGCAGAACTGTTTACCGCGAAAAATTGTGTGGTGGTAAATAGTGATGAGGAACTTATAAAAGCACTGGAAGATGTGGGAGCTCGGACTGTAAGTATCCGGAACGGAGACAGGGAAGAAACCCGCTGTATCGCCTTGCAGAAATTTCTGGAAAAGGGACAGCTTCTGTTCGTGACAAACTATCACCGGACGGAAGACTGTGAGGTAGAGATTCACGTACCCTTGGAAGCTTCTGTAGAAGAGTGGGACGCACTTACTGGAAATCATAAAACGTTGGATGTCGTGACCGGACAGGGACAGACCGTTTTTAAAACTCGGTTTGAGGCACAGACTTCACGTCTGTTTTTCCTAGAAAAAATCGAAGGGAAGACAACCGGCACAAACGTAATGCATACAGAGGCTGATGAAACAGAACTTCAGAGATTGCCGAAAAGGACGGCAATCCGGCTGACGGATCCTAATTTGTATACTTTGGATAGTTGTAGATATCAAATACGGGAAGGACACTGGTCGGAACCGATGCAGGTCTGGGAGGCGCAGGAACAGATCCGTACCGGACTGGGAATGCGCTCCATAGCAACCCTTGGAAAAGAACAGCGTTACCGTTGGGTAAGAGAACCTCATCATGCGGACGGAACGGAAGTCTCACTGGAATTTACATTTGAGACGGTGAAAAAAATTACAGGCTACACGGAACTTGCAATCGAACATCCAGAAAATTTTCAGATCTATCTGAACAGACAGCCGGTGGAACAGCGGATCACGGGATGCCTGTATGACAGAGGGATCAAGAGGATTCCACTTCCGGGCTGGGCAGAAGGAGAGAACAGGCTATTGCTGATCTGCCGTTATCGTAATTCCATGGAACTGGAAAACTGTTATCTCTGCGGAGAGTTCGGTGTAAATACGGAACGGAAGATTACAGAACAGCCGACAGCACTGCTGATCGGAGACTGGACGGCTCAGGGATTGTACCATTATGCAGGCAGCGTCAAATATCTGTATGATTTTCGATGGAATCCACACTGTAAAAAGAGACCGGATAGCCGGATTTATTTGAAATTGAAAGATTTTAAGGGTACCTGCGCTACGGTCAGACTGGGAAGGGCTTTCTATGAAATTCCCTGGAGAGCAGCCGGAATGATTGATATTACAGAGGCATTAGAAGAAGGTGACAATCACCTTGAGATAGAAATATACAGTTCCTTGCGGAATTTATTCGGTCCTTTTCATCTCGCAGGAGGCAGACCGGAAGTGACGAATGATTCTGTATTTCGTACCAGCGGTGAAAAATATACACCGGAATATAAGGTGGAACCCTACGGAATCCTTAAGGCACCGGTACTGATAGAAAGGTAAGATACAAATAAAGAAGTCCGCGGGGCGGGCAGATGGGAGCAACAATGAAAAATGAATTTCCTAATGGAGTATGGCCGGTGATGCTGACTCCTTATACAGAGGACAATAAAATTGACTATCCAGCGCTGGAGAAACTGACCGAATGGTATTTTGAAAATGACTGTGATGGATTGTTTGCGGTATGTCAGTCCAGCGAAATGTTCCAGCTGACACTGGAAGAACGCTGTAAAATCGCAGCGGCTGTGAAGAAGTATGCCAACGGAAAACCGGTGATTGCATCCGGACATATTTCTGATTCCATGGAGGATCAGGAGGAAGAACTGAAGCGCATGGCAGATACCGGAATCGACGCACTGATCCTGATCTCCAACAGACCTGCTGCACAGCAGGAATCCGATCAGGTGATGATCGAAAGGCTGCAGACATTGATGGAACAGCTTCCGAAGGATATCCCACTTGGATTTTATGAATGTCCTTATCCCTACAAGAGAGTGCTGAGCAAAGAAGTGGTGAAGTTCCTGGTAGACAGTGAGAGATTCTACTTTCTGAAAGATACCAGTTGCGATATGGCGAGCATGAGCGAAAAATTGCAGCTGATCCAGGGAAGCAATCTGAAGCTTTACAATGCCAATACTGCGACCTTACTGGAATCATTGCAGGAGGGAGCCGCCGGATACAGCGGAGTCATGGCGAATTTCCATCCGAGACTGTACAGCTGGTTGTGCAAAAACTATGCCGCACAGCCTGAGAAAGCCCGGAAACTGACAGATCTGCTGACCATGTGCTCCCTGATCGAGAACAGCAACTATCCCGTGAATGCGAAATATGCATTACAGAAGATGGGAGTTCCCATGACACTGCACAGCAGAAGAGTAGACTGGAAGAGACTGACGGTCGCACAGCGGATGGAAGCAGAGCAGCTTATCCGCCTGTCAGCAGAGGTAGAGGATGAACTGGGAATTGCCCGCTAGGAGACCTTAGGACTGCACCGGCGCTGCTACCGCAGTCCCATGGCAGAGGCAGAACAAGGAAATGAAAAAGAAAGAGGCAGCGCAGAAAAGAGGACAATATGGCTGAAAACAGATACATAGGAAAATATCCGGTGATCGGAATCCGTCCCGTGATCGATGCGAGACGTGGTTACCTGAATGTAAGAGGCTCGCTGGAAGAACAGACCATGAATATGGCTTCTTTTGCCAAAAAGCTGTTCGAAGAAAATCTTCGTTACAGCAACGGAGAGTCGGTAAAGGTAGTGATCTCACCTACCACCATCGGACGCGTGGCAGAAGCGGCAGAATGTGCGGACTTTTTTGAATCGGAAGGCGTTGCCATTACTCTGACCGTGACCCCCTGCTGGTGCTACGGTGCGGAAACCATGGATATGTCTCCTAACACGATTAAGGGTGTCTGGGGATTTAACGGTACGGAGAGACCCGGTGCCGTATACCTTGCATCCGTATTGGCAACACATGCCCAGAAGGGACTGCCTGCGTTTGGCATCTATGGACATGATGTACAGGAAGCAGATGCTGTCGAGATTCCGGAAGATGTGCAGGAGAAGCTGTTGCGTTTCGGCCGAGCAGCCGTGGCCGTGGCTACCATGAGAGGAAAATCCTATCTGCAGATCGGTTCTATCTGTATGGGTATTGGTGGATCCATTATTGATCCTGCATTTATCGAGGAATATCTGGGAATGAGAGTGGAATCCGTGGATGAAGTGGAGATCCTGCGCCGTATCCAGCAGGATATTTATGACAAGGATGAGTTTGAAAAGGCTTATAAGTGGACGAGAGAACATTGCCCGGATGGTTTGGACAAGAACCCTGCGGAGATCCGGAAGACTCCCGAAGAGAAGGAAGAGGACTGGAAATTCGTTGTAAAGACCATGTGCATCATCAAGGATCTGATGAACGGTAATGACAGATTACCTGCCGGAAGAGAAGAAGAGATGGTGGGACACAATGCTATTGCCGCAGGCTTCCAGGGACAGAGACAGTGGACGGATTATTATCCTAATACGGACTTTGCTGAGGCAATGCTGAATACCACATTCGACTGGAACGGCGCAAGAGAGCCTTATATTCTCGCAACGGAGAACGATGTATTAAACGGGCTGGGAATGTTGTTTTTGAAGCTTCTGACCAACCGTGCTCAGATTTTTGCGGATGTACGTACTTATTGGAGTCCGCAGGCAGTGAAGAAAGCAACCGGCTATGAAGTTGAAGGAGTGGCGAAGGAAGCAGGCGGATTTATCCATCTGATCAATTCCGGTGCGGCATGTCTGGATGCCAGCGGACAGGCCAGGGATGCAGAGGGGAACTCTGTCATGAAGCCATGGTATGAAGTGACGGAAGAAGATCAGAAGGCAATGCTGGAGGCAACGACCTGGAGCGAGGCAGATTTCGGCTATTTCCGTGGAGGCGGTTATTCCTCTCGTTTCGTGACAGAGGCACAGATGCCTGTGACCATGATCCGTCTGAATCTGGTCAAAGGAGTTGGCCCCACTTTACAGATCGCAGAAGGTTGGACGGTGAAGTTGCCGGAAGATGTGACAGATGTCTTATGGAAACGCACCGATTATACCTGGCCTTGCACCTGGTTTGCACCCAGATGCAATGGAAAAGAGGGTCCCTTCAAGAGTGCCTATGATGTTATGAATAACTGGGGAGCTAACCACGGTGCCATCAGCTACGGGCATGTAGGTGCGGATCTGATTACCTTGTGTTCCATGCTGCGTATTCCGGTAAGCATGCACAATGTACCGGAGGAGAAGATATTCCGTCCGGCATCCTGGAATGCATTCGGAATGGATAAAGAGGGACAGGATTATCGTGCTTGTGCTGCATACGGTCCCATGTACAGATAATACCACCGGAAGGATACACAATGGTCAAAGGATATATGGACGCTCTGCCGCAGTATTCCCAGGTCGGAATACCGGCAGAGTGCATAGAGAAGATAAGCGAATATGTAAACTCCTGGGAACTGGCGGCTCTGCCCTGCGGAAAATATGTGATCGATGGGGAGCGGATCTACGTCAGCATCCAGGAGTATGAGACAAAGTCCTATGGAGACTGTCGTTTTGAGACACATAAAAGATATGCGGATATTCAGTGTATTCTGCAGGGAAGGGAGCAGATCTGGGTAACAGAGCAGCCACTTCTCACACCGGACACCGAGTACGATCCTAAGGCAGATATCCGGTTCTGGAAGGCTGGAAAAGCATCTTTGTTGGATCTACACGCAGGAGAACTGGTCATACTCCTTCCGGGAGAGGCACACAAGCCCTGTGTCCGGTCGGGCGAAGCAGGGAAAGTGAAAAAAGCGGTATTCAAGATCGCATTATAACAAGACAAAAATTGTATTGAAAGATGAAAGATATGCAATTCCGCAGGCGTTTGTATTCTGCAATAAGAATATCAGTACTCAAGAGAAAATCGCATATCTGCCGATTTACATGATTGGTTTTCTGGAAAAAGAGAAAATAGAAGAATATATCTATTCGATTGATCTGAGTGCACTTCAATAGTGAAACAGCAGCGATGCATCACGCACCGCTGCTTGTTTTATATCCAAAATTCAGTATCTTATCCCATCTTTCTCGGAAGTAATGGGCGATCATCTTAGGGCAGCGTTCTCGGGTGAAGATGCCCTTGCGGTTGCCGTCGGCGCGCATACAGCCTTGTAATGTCGCGTAATCGGCGAAATTCCATGCGTGTTCACCGATGAAGAAATCTCTTCCGTCGAAGGCTTTGCTGTACATTTTGTAGAATTCCACCTGGAATTCCTCGCTCCACATCTCCGGCGAGCAGTTATGGAGACCAGCGAGGGTATCCGCACCGTATTCGGTCATCATTACGGGTTTGCCGATTTTTTCCCAGAAATCCAGTTCCATATTCCAGGCGTAGGAGGCTGCTTCCAGATCGCCGGAGAGGTTGTACCAGCCGTAATAGCGGTTGAGGCAGACGACGTCCATCGTTCGGGTTACAAGATCCCGCTCATAATTATTTTGGCAGCAGACGAAGGTTACCGGGCGGTTCTGGGGATCCAGCTTATGGGTAAGCTCATAGAGGGAATGCCAGTAATCATAAGCGGATTCCGGAAAATGTTCGGTATCCGGTTCGTTTCCCATGGACCACATGACAACACAGGGGTGATTTTTGTCCCGTGCGACGAGATCCCGCAATACCTGTTCATGGTGCTCACGGATCGGGAATGTTTTATAGGGATCACAGCTTTCCCCGGCACCGATGCCGACCGCCGGTGTTTCATCGATGATAACGATGCCTTCCCGGTCGCAGAGCCGGTAAATTTCCTCTGCATAGGGATAATGGCTGGTGCGGAAGGAATTGGCGTTCATCCAGTGCAGCAGATTGATATCTTTTACATCAAGGCACAGATCCAGCCCTCTTCCGTGAAACGGCGAATCCTCATGCTTGCTGAAGCCCTTGAAATAAAAGGGCTTTCCATTGATCAGAAACTTTGTCCCTTTGACTTCTACCGTGCGGAAACCGAATTCTTCCGTATAGCAGTCCTCTCCGTAATGTACTTCCGCCTGATACAGATAAGGAGTACCCGGATAAGGCCACCAGAGGTTGGCCTGTGGAATGTGAAGCTGTCCGGCGCTTCCCGCAGCTTCCGCCACGCAGTTGCCGTTAGCATCCATGATTTTCAACCGGACAGGAGCATCGGTATCGACTCCTGCTGTATCGATACGATAATCTAAAATTCCGTTATCGCCGTCTAAAGACGGTACGAGAGTAATATCTTCGATGTAGGAAGCCGGCGTGCTGTAGAGGCGCACCGGACGGTTGATGCCTGCAAAATTAAAGAAATCAAAGTTCGGAAGATTCTGCTTTTTACGCCATATTTTTGTAGCCTCTACGCTGGGAATCCCGGGGTTATCGGAACCGAAAAAGGCGATATTGCCCTCGTTGCCTACCGGCAGAGTGCTGTGGCTGATCCGGTTGTCGACGGCAACGCCGATCGTAATCTGGCCATTCTCCGGCAACAGATCAGTGATCTCCACCTCAAACGGGAGAAATCCGCCCTTATGTGTCAAAATCAGTTTGCCGTTCAGATATACTTTGGCGGTGTGGGTTACTGCGTCGAAGCGCAGTACCTGGCGCTGCCCACTCTGTTTATAGAGAAACGCAGGAAGCTCTACGGTACGTTCGTAATACGCCCAGCCGTAATGATTCCGGTAAGAGGGATCGTCCTTTTGGTCATTATAGGAAGCCGGAACGGAGATCAGCTCCATTTCCTGCGGGGAGTTCCAGATCTCTCCCGGTTCGGTTTCATCCCCGAGTTTAAATCGCCAGATGCCGCCGAGATCAGTCAGCGAGCGTGCATGATTCATTTTTGGATATAACAATGGCATTTCCTCCTTTTGCCCTATGTTCCGCAGTTTTATGCTTATTATAGGGTCGGAAAGGCGGGAATGCCATGTGATTATTTATAGAAATATGTTATTTTTTTTAAAATTGTATTATTTCACGGTCAACCGGAAATCTTCCCCCGACATCTTTAACCGGATCCGGTAGAGGTCGTGATCCCATGCGGTTTTCAGGCGGGCATCGGTAATGGGGAGAGTCTCGATTGCAAGCAGCTCTGCCCCCGTCCAGAGAAGCGTGGCTTCACCGACCGTGAGAGCACCAGTCAATGCAGCGGACGTAGCGTCATCAGCTGTACCCATAGCCGGATCCTGTAAGGTGGGCTTGGCATACGTAATAAAATTCATTATGACGTCCCCTGTATTCGTATGATCTTCCAGAATGACCGTATTTTCCGGTTTCTTCAGCGTCACAGTGCGCCGGTAGGTCAGCACACCGGAAATCGTACCTTTAGCCTGCATCTCGCCAACAGGATAAGCGGTGGCAAGCTCCATGGAGATCGAAGGATTTGTTCCAGTGAGATCCGCAGTTACATCTTGCGCACGGTATTCCGCGCCATCATGCTCGTCAAAGCCACAGATTGTCGGCAGATTGTGATAGCCCGACTGCATCGTCCAGATCTCGTAGCGTCTGGGAGAAAAGGTATTCTGCGTATAGGTCTCTACACCGATATCTGCGAGAACCGGCAGACCATTTTTGTACAGCGTAACGCTTCCTGTGTCGTTGTGATTATGGCTGTCAGCGTTGTCACCGGCTTTTACCGCCAGATCCATTGTATTGGAATGAACGAGGAACAGTCCGACACTGGGGTAATAGACATCCCGGTGAGGAAGTGTAGCGGAAGTATCCCGGTGCATCAGCTCTTCATAATAGAATACGGTCTGCATCCGATAGAACAGATTCCCACCATTTACTTCATCAGTAATAAGTTGCCCCTGACCTGCTTGGAAATCTTTCGCGGCAAACAGGCACAGATCCTCCTGCCCGGTGGCTTTGCCGAAGAGATATTCCCGTACTCCGGCACGACCGGCTATAGGAGAGCAGTCGGCAAAATTAAAATAGTATTTATCATCTACATGCACATTTAAAATATATGCTGCAATATTTTTCACTTTATCCCACTGAAACAGTGAGGAAAAATGTCCGCCCGTAACGGTGTTAAGCACTGTCATGGCACCGTACAGGCACAGTCCCGCGTGACGGTAGTACTGGGCACCCTCCTCACAGCAGCCGTCGTTGCCGTAATCCTTGAGAAAATAATCACAGCTTTCAGCTGCTTTATACAGAATCGCCTGTAATGCGACAACTGTGTCGGACGTATTTTCCGGCAGGAACAGCGGAGCATCCCCGGTAAAGGCACGCGCCGGAGCGGCCAGCTTGGAGGACATCTCTTCACTCCAGGGCATCAGGAACGTGGTCAGCAGCACATTCTGCGTGCACCATACGGTCCAGTTGCACATAGGCTCATCGTCATGTCCCATCCACCAGAAATGTGCGGTCAGATACGGCAACAGAATTCTGCGTTTTAGGTTATCCTCAATGCAGGTCAGCACAAAGGGGCTGACAGCATTGAATTCCTCCTCCAGTAGATAAGCCGCACAGGCAAGCAAAGCCCCGGTCTCACAGGCGAACAGATCCATGACAGGTCTGGTTACATCAGGCAGGATGAACTGCGGAGTATCCCGGATATAGGAATTATGCGCCGGAAGCTGCCAGGCACTCTCTTCGCAGATAGAGTAGATCCCGTTGATAATATCGTCTAGAAAACGTCCCTGATGTTCCACACATTCTGCCTGAATCAGATCATTTAAGGCATTGCGTTTGCCAAAATAGAGCGCTTCAAAGGCGGCGCGGTCACCATCTCTTTTAAAACGCATATAATCTGTGGCACGAATCACCGGCAATTTGTATCCCAGCTTTGCCTCGCCGGTCTGTACCAGATGTTTCTTTAGCACTGTAGGGAGTGCCTCGTAAACCTTCCGCTCTGAAGCCTTTGGAAAAGGCTGAAAAGGACAGTAGCTTCCATGGAATGATTTTGCTGTTTCATAAAAATGTTTTTCTATACTTACCGTTTGTAAATTCATTTCCCAATCCTACCATTTCATATTCATAATTCCCGGTAACGGGAAAATGCAACAGCAGTTAACTAAATTTGTTGTTCACGTATTCCGTGGGGGAGACGCCCTCCACCCGTTTAAATACCTTGCTGAAATAAAAGGCACTCTCGAAGCCCAGCGCTTCCGCAGTTTCGTAGACCTTCATATTTTCTTCTTCCAGCAGCCGTTTGGCCTCCGTGATTTTGCAGATGTTAATATACTCACTGAAGCCGGTATCGTTGTATTTACTGAACAGCTGGCTTAAGTAATTCGGACTGATGCCGAATACAGCAGCTACTTCATTTAGTGACAGTCGTTCGTTCACATGCTCGTTGATGTATTTGCGCACATTAGTCACGATGTGGTTCTTGTAGTCTTTTCTTCGGGTCTGGAACAGCTCACACAGCTTATCGCAGAAGGATTGCAACCATTGGATCACGTGCTCAACATTGGACTGCTTGTACAGGGAGCGGTATCCGTCCGGATCGTCAGCGAAGAAGCCGGAGACGATGGATTCTCCGTCCTGCAGCAGGGAAATAGACAGATACAGAATATTACTGGCGGCATCCAGTGCCTGAACGTAATGTCCCGGATGATCCCGGAATAAGCCGCAGAGAGACTGGATTGTGGTTCGCAGAATATCGGGATCGTATTCCTCAAAAGCCCTGGTGAGATCGTTTTTGAACAGGCTGATATTAAAGGGTTTCCGGGCATTCTCTTTGGAATGATCCATATCAAAAGCGGTAATGGCAGTATCGGCATCGGTATTTTGGAAAGTTTGTCTCGCATACTGGTAGGAATCACAGATCGTACCGGGTGTCTGGACCGGGGTACCGATGCCACAACGCAGGGTAACATTATAGTAATTCTGCAGGGTAGAGCTGATGCTTTGCAGAATGTCTGTGAGACTTTCTACATAATCCTCTGTATCCGCCGCATCTGCGAAGCAGAAGATCAGTGCGAAATGTCGCAGATCCAGTGACAGTGCATAGAGAGGCAGATATTTTGCGCCCAGTTCCCGGATCATTTGAAGGGAACTGGTGAACAAAGGGATCTGCTTCTGTGCGGACAGCTGATCTGCCTGGGGACTTATGATCTCACCATAACAGCAGACATAAGAGCTGTATTCAAAATTCAGGTTCAGATCCCTGCTCTGTAGTCGGAACTGTTCTTCCGATTCAAATAGGTCATGCAGAAGACTGATCAGGAATTTGTCGTAAAAAGGGTGGATATTCACAGCAGACATCTGCTTTTTACGGGACTGGGAGATCTGGATGATGACCCGGTCGATGGCGTTTTTCAGCACTTCCGGAGTCAGCTCCAGCTTCACCAGATAATCTGAGACCTGGTAAGACAGGGCATCCCTTGCCATCTGGAAATCTTCGTAGCTGGTGAGGATGATAAAGTAGGGATTGTTTTCCCCGTAGCGCTCTCTGCAAACTTTCGCCAGCTCCAGCCCACTCATGACCGGCATTTTAATATCCGTGATGACAATATCCGGTGATTTCTCCTCAATGATCTTCAGCGCCGCCTGACCATTCATGGCGGTACCGCAGATATCGATATTCATTTCGTTCCAGTTCAGCATGGAACGGATTCCTGCTTGAACCAGAGGTTCATCATCTACAATTAACAGCTGATACATACAAACTCCGTTTCTGGGCGTATGTCTGCCCGGTTTTAAACATTTTCATCTGCTTTGAAAATGATATTGGGAATATGAATGGACATGGTTGTATATTCCCCTTCTTTGCTTTCTATGGTAATGCCATATTCTGCACCAAATTGGTATTGTAAGCGTTTATGTACATTGCTGACACCGATCTCCCGGAAAAAATCTGCCGAGTTGTCGTCATTGGAACTCAATATCTGAGCGGCTTTTTCCGCAGTCATGCCGACACCGTCATCGGTGACATCAATACGGATATTTTCGGTGTTGTCCGATGTCTCATAGCCGACATGTATCAGGATGTGTCCGGCACAGCCCTTCGGTTCGATCCCGTGAAAAATGGCGTTTTCCACCAAAGGCTGTAAGGTAAATTTAATAATCTCACTATTGTACAGACTTTCCTCATCTACCTGTATATCCATGGAAATCGTGCCGCCATAGCGATAACTTTGGATGGTAAAATAATTTTCAAGCAGCGACAGCTCTTCCCGAATATCGATCAACAGGCTGGTACCTTTAGAAATGCTTTTCAACAGGCGGGACAGAGAAGTGGTCATCTCGGAGATGCCGTTGGCACCCTGGATCGTTGCCATCCATTTGATGGAGTTCAGTGTATTGTATAGGAAATGGGGATTAATCTGGCTTTGTAGCATTTTATATTCCAGATCCTGTTTCTGCTTTTCGTCTTCCAGACGCCGTTCCATCAGATGAGATACATTTTCCGACAGATCATTGATTCCGCGACCAATGTCTCCAAGCTCATGATTCCATTCAATAGAAGGATCTCTGGAGAAATCTCCCTCGGAGATCCGTTTCATCCGCGATTGCAGGTGGGACACAGGAACCGTGATCATGCGGTTCATCAAAAGCATCAGAATCACGCCGATGGATAGAATGCCGATCAGAATGCAGGTGAGGATTCCAAGAAATAAAATGGCCTGATTCGTACGCTCTGCGTGGGATATGCTCTGGCTTAAGTAGCAGTCTGGCATATCCAAAGGGGTTGTGACCAGAATCTGTTCGCCCTTTGTTTGACTGTGAATCCGGGAAATCTGCGTGTCTCCGGTGAGGGAATAATTACTCATATCCTGCGACAGGCTGTATTCCGGTGTGAATTCCCGCAATCCATTGTCTTCATATATATAAGTGTGATCCGCAATCGTAAGATAGAGATAACTGTCATCGGGACAGCTGTAATCTTTTAGCGGAACAGTAAATAGATCGGTAGATACTTCTATAAATAAATAGCCCGCCTGCTTGTTATTATACTGATAGGTAATGGGACGAATGATGGGGAGCACTTTACGTCCGGCCCGGTGAAAAGGATCTGAAATAATACCGGTAGAAAAATCATAATCATCCGCTGTCAGTAATTCTTCATAATAAGGAAGGAGCGGTATCTGCACTGCCAGATCTGCAGTGGAGGAATAAGTGGTAGCAACTACCTGCAGATAATGCGCCTGTGAGACAACGGCGATTCGCGGCATGTAATTATAAGCACCATTTCGGCTGCACTCTTCGGCAAAAGAATCATAAGTAGCTACCGATAGAACGGAGCCGGGATTCGGATTGTGCTCAATATAATTGGCAATCGAGGAATCCGTCTGACAATAACGAACCAGACGATAGACATCGTTGATACTGGAGTCCATGGATTCCGACAACAGCCGCAGGCTGGTCTCGGTGGACTGGATCAGAGTGTTCTGTAAATAATGTCGGAAAATATAGTAGCTGAACACGCTGATCAACAGGCACATGCCTAAAATGGCACTCAGAGTGAAAATAAGTATGCGATTCCGTATGATTTTTGAGTGATATACAGTCTTTTTCATGCATTCAGTATAACATAACAGGAGAAAAAAGGTAGTTGGAAAACCAAGATGCTAAAAAAAGTGCATATTAAAATAAAAAAGTACATTTTTAGGAAGCACTTTCAGAAAAAAGATAAAGAAATTATAAAAAAATGTGAATTATATAATAAATTTTTCCATGTAATGTCCGAACCATTTTCGCTATACTTTAGTTACAGTCAAGGAACCGATACGAAACGGATCCGGGATCAGAGATATAACAGTATGTATTAACAGGAGGGTTTACATGAAAAAGAAAGTATTAAGTTTAGTACTGACAGCAGCAATGATGACCACCATGCTTGCAGGATGCGGCAGCTCCGACAACGGCAACGCAGCTTCTACATCAGATGCACCTGCAGCAGCTTCTACCGAGGCAGCAGCTTCCACCGAAGCAGCACCCGCAGAAGAAGTTACTTTAAAGTGGGCTATCTGGGATCAGGAGACCACACAGTACTGGGGCGACATCAAGGATGCATATGAAGCATCTCACCCCGGCGTAACCATTGAGATGGTAGACCTTGGTTCTACCGATTACATGACCGTTCTGGCAACCGAGCTTTCCGGCAGCGGATCCGATTTCGATGTAGTAACCGTCAAGGATGTACCCGGATATGCAACGCTGGTACAGAAGGGATCCATCCTCGCATTAGATGATTACATCTCCAAGGATGGCGTAGATTTAAGCAAATATGCGGGTGTTACCGATCAGGTAACCGTAGACGGAAGCCTGTATGAACTGCCTTTCAGAAATGACTTCTGGGTACTGTTCTATAATAAGGATCTGTTCGATGCTAAGGGTGTTGCTTATCCTACCAACGATATGACCTTTGATGAGTATGATGCTTTGGCAAGAGAGATGACCGATACCACCTTCGGTTCTCAGGTATACGGTGCTCATTATCACACATGGAGAAGTGCAGTTCAGCTGTTCGGTGTTCTGGATGGTAAGCATACTATTCTGGATGGAAACTATGATTTCTTCAAGCCTTATTACGAGATGGTTCTGAACGAAGAAGCTGATGGCGTATGCAGAAAATACACGGATCTGAAGACCGAAGGCTTACATTATTCCGCAGCATTCTCCGGTGGAGATGTAGCAATGATGAATATGGGTTCCTGGTTTATTGCAACCATGATCACCAATTTAAAATCCGGCGAGTATGATTCTAGCCTGTGTGGCAACTGGGGTATCGTTAAGTATCCTCATGCCGATGGTGTAGAAGCAGGTTCTACTCTTGGTACTATTACCGGTCTGGCTGTTACCACTGCAAGTGACACGCCTGATGCATCCTGGGATTTCGTTAAGTGGGTAAGTGGCGAAGAAGGCGCAGCAGTTATGGCATCCAGCGGTAACTTCCCTGCAATGATGACCGACGAGGTAGTAGACATGATCTCCGGACTGGAAGGATTCCCCACCGATGAAGCCAGCAAAGAAGCTCTGACCGTATCCAATCTGTACCTGGAAGTTCCTTACGCTCCCAACGTATCTGAGATCAACTCTGCTCTGGATTCCTATCATGGAAGTATCATGACCGGTGAGATGAGCATTGATGACGGTATTGCAGCAATGAATCAGGCGGTAGCTGACATTCAGGCTCAGTAAGTTCCATAAGACACAAGGGGGTCGTACCTACGGCCCCTTTTTTATCAAAAGCGTTCGAGAGGAGAATTGTTATGCGGAAATTAAGCCGTCAAACCAAAAGAGATCTGGTGGCATACTCCTTTATTGCACCCAACTTTATCGGTTTCTGCGTATTTACCCTGATCCCCATTATCTTTGCCTTTGCTCTTGCCTTTATGAAGTGGGACGGAAGTAATCCGATCCAGTGGGCAGGATTAAGCAATTTTACAAGACTGTGGAAAGACACCTTCTTTATCGCAGCATTTAAAAACACTATTATTTATTGTGTCGGTACCGTGCCTCTGACCATGATCGCATCCTTGGCACTGGCTATCGTATTAAATCAGAAAGTAATAGGAAGAGGCGTTTTCAGAACCCTTTCCTTTTTCCCATATGTAGCATCTCTGGTAGCAATCACCGCAGTATGGAAAATGCTGTTCCACCCCTCTAAAGGACCAGTTAACAACATCCTGTTAAATGTATTTAATGTACCGCAGGATCAGCTTCCCCAGTGGTTCACCGGCGGACTGGTATTGTTCTCCATGATTCTGTTCAGTGTATGGAAATACATGGGTTATTACATGGTAATCTACCTGGCAGGCTTACAGGGAATCTCCTCTGAACTGTATGAAGCAGCCAGTCTGGACGGTGCAAATACCTGGCAGAAATTCCGTTATGTGACCTGGCCGCAGTTGTCTTCCACGACCTTCTTCGTAGTCGTCATGCTGACCATCAACTGCTTCAAGGTGTACGATATCGCTATCATGCTGGCGGGGGGCGGAAGCGGAGAACTGACCACTTCAGCAACCGTACTTGTATACTATATCTACCAGAAAGCATTTATTGACTGGGATCTGGGTTACTCCAGTTCTGTAGCAATGGTACTGTTCCTCATGGTACTCTTCGTAACCATCATTCAGTTCCGTGGTCAGGCAAAGAGGGAGAAAGCATAATGGCAATCTTGGCTTTGAAGGTTCTCGATAAGGACAGCAACACTATCTGCGTCAGCAGCGGTGAGAATTTTGTGGATCTGGTCTGCACCCACACCTATGAAGAGGGTGACCGGATCGTGCTGGAGACCGATGAGAAAAATATTCACGTACATTTACAGGTGGATGATGCACTGGGAGATGCCTTCGTATACATAACCGACAACGTATCCTATTATGTTCCCTTCGGGGAGAAAAGGATCAGCATGTCCCCCAAGGTATTTTCCGGAAATAAACATTATCTCTATGCAGAAGTCGCAAGAGAAGATGAGATCACAGCCTACAGAAACCTGGCACTGAATCCTGCGGATCAACATATGGATGTTCCCTGTTATCCTCATGCGACAGCTAATGTGGAGACCAGAGGCGAGAGTGTATTCGCAGCGAAAAACGCCATCGACGGTGTCCGGGCGAACCGCTCCCACGGAGAATGGCCCTACGAATCCTGGGGCATCAATATGCAGGATGACGCAGCCCTGAAGCTGGATTTCGGCAGACCGGTACTGGCAGACAAGATTGTGTTGTACACCAGATCCGATTTTCCACATGACAACTGGTGGCAGCAGGTAATGATAAGATTCTCCGATGGCAGTGAGCAGGAGTTCTGTTTAGAGAAGAGCAGCAGAGCGCATGTACTGCCGATCCCCGAAAAAGAGATCATCTGGCTGGAGCTTTGTAATCTGATCAAAGCAGAAGATCCATCCCCCTTCCCGGCACTGAGTCAGATCGAAGTGTACGGCAGGGTTAAACGTTAGGAGGCGCAAAGATTATGAAATCAGCACATAAAAAAGCCGTTTTGGGCAAAGTGATCATATATGCAATTCTGATTCTGATCGCAGTGGTCATGATCATTCCTTTCCTGTGGATGCTTTCCGCATCCATCAAGAGCGATAGAGAAGTATTCCAGATGAATCCTTTTGTGTGGATCCCCGCTAATCCAAAGTGGGATAACTATCTGAAGATCTGGACGAAGATTCCCTTTGGCAGATTTGTGGGAAATACGGTATACTTAACTTTGATCGTTACTTTCTTACAGTTACTGACCAGTAGTTTTGCGGCATACTCTTTTGCAAAACTGGACTTCCGTCATAAGAACGGATTGTTCCTGGCATACATCGCAACCATCGCAATGCCCTGGCAGGTATACATGGTACCTCAGTTTATCATGATGAGAAGAATGGGACTGAACGATAAGCTGCTTGCTATGATCTGCCTGCAGGCGTTTTCCGCATTCGGCGTATTCATGATGAAGCAGTTCTATGAAGGTATTCCCGATGATCTGTGTGAAGCCGCCAGGATCGACGGTATGAGTGAGTACCGGATCTATGCCAGCATCATGCTGCCATTGTCGAAACCGGCATTGTCCACACTGACAATCTTTACCTTCGTGGCTACATGGAACGACTATCTGGGTCCCTTGATTTATTTAAAGAGCCAGGAGAAGAAGACCATTCAGCTGGGATTAAAAATGTTCATCAGCCAGTATTCTTCCGATTACGGTCTGATCATGGCAGGATCGGTATTGTCACTGATCCCGGTACTGATCGTATTCCTGGTATTGCAGAAATACTTTGTAGAGGGTGTTGCCTCTACGGGACTGAAGGGATAACGGATAAAAAAGTATTTTTACAAGCCTGTGCCGGGTAGCGGTTACAGGCTTGTGTGATAGGATAAGAAAAGAATAAGAAAAGGAAAAAACCATGATAACATTTGATGAAAAAAAGTATCCTTTGATTACAGATGCGGAAATCAAAGAGGCATTACAGTTTTCCACAGAGCAGGTGATCCGGGATCTGCCGGAATTTACCGATCAGTTCCAGAATGCATACAGTGAGAACGGTTTTTACCAGCCCATTCCGAATAATTACTGGACCTGCGGTTTTTGGACCGGAGAGATCTGGCTGGCTTACGAATATTCACAGGACGAGCGCCTGAAAAAAGCGGGCGAGGTTCAGGTAAAGAGCTTTTTGAACCGTATCGACAATAAGATCGAAGTGGATCATCACGATATGGGATTCCTCTATTCTCCCTCCTGCGTGGCAGCTTATAAGTTGACCGGCAGCAAAGAGGGCAGGGAAGCGGCAATCAAGGCAGCAGACCAGCTGATCACCCGTTATCATCCCATAGGCGAGTTCATTCAGGCATGGGGTCCCATGGATGCTCCGGAGAATTACCGCCTGATCATTGACTGCCTGCTGAATCTGCCTCTGCTGTACTGGGCATCCGATGAGACCGGGGATCCGAAGTACCGCGATATCGCGGAGAAGCATATCCATACGGCTGTTGCCAATGTGATCCGTGAGGATTATTCCACCTGGCATACCTTCTTCTTCGATATGAAGACGGGAGCACCGGATCATGGTGCCACCTGTCAGGGTTACCGCGACGGTTCCGCCTGGGCGAGAGGTCAGGCATGGGGTGTCTACGGTATGGCACTGGCTTACCGTTATACCGGAAGAGCAGAATATATCGATCTGTTCCGTCATGTAACAGAGTATTTCCTGGCACATCTGCCGAAGGACCTGGTGCCCTACTGGGATCTGGAATTCACCGACGGTGATGACCAGCCGAGAGATTCCTCTTCCGCATCCATCGCAGCCTGTGGTATGTTAGAGATGGCGAAATACCTGGATCCAGATGAGGCAGAGCACTATATTACGCTGGCAAAACAGATCATGCGGTCTGTCTATGCGAACTATGCCGTAAAGGATCCGAAAGAATCTAACGGACTGGTGTTGCACAGCACCTACTCAAACCATTCCCCATACAATACCTGTAACCATTACGGAGTGGACGAGTGCAATTCCTGGGGAGACTACTTCTACATGGAGGCACTGACCCGGTTATTGAAGGATTGGAGAGAGTACTGGTAGAGTATATTAAATTCATATCATACGAAGCCCATACAGATACGCATACCTTGATGTAAGGTCTTCGGTATGGTATCCTGTCTGGGCTTCTGTAAGAAGTATTCCTAATATAGGAATATAGTTGTTTGTTATTATGGAGGGACTAACTGCATGAACTTACATAGCAAAAAAGATTTTCAGGATTGTATGTTATCTATCCTGGAGCCGTTAAAACCATATTACAGTGAGGAGAAGGCTAGGCTGACTCTTGGAGTTACCATGGCGCATTATGACATCGGTGCCACCTGGATGGAGGCATTTTCCCGTCCCTTATGGGGACTGGTGCCTTTTTGGGCAGGTGGCGGATCGGAGCCGGAATTTGAGGAGATCTATCGCAAGGGTCTCACTGCCGGAACCGATGAGAAGAACCCGGAATACTGGGGAGAGTGCACCTCTTTTGACCAGAGATTCGTGGAGATGGCAGCCATTTCCTACGGTATCATGTTCGCCCCGGAGGTGGTATGGGATCCTCTCACGGAAGCACAGAAGGAGAATCTCTGCAACTATTTAAACAAGATCAATGAGCATCCTCTGCCGGTCTGCAACTGGATCCTCTTTGCTGTACTGGTGAACATTGCCATGAAAAAGGTGGGACGCCATTACAGCCCTGAGATGCTTGAGGAATATCTGAATGGACTGGAGACCTTCTATCTGGGTGAGGGCTGGTACAGGGACGGAGATTCCGGACAGAAGGATTACTATATTTCCTTTGCTATCCATTTCTACAGTCTGATCTATGCCGTAGTTATGGAAAAGGATGACCCGGAGAGGGCAAAAAAATACAAGGCGAGAGCCATGGAATTCGCCAAGCAGTTCATTTACTGGTTCGATGGAGAGGGAGAAGCGATTCCTTTTGGCAGATCCCTGACCTACCGCTTCTCCCAGGTAAGCTTTTTCAGCGTGTGTCTGCTGGCAGGACTGGAGCCCTTCCCGGTGCCCGTGATGAAGGGGCTGATCGCAAGGCATCTTCGCACCTGGCTGAAACGTCCGATCTTCGACAGAGATCATGTACTGACGATTGGATACGGCTACCCGAATCTGACCATGGCGGAGCGGTACAATGCCCCCGGTTCCCCTTACTGGGGCATGAAAGTATTTGCCTTTTTGCTACTTCCCGACGATCACTCCTTTTGGAGTGCAGAGGAAGCGCCGCTGCCGAAGTTGGCACCCGCATGTCCTCAAAAATACGCCGACCTGTTCGTCTACCATTATGGTAATCACACCACAGCATTTGCACCGGGAGTCTACAGTCCCAACGGACATGGGCAGATCGTGGCAAAATACGGGAAATTCGCTTATGATACCCGGTTCAGCATCAGTGTGGCGAAGTCCTGTTATGAACTGCATGAGAATGCACCGGACAACATGCTGGCATTCTGGATCGACGGTTATGTGTATGTGCGTCGGATCTGCGAGGCATCGAAGATCACAGATACCGGAGTATGGTCGAAGTGGAGCCCTTATCCGGGTATCACGGTAGAGACCACGATCACTCCGGATGCAGAGGGACATACCAGAGTACATAAAATTACCAGTGAGATCGACTGTGTGGCATATGACTGCGGATTTGCAGTCAGCAGAGGGGATTTCAGAGAGATTGGCTTCGCGGAAAAAGTGGATGGTGTATCCGCTCGGGCAAGCAATGAATTCTGCAGCTGCATGGTCAGTGCGATAGTAGACGAAAATGTGCAGGTCAACGAGCTGGTAGACAAGCCGCCCGTGGGTTACATGATCACCGTTGACCCCAACACGAACCTGCTCTACACCAAGACCAAGATCCCTTCGGTGAAATACCACATCCATAAGGGGACACAGAAAATCGTCACTAGAGTGGATGCGGAAGTCATTTAAAGTTTTAAATGAGTTTTGAAAATTTTATGCATAGTGTAACCTTCTGGTTCATAAGCTTCACAAAAGCTAGTTGTCAGAATGACTTTATAGTGTTTTCATAATTCGCACAGTGGAAATCACAACATTTTTATGCTATCATACATATAACAGTAAGAGGTGATAGCTATGAAAATAGAAAGAATTGATGACAAGACCGTAAAGTGCTTCCTGTCCAACGAAGAGCTGGAAGAGTACGATATTGATTATAAAGATTTTGTGACCCGCAGTGACAAAGCCAAAGAAGTAGTACAGGAGATTATCGAGCAGGCAGAGGAAGAGGTGGGCTACAAGCCGCCGAAGTATGCATTTGACCTGCAGATCATGATGCTGCCGGATGAGGGACTGGTACTGGTACTTTCCGAGAAAGAGCCGCTGGAGAATAAGAGCGGTGCACAGCTGTTGCAGGCTTTGCAGGAGATGAAGCGAGTCTTCGAGGAGAAAAAGGCAGAGATCGGTGCGGCGGAGAAAAAAGCGCAGGCAGGAGAAAACGCCGGAGAATCCGGCAAAAAGAATAAAAAGGCAGCGGAGGCACAGAAACCTCAGTTTGCAATTTTTGCGTTCCGCAATATCGGCAGAGTCATTGAATATGCAGCAGTATTGCCTACAAACTTACGCATTGACAGTACTCTGTATCGAATGGAAGATGGTACCTGTTATGCTTATGTACGAAAAGGCGGCGCTTCCTATGAACGTTACAGCAGAGCATGTATCCAGGCCATGGAGTTCGCAGCCTTATATGCCGCGGATGAGCAGAAGCTACGATACTTGGAAGAGCACAGCGAATGTCTGATCCGGGAAAAAGCGTTGAAAAAACTACGGGTATAATACCGCTGCCATATCCTCCGGCAGAGGTGCTGTGAACTGCATTTTCTCCCCGGTGATGGGATGGACAAAGGACAGCTTCCAGGCATGTAACGCCTGCCGTTGTATCTGCTCCATATCCGGGTTGTACAGATAATCTCCGATCAGGGGATAGCCCAGGTATTTCATATGAATCCGTATCTGATGGGTACGGCCGGTCTCTAGGATGAGAGAGACCAGGCTGTGCCCATTTTTTTCGTCCAGTACTCTGTAATGCGTAACCGCAGATTCCCCGTTTTCAAAATCCACCGTTCGTTCAATGATAGAGCCATCCTTGCGCCCCAAAGGTGCGGTGATGGTTCCCTCTAAGGGACGTACCGAGCCTTTTGCAATGGCGAGATATTCTCTCGTGATGCCGGAAGTCGCTTTATTGGCAATCATGGCAGACAGTATACCGGCGCTGACATAATGCTTCGCCACGATGGTCAGTCCGGAAGTATCCCGGTCCAGGCGGTTGATGCAGCGGAAGACGAAAGGACAATTCTGCTGCTCAAAATAGTACGCGAGGGCATTCGCCAGGGAATTGTAATAATTGTTCATGGAAGGGTGGATCGGCATTCCCGCAGGCTTGTTGATCACCATAAGATCCGCATCCTCGTAGACAATATTTAACGGCAGATTTACCGGGGGAATCTTTTCCGAAGAGTGATCTTCCCGGATATGCAGTGTCAGGGTATCGCCGGGCTGCAGTATATGATTCATAAAGCAGGGGATCCCGTTTGCCAGTACAGCGGAGGCGTCTTTTTTTAATTGCACCAGATTCTGTGAGGAGAAGCCCTTCTGCTTCAGAAAATAGCTGACCGGCATGGAGACTATGGAATTATCAGCAGTATAAATCAGTGTTCGTTCCATGAAAAACTCTCTTTCTCTATGATTACTCATCATAACATAATTCCTGTATCTTGTGCACAACAGAATGAACGGCGCCATTTTCATTCGGGCAAAATCGGACAGTGCCCGGAGCAAATAATGTCATTTCGAAATCGGAATCCACAGGCTACAATAAATACAGAATCAGCGGAAATGGGCGGTCTGTCCATCTGCGCATAGGAAACGCTTGAAATACGAAGAAAGGTAGGGTGGCGATTATGGAAAAATATGCTTGGCGGGGAAAAATTGTACCGGGAATGCAGGAGGAATATAAGAAAAGACATGACAATATCTGGCCGGAGATGAAGGAAGTCCTGGCAGATGCGGGAATCGTGAATTACTCCATCTGGATGCAGGGCGAGGAACTGTTCGGATACTATGAATGTGAAAAAGGCGTAGAGTACGCTGCAAAAGTACAGGCGGAGAGCAACGTGGTGAAAAAATGGGATGAATATATGAAGGACATTCTGATCATGGAGAAGGATCCTGTCACAGGAGCACAGCCACTTTTAACCCAGGTATTCAGTTTCAGATAAGGGAGGCTGTGGATAGCTTATGGGAAAATATTATCTGGCTGTGGATATCGGTGCTTCCAGCGGACGACATATCCTGGGGCATTTAGAGAACGGAAAAATAGAGTTAGAAGAGATCTACCGTTTCGAGAACGGCATGGATCATAAGGACGGAAAGCTTCTGTGGAATGTGGACCGGCTGTTCGGTGAAATCCTGAACGGCATGAAGAAATGCAAGGAACAGGGAAAGATCCCGGTGAGCATGGCCATTGATACCTGGGCGGTAGATTATGTGTTGTTAGACGAGAAGGATCGCATTCTGGGAGATACTTACGGTTATCGTGATCATCGTACGGACGGCATGGACGCGGAAGTGGCAAAGATCCTGCCGGAGACAGAACTGTATGCAAAAACGGGCATTCAGAAGCAGATTTTTAATACGATTTATCAGCTGATGGCGGAAAAACAGAAAGAACCGGAGCTTTTACAGCGGGCGGAGACACTGCTCATGCTGCCGGATTATTTCGGATTCCGTCTGACAGGCAATAAATTATCGGAATACACCAATGGATCCACCACACAGCTGGTGAATCCTACCACTTTCCAGTGGGATACGGATCTGATCCGGAAGCTTGGCTACCCGGAGGACATTTTCCTGCCTCTGCAGATGCCCGGCACAAAAGTGGGTCAGCTCCTGCCCGAGATACAGAAGGAAGTTGGTTTCAATCTGGAAGTGGTATTGTGCGGAAGCCATGACACGGCATCGGCGGTAATGGCAGTACCACAGACGTCAGGGGACGGCATCTACATCAGTTCGGGAACCTGGTCTCTCATGGGAATTGAGTCATTAAAGCCCATCATCAATGGGAATGCGGCAGCAGCCAACTTTACCAACGAGGGCGGTTATGACCGCCGGTTCCGCTTCCTGAAAAATATTATGGGTTTGTGGATGATCCAGTCCGTAAGACACGAATATAACGACGCATACTCTTTTGCACAGCTGTGTGATATGGCGGAGGAAAGCAAGGACTTCCCCTCCAGAGTGGATGTGAACGATCCAAGCTTCCTCTCTCCGGACAGCATGGTGGAAGTCATAAAGCAGTACTGTCAGAAGACGGGACAGCAGGTACCGGAGTCTGTGGGAGAGCTTGCATCTGTGGTATACTGCAGCCTGGCGCAGTCCTACGGAGAGACCGTAAGCGGTCTGGAGAAGATCGCAGGCAGAATCTACGACAGCATCCACATCATCGGCGGCGGTTCCAATGCCGCATATCTGAATCAGCTGACAGCGGATGCTACGGGCAAGACCGTATATGCAGGTCCCGGTGAGGCAACCGCCATCGGTAATCTCTTGGCACAGATGATCCATGCGGAAGAACTGGCGGACCTGAAGAGCGCAAGACAGTGCGTCAGAGATTCTTTTGAAATCAAGACGTTTGTTCCGGCAAAGTAAATCATTCATAAAAATGACCTTAAGAAAAGGAGGAAATCATAAATGTTAGTAAACACAAAGGCAAAGATCGGTGTATTTTCCATCGCTTTGGGAGCATATTTGCCCCAGTTCCCCCAGCTGGTGCCCAATTTCGAGGCTCAGTATGAGGATTTCAAGAAGACGATTCCCGATACCGTAGAGATCATTGACGGCGGCATGGTGACCACCAAGGAACAGGCCATGGCAGCCGGTGATAAATTCCGTGCAGCGGATGTGGATCTGGTATTTTTACAGCTGCTGACCTATGCAACTTCCTATAACGTACTTCCCGCCATTCGCGATCTGGATGTGCCCGTGGTATGTATCAATGTGCAGAAGAAGCTGGCTCCGGACTATGCGAACACCGACATCCCCATCTGGCTGGGTGACCTGTATGCCTGTGGTGCCGTAGGTGAGGCTGTGGCTGACTTAGAGCGTGCAGGCAAGAGACATGCCGTGATCACCGGTGTCGTAGAAGGCGGTGACCCCGAGGTGGCAGCACAGATCGCCGATTGGTGTAAGGCTGCACAGGTGCGCAGACGTTTCCGTCAGACCAACATTGCCCAGATCGGACGCCCTTATCCCGGTATGATGGATCTCTATATCGACGAGACCAACCTGTACAACCGCATGGGTCTGTATACTAAGCAGTTCGATTGGGAAGATATGTGGGCAATTGCGGATGATATTACCGATACCGAAGCTATCAAGGCAAAGGCACAGGATATCATCGATACCTTTGATGTAGAGGGCGGCGCTATCGCAGACGACGAAGACATTATGGATATGGCAAAGCATGTGCTTGCATTCGAGCAGTGGGCAAAGGATGAAGATCTGAGCATGATCGCTTCCCACTATGCAGGTAAGGCACAGGGTGTAGCCGGCAAACTGGACTCCATGCTGATCCCCGCATTTTCCATGTTGATCAAGCAGGGCACCGCATGTGCGGTAGAAGGTGACATGAAGGTTGCCATGGCAATGTCCATTCTGAAGACGATTTCCGGTATGGGACAGTTGTCAGAGATGTATTCCATTGATTTCAACGAAGATATCTGTATCATCGGTCATTCCGGATCCGGCGATGCGGACATCTCGCTGGCACATAAGCCTACCATGAAGATCGTAAAGGTATTCCACGGCAAAGTAGGCGGCGGCTATCTGACACAGTTCTATCCTCCGGTAGGCCCTGTGACGTATCTGGCTATCACACAGGATAAGGATGGCAACTTCAAGTTCGTTGTGGCAGAGGGTGAGAACCAGCCCGGACCGATCTTCACTTTCGGTGATACTAATATGCGTACCAAGTTCTCGATCCCCTGCAGAGAGTTCGTGAACCGCTGGAGCGAGGCAGGCCCTACCCATCATATGGCAGCGGCAGCCGGAAGGCATATTGATACGATTTTAAAGGTTGCTAAAATATTGAACGTACCGGTAGATGTGATCACACGGTAAGGGCACTTGTGTAAATATGACGCAGTAACCACAGGAGCGAAAAGCGAGCTTGGAAAGAGCAATTTTGTGAATGGGTTTCGGAATAGTTACGAATGTTTATGATTTAAAAACAATATGCCTGTGGGTGGGAGTCCGCAGGCAACGGAAAGGTTAGGCATTAATATGAAATTTTTAGATGCAGAATTTGTACAGGGATTTATCAGAATGGCGGATGATGGATGGCAGCAGGGCTGGCATGAGCGTAACGGTGGCAACCTGTCCTACCGTGTGAAGCCGGAAGAGGTAGAGCTGGTAAAGGAGAACTTCGAGCCGAAGGAGTTCCAGCCCATCGGCACCACCGTTCCCGCACTGGCAGGAGAGTATTTCCTGGTGACCGGCAGCGGCAAATATTTCCGCAATGTCAGCATCAAGCCGGAAGATTCCATCTGCATGATCGAGCTGGATGACAAGGGTGAGAATTACCGTATCGTATGGGGACTGGTAAACGGCGGCAGACCTACCTCTGAGCTTCCCAGCCACCTGATGAATCTGGAAGTGAAGAAGTTACAGGATCCGGATTATCGTGTGGTATATCATGCACATACCACTAATATCATCGCACTGACCTTCGTCCTGCCGCTGGAGGATAAGGTATTCACCAGAGAACTGTGGGAGATGGCAACCGAGTGTCCCGTAGTATTCCCGGATGGCGTGGGCGTAGTGCCCTGGATGGTACCGGGCGGCAGAGAGATCGCTGTGGCTACCTCCGAGCTGATGAAGAAATACGATCTGGCGATCTGGGCACATCACGGAACCTTCGCAGCAGGAAAAGATTTCGACCTGACTTTCGGTCTGATGCATACCGTAGAAAAATCTGCAGAGATCCTGGTGAAGATGCTGTCCATGCAGTCTGACAAGAGACAGACCATTACTCCCGATGATTTACGTCATCTGGCAAAGGACTTCGGCGTGACCCTTCCCGAGGAATTTTTATACGAAAAATAACGATCCAAGAGATACACAAAGGATTCTCGAATCGTTACATATATAAAACACTTGATGCTATTGGCGAGACTTTAAACGCGCTTCGTTAGGCGTCATGTCATACATTTTTTTGAACTGTTTGTAGAAAAAGTTCTGATTTTCATAGCCCACGGACAGGGCAATCTCAGACACCGGCAGCGCCGTGTGGGAGAGCTGATTCATAGCGACCCGCATGCGCTGCTTTGTCTGTATTTCCTTGAAGGTGGTACTGGAATATTTTTTGATCATACGGCTCAGGGAGGATGGAGTATACCCAATCTGTGCCGCCAGCTCATGAAGCGTTCCGGTGTCGTAATGCTCTGCCAGGTACCTGCGTACTACCACCATCAGGACATTGCTCTGCTCATCCTTTTGGTCTAATAAAATATTTTCTGCATTGCTTAATATGTGCATGAACAGAAGAGCGAAAGTATGCTCCGAGAGCTTATGCCAGTTCTGAGGCTGCTGCAATAATAGAAATACGGCATTATGAATCAGATTCTGGATACAGGGATTGTCGGAGACCGTGAAGTACAGATACTGTCCGACACAGCTATCACCTTCTAAAGCGTTGATAATAAAATCCGCCAGAATATTGTTCTTATTGATCAATGTGAGGATATTCTGAAAATACGCCGGGCGGATGATGATATTAATACCCAGATCTTCCTGCCCACACGCTATAACGGCGTGTTCGATATGCTGGTTCATGAATAACAGTTCTCCGGGGCGGAGGCGGATCTCTTCCTCATTTATGACATGAGTGACGGAACCGGAGAGACAATAGAAAATCTCCACATAGTCATGCTTATGCTTTGGAAAATCCACAAATCTGGTATGGCGCCGCAGCGTAATATCATCCTCGGAATGCTCTAAAAATTTATTGCTCTCCACCACAAAATCCTGTTTGCTGGTGTAAAGATTCTTCTGAACGGCAATGTCGCCGTCTAAGATCTGTTGTTCTTCCGGCGTGATATAGGCCGGATCCAGAAAATTGTTCTCGTACATATCAAAATACATTCCTTTCAGCAGCCTGCTGATGATGAACTGCAGGCAGGTCCTTCAACTGAGTTTATTTTACAGGAAAGCGACAAAAACCTCAAGATATGCAAATATGTAAAAAAGCGATTCCCGGATTGCGAGATTCTTTTTAGTGTTGTATGATGAATATAAATTCACCGGTTGCGGGGAAGGAATCAACATGAGTAAGTAGGGCGGGCAGCCCGGATCAAGGAGAGAATCCTATCATGGCAGATACGGAAGTAAAAAAGATCATTTGTAGTTCCTGCGGAGCGGAATTCGAGGATACCCTTCCAAAGTGTCCCTATTGCGGAAGCCTGAATTACAAGGGCGCCGAAGCGGAATATCTGGGGAAGCTGGAAAGCATGCGGCAGGATATGCAGCAGTTAGAGCAGGTACCGGAGAAGGAACTGAAGAAAAAACTGAAAAAGAAACAGAAATTTGTGATTAAGCTTCTGATCTTATTGGCAGCGTTGGCAGCGATTCTTGCGGTAATTGTGTTCCGGGCACAGTATATAGAACCCAGGGATGCCAGAGCGGATTATCTGTGGGAAAAAGAGAACTTTCCGATACTGGACCGTCTCTATCAGGAGAAGGATCTGGAAGCACTGATGGATTTTTATGAGCAGGCTGTCGAAGAGAACAGAACCATAGACCGATGGGAACACAGTGGTATTTTCCGCTGGCTCATGAGCTGTCGGGATGCGAGGGAATATCTGGCACTGGAGCAGAGTGGAGAGACTTTGAATGAGTATCAGCAGGTATTGCTGCTGGATGATTATTGGATGATGCGGGGACTGGACTACAGCGAGGTCATTCTGACGGAGAAAGACAGGGAGTATATCCGTCCTTATGTGGAAGCAACCCTGAACAGTCTGGCAGACCGTTATACGTTTACCGCGGAAGAAGAGAAAAAATTCGAGGATAGTCTGCGAAATAATTACGGTTATCCCAGATATGAGGATTGCAAAGAATACATTACGAAGCATAACGAATAGGAAAGGATCATAAAAGCAATGATGAAATGTAAATATTGTGGGGGTAACCTGACACTGGAGCAGGCATATTGTCCGCATTGCGGAAGACCGAATGAAGAAGCCGCACAGCATGTCAAGGACATGGAGCATTACAAGAGCAACTTTGAGGATACCAAAAGCGATGTCTATGAAGTGACGGAGAAAAATACGGAGATCATGTCACATATGATAATCATCACTGTGCTGGTGATCCTGTGTGTGGTGGTGTTTGTAGTATCTGCCCGTAGCTGGAGCATCCACAGAGGCTTGCTGCAGTTTGATGCAGGGATCCGGCAGGGCAGCTATATGAAACAGATGGAACAATATCTGGAAGATGAGGATTACATAGGCTTATCAGCTTTTTGCGACAGGCATTACATCCGGCCTTATAGCAGTAATAATAGTTATGAAAAATATCAGCTGCTCATGGAAGCCAGCGGAGCGTATCGTTACTTTTATGAAAGTCTGATGAAGGCAGTTACTATCAACTCCGGCAATGTATCCATACTTCCCGGCCTGTATGAAGATATTTCGGATTATTACGAGCAGCTGGAAAGGATTCTGCATCCTGTGGATAATGATTATAGGGCAAAACAATATCGGGAACTGCCGGAGGAGCAGAAGGAAGCCATTCTCCGGATGGAAGAGAATGAGAAGGCACTGCTGCAGACCTATTTTGACATGACCCCGGAAGAGGCAGAGAATTTCGGTACGATGTCAAATGCACAAAAGATCTTATTTTTGGAAGAAAAAGGTGAGGTGATGGGTTATGGTAAATCTGAAGAGTAAGCTGAAACAGGTACAGAAGCAGAGAGGCGCGCTGCTTGTGATGAATCTGGTGATCATAGCCCTGTGTCTGGTATTGTTTTGGGGAACCATTCATATGTTCCGGCAATTAAACGACGCCTTTTCCCGTCCTGCGAAGACCAACTGGATGGAGAATAATGTGCAAAATGAAAATTATGCCTACCTGTTAGTAAATTATCACGAGGACATGGTGTACGGCGGCTTGCTGTCCGGAACGAAAAAGGAATGCTATGGTGTGGCAAGATATTTTGAGGCGGCGTCCATGTATAAGGCATTTCTTCAGACTGGAGATACCGAACATGCTGCCAGAGAAAAAGAAAAAATGGATGCGGCATACGAAGAAATGGGCGACTGGAATATCGCAGCCGACAGCATCCGGAAAAAATTAGGACTGGAATAGGGAAAGAACCTTGACAAATCCCGGAAGCATGCACTACAATTACTTGCATACGACAATGACGATGAAAAGGATCAGTACGATCGGAAAGCATCCCAGAGAGAGGGGAAGGACACGGTGACGTGTGGCTGGGAACCCCTTATGACAGAGGATCGGAAACCTCCCTTGGAGTCCTGTGCGAGACGCAATGTACCTGGAAGCGGCGAAGCACAGCGTAGAACCGGCGTTAACGGTGACAGAGCAGGATACGTATTTGTATCAATCAGGGTGGTACCGCCGAGTGATCGGTCCCTTTTTCGGGAGCGATGACCCGGCGTTTTTCGTTTCCGTAGATCGTATGAGCAGTTTATTTTCAGAAAAAGAAAAGGAGAGAGAAAATGGCAGACAAGAAAATGGTAGAAGCGATCACTTCCATGGAAGAAGATTTCGCCCAGTGGTATACCGATGTAGTGAAGAAAGCAGAGCTGTGTGATTACACCAGTGTCAAGGGATGTATGGTGATCAAGCCCGCGGGCTATGCGATCTGGGAGCTGATCCAGAAGGAACTGGATGCAAGATTCAAAGCAGTCGGAGTACAGAATGTATATCTTCCCATGTTCATTCCTGAGTCCCTGTTGGACAAGGAGAAGGATCATGTAGAAGGTTTCGCACCCGAAGTAGCATGGGTTACCCAGGGAGGATTAAACGAGCTTCCCGAGAGACTCTGTGTCAGACCTACTTCAGAGACCCTGTTCTGCGATTTCTATAAGAATGACATCCATTCCTACAGAGACCTGCCTAAGGTATACAATCAGTGGTGTTCCGTGGTACGTTGGGAGAAGGAGACCAGACCTTTCCTGCGTTCCAGAGAGTTCCTGTGGCAGGAAGGACATACCGCGCATGCTACCGCAGAAGAATCTCAGGAGAGAACACTGCAGATGCTGAATGTATATGCGAAGTTCCTGGAGGAGGTTCTGGCTATCCCCGCGATCAAGGGACAGAAGACCGAGAAGGAGAAATTCGCAGGTGCAATTGCAACCTATACGGTAGAAGCACTGATGCATGACGGCAAGGCACTGCAGTCCGGTACCAGCCATAACTTCGGTGACGGTTTCGCCAAGGCTTTCGGCATCCAGTTCGCAGACAAGGACAATACTTTAAAATATGTACATCAGACCTCCTGGGGTATGACCACCCGTCTGATCGGTGCACTGATCATGGTACATGGTGATAACGAAGGCTTGGTGATCCCTCCCCGTGTGGCACCCATCCAGATCTGCATTGTACCCGTTATGCAGAAAAAGGAAGGCGTTCTCGACAAGGCGTATGAGCTGAGAGATCGCCTGGCGAAGGATTTCCGTGTCAAGGTAGATGACAGTGACAAGACCCCCGGCTTCAAGTTCGCAGAGGCTGAGATGAGAGGTTATCCGATCCGTGTGGAGATCGGTCCTAAGGATATCGAAGCAGGCAAGTGTGTGATCTGCCGCCGTGATACCAGAGAGAAGACCGAGGTGGCTCTGGAGGATCTGGAGACCAAGGCAGCCGAGATCCTGGAGACTATGCAGAAGGAAATGCTGGAGAGAGCAAGAGCACATCGCGACAGCCATACCTATGTAGCACACAACATGGAAGAGTTCGAGCAGATCTTCAATGAGAAGTCCGGATTTGTCAAGGCTATGTGGTGCGGATGCCGGGAATGTGAAGATCGGATCAAGGAAAAGCTTGCGGTTACCAGCCGCTGCATGCCTTTTGAACAGGAACAGATCGCAGATACCTGCGTATGTTGTGGAAAACCTGCGAAAAAGATGGTATACTGGGGAAGAGCATACTAAGATATATATAACTATTCGGAGTGAATGTGATTCTGAATAGTTATGAAAATATTTATAAGGCAGATGAAGACGCAGGCCGGTAGTATTGCTACAGGGTCTGCGCCTTATTTTTCAATGATAATGCTCGGAAATGAGGAAAAATATGATCTATAATACATTTGAAATGCATCAGGAGGGATCCCTTCCGGGAGCACATTTAGTTACCTATATTCAGGAGTATTCGGATGCAATGGCAATTAACGACAGACCTCTGATCCTGTTGTGTCCGGGAGGCGGCTATACCAGAACCTCCGACAGAGAGGCAGAACCCATGGCACTGAAATTCCTGGCGATGGGATATCATGCGGCAGTGTTGCGTTATTCCTGCGCCCCTGCGGAATATCCTACTTCCTTAAAGGAACTGGCTTACAGCATCAAGTTCCTGCGGGAGCACGCGAAAGAGTGGCACATTGATCCCCACAAGATCGTAGTGGAAGGATGTTCTGCGGGAGGACACCTGGCAGCCAGCCTTGGTGTGTTCTGGGATGAAGATTTCCTGGCAGAGAGCCAGGGACTTTCCGCTTCCGAGCATGAGCTGCTGCGTCCGGACGGACTGCTGTTATGCTATCCGGTCATCACTTCCGGAGAGTTTGCTCACAGAGGATCTTTTGAGAATCTGTTAGGCAGCAGACAGGAAGAACTGGGAGAGAAGCTGTCCCTGGAGAAACAGGTAACAAGTAAAGTGCCGAAGACTTTCATTTGGCATACCTTTGCGGATCAGTCGGTACCGGTGGAAAATTCGCTGCTGTTTGTCAGCGCTCTCCGCAGAGCGGGAGTGCCCACAGAATTCCATATGTATGAAAAGGGTGCCCACGGACTGGCACTGGCGGATAAGCTGACAGAGACCAACGATGGCAGAGCCGTACAGGAGGAATGCACCTCATGGATCCGGTTGGCGCATACCTGGCTGGAGAGCCTTTTTGCAGGAGATGTGGAAGACGGGCTGCACGCACAGGGCAGAGAATGGTAAGAATAGCAATAAGAGAAAATGAAAACGCAAGGAGCAGTCATGGAACAGGCAGATACGATCATTCAGATCCCTCATTTCTACGGAAGTCTGAAGGGAATGCAGGACAAATTTGATAAATATGCAAGGCAGGATGCGTTCGCCGGATCCACCAGAGAGGAATGGGAAGCCTGGAAGGAGACTTCCAGAGAGACATTAAAAGACCTCCTGGGGTGGAAATACATGGAGTCCTGTGATCTGGACCCACGCGTGGAAGAAGTCGTGGAGCTGGAGAACGGCATTCGTCGGGAAAAAGTGATCATTCAGGTAGAGCCGGAAGTGTATATGCCCATGTATATACTGATCCCACCGAAGCAGGACGAAGAGAAGCAGAAATGTTTTCTTGCCCTTCCGGGGCATCAGGGAGCAGGTAAATTCAGCGTGGCAGGACGCGATGATATTCCCGCGGTAAAACGGATGATCGAATTCTACCATTATGATTACGGCATGCAGCTGGCGAAGCGTGGTTATGTGGCAATCTGTCCGGATTGCAGAGGCTTCGGAGAACGCAGGGATGAGGCATTGCAGAAAGGAACTGATGAGAAATCCTTCCTGACCAGTACCTGTTTTCATCTGGCACATATGGCGGAGCCTTTGGGAGAGACCGTGGCAGGTATGTGCACCTGGGACGCTTCCCGGCTGATCGATTATGTATATGAACGGGGCGAATGGGATACTGAGGACTTGGGAGTCATGGGATTTTCCGGCGGTGGTATGCAGACGCTGTGGGTCTCTGCTTTGGATGACCGTGTGAAAAAATGTATCATCAGCGGATATCTCTATGGATATCGTGACGCGTTGTTATTACTCAACGGTAATTGCAGCTGTAATTATGTTCCCCATCTGTGGGAACACTTTGATATGGGAGATATTGCATCGCTCATTGCGCCGAGACCGCTGGCGGTTCAGTCTTGCCGGGATGACCATCTGAACGGTCCCAGAGGACTGGTGAATGTGACGGAGCAGATGGATATTGTGCGGAAGGCTTACAGCCTGTACGGAAAAGAGGAATATCCGATCCACGATGTCAGAGAGGGAGACCACTGCTGGCATGAAGAGGTATTGGATATCGCACTGCCAAGACTGTAAGACATTTATAACCCCTGTTAATAGTTACAAAATATGGAGGAACGTATGGAATATATCGTTCTGGATCTGGAATGGAATCAGAGTAACACCGGCAAAGAGGATGCTGTGGAGAAGCTGCCTTTTGAAATCATAGAGATCGGTGCCATCAAACTGAATAAAGAACGTGTCATGGTCAGCGAATTCAATGAACTGATCAAGCCACAGGTCTACCATGAGATGCACAAGATCACCAGCAAACTGATCCATATTCAGATGCAGGAGCTGGAGCGTGGGAGACCGTTCCCTGAGGTTGGAGGAGATTTTGTCAGATGGTGCGGACAGGAGGAGCAGCTGTTCTGTACCTGGGGGACGTTAGACCTTACGGAGTTACAGCGGAATATGGCATATTATGAGATGCCGCTTCTGGCACCGGGACCGCTGCCCTATCTGGATGTGCAGAAGCTGTTCGCCATTGCCTATGAGGAGCGCAAGATCCGCAGAAATCTGGAATATGCCATCGATTTTCTGCATATTGAGAAGGATATTCCCTTCCACCGGGCGTTCAGTGATGCCTACTATACGGCAAAGATCCTGATCCGGATCCTGGAGGAGCACCCGGAGGTAGTGGTGAACCTGTCCTACGATACCTTCTGTCCTCCGAAGGACCGTGGGGATGAGGTTAAAGCGCAGTTTGATACCTATGTAAAATATATTTCCAGGGAATTCAAGGACAAGACAGAAGCCTTCGCAGATAAGGAAGTCGTGTCCAGCAAATGTTATCTCTGCCATCGTAACCTGCGCAAGAAGATCAAATGGTTCAGCGCTAACGGCAGGCATTATTACTGCGTGGCTTATTGCGAGAAGCACGGCTACCTCAAGGGCAAGATCCGGGTACGCAAGGCATATGACGGCGGTGTATATATTGTCAAGACCACGAAGCTGATCCCTAAGGAAGAGGCAGACGCTATCGCCGCCCGCAGAGATCACGCCAGAGAAGTGCGCAAGAGACACAAGCACAGCAAGGCAGGGAATGCCGAGAAATAGGGACAGAATATAGCAAATTACATTTCATGAGTATGAGGATATTCCGGCGGACCTTATTGCGACTGCGGGTATAGGAAAAAGGGCCAAAAATACAGTAGATACTGTGATTCTGCTTCTGAGAGTTGACTTTTGAAAAGAATGTTCTATTTTCCAAAAGACAGCTCTCCCTTTTAGTCATTTAAAACATATTTGTTGCATAATTAAAAAGTATAAGATATACTCCACTTATAAGTACATGTCACTTATAAAAAATTTCTTTGTCAGCGGAAGCTGATGTCTGAGACTTTTGTTAAGAAAGTCCGCCCGCCTCTTCAAGAAGAGCAGAGAGAGGCAAAAACCCACTCAGAAAACCAGTTGTATCAGAAAAACAGGTAAGTTATAATGTAGATATGGTGAAATCCTTTTATTTCCGGCGGTATCTATGATTACCTGACACAAAAGGAGGAAACCATTGAATACGGAGTTAAAAAATGCAGTACTGGCAACAGACAGAGACGCACAATATGATAACAGCGCGAAACGCCTGATAGCACATAAGATTATTCTGGCACGGATCCTGATAAAGACTGTGGAGAAATTTAAGGGAATGGACCCGCTGGAGGTCGCAGCGCTTATAGAGGGAATTCCCTACATCAGTACAGTACCGGTGGAGCTGGGACTGACGAATGCAGTTCATTTTCAGAATGGAAAGCGGATTGTTGGTTTTAACACGGAGAATCAGGAACTGAACGAAGGTCTGGTGCGTTTTGACATTGTATTTTATGTGCGGATGAAGGATGGCCTTTCGCAGATCATCATCAATGTGGAAGCGCAAAAGGACGAACCCAGCGACTATAAGATCCTAAACCGGGCAGTTTTCTACGTGAGCAGACTGATCTCCTCCCAGAAGGAAAAGGATTTCGAGAATTCGAGTTACGATGACATCAAATGTGTCTATTCCATCTGGATCTGTATGAATATGGAGGAAAACACCATGAGCCATATTCATCTTACCAAAGAAGACATGATCGGTTCTTATGAATGGAAGGGCAATCTGGATCTATTGAATATCATTATGATAGGTCTTGCTAAGGAACTGCCGGAGCATGATGAGACCTATGAATTGCATCGTCTGTTGGGAGCATTACTGTCCAGAGAGCTTACGGTGGATGAAAAGCTGGACATTATTGGAAATGAGTATGATATCCCATTAGAAGAGAATTTCAGAAAGGACATGAGCACTATGTGTAATTTGAGTCAGGGAGTTAAGGAAGAAGGCATTGCAATCGGACGCAGAGAAGGCTTGGAAGAAGGACGCAGAGAGGGTTATGCAGAAGGTGAAGCAGGGCTTATTATGACAATGTATAAGAACGGCCTTTTGCCAGAGCAGATTGCATCTGCTACGGATAAAACGGTAGAAGAGATAAAGACGATTATTCAGGGTAAGGGAATTTTCGATGAAATCTAAGAATTCTGCCTCAAGTATTTAGATAATAGGTAATAAAATTACAGTATTGAACAGAACATGTTTAGCAAATAATAATCAGAAATGGAAGACCTTATGTATGAGCTTTATGGTGAATATTACGAAAATGTCATTGGAAAACGGAGTTATGGGATTACCTGTGGATGTGTGCAGGAATTGGAATGCATTAACGAGCATTCCGGGAAAATTAATATATGCAGGCAGAGAATGCCCTATTACCTTTTCACCAAAACATAAACGTAAACCTTCTGACGATGTGTATGGTTCAGCAGGAGCTTGGCAGTTTACAATTAATGATTCCATTCAATTTTCCAAGTTGAGGATTGATGGTGTTTATACATATGCAGAAGGGGAAAAAGCTAGAATTTCTAAAAGAGAATGGTCAGAAAAACTTGAGTGTGAAATATATGAAGAAGAAAATCAAATTTTTTTAGAAGTTATTAATGTAATTAAAAAACCAAAGACAAATGCTACAAAAAAAATATGTGAATTATTGCAACAAGGGATTCGACCGTCTTCTGAAAAAGAATCTAAGGCACCCGAATGGAATTCGCCGAGTGCATGGACCAATTTTTCTGAAATAGAGAATTATAAGGCCGTAACGGATTGTTTATATATATGGTATGGTAAAGTTGAAAATTCAAATACAGTATATCTATATGTAGGTATTGTCGGGGATACGAAGAGCGCTGGAAAAAGTAAAAGAAACCTTTATTTAAGATTACGTGAAGAACAAAAAGGTGCCTACAAAAAATACGGGTTGGACATAAAGATAGAGAAATTCAGATTCTGTTCGCTTAATAATGCGCATGGGTTTTCTGTTCCAGAATTGCTTAAAACAATTGAAATGTCTGAAATAACAATTATGACATCACTTTTTAACTGTGAAAATGCAAGGGCAAATATAGATGCATTGTTCAATAAATATGATATTATTCTTTTAAATTCAAGTACTTCGTATAAGTATGTTAAGTGAGTGGAATAAATGTAAAGGCGAAAGCGTATGCTTTCGCCTTTACATTTATTAGAATTGAAAAAGTGGGTAATAAAGAATTAGAGCGAATTCATACGATGGTTCTTAGTTTGCAGCTTTTGCCTTTTCTCTCTTTAAGAACAGGTACACACAGATACCGGCAAAAACAATCGTTGCAGCGATCAGTATCGGCAGTACCGGGATGAAACGAACATCTGCATTGATGAGCTTCAGTCCCTGATACAGTGTGAAGACGCCAAATACAGAGAAGATGGCGAAGGCGAGAGTATTGAGTAGCCCTTCCGGTGTCTTGCTCTTTAACAGATAGCCTAAAAGCATTCCCAGGATGTCTGCTAAAAACAGTCCCAGAGAACAGCCGAGCCATATGATCAGTGCGGAACTCATACCTTCATTGGCACCAAAGGTGATGGCGGTAAGCTGTGTCTTGTCTCCAAGCTCGGCTACGAAAAAGGTACAGAAAACCGCAAGCGGTGCGAACCGGATCCTGGATCTGCCGCTGCCCTCCTCTTCCTCGTCATCATCGCCCGCAAGTGTTGATGCGGCAAAATAAAGAAATGCAAGTGCAGCAATGATCTTGATAAGCCAGGCAGGGATGAATTCGCTGACGAGCCCGCCGGCGAGAACGGCCAGACCGTTCAGCACCAGGATTGCGGCAGCGGTTCCCAATATAATATCTCTTAATTTGTATTTCGAAGTAAGGGCGATCAGCATAAGCTGTGTCTTGTCGCCCATCTCTGCGATGAATTCCGTGAGAAATACCTTAAAAAACAATATCATTTGTACGGCCCTCATTTATCTGATTATGATATAAACCGCATATGCTGCGTAAAGAGCCACCATACAGAAGCCTTCGACTCTTCCGATTTTCTTTTTGCTTCCTGCGAAGATCCATACACACACAGTAAATGCGATCAGTACACACAGATCAATGATGTTTTCCGTAATGATGCTGATGGGACTGATGGCGGAAGCGATACCCAGAACCATCAGGATGTTAAATACGTTGGAACCGATGGCGTTACCCAGTGCCATATCGACTTCATTTTTTCTGGCTGCAACGATGGAAGTCACAAGCTCCGGAAGAGATGTACCGATGGAAACGATGGTAAGTCCGATCAGCGTCTGCGTCATTCCCAGGTCGCTTGCAATTCTGGATGCAGCATCGACGGTGAGATCTCCGCCGAAGGCGATCGCAGCAGCACCGCCGATAATGAAAATAATGCTAAGCGGCACGGAGATCAGCTTGATCTCTTCATTGGAACCGCCCTCAATTTCTACTTTTTTCCCCTCTTTATTTGCTTTTAAGGCAATTCTGATCATGTAGAAGATATATCCGGCAAACAGACCTATGAATATCACACCATCGAAATGTCCCAGTGTCATTTTGGTCTGATCACCAAGCCCGATGCTTCCCAAAAGCAGTAAAAGACCGGCACAGACCAGGGAAAGGGGGATATCTCTCCTAATAGTTTCCCGAGCAACCTCTACGGTGGCGATCGTTGCACATACGCCGATCACGACCATCAGATTAAAGATATTGGAACCGACGACATTACTGACCGCAAGCTCATTATTGCCTGCAAGGGAAGCCGATACACTGACCGCTGTCTCCGGGAGAGAGGTTCCCATTGCTACGATGGTAAGTCCGATAATGATAGACGGAACATGCAGTCTCTTCGCTACACTGGAGCTTCCTTCTACGAAAAAGTCCGCACCCTTAATAAGCAGTACAAAACCGATTACAAGGAATACAAGAACAAGGGCAAATGGGGCGTTGTTAATAAGTTTCTCCATGTTTTTCTCCTTTGCGTGATCCATTACAGTGTTGTCAGCCGAAAGCTGTACGATGATAAGTATCGACAGAGATAAAAAAGACTCATGTATATCAATTATCAGCCAGTGTGTATTATACACAGACCATTAACAGATATACATGAGTCTCATTATTTAAGATTTGCCAGATTATACTCTAAAATTATAATCAGAATGTTGACAAATCACACCTTCGTGCTAACTACTCCCTCATGGAATATTTAATTCTTGATAAATAATATCAAAAAGAATTGCCGGTGTCAACAGGTGAATGAAGAAATCTTAGGGGGTGTTCTGCTTTATTGGTTTGCACTGTCTGCATCAATTACCGATTGAATCTGCTGCATCAGAGAGTCATAGTTATCCTGGTTATCAATTCCCCCAAGGATCGGATCCCCTACAATATTTCCATTTCTATCGACAAGTATGGTTGTAGGAAATGCCATAATGTCAGAGGCATATTTACCCGCATCGGAAGCAGAGTCAATGGAAATATTGCGGTATTTTGCACCCTGGCTTTCAAGAACGGCGGCAGCTTCTTTCATGGCAGCTTCATTGTTGTCGAAGGTTTCGGTATTGATGCCGATGACTTCGCCGCCCATTGCTTTGAGCGTATTGTTTAATTCGTTCAGCTTAGACAACTCAGCAACACAGGGCTTACAGCCGGTAAACCAGAAATTGACAACGGTTACTGCATTTCCGGAAAACAGGCTTTCATCGACAGAATTCCCATCAAAATCCTGACCGGAGAAATTCCGGAAGGGAGAGGCAGCTTCAGAATTGTTTCCCGGAGCAGTATTATCGGCTGTGGTAGTTCCCTGTCCCAGTTCTGCTATCTGTTCTTCGATTTTCCGTATGGTTTCCATATCGTCCGTAAGTGTTTTCCATTCATCCTCTGTAAAGGAGTCCTTGTTTGCTTCGACGGTATCAGCCAGATAATCAGCATAATTTCCGCTGGGATCAGCATCGCTTTTGCTCATCATGCCGAATACCTTGTTCCATACAGCCTCATGATCCGCAAAAAGCTGGTTCTCCTGCTGATACAGATCATTCAGTGCAGAGTCGGAGCTGTCTGCGGATACGGTACCGGTTTCCGTCAGAGACTCATTGGTTTTGTCCGTGCCGGCAGCATCTGTTGTGCCGCAGGCTGTAAGCAATAAAGCTATGCACAGTGTTAAAATAGTAAGGAATTTTTTGTTTGTTTTCATGATTGATTTCTCCTTTAAGTAATAGTAATAAGATTATTTTCCCATAAACCGGTAGTGGATCGCATCCTTGGGACAAGCCTTGATGCAGGCTCCACACCTTATGCATTCCGGATGGTCTGGATGCTTGCACACATCCACATCCATTTTACATACCTTTGAACATTGACCACAACCGATACATTTGCTGTCCTCCACCTTAATATTAAGAAGGCTGACCTTATTAAACAGTGAGTAGATCGCGCCAAGAGGACAGATCCATTTGCAGAAGGGTCTGTAAAATAAAATACTTAACACGACAACTGTGATCAAAATAAAGCATTTAAAAGAAAAGAGTTTTCCAAGTGCGGACCGTATGGCTGCATTTCCCAGAGAAAGCGGGATAGCTCCCTCCAGAACGCCTTGTGGACAAATATATTTACAGAAAAAAGGGTCGCCCATTCCTATAGAGTTCGTTACGAGCAGCGGCAGAAGGATAACGAAAACGATAAGAATCATATATTTCAGATATCTTAGCGGCTTCAGTCTGGCTGTGGAAAATTTTTTCCCCGGGATTTTATGAAGTAAATCCTGAAACCATCCAAATGGACACAAAAACCCGCATATAAATCTTCCAAGTGTCACACCCAGTAAAATAAAAAACCCCGTGACATAATATGAAAATTTAAATCGGGAGGATCCGATCACCGCCTGGAATGCGCCAATGGGGCACGCTCCCGTGGCAGCAGGACAGGAATAACAGTTTAATCCCGGTACACATACGGTCTTAGCGTTTCCCTGATATATTTTGCCCTTAAAAAGATTAGGGATGTGAATATTAGTAAGCAGTGTGGCAGCAGCCTGTATCCATCCGCGTATCCCGGCTGTCTGCCTTGACAGTGATTTTTTTCTCTTATCCAATTCCGACACACTCCAGACATAATTTTATTGCTTTACCAAGCACGACAGCAGCTTCGCCTCTGACTGCACCGTAGCCGATCATAGTGATCCCGGTGACGAGCAGAACGATCTGAGATATTTTTCTGCACTTCAAGTTATTGTTACTCCTTTCGATCGTGTATTTATTGACCAGCTGACTTCGCTATTATACAATGATTGTTGTAAAATCTTTGTTAAGGGAGGGGAAGAAATTTTGAGATTATTCATTGTTGAGGATGAAAAAGAAATATGTGATACAGTTGCAAAAAGTCTGTATGACGCAGGATATGAGGTGGATACCTGCTATGATGGGGAAGAAGCTCTTGCAGGTATCCTGACGGAGAACTATGATCTGGTCGTTCTTGATCTGAATCTGCCCGGCATGGATGGGATGGAGATCCTGAAGGAGCTCAGGCAGGAAAATGAAGAGACGAAGGTTCTTATATTATCTGCAAGAGGGCAGATAGCGGATAAGGTTGAGGCGCTGGATGCAGGGGCAAATGATTATATGGAAAAACCATTCCATCTACAGGAGCTTGAGGCACGTATCAGAAGCCTGACCAGAAGGAAGTTTGTACAGAAGGATGTATGTCTGGAAAGCGGTGAGATAAAGTTTGATACCGTAAGGCGTGAGGCTTATGCAAAAGGAGAAATGGTATCTCTGACAAGAAAAGAAAATGGTATTCTGGAATATCTGCTTCTGAACATGGGCAGACCGGTAAGTCAGGAGGAATTGATGGAGCATGTCTGGGATGCATCTGTGGATAGCTTTAGCGGAGCGATCAGAGTACACATGTCTTCCCTTAGAAAAAAGCTTAAGGCTGTGCTGGGATATGATCCGATTCTGAACAAGGTGGGAGAAGGGTATAAAATACGAGAGGAGTCCGATAGATGAAAAAAATGTCGCTGCAGTGGAGACTTACCTGCATCATTACATTATATATAGCGGTGATATGTGGATGCGTGACGATGCTTGTCTATAAAAACGGTGTATATTATATGGATTCCCTGCAAGAGGCTGTGGATACACGGGGAGATGATCAGCCGGACGATGCGGAGGAAATATATATCAGCATTCCGGAGGACAAGTGGGATGAGTTCGCCAATGACTTTTCTGTCCAGGTCTATAATAATAAGGCGGACTACAGGAAAAACAGCCTGATCATTTCAGCAGTATTGGCTCTTCTGGGTGGAGTGTCTACCTATTTTATAAGTGGGCATGCACTCAGACCGCTCAGAGAGTTTTCTGACAAGATCGAAAAGGTGCAGGCGCAAAATCTGGCAGATTCACGGATAGAAGAAAACCAGGTGAAGGAACTGAACCAGCTTAGCGTTTCGTATAACCGGATGCTGGAACGTCTCTCGGATGCATTTGAGATACAGAGACAATTTACTGCAAATGCAGCCCATGAGCTTCGTACTCCTTTAGCCCTGATGCAGGTACAGCTTGATCTGTATCATTCCAACAGACATCCGGACAATGATGCAGACACGGTACAGATGATAAAGATGGTTACCGAACAGAACGACAGACTCAACAAAATGGTAAAGACACTTCTCGACATGAGTGAGCTTCAGACGGTAGGACGGGATGATGAAATTATCTTAGACGCTCTGGTGGATGAGGTGTTGGAGGATCTGGAACCTCTCGCAGAGGGCAAAAATATAAGGCTGATCGGAAAATGTAAGGATATAACGATGGTCGGAAGTGACATCCTTATTTACCGGCTGGTATACAATCTGGTTGAGAATGCCATAAAATATAATCATTCGGGCGGGCAGGTCACAGTAACCGCAGACCGGAAGGAAAAACATGTATATCTGTCAGTGGAGGATACGGGAACCGGAATCCCTGAGGAACTTAAGGAGCGCGTATTTGAACCGTTTTTCCGGGTGGATAAGTCCAGAAGCCGGGAGCTGGGTGGAGTAGGACTGGGACTTGCCCTAGTTCGTGAAATTGTAAGAGTGCATGATGGCAGTATCACAGTGAAGTCCAATCCATCCGGAGGGACGATCTTCGAGGTGGTTTTGTAAATTGTAGCAGAACAGGGTGTTTGAAGAAGTATGATCAAAGTATTACAAAAAGCAGATATCGAACGAGTTGTTGATATATGGTTAGATACCAACTTAAAAGCACATTATTTTATTCCGGGTCAATATTGGAAAGATAATATTGATTTAGTGAAAGAAATGTTGCCACAGGCAGAGGTCTATGTGTATGAGAATGACTGCCAGATAGAAGGCTTTATAGGGTTAAATGATGAATATATCGAAGGCATTTTTGTCCGTGATGAAATGCAGTCGCAGGGTATAGGTAAGCTTCTGTTGAATTTTGTAAAAGAAAAAAAGACGAAATTATACTTAAATGTTTACCAAAAGAATACACGTGCAATTCACTTTTATCAACGAGAAGGTTTTGAAATCCAACGAGAAGGATTGGATGAAGTTACCGGGGAAAAAGACTATGTAATGGTATGGCAGCGTGGAAATTCTTTGTAAAAAGAGCAGGGAGCTGATAGAAACTGCCGGGGTTATTAGGAGAAGAGAAGCAATGAAAATCTACATAGATTTTGATGATGTACTATGTGAAACCGCCGAATATTTTACGAAAATCGCAAAAGAACTGTTCGGCATTGATGTCCCTTACCGGCAGGTTCAGTTTTTCAATCTCCAGAAATCATTTGATTTAAATGATGAGCAGTATGAAGCTTTAATGAAAGCGGGGCATTTGCCGGAAAATCTGCTGAATTACGAGGAGACGCCGGGGGCTTCCGAAGCAATTAATAAGTGGGTGGATCAGGGACACGAGGTTTTTATCATTACCGGAAGGCCGTTTAATTCCTACGAACCATCGAGGCAATGGCTTGATGAACATCATCTAGAAAGAGTTCCCTTGTTCTGCGTAGACAAATACGGGCGCGAAACGGCGAAACAGGATTATAGATATAATATGACATTGGCGGAACTTTACAACATGACCTTTGATTTTGCGGTAGAGGATTCTCCGGCGGCGTTTGAGCATGTAATGCATTTTGACAACTGCAGGATAGCCGTGTTCGACCGACCATGGAACAGCCGGGCAGAGCTTCCCAATGACAGGTTTGTGAGATGTAAGGACTGGCAGGAGATTGACCGGCTGTTTGAAAATAGGGAGATAACCAAATGACACGTGAGGATTCCATCAGACAAATAGAAAACTATCCCCCATTCAATGAACAGGAAGAAAAGGACAAAGCTTTGATTCTGGGATGGATCAGGAACAATGAGAACGCATTTTCCAGAGAAAATACAGTTGCGCATATTACGGCTTCTGCCTGGGTGGTAAATAAGGACAGAAGCAAAGTGCTTATGGTATATCATAATATTTATAATTCCTGGTCCTGGATGGGAGGACATGCGGATGGGGAGACGGATCTGCTGTCCGTTGCCATCCGGGAAGTGAAGGAGGAGGCGGGAATTTCCAATGTGAGACCGGTATCAGAGGAGATTTTTTCTCTGGAATCTCTGACGGTGGACGGACATGTGAAAAAAGGGAACTATGTGTCCAGCCATTTGCATCTGAATATCACGTATTTACTGGAGGCAGATTCGGAAGAGCAGGTATCCGTAAAAGCCGATGAGAACAGTGGAGTGATGTGGTTCTCTCTGGAAGATGCTTTGGAGAAATCTACGGAACCATGGTTCGTGGAACATATTTATTCAAAACTCATTAAGAAAATGGGTATATGAAATTGGAAAAAACGGAGAATGACCTATGATAAAATTCTTAAAGGCAGCGCCTGTCGTGTTCCTGATCGGAACCATTGTCACGGGTATTTTATATCAAAAAACTTTGTTAGAAATCTGGCTGACGATTGCCATTACCTTTGGAACCACTGCTTATCATTTTATCATGCGATGGGTGGTAGCATTTATCTACAATTCTATCATGCATAACAGGGCAGATTACAGAAAACACTGGTATCAGGTAAGTAAATCTGAAATGAAATTATATGAAAAGCTGCATGTGAAAAAATGGAAGAATCGCATGCCTACCTATAATCCCAGCCTGTTTGATCCGAGACAACACACCTGGGAGGAAATAGCGCAGGTCACATGTCAGGCGGAACTGGGGCATGAGACGATCGTAGTGCTCAGCTTTGTACCGATTGTGGCAGGTCATTGGCTGGGTGGATATCCGGCATTTATCATTACATCGATCCTTGCGGCCATGTTTGATATGATGTTTGTGATCATGCAGCGATATAACAGGCAAAGGATTCTGAAACTGATAAAATAGAATGGATACTTGATAGAAAAGGATATTTGATAGAGAAAGAGGACGGCATGACTAAATATAAATATGGGAATCCGGAGGCTCCCATTGTTTTGATCCAGCCCGTGGGAGATCATGATCTTCCGGAAATAGAGGGCGAAGTGGCACAAATCCGGAAACTGACAGCATTGGATTTTCAAATGATTGCGGTGAAAGTGGATGACTGGAACCTTGATCTGTCTCCGTGGAAAGCACCAGCGGTATTCGGAAATGAGGATTTTGGCGAGGGTGCAGCCTCGTTGCTAGAAGAAATTTTGCGTTTATGCTCGGATGAAAGTAAAACTTATTATCTTGGAGGATATTCTCTTGCAGGGTTGTTTTCTCTGTGGGCATCTTATCAGACGGATCGGTTTGCGGGGATAGCGGCGGCATCGCCCTCGGTGTGGTTCCCCGGGTTTCTACCCTATATGAAAGAACACGAGAATCAGAGTCGGGCAGTTTACTTAAGTCTGGGGGACAAAGAGGAAAAGACCAGAAATCTTGTTATGGCTACTGTGGGTGACTGCATCCGGGAGGCACATGCGTGGCTGCAGCAGTGTGGGATCGGCAGTACGCTGGAATGGAATCCGGGGAATCATTTCAGAGATCCGGGCCTGCGGACTGCGAAGGCATTTGCCTGGGTAATGAAAAATTCATAAATTTTGCTTATTGGATCGGAGGAGAGGGATATGGTAATGGAAGCTCTGGTATACATATTGACATTATTGTTTGGAGTATCTACCGTTATCATTATTAAAAATAAGAGATATAAGGTTGTACCTTTTATATGTCTGGACATCATCCTGACATTTGCTGGTTTTGCCATCACATCATTTGTTATTTTGTTTGTAGGGAATGAAGCTCTCGAAGCGCTGCTGATTATGAGCGTGTTTGGATTGTTTCTGTTTTTACTGGGTGTGAATGATATCTATGCTGTATTTTGCTGCAATCAGAAGATAGAAGCTATCTATTGCGGATATAACAGCTACCCCGGACGCTATGGTATTACCAGCTATGCACCGGTGTTTGAATACGTCTGTAACGGCACGGCTTACCATGAGCAGACCACATTGACGGTACCCTATCGCCTGCTGCGGAGGATGACAGAAGGGAACACTTATCCCATCTATATTCATTCAAAACATCCGGGAGTATGTGTTTTGAAGAGAAGAATCAGGTTCACGACAGTGATTGAATTTGGTTTTGCAATTATGTTTTTGGTAGTAGCAATTTTGTGGCAGTAATCCTGAAAATGGTACATAGGAATACTCGGAACATGTGGACAATGCCGAATACCGGAGAAACCGGTAAATCAGTAGAAACTCTGAGGTTTGCGGAAATGTTAAGTTTCTTTGCGCAAATTCCCGGAGATGTTGATAGCGCTGCATGGCGATAGCGTGCTATACTTCCTGCGAAAGGAGAGGTGACGGATGCAGTTAGGAAACAATATTCAGACCTTAAGAAAAAGGAAGGGACTTTCGCAGGAGAAGCTGGCAGAAAAAATTAATGTTACAAGGCAGACCATATCAAATTGGGAATTAGGAGAGACTGCGCCGAACCCGGAGCAATTAATTCTTTTATCAAAGCAATTCGACATAAGCATTGATGTGTTAGTGGGAAATGATGCGATGCCGTCCGGGAGTTCGAGGGAGAATAAGAGTATAAAAGATATCTATATCGGATTGATCGTTTTGTGCGGCATCGTAGCATGCGTATGGGCATCTTCGGCAAACAGATTTCGCTATGTGGAAATACTGGGAATCACCATTGCCGGGGCGGTGATAGGAGCATGCCTGGGCAGAGTTATCCATGGAATTTTGATGTATTTGCGAAATGATAAAAAGTAAGAGGAAGTTCAGCTTTTTTCATAATATTTGTACACCATAGACATATCTGCTGCTTCGATGGTAAAGATTGCAAAATAGAGCGTTAGTGCCCGCAGCTATTTCTATTGCTTTGGCGCAAATCGCATCAAAATAGCAAAATCAGTACAAAAAAACTTCTAAATCAAACATTTTTTGTACTGATTTAATTATTTTTCCTATTTTAGCGAAAATAATCACTTATAATAGGCCAAAATTTCATGTTTTTGTATTTTTTTAGTGAAAAATGTTGCTTTAAATACAAACAGAACTCCCGGAGGGCCGTCTGCTCCGGGAGTTATTCATAAAAGATGCGCCACATTTATTTCATATTGCGGCATTCGCCGCATCACGACAAAAGTAAAAACCGAGCAAGCTCGTAATCACGGTTCTTATTTTGCCTGTGTGCAGCTTAACTCTCAATTTATTTCCGGTGTTTATTCTCCAAAGCCGCTTCCACGAATCCCTTAAATAACGGATGGGGTCTGTTGGGTCTGGACTTGAGCTCGGGGTGTCCCTGGGTGGCGACGAAGAAGGGATGCTCGGTAAGCTCGCACATCTCCACGATACGTCCGTCAGGGGACAATCCGGACAGACGCAGACCGTGTTCAGTGAGGACGGCACGGTAATCGTTGTTGACCTCGTAACGATGACGATGTCTCTCGGAGATATTCTCCTGTCCGTAGAGCTGATAAGCACGGGAATCCTTATCCAGTACACAAGGGTATGCACCCAGTCTTAAGGTGCCGCCGATATCCTCGACACCGTTCTGATCCGGCATCAGAGCGATCACAGGATGTGTGGTGTTAGGATCCAGTTCCACACTGTGGGCATCCGTATACCCGATGACATTTCTTGCATATTCTACGATCGTCAGCTGCATTCCCAGACACAGTCCCAGGAAGGGAACTCCATGGGTTCTTGCATACTGAATCGCCAGGATCTTGCCTTCGATACCCCGGGAACCGAAGCCGCCGGGTACTAGGACACCGTTGCAGTCACCTAACAGTTCTTCCACATTTTCAGGTGTTACCGTCTCGGAGTCGATCCATTTGATATGTACCGTAGCATGATTGGTGATACCGCCATGCTTCAGAGCCTCTACAACACTGATATAGGCATCATGCAGAGAGACATATTTTCCGACCAGAGCGATCTGCACTTCATCGGTGGGATGACGCAGATCCTCTACCATCTTCTTCCAGTCTGCCAGATCCGGTTCCGGACAATCCAGATGCAGACATTCACAGGCTACCTGTGCCAGATGCTCTTTTTCCATAGCTAACGGAGCCTCATACAGATATTCCACATCTAGATTCTGCAATACATGACTCTGAGGTACGTTACAGAACAGAGCAATCTTATCCTTGATGGACTGATCCAGAGGATGCTCACTTCTGCAGACGATGATATCCGGCTGGATGCCCATGCCCTGCAGATCCTTAACACTGGCCTGGGTAGGCTTGGTCTTCAGCTCCTGAGAAGCACTCAGATAAGGAATCAGCGTTACATGGATCAGAATGGCATTGTCATGCCCCACCTCATGCTGGAACTGACGGATGGACTCCAGGAAAGGCTGGCTCTCGATGTCACCTACGGTACCGCCTACCTCGATGATGGCGATACGGGTTTCATCATCTGTAAAGTTGCGGTAAAAGCGGCTCTTGATCTCATTGGTGATATGGGGGATGACCTGTACAGTACCTCCGCCGTAATCACCACGACGCTCCTTCTGCAATACGGACCAGTATACCTTACCGGTGGTAACGTTGGAATTTTTATCCAGATTCTCATCAATAAAACGCTCATAATGTCCCAGATCCAGATCGGTCTCCGTGCCATCCTCCGTGACGAATACTTCGCCGTGCTGTATCGGGTTCATGGTGCCGGGATCAATATTAATATATGGATCAAATTTCTGCATGGTTACTTTGTAACCTCTTGCTTTTAACAGTCTTCCCAGGGAAGCTGCGGTAATTCCTTTTCCCAGACCGGATACGACTCCTCCGGTCACAAACACGTACTTTACTGCCATAATTTTCTCCTCCTTTTGATATACAAAAACAATTTATAAAATAAAAAGAGCGAGAAACTCCCCTTGGGGAGCGCCTTCGCTCAATAACTGCCATAATTTATAGTAGAATGACAAAATGTTTAGTTGTGATACAGCTTCTGGTTCTGATAATGAGGTTCGCATGTCAGATTCACGCCTAACTTGCGGAAGGTATTCATGTCGATCTGGGACAGGATCACGCTGGAGTGCACTTCGGAACCTTTCAGGTTCTTCAACTGCTCCACAGCAGCCTTCGCGGTATCATCCGTAGCTGCACAGATGGAAAGGGCGATCAGCGTCTCATCTGTATGAAGTCTGGGATTGCGGTTCCCCAGGTAGTTCGTCTTCAGATCCTGGATAGGACCGATGGCGGTGGGTGAGATCAGCTGTACTTCGTCCGGAATGCCTGCCAGAGCTTTCAGGGCATTTAATAATAATGCGGAAGAAGCACCCAGCAGAGTACTGGTCCGCCCGGTGAGGACTCTGCCGTCCGGAAGCTGGATCGCAGCTGCCGGTTCCCCGGTGGTCTCTGCTTTGATATTGGCTGCACTGACTACTGCGCGATCGTCGATGGTGACACCTGCCTGCTTCATCAGAAGCTCAAGCTTTAAGATCTGGTCGTCACCGGCAGTACCCTGGCGCTTCTGGCACAGAGTGTGGTAGTAGCGGCGGATGATTTCCTGTTTGGCGGCATCGCGGACAGCTTCGTCATCGACAATACCGAAGCCTGCCATATTGACACCCATGTCAGTAGGAGACTTGTAAGGGCAGCTGCCCATGATCTTCTCGAACATAGCGCTGACTACGGGGAAGATCTCCACGTCGCGATTGTAATTGATCGTGGTCTCACCGTAAGCTTCCAGATGGAACGGATCGATCATATTAACATCGTTCAAATCTGCGGTAGCGGCTTCATAAGCCAGGTTCACCGGATGCTTTAACGGAATATTCCAGATCGGGAAAGTCTCATACTTGGCATAACCGGCCTTGATGCCTCTCTTGTATTCATGATACAGCTGGGAGAGACAGGTAGCCATTTTGCCGCTTCCGGGTCCGGGAGCAGTAACGACTACCAGAGAACGGGATGTTTCAATATAATCATTTTTACCGTAACCCTCATCGCTTACGATGAACGGAATATTGGAAGGATATCCGGGAATGGAATAATGGCGGTATACCTTCATTCCCAGAGACTCCAGTTTTTTCTGATAAGCAATGGCACTGGGCTGCCCGGCAAAGCGGGTCAGACATACACTGCCGACATACAGACCATAGCCACGGAAAGCATCGATCAGACGTAACACATCCAGATCATAGGTAATGCCGAGGTCGGAACGGACTTTGTTCTTCTCGATATCTGCTGCATTAATGACGATGACGATTTCGGCCTCGTCCTTTAACTGTGCCAGCATATTAATCTTGCTGTCCGGATGGAAACCGGGCAGAACGCGGGAAGCGTGATAATCATCAAACAGCTTGCCGCCGAATTCCAGATACAGCTTGCCGCCGAATTTCGCGATACGCTCCTTGATCTTCTCAGACTGCAGACTGAGGTATTTGTCATTGTCAAAACCTATCTTGTACATTGCTGACACCTTTCTCTATGGATCTTTGCAACTAAAATCCCATGATGTTCTATTATAGTTTAGTGTCTCCCAAAAATCTACTGAAAAGTAAAATTTTTTTTGGAAATCATTATTATATCTAACAATTTTGGGCAAATAATCACATAATGAGCAATTTTAAACAAAGAGCTAACATAGATTGATTATTGTATTACATGAATGGGAGAAATTCTTTTATAGAATTTTACAAAAATTTACACCTACATGGTATTTACAAAAATTTTTTTGGCTATGATAAAGCACAGATAAAACGTGAGGCGAAAAAGAATGACAGCACAGACAGTAACGACAAAAAACAACAGCAGCATAGCGCAGAACAACAGAAACCCGATCCTGAGGCGACCCGGGAGACGGAAGAAAATTCCGGTATTACCGTATCTGTTGATCCTGCCGGAGATCATCAAGATGCTCTTAGGACTTTTGTTTATTGCCCCACTGCTCATAGGCATCCTATTTTCCTTCCAGAGTGAGCAGGAGCTTGGAACCTATCCGCTGCATCTGTTATCGAATGCTCCGACATTGCAAAATTACCTGGAAGTGATCAAAGCAGTACCGCTTTTCAGTTATCTGCTGAATTCCGGAATTGTATGTCTGGTTTCCATTGCAACACAAATCGTGATTGCCTGTCTGGCAGCCTACGGATTCATATTTTTCGAATTCCCTCTGAAAAAGCTGCTGTTCAGTCTGGTACTGATGACGACCATGATCCCGGGAGAGGTAGTCGTGATCACGAATTACACAACAATTCAGAGCCTGCATCTGACGAATACTTACGCAGGACTGGTGGTTACTTCACTGATTTCGGGAACGTCTATTTTCCTGATGCGTGAAGGCTCTCATCTGCGGACACCTGCATACAGACCACAAAGATATGCTGTCGGAGAGAATTCCACAGTATGTGTCAAACGAATCCTATTTCGGAGAAGTGACGGTATTTCGGATTCATGGATAAATAGTGTGATATAGCCTGCTTTTCATGCTTTTTTCACATTTGTGCTATTGATTTATCCGCAGGTTATCTCTATAATAAAATAGATTGTAACTATTCAGAGCCATATAAAACTGCGTTCTGCAAGGGGCTAAATAGTTACAATAAATTTATTGTCTCGGAATATGAGAATATTAAATATAGAAAAAATAGAGACAATAAAATAAAGTAGAAAATGGAGATGACATGAGAATATTATCTGAATCATATAATAACGGCTATGGCTCCGGTAACGGCGGCAATGGCAACGGTGCTCCCGGCAGCGGCAACAATAGCGGGAACGGCAATAACGGTAACGGAGGCAACGGAAATCGTCCACCAAGGCGTCCCAGTATCCTGATGATGATCCTGTCCGGTCTGATGACAGTGATCGCCATATTGATGTTGTATAATGCATTTTTCGGAACCGGCAACGGTACGGAGGTGTCTTATACGGATTTCCTGAAGGATCTGGAAGCGGATAAGGTGGAAGCAGTAGAGGTAAATAAGGAAAGCGGTGTGATCACGGTACAGCTGAAAAAGGAAGCGGCAGCTACGCCGGCACCTGACAGTTATGTGACCTTTTATGGTATTACTCAGAAGGCAACGCAGTCTAAGACGGTATATTATACGATGCTGATGGAGGATCTGGATACTTTGACGGGCAGATTACAGGAGCATGGTGTGACGGGTACCCGTATCAGCAGTAATACCTCCAGCTTTTTGGTGGAGATTCTGGTAACGGTAGTATTACCTGTAGTGCTGATCTGGGTCGTAGCCGGATTTCTGTTCCGTAAAATGGGCGGCAGTGGAGGTCCCATGGGCGTCGGCAAGAGTAATGCCAAAGTATATGTACAGAAGGAAACCGGTGTTACTTTTAAGGACGTAGCCGGCGAAGACGAAGCAAAGGAATCTCTGGTGGAGGTCGTGGATTTCCTGCACAATCCCCAGAAATATTCCAAGATCGGCGCAAAACTTCCCAAGGGAGCCCTGTTAGTGGGACCTCCCGGAACCGGTAAGACTTTGCTTGCAAAAGCAGTGGCAGGTGAGGCACATGTGCCGTTCTTTTCCCTGACAGGTTCCGACTTTATTGAGTTGTATGTAGGTGTGGGCGCCAGCCGTGTCCGCGACCTGTTCAAGGAAGCAACCAAGAATGCTCCCTGTATCGTATTTATCGATGAGATCGATGCCATCGGCCGTAGCCGTGATTCCAAGTACGGCGGAGGCAACGAGGAGCGGGAACAGACCCTGAACCAGCTGCTGTCCGAGATGGATGGTTTCGACAGTTCTAAGGGTATCCTGATCCTGGGTGCGACGAACCGCCCGGAGATCCTGGACAAAGCCCTGTTACGTCCCGGACGTTTTGACCGCCGGATCATCGTAGACAAGCCGGATCTCAAAGGACGTGTGGAGATCCTGAAGGTACATGCCAAGGATGTGAAGATGGATGAGACCGTAGATCTGGATGCTATTGCACTGGCGACCAGCGGTGCGGTAGGTTCCGATCTCGCCAATATGATCAACGAGGCTGCCATCAATGCCGTCAAGGAAGGCAGAGAATTCGTCAGCCAGAAGGATCTGTTCGCAGCAGTAGAACAGGTACTGGTAGGTAAGGAGAAAAAGGACCGCATCATGAGCAAGGAGGAGCGTCGTATCGTATCCTATCATGAGGTCGGTCATGCACTGATCAGTGCCCTGCAGAAAAATTCCGAGCCGGTGCAGAAGATTACCATTGTGCCCCGTACCATGGGTGCGCTGGGGTATGTCATGCAGGTACCGGAGGAGGAAAAATACCTCAACACCGAGGCAGAACTTCGGGATATGCTGGTAGGACTGGTGGGCGGACGTGCCGCTGAGGAAGTAGTATTTGATACCGTGACCACAGGTGCGGCCAATGATATTGAAAAAGCTACTTCTATTGCCCGTAATATGATCACCCGTTACGGTATGAGCAAGCGCTTCGGACTCGTGGGACTGGCTACTGTAGAGAGCCAGTATCTGGAGGGAAGAACCGCGCTGAACTGTAGTGATGAAACGGCAGCAGCCATTGACGAAGAAGTCGTTGCCATGATCAAGGAAAGTTATGATCAGGCATTACAGATGCTTCGCGAGAACAGAGAACTGATGGATAAGCTGGCAGCGTTCCTGATTGAGCGTGAGACCATTACCGGTAAGGAATTCATGAAGATCTTCCGCAAGGAAAAAGGATTGCCCGAGCAAGAGGAAGAGAAGAAAGAAGTGATAGAAACCAATGCTGCGGGCAGTGCAGTAAAGGGAAGCAGCGTGGATGTGACCATTGGGGAACAGGTCATGACTTCCACCGATCCGGCTTTCCAGCCCCTGACTTTCGAAGACAGCCTGCAGGAAGCAAAAGAGCAGACTGCACCGGCACAGGATACCGCAAAGGAGCCTGCAGAATCCGCAAAAGAAGAGACTTCCACACAGGAGAAGCCTGAAGAATCCGCAGAGCAGAAAAACGATGCTTCCGAGGAGTCGAAGGATCCTAAGGATCCTCCCCAGGGACCGTTAGGACTGTTTTCACACGGAACTTTATAAATGTCGAGGAATTTTGAACCCGACATCCATAAAATAGAGTAATTAGCAAAGAGCATTAGTCAAATGCGAACTCCGGATTGATTATTTTGTAATAATGCTTTATCATAATAAAGTGTCGGAAGTTTTCGACAGACTGCATAACAGTCAGACTGTAATGAGGAGGTAATATCGAAATGTTAAAACAGTTATCTATTTATGCTGAGAATAAAAAAGGAGCCCTGCAGGCTATGACCAATGCGCTGTATGAAGCAGGCATCAATATCTGGGGTTCCGTTACCAACGATGGTGCGGAGTACGGAATCAACCGTATGGTTGTCTCCGATCCCGACAAGGCAAAAGAAGTCCTCACAGAGAAGGGCTACCTCTGCCGTTTCGTGGATGTTCTGGCTGTAGAGATCGAGGATAAGCCCGGTGCACTGAATACCCTGCTGACAGCTCTCTTAGACAGCAATGTCAATGTGGACTATACCTACCTGTCCTTCAACCGTGATTCTTCTACCCCCGTCATGATCCTGCATACCGCAGATCCTGAGGAAGTGGAGATCTGTCTGAAGGCGAAAGGATTCAAGATGGTATAGCACCAGAGTCCTTTGCAAAATTGAGAGTTTACGAAAGCATAGCCGCGTATAGAAACACGATTGGCAGCGCCTTTTGCTGACAATCTTATGAATAGCGAGGCTCATTGCGGATGTGTGGCTTCATTGACTTTGATGTAAAAGAGGCAAGATTTTTGGTTTTGTTTTAAAATCGCTATTTTTTGCAAAAAAATACAAAAACAAGGGATATGGATGCTTTGGAAGTAACTGTTTTCGTAAAATGAGAAAATCAGGCTATTTTTATACAAAATATCTTGATTTTAAAAATTATTTGTATGAAATACATCATTATTACGTTATTTACACCAAAGTAAGCAACAAAATTTTTTGGATATTAAGAGTTGGTTGAATAGTTGTTCTAAAATCTTCGTGGGTCTATAGAAGATAAATTTCCCTGTAGGTACTTTTGGGAATGGGTAAAAAATAAAAACTAAACAATATGGGCCTATAGCGAAAAATTCGCCTGCCAGATACTCAATTTCTTCAAAATGAGTATCCCAGAGCCGTTTTTTTCCCTATAGACCCATATTCATCTTTTTATACGTTATTTGTAGCAAATTTAGTATCTCACTACACGTTTTTTCTGTATAGACCCAAAACACAGAACGCCCACGATGGACGGAATGTCATGCCGCGATGTCTGTCGGAGGGTGTTGATATTTTCTTGAAAAGTGCTGAAAGACAGGGTGGAGTGAACAGGAGGTTCACGACAGGCGGATGTTGCCATGGATGGCAACTGGAGCCGTGCCCGTACGGATTAGAACCGCTACTCACTTTTCGTTAGAAAATTCCCACCGGGAGACCTCACATCGAGGAAGGACATTCCGTTCGCCGTGGGCGTTCGTGGCTTCTTCACTAACTCTCAATTTAAAATAATGTTTGCTGCACGTATCTCTCGGGGAATTCATGCAGGTAAGTAAAGCATTCCTTCGGGGAACACAGCATACCATTCGCTACGCAGGTATTTTGAATCAGTGCCATAAGCTCTTTTGCATAAGGACTGGGAATATCGTAGGCATTTCCGTAGGTGCTGATATATTTTTGCCGGATGCTGGGGAAATCACGATCCAGCGCCTGATAGAAATATTCCCGGTCGCCTTCCCGCAGCGTGACACCAACATCGAACACCAGAATCCCCTGAACTCCTGCCAGCAGGCAATAATCGAGCAAGCCTTCTATATTCTCCCTGGTATCGTTAATAAAAGGAAGAATCGGTGTCATCCACACAAGAGTCGGTATTCCCAACTCTTTACATCTCATCAACACTTCAAAACGCTCTCTCGTAGTAGACACATGCGGTTCAATCTTACGGCACAGCTCCTCATCATAAGTAGTGAGCGTCATCTGCACGACTGCTTTGGCCTTCTTATTGATAGATTGCAGCAGATCGAGATCCCGAAGCACCAGATTGGATTTTGTGAGTACCGTAACGCCATATTCATACCGATCGATCAGTTCCAGACATTTTCTGGTCAATTGAAGCTCTTTTTCAGCGGGAAGATACGGATCGCACATGGCACCTGTACCGATCATGCATTTGTGCCGTTTTGAACGTAATGCCTGCTCCAGCAGTTCAGGAGCATTTTTCTTGACCTCGATATCTTCAAAGGCGTGTGTAAAACCGTAACATCTGCTGCGGCTGTCACAATAAATGCAGCCGTGGGAGCATCCGCGGTAAATATTCATTCCGTTATTCTGAGATAAAATCCCCTTCGCCTGGACAAAATGCATGGTAATATTCTCCCTCATTTGATTGTATAACTTTATTTTTATATTAACATAGGAAAAGTGAGAAAACAAAAATAATTTTAACTAAAATTAAGCTAAAATAGCTGGCTAAATAAAGATAATAATGATACAATACAAGAACGGAGATTGGAAAAGCTTTACGATAAAACAATTATGGAAAGGAAAACTATTGATGCAGAAATTTGGTACAGAAAAATTTCATGGGGTGAATTTTGCGGTATTTCCGCACAAAGGCGTACTGGGATCTGGAGAAGCCAGAAAAAGTATGGAGGAAATGGCGCATAAGACCCACGCGAACTGGGTGATACTCACTCCCTCGGGGATGCAGGAAACCCCTTATAGCGAAGAAATTCGTTTCGATGGGGAGAAAAGCTGCACGGATGAAGAACTGTGTGATATGATCCGATATGCGCAGAGTCTGGGATTAAAGGTGGCATTAAAGCCTACCGTGAATTGTGACAATGGTGTCTGGAGAGCAAGGATAAGCTTTTTTGATCATGATGTTCCCTGTGAACCGAAGTGGGGCAACTGGTTTGAAAGCCATATTGCTTTTCAGAAGCATTATGCACAGATCGCACAGCGGACAGGGTGTGAATTATTTCTTACAGGCTGCGAGATGACGATGACAGAGCACCGGGAGACGGATTGGAGAAAGCTGATCGCAGAGGTCCGCACAGTATATGACGGACCTGTCGGTTATAATTGTGACAAATACGGAGAAGATCATATTACATGGTGGGATGCAGTGGACGTGATCGCTTCCAGCGGATACTATCCCATCGATGATTGGGAGAATCAGTTGGATCGCATTGAAGAAGTAGTAAAAAAATACCAGAAGCCTTTTATTTTCTCGGAGGCTGGATGCATGAATATCCATGGTTCCGCGCTGGTGCCGAATAACTGGGAACTGCAGGGCAAAGAGGATGATGCGGAACAGGCAGACTGGTATCTGGCAATGTTTTCTGCCTGCGAAAAACGGGATTGGGTGAAAGGCTTCGGAATCTGGGACTGGCCGGGAAGTATGGAAAGGAAGAGCCCTTATGCAGTCTGCGATCGCCCTGCGGAGGCTGTGATCGCCGAAGAATATAGCCGTTGTGCCAAGAATCGGTGATAAGAGAGCGAGACATCGAAAATCAGAACGACAGATAAAACAAAGCACAGGGAGGTATGGCAGAAAAATGGAGCAGCCAACAAAGATAGTCAGCGTAGCAGCATTGCCGCAGGTACGGGTGTTGGGACGCACCACGGGAACGGATGTGGTGAACTTATTCTGGACCGGCAGCGGAATAGAATTTATCTATACCGGCAGTGAAATTCAGGTGGAGGTAAATGCCGATTACGACGCTTATGAACCGTGGCTTGCGGTGGAACTGAACGGTGTGCAGATCGGTAGAGTTCCGTTAAATAAAGGGAAAAATGAAGTGTGCCTGTTCCGGGGGATGACGGTAGGAAAACCGAAGCATGTACGGATTCTGAAAGAAGTACAGGCAATGCATCAGGATCCCGGGCATCTGTTACAGATTGTGGGATTGCAATATGCAGACGGTGAATTCCAGCAGCTGCCGGAGCCGAAGTACCGGCTGGAATTTGTGGGAGACAGCATTACCAGCGGGGAAGGTACGGTGGGAGCCATCTATGAGGAAGATTGGATCAGTGCCTTTTTCTCTGCAATGAATACTTATCCCCGTATGGTGGCAGATGCATTATCCGCAGAGTATCGTGTGGTATCTCAGAGCGGCTGGGGAATTGTCACCGGATGGGATGGAAATGTGGAGAATAAGATTCCTCCGTTTTACACACAGGTCTGTGGCTTACTCACCGGGGAGAGGAATGCTTCTTTGGGAGCGTTGCAAGACTATGATTTCGAGGCATGGCAGCCGGATGCGGTCATTATCAATCTGGGAACCAATGATGCCACAGCAATTCAGTCCGCAGTGGAACTAGGGCAGGAATGGGCAGGAACACGGGACGTAGAAGAAGTTAAAGAGATACTGACTACAGCCATCTGCGATTTCCTGAAAGTAGTGCGGAACAGCAACCCCACAGCACAGATCATCTGGGGTTACGGCATGCTGGGAGACAACTTTCTGTCCGCCATCCGGGAAGCTGTGGAAGGCTATGCGGAGCAGACTGCCGATTCCCGGATACACTTTTTGCAACTTCCCGACACTACACCGGATACCGTAGGCAGCCGCCTGCACCCCGGCATGAAAGCCCATCAAATTACCGCGAAAGAGATCGAAACATATCTGCAAGAACTGTTATAGGAGAAATTTATAATTTCTTAAGAAAAATGTGACGTAAAATGTGACAATTCCGCGTTATATTGAAACCCGTAGAAAGTAATTCATTCGGAGGGACTGGCAATATGATGCAGGAAAATCGTTCGGGCAGACAGGCAGAGATCCATATAACGCAGATGCGGAGAAATCCGTATCTGGTGGATTATCAAACCGGGAAAAATACGGGCAGACATACAGGAAGGCGCATAGAACAACGACATCATAGTGCAGTGCCCCAGCAGGAAAACAGAATCCGCCAACAGAAACAGAAAACTGCAGTTGCTGTATCTGATGGAAACGTATGCAGAGACAATACCTACAACACGCGCACAAGACAACGCCTGACGAGGGCGGAGAGACAGCGTCGCCGCAGACGGGCAAGAATCCGCAGATATATCCGGATGACTTTGCTTTGTGCAGGAATTCTGGTAGGAATCGTCGCATTGACAAAGCTTTTGAAGGTGCCTGCCAGTACTGCGGAAGCCAGCACACCGATGGAAGCAATAGATATGGCGCAGCAGGTGGGAAAAGGGACTGAGAATACCATGGGGACTAGGATCCAGGGACTGTCGGCGGAGACTTACGCAGCGCACCCTGACTGGACGGAGGATTTCCTCACGGTAAATGAATATTCCAGACCGGGAGATCCTTTGACGGAGGTGAATAATATTTTCGTGCATTATACTGCCAACCCCGGCACCAGTGCGGCACAGAACCGCAGTTATTTCGAACAGCTTAAGGACAATCATGAGCGCAGTGCCAGCGCGCATTTCATCATCGGCTATAACGGGGAGATCATCCAGTGTGTTCCTTTGGATGAGATCGCTTACGCGGTGCAGACCCGTAACGAGGATTCCATCTCTATCGAATGCTGCTATAAGGCGGACAACGGACAGTTCACTCAGGAGACCTACGATTCCCTGATCAGGCTGCTGAGTTGGCTGATCGATGCCTATGAACTGGAACCGGAGGATATTCTCCGCCACTATGACTGCGGTGGAAAAAAATGTCCCATATACTATACAGAGCATGAAGATGCCTGGGAGCAGTTAAAAGAGGATGTCAAAAATCTATAGAGAATTACGTGATCACAAGACACGAAGAGAGGAACTTTTTCCAAAAGGAAAGGTTCCTTTTAGTTTATCTTGTTTTAAGAATACAAGTTTGTTAGAATAGACGCATACGGAATACGATTTCCTTTTCAAAGGGAAAAGTGTTGCAGACAAGGCCCTAAGGGGCAGAAATGAGGAGCAAAATGAATTATTTATCACCTTCAATTCTTTCGGCGGATTTCTGGAAGCTGGGAGAAGATATCAAAGCTGTGGAAGGAGCCGGAGTGCCCTGGCTGCATGTGGATGTGATGGATGGGCTGTTCGTTCCGTCGATCTCTTACGGAATGCCTGTCTTGAAGGCAGTGAGACCCCACACAGACATGTTCCTGGATGTACATCTGATGATCGAGAAGCCGGAGCGTTATGTGGAAGAGTTCGCTGCCTGCGGCGCGGATCTGGTGAATTTCCATCTGGAAGCCACAGAGGATGTGAAGGGATGCATTGATAAAATACGTGCCACCGGTAAAAAGGTCGGCATCACCATCAAACCCGCCACCCCGGCAGAGGCTGTGGAACCTTATCTGGAACTGGTGGATATGGTACTGGTGATGACCGTAGAACCCGGTTTCGGCGGACAGAAGCTGATCCCGGAATGCCTGGACAAGGTAGCGGTGATCCGCAAAATGATCACGGACAGAGGACTTACTACCGATCTGGAAGTAGACGGCGGCATTCATCTGGACAACGTAGCGCTGGCACTTGATGCGGGAGCCAATGTTATCGTGGCAGGCTCTGCTGTGTTCAAGGATGACATCGCAGCCAATGCGAAGGCTTTTCTTGCGAAGATGCAGTAACATAGCCATAGGCGGGAATGAGGTAGGGAACGTCTTACGGAAGGCGTAGACTGCCGACAGACGGTGACGGAAGGACAGACAGACGTCTGCGGAATGGAGAGTAATATGGAGTTACAGATACTACACGCAATACAGGGAATTCATCAGGAATGGCTGACAGAGATCTTACGTTTTTTTACCACGATCGGTGAAAGCGGTTTGGTATGGATCGTTATTGCAATCGTCCTGACATGTATACCGAAGACCAGAAAATGTGGTCTGACTATGATGATCGCAATGGCTATTACTTATCTGGTGGGAAATTTGTTCTTGAAAAATGTGATTGCCAGACCCCGGCCCTGCGCAGTCGACAACAGTGTCATATTGAAGATCCCGTTTCCCTCCGAATATTCTTTTCCTTCGGGACACAGCTCCAATGGATTCGCCGGTGCAGTGACGATCTTCTGCTATTATCGCAGAGCGGGACTCTTAAGTCTGCTCATGGCGGCACTTATTGCATTTTCCAGACTTTACTTCTTCGTTCATTACCCGACGGATATCCTGGGTGGAATCTTATTGGGAACGCTGGATGCACTATTGGCGGTCTGGCTTGTGAGGCACTTGGAGAACCGGGCGGATGCGCAGTCTGCATCGAACGCAGATAAATCTGAACACGTGCAGGAAAAATAAAATAACGGGACGAAACCGGGATCAGACGGAAAGGGCAAAAACGATGATGAACAGCAGAACGTTATGGAATGATAATTGGTATTTTGCCAAAACAGCATTAGGTGTGAACTGGGAAGACAGGCAGATCTGGGAAGCCAAAATGCAGCCGGTGGATCTGCCCCATGACTGGTTGATCTATGATACGAAGAATCTCTATGAAGACAGCATCGGCTGGTATCGGAAGAACTTTGCCTATGCCCCGGATAAAACAGGAAATGATGACCGTGTCATCCTCCGCTTTGAAGGTGTCTACATGGATTCTTCTATTTATGTAAACGGTGAGCACCTTGGTGACTGGAAATACGGCTATTCTACCTTTGACTGGGATATTACGGATGCTTTACATGAGGGAGAGAATGAAATCGTTCTGCGTGTTGTATTTCAGGCGCCCAACAGCAGATGGTACAGCGGTGCAGGAATCTACCGGAATGTGTGGATGATCCGGCTGCCGGAGACACATATTCCTCTGGACGGCATCTACACATCTTCTGTTGAGACGAACAAGGGTTATGACCTGACTATCGACACGGAACTGGAATGGGGAACAGATAGTGGAAATTATGAACTGGAATACTGTCTGCGAGATACTGATAACAGCAAAAGTCCCATAGAAACAGAAACCTCGGAGCTCTTCCGGGTAAAACAGCCCCTCACCTGTGGACAGAACAAGATATCCATGACGATCCCTGTGGATAATCCGAGGAAATGGGACATTACGGATCCTTACTTATATGATCTGCAGGTATGCCTGTGGAGAGAGCAGGAGACTAACAGCCGGGAACTATGTCAGCAGGAACATTTCCGTATCGGCTTTCGCACCATACAATTTGATCCTGACAGGGGTTTTTTATTAAATGGCAGGAAGATCCGACTGAACGGTACCTGTGACCATCATGACCTCGGAGCGTTGGGAGCGGCTTTCCACAAGGAAGCCATGCGCCGTAAGTTCAAACTCATGCGTTCCATGGGTGTCAATGCCCTGCGGACTTCTCACAACATGCCGGCAGTGGAAGTGATGGAACTGGCGGACGAGATGGGCTTTCTGGTATTGTCCGAAGCCTTCGACATGTGGGAGATGGCCAAGAATCCATATGATTACGCCAGATTTTTCAAGGATTGGATGGAAAAGGATGTCCGCAGCTGGATCCGTAGGGATCGCAATCACCCTTGCATTATTATGTGGAGCATCGGTAACGAGATCCCAGACACCCATGCGGATGCCCACGGACAGGAGATCACCGGAAGCCTCATTGCCGCGGTCAGAAAGTGGGACTACCGTAATGTGGCACCTGTGACCATCGGTTCGAACTATATGCCATGGGAAAACGCACAGAAATGTGCAGATATCGTGAAGCTGGCGGGATATAATTACGCGGAAAAATATTATGAAGAGCACCATAAAAAGTATCCGGACTGGATCATTTACGGAAGTGAGACTTCTTCTGTCGTACAGAGCCGCGGCATCTATCATTTCCCGCTGGATCGGGCGACACTGATCGAAGCAGACGAACAGTGCTCCGCTCTGGGTAACAGTACTACCAGCTGGGCAGCCCAAAATACGGAATACTGTATCATTATGGACAGAGATACCCCCTATTCCTGTGGACAGTTCATCTGGACAGCTATTGACTACATCGGTGAGCCGACACCTTATCAGACGAAAAACAGCTATTTCGGGCAGATGGATACAGCGGGATTTCCGAAGGATTCCTACTATCTCTTCCGCGCAGAGTGGACAGATGTGAAAAAAGATCCTATGATTCATGTCTACCCTTATTGGGACTTCAATCCGGGGCAGCAGGTGGATGTGCGGATCACCAGCAATGCTCCGGAGGTGGAACTGTTCGTAAACGGCGTATCACAGGGAAGGCGGCAGATCGATCATGAAAAGGGAACGGTGTTGCAGCCTTCCTGGAAAGTACCTTATGTGCCCGGCAGTATCTGTGCTGTGGCTTACGATGAGACCGGCAGAGAGATTGCCAGACAGGAGAGACATTCCTTTGGCAACACCGATCATTATGTATTAAAAGCAAACAAAACCACTCTGCGTGCCGATGGCGAAGATATGATCTTCCTGGAGATCGCGGCAGAAGATAAGGACGGTTATCCCGTGGAAAATGCCTCCGATTATGTGAGAGTGACCGTGGAAGGTGCCGGAAGACTGATAGGACTGGATAACGGTGATAGTACTGACTACGATTCCTATAAGGGAACCGTCCGCAAGCTGTTCCAGGGGAAGCTTCTGGCGATGATCGCTGCGAAAACGATCCCCGGAGAGATTCGTGTGACCGTGGAGGACGCATGGACAGCCACGGCGAGCATGACCGATGAAACCGTCACCGGAACGGCCGCGGCAGTAGTCGAGACTCCGGACAATACGGCAGCTGCCGGGCACCGCACGGCGACAGTGACGCTTCATGCTATCGAAGCACAGATCCGTCCCGGTATCTGTGCAACGGAAGAAAACAGAGAATATCCGCCTGCCTTTGTGGAACCCGGATTCGTGCCGGTACGCAAGCTGGAACTGAGCGCAGCCGCAACGACGCTGACACCGGAAAACCCTTCTGTACTGCTGCATACCTGTATTTATCCTATGGAAGCCACTGACCGTAAGCTTCTGTGGAGCATTACGGATGCTACAGGTATTCCCAGTCCGATCGCAAAGCCGGAAGAGCTTCCGGACGGTGAAGGCATCCGTATCACAGGCATCAGTGACGGAAGCTTCCAGGTGAGATGTATGTCCCGCAACGGTACCCCTTCTGTGAAAATGATCTCACAGCTGGAGTTTCAGGTGGAGGGAATGGGACAGACGTTTCGGTCACCTTATGAACCGGTTACTGCTATTTCCTATGACACAAGCTTTGGCGGGGATGTGAGCCGCGGTGTGGAGAACAGTGCCGGAACGGATAAAGCACAGCCTACCGGTCTGGTCTATAGATCCATGGACTTCGGCGAATTCGGAAGTGATGAGATCACGCTGGCTATTTTTGCGAATGATAATGACCCTCACAGAATTCAAATCTGGGAGGGAGAACCCGGGGAGAATGCATCCGGATTCGGAGAGACGGGAGAACTTGTCGGAGAAGTCACCTATCAGAAGCCCGGCATCTGGGAGGTCTTCCAACCGGAGACATTTACACTGTCCCGGAGACTGAAAGGCGTGGCGAATATGACAATCGTGTCGGAAGATAAATTTTTCCTGAAGGAGTTTCATTTTACCAAACAGGAGAAAGCTTATGCGAGACTGTCTGCCCTCACAGACGGCGTTACTTATGGAGACAGCTTTGTGAGAACAGCGGATGCCATTGAACAGATCGGCAACAATGTTTCCCTTGAGTTCAGTGATATGGACTTTGGAACAGATGCTTCTGACAGTATCGTCATATGCGGAAGGACACCTCTGCAGCATAATACGATACAGTTGCGATTCAGTAATGGGGAGACGCAGGTACTACCCTTCCCGCATAGCGGGGAATATCGTGAGATGCGATTCCCGATACAGAAAGTGACGGGAGAACAGAAGGTGACATTTGTCTTCTTACCGGGCTGTAATTTTGACTTCAAATGGTTTCGGTTTGAAAAAAGTGGATTGGAGGAGTAAGAGAAAATGATGAGCAGATGGAACAGAAAATTATGGGCATTGATACTTGCAGCAGGGATGACGGTATCTCTGGCTGCCTGCGGAGGAAGCGACCAGGCAGCAGGCGGTGCATCCGCGGGTACACAGGATGGGACTGCCGCCCAACAGAACCAGAGCACGGGCAGCAATATCGACAACGCCGGCAGTACTGTAACGTTAGCGCAGGATGCCCGGGCACTGCAGATCATAGACGACAACTACCGCACCTACTACGAGCTTTTTGTTTATTCCTTCTATGACAGTGACGGTGACGGCATCGGTGACCTACAGGGAGTCCTGGACAAGCTGGACTACCTGAATGATGGTGACGATACGACGGATACGGACTTAGGGATCAACGGCATCTGGCTCATGCCGGTAATGCCCTCCACGACCTATCATAAATACGACACTACGGATTATGAGAATATTGATCCGCAGTATGGTACCCTGGATGATTTCCAAAAGTTGCTGACAGCCTGCCATGACCGTGGGATCCGTGTGATCCTGGATCTGGCGATGAACCATTCTTCCAGTAGGCATCCATGGTTTTTACAGGCAACGGAGTATCTGAAAAATCTGCCGGAGGGAGCTGAGCCTGACTCCTCAGAATGTCCTTATATAGATTATTACCATTTTTCGAGGGAAGCCCAGAGCGGATATGCGCAGGTAAATGGGGCAGACTGGTATTATGAAGCAAGATTTTGGGACGGCATGCCGGATCTGGATCTGCAGAATGAAGAGGTGCGCCGGGAATTCGAGCAGGTGGCGGACTTCTGGCTGGATATGGGCGTGGATGGTTTCCGCCTGGATGCGGTGAAGGAATACGTCACCGGCTCTGTGGAAGACAATGTCGAGATTTTAAGCTGGTTTGCCGATTATGTCCATGGCAAGAACCCGGAGAATTATCTGGTGTGTGAATGCTGGACAGATCAGAATACCTATGCGCAATATTACGCGAGCGGCGTGGACAGCATGTTTGATTTTACCTTCGCTGACAAGTCCGGAATCATCGCAAATGTGGTAAACGGCAAGGCATCCGCGGCATCCTATGCAAAGAATCTGGAAGCGGAGCAGGCTATGTATGAGCAATACAATCCGGATTACATCAATGCCCCTTTTTACACGAATCATGATATGGGGCGGAGCACAGGCTACTATGCCGGGGAAAACAGTGAGGCACAGACGAAGCTTGGCAATGCCCTGAATCTGTTGTCTAGTGGAAGCACCTTCCTCTACTATGGGGAGGAACTGGGAATGAAGGGCTCCGGCAAGGATGAGAATAAGCGTGCTCCCATGTACTGGAGCAAGGATGACAAAGCGGAAGGCATGTGCAAGGGACCTGCGGATATGGAAGATTTTCAGATGAAATTCGACAGTCTGGAAGAACAGCAGGAGGATCCGGATTCCATTTACAATTATGTAAAACAGGTAATCCGTATCCGGAACCAGAATCCCGCGATTGCCAGAGGCACCACCACTTATCTGGAGCAGTATTCCGGCGAGCAATGCTTTGCACTGACAAGAAGCTATGAAGACAGTACTTTATTACTGTTGGGCAATACTTCTGCGGAGCCTGCAAGTGTGGACCTGTCCGGACTTACCGTTGGTAACACCGCAGCAGAGGATCTGGTACTGCTTGGAGAACTTTATACCGGAGAGGAGATCGCCGAACGCGAAGGAACTGCGGTCACACTTCCGGCATATTCTGTTTTGATACTGGGGGAAAAAGAGGAGCTGTAATGAGCAGTAATGAGACAAACTGCATTGACAGTCCGGATTTCCTGTGCTACTGTAAGAATACGCAAATGCAATGAGGAAGAGAGTATTTATCATAGAAGTTTTACAGAGAACATTCCGTAAGGCTGAGAGGAATGGAACGGACAGATAGAGAAGATGGCTTCTGAGCGGCGCACCGAACGGATACCGGAACAGAATAGGAACGGTAGAAGCAAGGCTGCGACAGGATCCGCCTGTTACAGCGGATAGGGTTACGGACCCGAAGAGGTCTGTGCTGTGAGGTACAGACGAAGAGAAGTGGTAACACGAGATAACGCTCGTCTTCTTGAGGAACTTCATGTTCTTTCAGGAGACGGGCTTTTATTTTTAAGAAAAGGAGAATCAGATTTATGGAAAGCAAAGGAAAATATTATCTTACAACGGCCATTGCCTATACGTCCGCCAAGCCCCATATCGGTAATAACTACGAGATCGTACTGGCTGACAGCATTGCACGTTTCAAGAGAAAAGAAGGTTATGATGTTTTCTTCCAGACCGGTACCGATGAGCACGGTCAGAAGATCGAACTGAAGGCAGAGGCAGCCGGTATCACACCCAAGGAGCATGTGGACAAGATTGCCGGTGTCATCCGCGGACTGTGTGATCTGTTAAATATATCTTATGATAAGTTCATCCGTACTACCGATGAGGATCATGAGAAGCAGGTACAGAAGATATTCAAACGTCTCTATGATCAGGGTGATATTTACAAGGGGGCCTATGAGGGAATGTACTGTACTCCCTGTGAGTCTTTCTGGACGGAGTCCCAGCTGGTAGACGGCAAGTGCCCGGACTGCGGCGGTGTGGTAAAGCCTGCCAAGGAGGAGGCTTACTTCTTCCGTATGAGCAAGTATGCGGACAGACTGATCAAGCACATTAATGAGCATCCCGAGTTCATTCAGCCCGTATCCCGCAAGAACGAGATGATGAACAACTTCCTGCTTCCCGGCTTACAGGATCTGTGCGTATCCCGTACTTCCTTCACCTGGGGTATCCCTGTGACTTTCGATCCCAAGCATGTTATCTATGTATGGCTCGATGCGCTTACCAATTACATCACCGGTATCGGCTATGATGCAGACGGCAACAGCACCGAGCAGTACAAGAAGCTGTGGCCCGCAGACCTGCACCTGATCGGTAAGGATATCATCCGGTTCCATACCATCTACTGGCCTATTTTCCTGATGGCACTGGGCGAGCCTCTGCCGAAGCAGGTATTCGGACATCCCTGGCTTCTCATGGGCGGTGGCAAGATGAGTAAATCCAAAGGAAATGTGGTCTATGCGGATGACCTGGTAGATTATTTCGGCGTGGATGCGGTACGCTACTATGTACTGCACGAAATGCCTTTTGAAAACGATGGCAACCTGACCTGGGAGCTGGTAGCAGAGCGTACCAATTCCGATCTGGCCAACACCCTGGGCAACCTGGTGAACCGAACCATCTCCATGAGCAACAAATACTTTGGCGGTGTGGTAGAGAATAAAAACGCTCAGCTGACCGAGAATGACGCGGCAGTGGATGCGGATCTGAAACAGACCGTGACCGGTACCTATGCAAAAGTTGTGGCAAAGATGGAAGAACTGCGTGTGGCAGATGCCCTGACCGAGATCTTCGGTATCTTCAAGCGCTGCAATAAATACATCGACGAGACAGAGCCCTGGGTACTGGCGAAGGACGAAGCCAAGGCAGACCGCCTGGCAACCGTGCTGTATAATCTGGTGGAAGGCATCATCATCGGAGCTTCCCTGTTAGAGCCCTATATGCCCGAGACGGCAGAGAGAATTGCAAAACAGCTGAACACCTCTCTGCGAGATTTTGACCAGCTGGAGCAGTTCGGTCTGTATGAGAGCGGCAGCAAAGTAACCGACCAGCCCGAAATCCTCTTCGCACGTCTGGATATGAAGGATGTAGCGAAAAAAGAGGCAGAGCTGGAAGAAGCCATGATCAAGGCAGCAGCGGAGCATGAAGCGGAAGAAGCAAATGCAGAAGCCGAAAAAGCAGAGCAGGAAGCCATTGATATCGAGCCCAAGGCAGAGATCGAATATGACGATTTCGCGAAAATGCAGTTCCAGGTAGGCGAGATCATCTCCTGTGAGGCAGTGCCTAAGTCCAAGAAGCTTCTGTGCAGCCAGGTAAAGATCGGCAGTCAGGTACGTCAGATCGTTTCCGGCATTAAGGCACATTACAGTCCCGAGGAAATGGTAGGCAAAAAGGTTATGGTACTGGTGAATCTGAAGCCCGCGAAACTGGCAGGAGTATTGTCCGAGGGCATGATCCTGTGTGCAGAAGATGCTGAAGGCAACCTCGCGTTGGTAACACCTGAGAAAAATATGCCGGCAGGAGCAGAGATCTGCTAAAACAGTTCAGCCATGAACAGTGCGGATGTAATGGTTACTATTTTACAAAAAAAGCAATATAGGACTTAAAATTTTATATAAAATGATATATAATGAATAGGACGCAGAAGCATATGGCTGTAAATTGACATTTGTTTTATGCGTCCTATGATTTTCTGCAACCAAGGAGGTCTTATGATCAAGGAAGAATTCTACTTTGACTCCCGGGACGGTGAGAACCGTATCCATGCAGTGCGATATACACCCGATGACGGTAACGTAAGAGGCATCGTGCAAATCGTGCACGGAATGGCAGAATACGTGGAACGCTATGAAAATCTGGCAGAATTTCTGACGAAGAGAGGAATCCTTGTCACCGGTGAAGATCATCTGGGACATGGAAAATCTGTTTCAGAGGGTGGATCTTTCGGTTACTTTTGCGAGCAGGATCCTGCAACGGTAGTAGTCCGGGATGTACATCGTCTGAAGAAGATCACGGAAGAACAATATCCGCAGGTGCCTTATATTATTCTGGGACACAGCATGGGATCTTTTATTGCCAGAAATTATCTGTGTCGTTACGGCAGCGGAATAGGCGGTGCGGTCATCGTAGGTACGGGAATGCAACCGGCGGGGTTGATCTTTGCCTCAAAAGCCATGGCGGGAATAGAGAAGCTGTTCTGTGGTTCGAAGCATGTCAGCCATTTTATTGATAAGGCTGCCTTCGGAGGCTATAACAAACGAATTGATTCTCCCAGAACTTCCAGTGACTGGCTCAGCCGGAATACGGAGAATGTAGACCGCTATATCGAAGACGAACTGTGCGGATTTACCTTTACCGTGAACGGTTTTCAGACTCTGTTTGAACTGATCCGCAGATTGCAGAAGCAGGAGAATCTGGAAAAGGTTCCCCAGAACCTGCCGATTCTTATGGTATCCGGAGCGGAAGACCCTGTGGGAGATTACGGTAAGGGTGTTCATAAGGCATGTGACTCTCTGAAGAGAGCCGGAGTGAAGAACATTACCGTGAAGCTATACGAGAATGACAGACATGAACTCCTGAATGAAGACGACGCTGAGGTAGCAATGGAGGACATCTGGCAGTGGATCTGCAAGGAGATTCCTGGGATCGCCTGAGAACAGAGGCTTCCCTGATCCTGAATCGGAGAGACGGTGCAGTATGGCAGATATGGTGAATGGCTATGAGATCAGATGGGCAGAGGACAAAGACTGGATCCCTGCCATGCATATGATCTGGAAGACTTTTTTGAAATATGAGGCGGTGGACTATACAGAGGAGGGAATCCGTAATTTTCATGAATTCATTACGGATGAACACCTCTATAAGTCGTTCCGGCAGGGAAGATATCAGATGATGGTGGCTTTGGATGGCGCCAGGATCATCGGAGCGGCTTCTGTGCGGAATTACAATCATTTGTCGCTTCTTTTCGTGGACGAAGAATATCATCACAGAGGTGTTGGCCGGAGTCTGATGGGAAGAATGTGCGAATATCTGAAAAAAGAGGCGGGGGAACGGTATATGTCGCTGAAGGCAGCTCCGTATGCCGTGGATTTCTATCGGAAACTGGGATTTCATGCAGTGCATGAGGAGGAAGCTTTTTCGGGGATCCGCGTAACACCGATGGAAAAGTTCTTATAAATTAAGCAAACGAAAAGGATATGACGTAAATGAAGATTTTTGACCTGGACAGTCCGTTAATGAATGTACTCAATAAAATGGCAGACCTGATGTGGCTGAACATTCTGACTCTGATCTGCTGTATTCCCATTATTACTGCAGGAGCGGCATTTACCTCCATGCATTATGTGGCACTAAAGATCGTGCGCAATGAGGAAAGTTATATTACCAGAAGCTTTTTCAAATCATTTAAGACAAATTTCCGCCAGGCTACTCTGATCTGGCTGATGATCCTGCTGATAGCAGCAGTACTGGGTGGAGATTATTACATTATTACCAAATCCGGAATACAGTTCAGCAGCGTGCTGGTGGTTCTGATCATGGCTGCTGCAGTGCTTGTGATCTGCACGACATTGTATGTATTCCCGGTACTTGCCAAATTCGACAATACGATCATGGGAACCATCAGAAATGCTTTTATTATGAGCATTCTGCAGCTGCCCAAGACAGTTGTGATGTTTGTGATGGCATTTTTCCCGCTGATCATATATCTGGTGTCTTTACGACTGATACCGATCATCTTCCTGTTTGGTTTTTCCCTGCCGGCATATGCGTCCGCAATGCTGTATAATAAGTTTTTCCAGAAACTGGAAGACCAGCTTGTGTCAGAACAGGAGCCGGCACCGGAAGTATCACCGGAAGAGGATGAAAGAGTATTTCATGATGAGATCGATGAAAGCATTAAGATAGAGGATAAGTAGCAAGGTCGCCTGCCGGGCCGGGGTCTGATGGCGGAGACTCTAAAGACAGCAGATAAGAGGTGTTCAGAGTATGCAGAAGAGAAAAATATGGGAAAATTTCCTCCAATGGGTTCTGCCATGTGTATTGTTAGTCATCGCACTGGTCCTGAGCATATATGACTTTAATAATAAGATGGAAATAGCAATACAGACAGTTGTGGATGATCAGGCGGAACAGATCGGACTTTATTATGCTGCCGGGGTAGAGGATAAACTGAAAGCGCTGGGAAATATCACGGATGCGGTTGCGTCGATCATGGCCGCCCGCCTGGACAGAGGTGAGGCGTTCCTGAATGAGAAGCTGGATACGCTGATGAAGGCAAGTGATGCATATATGGTTGTATACTGTGCAACCAACGGCACGGGCTTTCTGAATGACAGACGGCAGATCGATATGACAGAACTGAATTACTATGATAGTATCCTTGGTGAAACACCGCATTATCTGTTTACCAGGTCGGACGGGATCAACGGACAGATGGCTTTCATCTATGTATGTCCTATTACAAATTCCGGAAATGTAAATGGATACCTGCTCAGTTATATGGAGCCGGCAGAGATGTCTGATTTCTTTGAGAATTCCGTATACGGAGACAAGGCATTTTTCTCTTTGGTCGATCGCAACGGAACCATTATGGCATGCTATGGAGCGACACAAGGAACGAAAATTTTACAAAACGATTTCTGGAATTCCTTAAAAGGGGTAGCAGAGAGTCTTGGAAGCTGGACACTGTTTGACAGACAACAGCAGAAGGGCGACAATGGGATACTGCATGTCAATGAGAACGGCGTAGGTAAGATTCTCTGTCATTTTCCCATTGCGGACACAGCCTGGAATCTGGTGGTAGGCATCGATGAATCCTATCTGTCCGGTATTCAACAGTCCTTCCGTGGTCCTATTGTGGATCTGATCGTCAAGATCAGCATATCGATTGCAGCAGCCCTTATTGTGATCACGGTGATCAATGTGCTGGTACGAATAAAGGTCTCGGAACACAGCAAAGTCCTGGAAGACAAGGCAGACACCGATCTGCTGACTGATCTGAACAACAAGATGGCCACAGAGCGTAAGATTCGTGAATATATGGAACAATATCCGGATAAGCAGGGGGTATTGTTCGTTCTGGATGTAGATAATTTCAAGAAGATCAACGACACCATGGGACATGCCTTTGGAGATGAAGTGCTCCGGAACCTGGCAGTGCGCCTGCAGTCCATGTTCCGAGCAACGGACATTGTGGGCCGTACCGGTGGTGACGAGTTCATGGTATTTCTCAAGGACATCCGTGATATTACCATGATCGAACGGGAAGGAAAGAAGATCGAACAGTTTTTCCACCAGTTTGAAGTCGGAGAATATGTGAAGTATTCTGTTACAGCCAGCGTGGGAGCAGCAGTGTTCCCCGGAGACGGCAATACCTTTGAAAATCTGTACAAATCCGCGGATAATGCGTTATATGTGTCAAAAAGACGTGGAAAAAATCAGCTTACGTTCTACAAAAAGCCGGAAAAAGAGACACAGTAGAGACCACCTTGTGGAAAATGTCCAAGAAATAGAAACAGATTTGTTCAATCTGACAAGCATTTAAAAAAAAAGAAAAGTTTATAAGCAATTCATACAATATGATTCAAAATCTTTGTGAAATAGTGGTATGGCACATTTTCGTGAATTTCGGTATACTGATTTCAGATTCAAACGAGACATATCGTTTCACAATGAGAGAAAGTAACATTGTAAATATGAAAGGAGTATTTTCAAATGGCAAGTTTATCTTTAAAGAATGTCTGCAAAGTATATCCTAACGGTTTTGAAGCTGTTAAGGATTTCAACCTTGAGATCGCAGATCAGGAGTTCATCATTTTCGTAGGTCCTTCCGGATGTGGTAAGTCCACCACTCTTCGTATGATCGCAGGTCTGGAAGATATCTCTTCCGGTGAACTGAAGATCGGTGACAGAGTAGTTAATGATGTAGAGCCTAAGGACAGAGATATCGCAATGGTATTCCAGAACTATGCTCTGTATCCTCATATGTCCGTATATGACAACATGGCATTTGGTCTGAAGCTGAGAAAAGTTCCCAAGGATCAGATCGACAAGATGGTTAAGGAAGCAGCTAAGATCCTGGATCTGACTCCGCTGCTTGATCGTAAGCCCAAGGCTCTGTCCGGTGGTCAGAGACAGCGTGTTGCTATGGGACGTGCAATCGTTCGTAACCCTAAGGTATTCCTGATGGATGAGCCTCTGTCCAACCTGGATGCTAAGCTGCGTGTACAGATGCGTATCGAGATCGCTAAGCTGCATCAGAGACTGGGCACCACCATCATTTACGTTACACATGACCAGACCGAGGCTATGACCCTTGGTACCAGAATCGTTGTTATGAAGGACGGCGTTATCCAGCAGGTAGATACTCCTCAGAACCTGTATGAGAAGCCTTGTAACCTGTTCGTAGCAGGATTCATGGGATCTCCGCAGATGAACTTCTTAGATGCTACTGTTAAGGTAGAAGGCGACATCGCTAACCTGGTAATCGCAGGCCACAGCATTCCTCTTCCTCCCGCTAAGTCCAAGAAGCTGATCGATGGCGGTTACGATGGAAAGGTTGTTACCTTCGGTATCCGTCCTGAGGATGTATATGATTCTGAGATGTACATTGAGACCTCTCCTCAGAGCGTATTTACCTCTACCATCAAGGTTTACGAGTTACTTGGTGCAGAAGTATATCTGTACTTCGATCTTGACGAGTTCCCTATGACCGCAAGAGTAGATTCTCGTACCACTGCAAGACCCGGCGATACCGTTAAGTTCGCTCTGGATGTTGAGAAGATCCATGTATTCGACAAAGAGACCGAGCAGGTTATTACCAACTAGTTTTAATCAGAAATTTCAAGACCCTGTCTGCGATTACAGACAGGGTCTTTTTTCAGCATTTTGCTTGCACCAAATGCACAAATCCTTTATACTAAACATATATAGTGCTGCCAATCCAACGATATGCGAATAGAGGGGAAGGATTGTGGGACATAGTTAAAAGGCGAGACTGCTTGCATAGGGGCTTTTTGGTTATGAGTAGAGCAAGCGGATATGAAATATTACAGAAAGGCGTGGACAATATGATTACAGGCCAGATTATACAGACAAGCATTGATGAATTGAAAGCAATCACAAAAGTTGACCTCGGAGTCTATGACCTGAACGGATCCGAAGTGGCATCTACCATGGAGAGAGATGACATTACGACCGATCTGATCACAGGCTTTGCAGCATCCCCTGCGGACAGTCAGGTGATCGGCGTACATCACCTTCTGAAGATCCGTGATGAAGGTGAACTTTTATATGTGCTGGTTGCCCGCGGAATGACGGATGATGTGTATATGGTAGGCAAAATTGCCGTCAGCCAGATTCAGAATCTCGTCATTGCCTATAAAGAGCGTTTTGACCGGAACAACTTCTTCCAGAATCTGTTACTGGACAATTTGTTGTTGGTAGATATCTACAATAGAGCGAAGAAGCTTCATGTGGAAGTAACTTGTCCCAGAGCGGTATATCTGATCGAGACGAAGGATGAGAAGGACGGTATTGTATCGGAAGTGCTTAAGAGCATGTTCTCACCCCAGTCGGGAGATTATGTGACTGCTGTAGACGAATCCAGCCTGATCCTGATCAAGTCTGTGGAGAATACTACAACGCCGCAGGCATTGCACGAACTGGCAGAGACTATTGTGGCCATGATGAATGCGGAAGCATTGTTGGATGTAAAAGTTGCTTACGGTACTGTGGTACAGGAACTGAAGGATGTCTCCAAGTCCTACAAGGAAGCTAAGATGGCACTGGATGTAGGCAAGATCTTCTATGCAGAGAAAAAAGTCATTGCCTATAGCACTTTGGGAATCGGACGACTGATCTATCAGCTGCCGGTGAATCTGTGCAAGATCTTCATCGAAGAGATCTTCGGAGACAATGTACCCTACGATCTGGACGAAGAGACATTGAATACATTGAACAAGTTCTTTGAGAACAATCTGAATGTGTCGGAGACTTCCAGACAGCTGTTCGTACACCGCAATACGCTGGTGTATCGTATTGAGAAGATCCAGAAGAGCACCGGACTGGACCTGCGCAGCTTCGATGATGCATTGACCTTCAAGATCGCATTGATGGTCGTTAATTATATGAAATATCTGGACAACCAGGAATATTAAGGACAACCCCCTGCATAAAGATAGTTAGAATACTTTATGCGGGGGGATTTTTATGTCATATCGGAAACAGATCAGTTATCTGGAATTACAGGAAAACGGGCAGCGAATCCGAAGTGCGGGATATGCGAGGCTGGAAAGCCTGGATAAAGAAGAAATTTTGACAGTGCAGCTGAATGGACAGGAAATCGTGTCCGGTAAGGGGATACTGCTGTATTTGCAATGGGAAAGCGGGGAACAGCAGCTGTGCGAAATGACGACAGATCAAGGAAGAGCTTCTTGTGAGAAAAGGATTCCATTGGAAAAAGAGAGGGAGCAGATACTTGGGATACGCATTCCGCTGGAAAGGAATTGTGCCATCGTTGGGAAATTCGAAGGAACCGGAGATACCAAAAAGAAATCTGTGCCAAAGCCGGAAAACGTGATGAAAAGCGAAGAACCGAAGCTGATAAAGAAGAAAGCAGAGGTAACAGCGGAAGCAGCCATTCCCATGGAGACAGGAAAACGGCAAGCACAAACGGCAAAGGAATCCGCTGCCGTTACGGAACACACCCTGCACATGAAAGATACCAAATGGGAGCAGTTAAGCAGCATTTACCCACACATTCATCCCTTCCGGGATGCCAGAGAATTTCTCTCCGTGGGACCGGAGGATTTCGTGGTCCTGCGGGAACGCTGTTATCAGATGACCCATAACAGCTTTTTACTGCATGGATATTACAATTACAGACATTTGCTGTTACTGCGGCAGGAAGCAGCCGGGCAGGCAAAGTATTACATAGGAGTTCCGGGAAACTTTTACGAACGGGAGAAACAGGTCGCGAGAATGTTTGGCTTTGAGAGCTTTGAAGGAGCCAGAGAACCGGCTTGGGAAGGAGACTTCGGATATTATCTGATCTCGGTGGAACTGTGAGAGGATCACAGTCCCCTTTCATCGAATTCCGGAATAAAGCTTTCACTGGCGGCCGTTCCTTCCTGACGAAAACCTCGTTCGATGCCGATCCGCTCTGCAAATCGCAATACCCGGTCGTATTCTTCCGGCGTTACGGTACGATTCAGCACCTCAATGTCCGCTACCTGTGGCAGAGGTGTATACTGATTCATAATGCTGATATAAATATGATCTCCATAGGTCTCATGGAGATAGCGCAGGATTTTTTTGGAATCCTTTGTCTGTCCGGGCAGAAGCAGATGGCGGACGATCATCCCGTGCTGCATTAATCCGGTATCTTCATCGATGACAGAATCCCCCACCTGGCGATACATTTCCGAAATGGCTGCACAGGCAGTTTCAAAATAATCCGGAGCATGGGAATACGCAGTGGAAAGTTCCGGGGAAAAATATTTCAGATCCGGAAGATAAATATCCACCAGCCCTTCCAGATGGCGCAGTGCCTCCGGAGATTCATAGCTGCCGGTATTGTATACAATGGGAAGATGCAGCCCCTGCTGTTTTGCCTGCTCCAGTGCAATAACGATCTGCGGCAGAAAATGAGTCGGGGTGACGAGGTTGATATTATTGGCCCCCTGTTCCTGCAATTGCAGAAAGATTTCCGCCAGATGCTCCGGAGCAATGACTCGTCCGGCCTTACCCAAAGCAATATTATGATTCTGGCAAAAGACACATCTGAGATTACAGCCGGAGAAAAAGACGGTTCCGGAGCCGGAAGTACCGGAAATACAGGGCTCTTCCCAATAATGCAGGGAAGCTCTCGCTGCCATGAGCTCAGCGGTCTGCCCGCAGTACCCGGTCTGACCGGCGAGACGGTTCACATGGCAGGCACGTGGGCAAAGCACACAGTCGAACATGATGTCACGGAACCAGGTGTCGGCGCTATTATTTGAAAAAGTGGTAGTCTCTACAGCCATATCTGTACTTCCTTCTTATTCATAGCTACAAATGTCAAAACCGCATACGCCGGACCATGACAGCAGCTCCACCCAGTTTCCTTACGGCACATGGAAGGTTCTACTTAGTGCTGCTTTGTTCCCAACCTGACACGGTTCGTAGATTTCCATTGCGTAAGACCGAGTTTCATCACCACTGCATGGCAACCCGACATATACGGCTTTTTAAGTGTATCTGTTTCCGGCGGCTTTGTCAAGCCTCTTTACCTTGAAGAATAGGTATGCGCGTGCTATAATCAACATAATGATGTGCGATAATCGGATAATTACAATAATAACAAGATAAAATGATAATACTCTGGGAGAAAAGGATATCGAAAGAAAATGAATACCAGGCAGTTACAGACAGATAAAAACCAAAAACTATATCATGCACTGCTCGGAATCTTATTGGTGTGCGCTCTGGCAATGATGATGCTTCTCAGCTACTGGGCCTGCAAATATTCCTATTACGGTGCGGTGGATGGCAGAACCAGAGGAGTGCTGGTCGGGGACAAGACCTGGGCTCATATCGCGGTTTTTTTGGCTGCATCGCTTTGTGCCATGGGAATCGACAAAGTGTTGATGAAAAAAGACAAGTCCCAGCAGGAAAAGATCTGCCTGTGTACGTTAATTGTGACGAGCGTCATTGCGTTTATTCTGGGGGTATTCTATGTATGCAAGAATCCCTATTATCCCGTAGGAGACCAGATTAATACTACGGCGTTTGCTGCATATTGCAGAGATGGCAATTTCAGCATGCTGAGCATTGGCGGGTATGTGGGAATGTACCAGCAGCAGAAGGGATTGGCAATCCTCTATGAGATCCTGTTTACCTTGTTCGGCGACTTTAACTACAGACCGGCCAAGATCCTTCATGTCGTATGGTGGATACTTACGATACTGGCGGGCTATGGGTTTCTGAAGCTGAACACGGACAGACCGGTATTCCGGATGCTATATTGTGTGATGATGCTGGGTTGTTTTCCTCTTTTATTTTATCTTCCTTATATCTATGGTGATGTGCTCAGCATCAGCTTCGGAATCATATTGTTTTATGGTGTGGCAGCCTATGAACATTCCGGGCAGAAGAGATATATTGCATTGGCATCCTTCGCAGCGGGTCTGGCGGTACTTGCCCGGAAAAATACATGGATCGTTCTCGTTGCCGTGGCAGTCTATGTTCTGCTGGTAAGTCTCAGAAAAAAGAAAGTACGATATCTTATGGCGGGAACAGCGATCCTTCTGACGGCAGCATTGTCTGTGAAGGCAGTAGATGTAATCTATGAAGTCCGGTCGGGATATCCCAGTGGAGTCGGTATTCCCAGTATCTTGTGGGTCGCTATGGGATTACAGGAGACGGAAGGCAGAGCGGGGGTCTATAACCGATATCAGCAGGCAACATTTACAGATTACGATTGCCAACAGGAACTTGCCGCGCAGCAGGGAAAAGAATATATCCGGGAACGGTTGGAAGAATTTTCACAGGATCCGGGAATGGCATTCAACTTTTTCAAAAATAAGGTGGAGGGCCAGTGGATAGAGCCGATGTATGCAGCGTTGGAAAGTACGGAAAGTTTTGAAGAAGGAGCGGAATTGTCTCCTGTTCTGGAGAGTCTGTATTACGGTGAACTGGGAAGAACTATATGGAAGCTTACAAATTATTACCAGAGTATCCTATATTTGGCTGGACTTATGGCATTGGTCATGCTGGGAATCTTGTGGTGGAAGAAAAAGGAGGTTCCGATATCACTGTGGCTGCCCTGGATTGCTGTGTTCGGCGGATTTCTGTTCAGTATTCTGTGGGAAGCCAAGAGCAGATATGTATTCCCATATTGTGTATTTATGATCCTGTATGCACCAGAGGGATTGTATCAGACGGGACTTCTGCTCTGCAAGCTGCCGAAACTCAGAAAATTCAAAAAGAGCGGACATACACAGGATAAAGGAGAAGAAGCATCGTTACGAGAGACTGCTTAAGGACTTCCTGGCTTCTTTTTCCTGCTTGTTGCGGATGCGGAGTTCTTCGAAAAAGGTTTTCAGCATCTGACTGCATTCCACTTCCAAAATGCCCCGGGTAACCTTCACTTGATGGTTAAACTGGGGCATTTCCAGTATATTCAGGATGGATCCGGCGCATCCGGCCTTGGGATTCATGCAGCCCATGACGACTTCGGGGATCCGGGCCTGCACGATGGCACCTGCGCACATCTGGCAGGGCTCCAGTGTCACATAGAGGGTACACTCTTCCAAACGCCAGTCACCGATGACCTTGCTGGCTTTGTTGATCGCTGTGATCTCCGCATGCGCCAGCGTATTTTTATCTGTATTGCGGCGGTTGTAACCCCGGCCGATGATCTTTCCCTCGTGTACGATGACACAACCGATGGGAACTTCTCCCAGAGCGTAGGCTTTTTTTGCCTGTTTCAGGGCTTCTTTCATATATTTTTCTTCCACACTTTTGATGACTGCCATGATATGTGTTGCCTTTCCAGCGCTTTCGCTGTCCTATTTTAATCTGTTTTGGAAAACCTTTTCCAAAAATTCACGCCATATTTCGTAAATGCTGTACATTGACGAAACTGCCATTAACTTATAGTATAGAGAATATATGAGCAAACGTCAAATGGAACAAGACCGCATTTCGTCACGGTAACGGAGAAAAACGGGCGCAGGGGTCTGCGGCCGGAACGGGGGATTTATGGTATCAATCAAGGAAGTGGCAAAACATGCCGGAGTAGCAATTTCAACAGTATCCAAGGTCTTAAATGGCTACCCGAATGTCAGTGAAGAGACGAAGAAAAGGGTACAGGATGCCATCAAGGAACTGAATTATATTCCGAATTCCATCGCAGCAGCATTATCATCCAAGCAGTTTGGACGTATTGCATTGGTATTGGATCCGAACAGACAGACCCAGGCCATTGACCAGATCTTCATGCAGTATCTGGTAGGGGCATTGGATAAGGCGAAAGAACTGAATGTGGAAGTCGTGACGATCTTTCCTTCTATGATCGCGGGAATGACAGCGGAAGAGATCACCAGATCTTTTCTGTCACAAAGTATCTCGGGCGTTGTGATCTATGGCATGTCCAAAGAAGATAAAGTGCTGCAGAAACTCATCCGGGAAAAGCAGTTCGCCTGTGTGGTAGTGGATGCACCGATTGTGAATGCCAGGACCACATACATCAGTATCGATCAGGAACAGGCCCAGTACGATGTGGCGAAAAAGACGGTGCTGGACGATAATTGCAAGCGTGTGTTGTACATCGCAGGCAGAAGAGACGGTTATGTCACGGAACAGAGATTAAAAGGCATGAGGCGCCTGGTGAAAGACTTGGATCTGACCATGATGGTGAGACAGGGAGATTTCAGTGAGCTGACAGCGAGAAACGTGGCACTGAAATACGCGAAAAATAAGGACGTGGTAGTCTGTGCCTCCGACCTGATGGCAATCGGCGCCATGAACGCCCTGATCGATATGGACATTTTCCGTCCGGTGTGCGGTTTCGATGGCATCACCCTGATGGGATATGTCGGTAAGCAGATGAATACTATCAGACAGGATTTCTACAGCATCTCCAGCAGAGCCGTGGAAGAAGTACATCAGCTGATGAACGGTGGCGAGGGACATCAGGTAGTCATGCCCCACAGTATTGTGAAAATGTACTATAAGGACATTATCTGTTAAGCTATTTTGCACAAAAATCCAGGAAAATCAAAGAAAGGGTTGCGGAAAACGTTTTCCTATGGTATCCTGTGTTTTGTAAGAGAGCAACGAAACTATTTTTCCTGAAAAACGGAGGAAATGGCATCCGCTGATTCAGGGAAAACCGCAACAGAGAGAATAGAAAAATAGTGCGCTTCCCTGGGGAAACGTGCGGAAATGGGGTTAAAGATGAATTTAGAGCAGACATTAAACGAGATCACCGGCAAAATGTATGGAAAAAATATCGGTGCCTGCACCGATGCACAGCTGTACACCGGAGTATTGCAGCTGACCAAAGAGAAGATGGCAGAGACTCCTGTAATCACCGGAGACAAGAAAGTATATTACATTTCCATGGAGTTCCTGATCGGTAAGCTGTTATCCAACAACCTGATCAACTTAGGTATCTATGAGGAGCTGAGCGATATCCTGAAGAAAAACGGCAAGAATCTGGCAGACATCGAAGAGGCAGAGCCGGAACCTTCTCTTGGTAACGGTGGACTCGGAAGACTGGCAGCATGTTTCCTGGATTCCATCGCTACTCTGGGACTTCCCGGAGATGGTATCGGTCTGAACTACCACTTCGGTCTGTTCAAGCAGGTATTCAAGGATCATTTGCAGAATGCTGAGAAGAACGACTGGATCCAGAAGGATTCCTGGCTGAACAACACCGGTACAAAATTCGAAGTGGCTTTCGGTGACCGCAAGGTGACTTCCGTATTGTATGATATTGACGTGGTAGGTTATGAGAACGGACTGAACAAGCTGCACTTATTTGATATTGAGACCGTGGATGAGAGCCTGGTAAAGAAAGGCATCACTTTCGACAAGGAAGCCATTGAGAAGAACCTGACTCTGTTCCTGTATCCGGATGATTCCGATGAGGCCGGTAACCTGTTACGTATCTACCAGGAGTACTTCATGGTATGCAACGGTGCCCAGCTGATCCTGAAGGAAGTAAAGGAAAAAGGCTATGATCTGCATACTCTGCCTGAACATGTGGCAATCCAGATCAACGATACCCATCCTACCATGGTTATCCCTGAGCTGATCCGTATCCTCACCACTGAGGAAGGCTTCACCATGGATGAAGCCATTGATGTCGTAAGTCGCACCTGCGCGTATACCAACCACACCATCCTGGCAGAAGCTCTGGAAAAGTGGCCTCTGGCTTATATTGAAAAGGTAGTTCCTCAGCTGGTTCCCATCATCAAGGAGCTGAGTGATCGTGTGGCAAAGAAATATAAGGACGAAAAAGTTCAGATCATCGATAAGGATAAGAGAGTGCACATGGCACACATCGACATCCATTATGGTTACAGCGTCAACGGTGTGGCAGCAATTCATACCGAGATTCTGAAGCAGAGCGAACTGAATCATTTTTACAAGATTTACCCTGAAAAGTTCAACAACAAGACCAACGGTATCACCTTCCGCAGATGGCTGCTGTCCTGTAACCATGAGCTGGCTGCGTTCCTGACCCAGACCATCGGCGACGGTTACAAGAAGGATGCCGAAGAATTACAGAAGCTGTTAGAGCATAAGGACGATCAGGCGGTACTGGATGCTATCTATGATATCAAGAAGACCAAGAAGACCGAGCTGGTATCCTATATCAAGGAGAAGGAAGGCGTGGAGCTGAATCCCGATTCCATCTTCGATATTCAGGTAAAGCGTCTGCATGAGTATAAGCGTCAGCAGATGAACGCACTGTATATCATTCACAAATATCTGGAGATTAAGGGCGGCAAGAAGCCTTCTACACCGCTGACCTTCATCTTTGGTGCAAAGGCTGCACCTGCGTATGTGATCGCTCAGGATATCATTCATCTCCTGCTGGTAATGTCCGACATTATCAATAACGATCCGGAAGTCAGCCCTTACATGAAGCTTGTTATGGTAGAGAACTACAACGTAAGCTATGCCGAGAAGCTGATCCCTGCCTGCGATATCTCCGAGCAGATCTCTCTGGCATCCAAGGAGGCATCCGGAACCGGTAACATGAAGTTCATGTTAAACGGTGCAGTAACACTGGGTACAAGTGACGGTGCAAACGTAGAGATCCATGAGCTGGTAGGCGATGACAATATCTACATCTTCGGTCAGGACAGCGACACTGTCATCAAGCATTACGAGAAGGCAGATTATGTCTCTAAGGACTACTATAAGAAGAGCCCTGTGATCAAAGAGGCTGTAGACTTTATTGTCAGCAAAGAAGTGCTCAAAGTGGGCAAAAAGGAGAACCTGGAGCGTCTGTACAACGAGCTGCTGAACAAAGACTGGTTCATGACCCTGCTTGACTTAGAAGATTACATCAAGGTAAAGGATCAGGCATTCGCCGATTACGAGGATCATCAGAAGTGGAAGAAGATGATGCTGGTGAACATCGCCAAGGCCGGATTCTTCTCCTCCGACAGAACCATCGCAGAGTACAACAGAGACATCTGGAAATTGAAATAATAGACATATAGCCCCGGTGTGAATGCACCGGGGTTTTATGATAACTTGAAAGTTAGTTGAATACATTGGCAAAATCCACGAACTCCCGGAGCATGCGATA